>Ga0247704_1000041_pt1 | contig 33076 bp, 33 predicted proteins | sample 41W_NmetaG_FD_189042 | JGI IMG/M metagenome (GOLD analysis project Ga0247704, IMG submission 189042) | Soil microbial communities from hillslope of Landscape Evolution Observatory, University of Arizona, Oracle, AZ, United States - 4-1-W_N | ecosystem: Engineered > Artificial ecosystem >...
ATGCCCCTCCCCACCGCCGACCGGAGCGCCGAATACCCCCGAAAGGCAGCGGAGCTGCTCCTCCGACAGATTGGGCAGGCGCCGGAGCAACGGGCCGCCCGCCGGCTGAGCGCCCGTGCGCCGGCGACGGACGGTGGGCGGCGGGTCCTCGTCGTCACACCACGGGACTGGGCCGCCCACGTGCAGTGCGAGGCGATGATCGCCCAGGCCCTGCGCCTGCGAGGGGCCGACGTCACCTTCCTCACGTGTGGCGGGGCGCTCGAGGTCTGTGACCGCGCCAACACCTACGAGGCCCCGCCGATGCCGTGTACGACCTGCACCCGCTACGTCGAGGGATCGTTGGACGCCCATCGCTTCGCGCACATCAGCATTCGGGACGGCTGGGAGGCCGGCGATCCGCTGCCGTGGCAGGAGATCGACGAGGTCGCGCGCGTTGATCTCCCCGCCGTAGTCGACGACGGGCTCCCGCTCGGGCGGCTCGTGGACATCCCGCTGAAGTGGTTCCTGTGCGCCGCCTCGCTCGACGACGAGCCACTCGCGGGTTTGACGACGCGCGCCTTCCTGCGCTCCGCACGACGCATCGCGTCCGGGATCGAGCGAGCCCTCGACGTCGTCCGTCCGGACACCGTGCTCCTGCTGAACGGGCTCTTCCTTTTCGAGGCCGTCGCATGGGCGATCTGCGCCCGGCGCGGCATCGACGTCGTCACCTACGAGCGGGCCTTCCTGAAGGACACCCTCGTGTTCAGCCGTGGGGCGCCGGCCGGCTTCTACGACCTGACCGAGCGGTGGGAGGAGCAGAACCGCCCGCTCACGGCTCAGGAGTCGGCGCAACTCGACGAGTACCTTTCGACGCGCCGGGCGGGCGGGGCGGCCGACCAGTTCTGGTCCTTCGACCACCGTGAGGAGCAGCAGCGGAGCGACGGCCGCCTGGTCGTGCTGTTCACCAACCTGACCTGGGACACCGCCGTCATCGGCCGGCACGTTGCCTTCCCCGACATCCGCTCCTGGTTGGACTTCGTCATCGCCGAGTTCGCCGCCCGCCCGGGGGACCGCCTCGTCTTGCGGGTCCATCCGTCGGAGGTCCGCCTCCCCATGAAGCGCACGCGGGACTCGCTCGAGCGCTACATCGCCGACCACCATTCGGCGCTGCCTCCGAACATCGACGTGATCGGCGGCAGCCGTTCCACCGACAGCTACGGGCTCATCGACTCGTGCGATCTTGGCCTCGTCTACACGTCGACCACGGGGTTGGAGCTGGCGCTGGCCGGCAAGCCCGTCGTGGTCGCCGGCGACGTCCACTACCGCGGAAAAGGGTTCACGGTGGACGTCCAGGACCCGCGCGGTCTGGCTGAAGCGATCTCGGTTGGTCTCGATGACCCGGCGGCGCTCCGCACCGACATGGAGGCAGCTCGCCGATACGCGCACTTCTTCTGGTTCCGCGGCCCCGTCGCCGCGCCGTTCGTTCGTGAGCCGCTGCCCGGGCTGGCACGGCTGACCACGAACGACCTGGACGACCTCCGGCCGGGTGCGAACGCCGACGTCGATCGCGTCTGCGGGATGATTCTGGAAGGTCCGACTACGCCCGCTCGAACAGCGACCAGGTGACATCGTCCCAGCCCTCCTCCCGGCCGAGGAAGCCCTCGCTTCGAAGCGTAAGTTCGGGAAAGAGCTCCAAGAACAGCCGCCGGTAGTTCCGCTTGAACAGGGCGCCCTCCTGTCCGCGGTACGGAACCTCCACGGTCTCCTCGGCGTGGTACTCGACGCAGAGGACCCACCGCCTGGAGCAGCGGACCATCTCGGCCATGACGAGGGGGAGGATCGCCTCGGGTTGGTGGATCAGTACTCCCATCGTGAAGACGAGGTCGAACCAGCGATCACGGAACGGGAGCTCCCTTGCCGGGCTCCACACCGCGTTGACGCCCGGGACGCGGGTGGCGAGAATGGCCAGCGCCTTCTCGTTCACGTCCACCCCGTACACGTGGCGGGCCGGCGTGGAGCCGACGATCCACTGGAGGTTGCCGCCGACGTTGCTGCCTACCTCGAGCACGCGGCGGCTCCCGGTCGCCGCCATGCGCTCCCTCCAGAACTCTTCACGATGCTCGAACGAGGTGTTCCGGTCGACGTACTCGTCACCGAACGTGCTCTCCCACAGCCCCTCGAGACGCCTCGTCTCGGGACCGCCGCCGGGTTCGCTCACGCCGGTCACAATCGCACAGGGACGCCGGCAGCGCGGAGATGGAGCTTGGCCTCCATCGGAGTCTGCTGCGTGAAGTAGAAGACACTCGCAGCCGCGACGGCGCTCGCCCCGCCGTCGATCAGCGCCTGCGCCATGTCGTCGTATGTTCCTGCCCCGCCCGACGCGATGACCGGGATCGACACGGCGTCGGTCACCCGGCGGATCGTGTCGAGGTCGTATCCGGCCATGGTGCCGTCGCGGTCGATACAGGTCAGGAGGATCTCGCCGGCGCCGCGCCGCTCCGATTCGACGGCCACGGCGACGGGGTCGCGCCCCGTGTCCTCCCGTCCGCATCGCACCCACACGGTTGGCGAGCCCCCACCCGAAGTGTCGATGGCCACGACGATGCATTGGGCGCCGAACCGGTCGGACGCCTGGGTGACGACGTCGGGCGTCTCGACGGCGGCGGTCCCGATGACGACCTTGTCGGCGCCGACCTGGAGCAGGCGGCGCACGTCGTCGACAGACCGAACGCCGCCCCCGACGGCCATGGGCATGAAGCAGTCGTCGGCCAGCTCGTCGATGAGCTCGAAGTCGGGCGGTCGGCCGTTCGGCGTCGCTGCGACGTCGACGAGCACGATCTCGTCGACGCCGCGCATGTTGTAGACCTTGATGGCCTGCATGGCGCTTCCGACGTGTCGCCACGAGTCGAAGCGCTCGCCCTTCACGAGGCCGAAGTCGCGGTAGAGCAGGGTCGGTATCACGCGCGCCTTGAGCACGGCGCTCAGAGGGCGAGGACGTTCTGGAGCAGCCGCAGACCGTTGCGCTGGCTCTTTTCGGGGTGGAACTGCACGGCGTGCACATTGCCACGGCTGACCGCGGAGGCGAACCCGCCGCAGTAGGGAGTCGTGGCGGCGATGTCGTCGGTGACGTCGCACGCAAGGTGGTAGCTGTGCACGAAGTAGAAGTCGCTGCCCGGCTCGATTCCGGCGAACAGGGGCGACCCGTCGGCCGCGTTCACCTCGTTCCAGCCGACGTGTGGTATCCGACGGTCCGCGCCGGCCGGGACGAGCCGGCGTACCTCCCCGTCGATCCACCCCAGTCCCGGCGTCTGGCGACCCTCGTACCCGACGGTCGCCAGGAGCTGCATCCCGAGGCAGATCCCGAGAAACGGCGCACCCTCGCCTACGACCTGGTCCTCGAGCACCTTGTCGAGGTCCCGATCGCGCACGTTGCGCATAGCGTCCGGGAACGCGCCCACACCCGGGAGGACGATCACGTCGGCCGCCTCGACGTCGGCCGTCTGGTCGGTCACGACGACCCGTCCCCCGACCTCCTCCAGGGCGCGCCGCACTGAGTCGAGGTTGCACATCCCGTAGTCGACGACGGCGACGAGACGGCTCATGCCGGCACGTTGTCGTAGTTCATCTTCACAAGGTTCTGGTGCTCGTCCCGGATGAGGCCGCCGTGGCGGTCAGTCTCGAAGAGCTTCTTGTTGGTGAACCGGTCGCAGATCGCCTGGAACTCATCGAGGGCCACGCCGATCTCCTCGAGGACCTCCTCGATGGGGTAGCCGAGGTACGTCCAGGGGAACTTGCCATCGTGCATGCGCACCAGCTTGACGGCGTCATTTCGGGAGAGTCGGCCACGCCGCACGTGCATGCAGGCGAGGTCGGTGGCCCGCCCGAACCCGTACTTCAGGAACTTGAAGTAATCGTGGATGCCCGTGTGGACGTTGTCGAGATTCTCGTAGTTCACCAGCGACCCCTCGACGGGTCTCGGGAGCGTCTCGAAGCCGTGCGCCTGGGCGAAGAGCGCGTTACCGAAGCCGTCCCACGGAAGAAAGTATCCGAGGAAGATACCGGTGACACCGACCTCCTGGAGCTGAAGGTCGGTCGGGTACGTGTACTGCACCAGGTCCCGGGGCGCGATCCCGTCCTGGCCGGCGACGTCGGACACCCGCATCCCGAGGAGCCCGCCGAACTCCTCCAGCCACCGCCGCGTCAGGGTGTTGTGCTCCGCCGCCGCGGCAGGGCCGCCGTACTCGTTCTGGGAGTTCTCGCCCCAGACAATCAGAGGGATCCGCATCTGGACCGCGACGCGGACGGGCACGGTGAAGATGGCGACGTGTTCCGGCCAGGAAATGTCGCCGACCTGACGTAGCGCAAGCCGATTGATGCGGCGCCGGACGACCGGATTCGGGGTGACCTCCAAATAGTCGACCCCCTGGCGCTTGAGGTTCTCGATGTTGCGACGCCCGATGTCGGAGAGCTTGTCGGTCGTCGCGGTGACGCACAGCGGGTTCATCCCGAGCTCTAACACCCGGATGGTCTGGTAGGTGCTGTCCTTCCCGCCACTGACCGGGACCACGCAGTCGTAGCTGCTCCCGTCCGGTGATCGATAGCGCTCGAGAATCTCCAGCAACTCCTCGCTGCGGCGGGTCCAATCGACGTCAGCGCGCGCCTCGAAGTTCCGGCAGCCACTGCAGACGCCCTCCGCGTCGAACGACAGGTCGGGTTTCGTCTCCGGCATCACACATCGACGGCAGTAGCGGATCAACTGAGTTCCTCCATCCCGACATCCATTGTCTCCCACCGGAGCGTCGTGAACGATCCGTCGGTGGCGACGGGGCGGAACCCGGCTCGCTCGAACAGCCGTCGGGACGCCCGATTCTCCTCGTGAACCGCCGCCGTGAGCGCGTCGACCTGGAGCTCGCGGATCACCTCCTGCTGGAGGAGGCGGACCAGCTCGGCGCCGACACCCATGCCATGGCGCGACGGCGCCACAGCGATGCTCACATTGCCCACCGCCGACCGTACGTCGATGCGCACGGAGCCCAGCGAGGCACCGTCGCGGCATCCGATCCACATTCGAGTGCCCGGGTCATCGACGTGCGCCGTGAACCATCGGGCGTGCTCCGCCGCGTCGATGGCGGTCCCGGCGACGCTGAAGCGGACGGCGTCGGGCTGGTTCCGCCACGCCAGGATGTCGCCCGCGTCGGCTGGTTCGGCCGGCCGCAGGCGGACACGCCCGGGCGGCGGCCCGGGCGACCGCCCGGCGACGGCGAGGACGTCGCGCCAGCCGGTCGGCGCCCCCGGCGGCAAGGCGGCGACGACCCGCCGCACGCGCGCCAGATCGTCGGCCGTGTCGACCGTGAGGTGCTCGCCACCGGCATCCTCCCCGCTCCGGAGGTTCGCCAGTCGGAAGAACTCGGGGTGTCGGTAGAGGTAGGGCATCACGTGCTCGCGTTCGGCCGGCCGCTCGGCTTCGCGGTGCGCTTGGAGGAGTGCGGCGGACTGGGCGACCTCGACGTCCATTCCCTTCGGGAACGTACGGGGCAGCACGTTGCAGGTGAAGTCGGCGTTCCGCTCGCGGTGCCGCTCGAGGACGGCCTCAACGACGGCAGGGTCGACCAATGGACAGTCTGCCGTCAGGCGCACGACCGTCGCAGCGGGGTGGCGGTCCAGGGCGACGGCGAAACGGGCCAGCACGTCGGCCTCGGGGCCGCGGACGCAGCCGACTCCGGCCTGGTCCGCGATCGCCACAACCGCATCGTCACGGTCGAGTGCCGAGGTGGCGACGACGAGGTGGTCGACTGCGACGGCCGCCAGCCGGTCGAGCATGAACCGGAGCATGGGGCGACCGCCGAGGTCGGCGACTACCTTGCCCGGCAACCGGCTCGACCCGGTCCGGGCCTGGACGACGCAGAGGACGTCGAGCACTACCGGAGGTCGACGATCGCCTCGGCGACGCGGCCAGCGCCGCGGCCGTCGACCAGGTTCCGGGCGGCCGCCGAGAGGGATCGCCGCCTCTCGAGATCGCCTGCCAGCTCCGCTGCGAGCCCCGCGGCCTTCGCCTCGACGCCGACGATCGCGGCGTCAGCGGCGGCGGCTCCGCCGGCCGCCCGGCGCTGGTTCTCGGCGAGGATGACGGCGACGGTCGGCCGGCCGAGGGCCAACGACTCCAGGAGGGTCACGCCGGCGGCCGTCAGGACCAGGTCGGCGTCCGCCAACGCGGGACCGAGACGGGCCTCGGTCCGAACGGCGACCACGCCGGGAGGCAGGTCACCATCCGACCACGTTCCGAGTGCCATGCGGACTTCCGTCCTCGGAAGCAGGCGGGCGAGGGCCGCTGCCATTCGCGCACCGACCCCGGCGGAGTCGGCAGCGCCGGTCGCCACCAGCGCGATGTCGACCTCCGGCCCGACGGCGCGGGGTGAGAGCAGGGTCAGGCACGGATCGAGCGGGGCGAAGTGGGGCCCGGCCAGAACCCGCTTGGCGGCACAGTGGGCCGTAGAGTCCGCACCTGGGCTCGGGTCCACGAGCACGTCCACCCGGAGATCGCGGGAGAGGTCGTCCAGGGCCGCGACGGCGTTCGCCCGGAACCGCTCCCGATCGTCGGCCCGGTGCCGGTAAGAGTCGACGACCACGACGTCGGCGAACAACGGGGGACCGCCAGTCTCGACGAGCTCGGCCGAGACGCCGAGATGTGCGAGCGGCTGCTGGAGCGCCTGCATGCGCCGCCAGTGCCCCATCCCCGCAGAGGGGCCGGCGTCGTAGGCGAGGACGATCGAGGTCACACCATGTCCCAGGTGATGACCTCGTCCTCCTCGATCGTGGTGGACGCCGTCCGTCCCACGAGCGCGTCGATGAACTTGGGTTTGACGCCGAACCCCGGCCGCTTCACCGTCAGCATCTCGCGCGTGAGGCGTGCCCCTGCCGGGATGCGGACGGCGGCGACGACGGACCGGCGCGCCTTGGAGTACATCTCGACCTGCTCGGCGGGAGTGGGCCCGCGCTTCACCCCGTCGCCCAGGGCTGCTTCCACGTCGCGAATGTGGCTGACCAGCCTACCGAGATCGCCCGGCTCGAGAGCGAAGGAGTGGTCGGGGCCAGGGAGCGAGCGGTCGAGGGTGAAGTGCTTCTCGACGAGGTTCGCACCCAGGGCGACCGCAGCCGGCGCGACGTGCGTGCCGAGCGTGTGGTCCGACAGGCCGACGGGAACCGCGAAGGCTGCTTTCATCGTTGGGATCGAGCGCAAGTTCATGGTCGATGGCGGCGCCGGGTACAACGAGGCGCATTGGAGGATGGCGAGCTCGTTCGAGCCTCCCTCCCGGGCGGCGTCGAGCGCTTCCTCCACCTCGCTCATGGTCGCCATCCCGGTCGAGAGCACCACAGGTCGGTGGCGCTCCCCCATGTAGCGGATGAGCGGCAGGTCGACCAGCTCGAAGGAGGCGACCTTGAAGGCGGCGACCCCCAGGGCATCCAACTCGTCGACGGCCTCGCGGTCGAACGGCGACGAGAGGAACTCGATCCCCTGACCACGGGCGTGAGCGGCGAGGAGCGATTGCCAGTCACGGGGGAGCTCGAGTGATTCGAGCAACTCCGCCGGCCCGATGTCGCCCGCCGCCGCGAGGTAGTCGAAGCGGGGCGCCTTCGTGGAGTACAGCTTGCGGCCCGAGAAGGTCTGGAACTTCACGGCGTCTGCGCGGGCCTTGACCGCGGCGTCTATCAACCTGTAGGCGATGTCGAGGTCGCGGTTATGGTTCGAGCCCGCCTCGGCGATCACGTAGCAGGGGTGGCCGTCGCCCACGGCGCGGTCGCCGATCGAGATGTGCCGAGAAGTCACAGTGCAGCCTTCAAAGCCTCGACGACGCAGGAGTGATCGTCGTCCGTGAGGTCAGGATAGAGGGGGATGGACAGAAGTTCTCCGTAGGCCGCCTCGGTTGCCGGGAAGTCCGACGGCCTCCCGAACCGGACGTACAGGGGGTGGCGATAGATGGGGACGTAGTGCACCTGCGCGGCGATACCGCTCTCGTGCAGTTTCTCGTAGACGCGCCGGCGATCCGGCACCCGCACGGGGTAGAGGTGGTAGGCGTGGCGGCTCCCGGCCGGCGCCGCCGGTGGCAGCCGGACGGGCATCTCCGCCAGCTTGGCGTCGTATACCCCCGCCAATTCGTTCCGGCGCTTGACGAACGCCTCGAGCTTGTTCAGCTGACTCGTGCCCAGGGCCGCATGGATGTCCGTCATGCGGTAGTTGAACCCGAGGTCGGAGATCTCGTAGCACCAGCCTCCGTTCTCCGGATGGCGCACGATGCCATGGTTGCGGAAGCGTCGAAGTCGATCCGCCAGACCTGCGTCGTTCGTCGTGACGGCACCACCTTCGGCTGACGTAACGGCCTTCACGGGGTGGAACGAGAACACGCACATGTCGCTGCGCGCACAGTTCCCGACGGGCCCGTCCGGCGTCGTCGCCCCGAGCGCGTGGGCCGCGTCCTCGATGACGACCGGCGGCCGCCGTGCACCGAAGTCGAGGTCCATCGGGTAGCCCGCGTAGTGGACGGCGACGATCGCAGCGATGCCGGGCGGAACCTTCGTCGTGTCCAGGCAGAGCGTACCGGGGTCGATGTCGACGAATGCTGGGGTGGCGCCGGCGTACAGCGCGCACGCGGCGCTCGCTGCGAAGGACAGCGGCGAGGTCGCCACTACGTCGCCCGGGCCGACGCCGGCGGCCGCCACCGCCCCGTGAAGGGCTGCGGTACCACTCGAGAAGACCACTGCATCCGACGCTCCGGTGACGGCGGCAAGCGCCTCCTCGAAGGCGGGGACGTGCGGTCCTTGGGTGAGCCACGGCCCGCGGAGCACCTCAGTCACGGCGGCGATGTCGTGCTCGTCGAGCGAGTGGCGCCCGTAAGGGATCAAGAGAGCATCTCGGCCAGGTCCGCCGGTCCGAGCCAGGCCTCGTTCTGGTCGCTGGCGTAGACGAAGCCGTCGTCCAGGGGCTTGCCGTCCACCCAATGCGGGTGCGACTCCCACCACGGGTGCTCCGGCAGGACGACGTAGACGGGGCCGGCGTCGATGGTGTGCCGGCATTCGTCGAGAGTCAGAAGCATCTCGTGCAGCTTCTCCCCGGGGCGGATTCCGATGACCTCCTTGGGTACGTCCGGCGCCATGGCGTCGGCCAGGTCGACGACCTTCATCGAAGGGATCTTTGGGATGAAGATCTCGCCACCGACCATGTGCTCCAGTGCGAAAAGCACGAGGTCGACGGCCTGAGGGAGGGTGATCCAGAAACGGGTCATCCGTTCGTCGGTGATCGTGAGCCGACCGGCCTCCGCCTGCTGTCGGAAGAGCGGGACGACGGAGCCGCGTGAGCCCACGACGTTTCCGTACCGCACGCAAGCCAGTCGCGTCTTCGACTGAGCCGCGTAGGCATTGCCCTGCACAATGATCTTCTCGGCGCACAGCTTGGTTGCCCCGTACAAGTTGACCGGGTTCACGGCTTTGTCAGTCGAAAGCGCCACCACCCGTGGGACGCCCGCATCGATCGCGGCGTCGACGACGTGCTGGGCGCCCAGCACGTTGGTTCGCACCGCCTCGAAGGGGTTGTACTCGCACGCCGGCACCTGCTTCATAGCTGCCGCATGAACGATCACGTCGGCGCCCTGGGCGGCGCGCGACATCCGTGGGCGGTCGCGGACGTCACCGATGAGGAAACGCAGCCGCTCGTCGTCCAGGCGTGCTCGCATCTCGGACTGCTTCAGCTCGTCTCTGGAGTAGATGCGGACGACTGCCTTGGGCCAACGGTCGAGCACCCGTCCAACGAACGCGTTGCCGAAGGAACCGGTGCCGCCGGTCAGGAGGATGGTTGTGTCGGAGAGATCCACGCCCCCATCTTGTCGCATCCCCTTGCGTCCGTCGGTCGCCGGGCCCGAGCGTCGGTGTTAGGGTGCCGGGTCCTATGGCGACAGCCCGCCGTCAGGTCTGCCTCGTTCGCGCCGGGCGGTTTGTCACGGCGGCCCGGTGAAGCTACTCCGGGCCTTCCGCCGGCTCCATCCCGTTCGGACCGCGCGGCATAGGGCTCTCGTGATGTTTCCGTGGGAGGTCGGGTTCCTAAGGTACCTCTGGCTCACGAGAGTCCTGAGACGCAGAATCCGAGTCTACTCGGACCCGGAAGCAGCGACCCGCGAGCTCGGGTATTCGAGTGCCTATCTGGATCACTACCGGCCCGACCGTCGGGTGCAGTGGACGATGTTCCTCCTCGCGTCAATCCCCGATTGCCCGAAGGACTCCTTGCTGGTCATCGGGCCTCGGTACGAGCCGGAGATCCTCATGGCCCGCGGCCTCGGATGGGACGAAGCCGGTATACGGGGACTGGACATCTTCTCCTACAGCCCTGTGATCGACGTCGGCGACATGCATGCGTTGCCGTACGCAGACGAGTCGTTCTCATCGATCATATGTAGCTGGACGCTGTCATACTCGGCTCGGCCGGATGTCGCTGCCAAGGAGATGGTGCGGGTGCTGCGTGCCGGCGGGTACCTGGTCGTGTCGATACAGAAGGTCCCCGACGGCTACGAAGAGAGCCTGTCCGAGGTCCTGCGCGGGAACGAGCGGATCCAAACGTTGTCCCAGCTCGATGAGCTGTACTCGGGACTGACCCGAGTTGCCGGGTTCGAGCCCGAGGTTCCACCTGGCGGCGAGGGCCACACGCTGGCCGCTTACTGGAAGGTGACCGCTCGTGCCGGGTAAGGGCTTGCAGAGCCTCGCCCGATCGATCCTCCCGAGGCCCGTCGGGCGAGCCATCCGGCAGGCCGCGGCCGCCGGCCGGCGGTTGACGCTCGAACGCAAGCTGCCGGCGGCCGAGGATCGGTTCCTGGTCGCCTACGAGAACTACTGGTCCAATGGCGTCGTTCCGGCGGAGGCCGAGCAGCTGCTCCACCTCGCCACTTGGAGCTCTGGCGGCGTGCTGCCCGGAGCGGCGGCGCGTTCGCACGGGCGACCCTTCGATCCTGACCGCTTCACGGCGTTTCCCGACGAGCTCCTTCGGGGCATCGACCCGGAGACCGCGGCCGACGCCGTCGAGAGCGACGGCTACTACGTCGCCCCGGCTCGGTTGCCGTCGGATGTTCTTGACGACATCCTTTACCGACTCGAGGCTGGACCGGCCAGGCCGCGAGGTGACGGACTTGGGCCGGTCCCGAATGGCCGGCCCGGGCCGGACGCCCCGACGTGGTGGATGGATCCGTCCGAAGCCATCGAGTCGACGGCGGTCCGCCGTCTGCTCGCAGAGCGCCGGCTGGCCGAGGTCGGCGGGCGGTATCTCGGCGTGGAGCCCCTCATCATGTCGGTGGTCCTGTGGAAGTCCTTCGCATGGCGGGTCGCCGACAGCAACTCGGCGCAGCAGTTCCACTTCGACAACGACCGTGCGGCCTTCGTGAAGATGTTCGTGTATCTAACCGACGTCGGGCTCGACAACGGGCCGCACACGTACGTGGCTCGGTCGCACCGGGAAAAGCCGAAGCAGCTGCTGCACGGTGGAAGGCTCACGGACGAGGCCGTAGCGCGGCACTACCCACGCAGCGACTGGCGGGTCATCACTGGTGACCGGGGGACGGTGTTCTTCGCCGATACCCAGGGGTTCCACAAGGGCGGCCAGGTCTCCAGCGGTGAGCGCGCCATGTTCCAGATCAACCTCGCGACCGACCGGTTCGGCATAACCGAGCCGCCGATTGGTTCGCCACAGGACGCACTGTGCGAACTGGGCCCACTCGTCGCCACCGCGCCGCGGTACTTCGCCGAGCTCTACAGAGAACCCACCGCGCCTCCCTGATCGTCAGGCAAGGCGCCGACTCACACGATGGCCAGCATCCGTTCCAGCGCCACTCTGGCCGACGCCGCCGTCGCCTTGTCCACTGTGATCCGGTTCACGACCCGCCCCTGGACCAGGTTCTCCAGCACCCAGGCCAGGTGGGCGGCGTCGATGCGGAACATGGTGGAGCACGGGCAGATGAGCGGGTCGAGCGAGACCACCGTCTTGTCGGGGTGCTCGGCCGCCAGCCGCTGAACGAGATGGATCTCGGTGGCGATGCCGAGGACCGACCCCGCGGGCGCCGCCTCCACCGCCTTGATGATGAAGTCGGTGGAACCGACCTGGTCGGCCAGGGCGACGGTCTCCCGGGCGCACTCGGGGTGGGCCACGACGATGCCGCCCGGGTAGGTCGCCCGGAACTCCGCCACGTGCTTGGGCTTGAACCGCTGGTGGACCGAGCAGTGGCCCTTCCAGAGCAGGAAGGTGGCCTCCTTCACCTGACGCTCCTCCAGCCCGCCGAAGTCCTTCCGGGGGTCCCAGACGACCATGTCGGTCTCCTCGAAGCCGAGCTGGTGGCCGGTATTGCGGCCCAGGTGCTGGTCGGGGAAGAAGAGCACCTTGTCGCCCCGCTCCAGGGCCCAGGTGAGGATGGCCCGGGCGTTGGACGAGGTGCACACGGCGCCGCCGTGGTCGCCCACGAAGGCCTTGAGCGCGGCCGACGAGTTCATGTAGGTGATGGGGACCACACGGTCGATGTCGACGACCCCGGCCAGGGCGTCCCAGGCCTCCTCGACCGAGTCGACGTCGGCCATGTCGGCCATGGAGCACCCGGCGTTGAGGTCGGGCAGGACCACCTGCTGGTGGTCGCCGGTGAGGATGTCGGCCGACTCGGCCATGAAGTGCACGCCGCAGAACACGACGTACTCGGCGGTGGCGTTGGCGGCGGCCAGCCGGGAGAGCCCGAACGAGTCGCCCCGGGCGTCGGCCCAGCGCATGACCTCGTCCCGCTGGTAGTGGTGGCCGAGGATCAGCAGCCGCTCGCCGAGGGTGGCCTTGGCGGCGCCGATCCAGTCGGCCAGCTGGTCGGCGGACGCGGTGGTGTAGCGGTCGGGTAGCGGAGCCTGGAGCCGCAGCATCTTGGTGAAACCCCCCTCGTGGAGGAGCTCCGATGTTGGCCGGCGGGGACAGCCTGGTCGCCCATCCGCGGGGTTGTCGGCCTCGGAGCTGGATATGTCGCCGGATACCAGGCCGGCGTGGGACCAGTGTACCGCTGCGGTCGCCCGCGGGCACGATGTCGCCGACCTCACGGGCCGATGTGCTCCCGGCCCTGGAGGAAGATGACGAGCGCCCACCCCAGCCACGAGCTGAGCGCCGTGGGCATCGCCCGCCCCCGCAGGAACGCCCAGAGCGCGGCGGCCGTCACCGCGGCCAGGGGGAGGGCGAACCCCAGGCTGACGGAGGTGAGGGCAACCAGGCGCGAGAGCGACCGGGGGCCCACCATCACCAGGATCACGGCGGCGACGGGGAGGGCGGGCACGGCCGCCGCCCACGCCAGCCGCCGCCGCGCCGACGCCGGCGGGGCCAGGGCGCCGACCCCGACCACGGCCAGCCAAGCGGGCACCAGGGCGGTTAGCCACCACCCCGGCTCGTGCACGCGGGTGGTCCCGTCGGGCAGGTGGAGGAAGCACCGCTCGCCCAGCGGCCACCAGGTGCGCTCCTCGGACGAGGTGGCGTCGGCGATGCCGTGGTCGGGGCGGCAGAAGCCCTCCCGCCGGCGGTCGTTGACCTCAGTGGTGAGGACGAAGGCCAGGGCGCCGAGCACGACCAGGACCAATGCGGCCGCCGCGGGGCGGAGGATCCGCCGCACCGGGTCCTGGCGCGGCGCGGCTTCGGGGGCGCCGGGCACGGCCGGAAGTCTGCCGCGGGGCGGCGCCGCCGCCGAGGTCCAGACGACCACCTGACCGTCCATACTTCCTCCATGGCCCTCAGCATCGACAACGAAGAGGCCGACCGCCTGGCCCGCGAGCTGGCGGCCGCCACCGGCGAGACGCTCACCGACGCGGTGGTGGCGGCCCTCCGTGAGCGCCTCGCCCGGGAGCAGGCCCGGCAGGGGGCGGGCGTCGCCGATCGTCTTCGCCGGCTTGCTGCCGAGGTGACCGAGTGGGAGCGGCTCGACGACCGGCCGCCGGCGGCCATCGTCGGGTACGGCGAGCTCGGCCTGCCCCGTTGAGCGGCCTCGTCGTGGACACTTCCGCGGTGGCCGCGGCGCTGAACTTCGGCGACTGCTTCGCCTACGGGCTGGCGGTGGCGACCGGCCAGCCCGTGCTGTGCCTGGGTGACGACTTCGCCCGCACCGACGCCGACGTCCTCCCCGCCCGCCACCGCTGACGTCCGCCTCGGCGCTGGCGAGGCCGCCTTCGAAGGGCCCGGGCCGCGGCAGACTCGTCGTGTGGTGCAGCGCCCGCCCGCCGGCTCCATCCCCGACACCCCGGGCTCGTACCAGTTCCGGGACCGGGACGGGCGCGTCATCTACGTGGGCAAGGCGCACTCGCTGCGCCAGCGTCTGTCCAACTACTTCGTCAACCCGGCCTCGCTGCCCGCCCGGACGGCCCAGATGGTCACGGCCGCCGAGAGCGTCGAGTGGATCCAGGTCAACAACGACGTGGAAGCCCTCATGCTCGAGTACAGCCTGATCAAGCAGCACCGGCCCCGGTTCAACATCCGCCTCCGGGACGACAAGAGCTACCCGTTCCTGGCCGTCACCCTGGACGACGAGTGGCCCCGGGCCATGGTGATGCGCGGGCAGCGCCGCAAGGGGGTCCGCTACTTCGGGCCCTACGGCCACGCCTACGCCATCCGGGAGACGCTGGACCTGCTGCTCCGGACGTTCCCGGTCCGCACCTGCTCCGACAACAAGTTCGCCCACCACGAGCGCCTGGGGCGGCCCTGCCTGCTGTTCCACATCGAGAAGTGCAGCGGGCCGTGCGTCAAGGAGGTCGGGCGCGAGGAGTACGACCACCTGGTGGACGAGCTCGTCGGCTTCCTCGACGGCGACACCGGGCCGATCGTGCGCCGGCTGGAGGAGCAGATGCGGGGCTCGGCCGCCGACCTCGACTTCGAGCGGGCGGCCCGGCTCCGGGACCGGCTGACCTCGGTGCGCAAGGCCATCGAGAAGCAGCAGATGGTGGCCGACCGGGCCGAGGACCTCGACGTGATCGGCCTGGCCGAGGACGAGCTGGAGGCGGCCGTCCAGGTCTTCTACGTGCGACGGGGCCGGGTGGTCGGCCGCAAGGGCTTCGTGGTCGACAAGGTGGAGGACCTGACCCGCCCGCAGCTGGTCTCCTCGGTCGTCGAGCAGCTCTACGCCGAGCCGGCCGTCGGCTACCCGAAGGAGGTCCTCGTCCCCGACCTCCCCGACGACGTCGAGGTCCTGGAGCAGTGGCTGGCCGGGATGCGGGGCTCCCGGGTGCGGGTGCGGGTCCCCCAGCGGGGCGACAAGCGCGCCCTCCAGGAGACGGTCACCCGCAACGCCGGCGAGGAGTTCACCCGGCACCGGCTGAAGCGGTCGGCCGACCACAACAGCCGGGCCCGTGCCCTCAACTCCCTCCAGGAGGCGCTCGGCCTGCCCGAGGCGCCCCTGCGCATCGAGTGCTTCGACATGAGCCACATCCAGGGCACCGACTACGTGGGCTCCATGGTGGTCCTCGAGGACGCCCTGCCCCGCAAGTCCGAGTACCGGCGGTTCAAGGTCCGCACGGTGGAGGGGAACGACGACTACGCCGCCATGGAGGAGGTGCTGACCCGCCGGCTGACGGCCCTGCTGGTCGAGCGGGACCGGCCCCTGGACGACCGTCACCGGCGGTTCTCCTACCCGCCCCAGCTCCTCCTGGTGGACGGCGGGAAGGGGCAGCTGGCCGTCGCCCTGCGGGTGGTGGAGGAGCTGGGCCTGGAGGAGGAGATCCCGGTGGCGGCCCTGGCCAAGCAGTTCGAGGAGGTGTTCCTCCCCGGGCGGGCCGACCCCGTGCGCATCCCCCGCCAGTCGGAGGCCCTGTACCTGCTCCAGCGGGTGCGGGACGAGGCCCACCGCTTCGCCGTCACCTACCACCGCCAGCTGCGCGGGAAGCGGATGACGAGGAGCGCTCTGGACGAGATCCCGGGCCTCGGCCCCACCCGCCGGGCCCGCCTGCTGAAGGAGCTGGGCGGCGTGGGGCCGGTCAAGAAGGCGTCACTGGAGACGCTGAAGGCGCTGCCGTGGCTTCCCGACCGCGTGGCCGAGGCGGTGTACGAGAAGCTGCACGGCTCATGACGGGCGCCGGGGCCCGTCCTGGCCGCCCCCACCTGCTCGAGGTTCTGCTCCATTCGTCGTTCGCTACCCATCGGGGCAGGCCTCGCCGTCGGGGAGAGGGATCAGGGTCCGGTCGATCCGGTCGTAGAGGAATACCGGCTCGCCGGCAGATGCCGCGACGAGATCGGCGCAACGAGGCGTGCGGGCCGGCATCCGCACCGACGCCCACTCCGGCCCGTGGCGAAGTTGCAGCGCGGCGTTGAGGTCGCTGTCGAGGATGAACTGCGCGACCCCGGTGTCCCCCGGCAACGGTGGTACGACGACGATTCGGCCGACGCTGGGATCCACGTCGGCAAGAACAATCTCGACGAGGGCGTCGCCCTCACGCGCCGCGTCCCGGTAGTCGCGGACGTCCTGGACGTTGCCGGCGGCCAGCACGACGATGACCAGTGTGGCTACGACGGTGCCGAGCGGGCGGGACAGGCGGACGGTCGCCGCCAGCAACGCAGCGAGGACGAGGCAGGAGCCGAGGTCGGGAACGAGGTTGTTGCGGTCGAAGATCCCGCGGACAGCGAAGGGCGCTCCTCCGAGAGCGAAGGGCGCCGCGCCGGCCGCCAGTAGTGCGCAGCCGATCAGCACCTCGCGACGCACCGTCGACGGGCCCCGGAACGACGGGAGCACCGTGGTGGCGATGGACCACGTGGCGGCGGCGACGAGAACGACCATGGCGATCGCTCCGAGCAGGTCGGACCCCCAGAACCCCGCGCCCAGCTGGCCGGCCCCCAGGGTGTCGAGGTTCGCCAAGGGACCCGGCGAGCTCCCGCCTCTCTTCGGAGAGACCAGGAGTGCGACTGTCGTGATCGCTGCAACCGGCGCGAGTGCCACGGCAGCCGGGCGCAATCGTGCACGCCTGTCCTGGAGCCACCACCATCCGATGACGAGCGCAGCGACGGCGGCGATTCCCTCGTGGGCGAGGATCCCGACGACGAACAGCGCCACAGCCGTTCCGACGCGCCCTCGCCGGAGGAGCAGGAAGGCCCCGCCGGCGAGGCAGGCGAGCGAGACGAGGTTCGGTCCCAGCACGAACCAGAGGCGGGTCGCCCCGCGGTTCGGTACCACCGCGAAGGCCAGCGCGGCCAGGAGGGCGGTCCGGCTGGTGACGACCTCCCTGAGGGCCCGCCAGACGAGCAATGCGACGAGTGCGTTGAGAGAGCCCATGAGAACGGCGTGGAGGACAGGGCGGTCGCCGAGGACCTGGTACGCCAACACGTAGTAGGGGCCCACCGCCGGGCGGGCCGGCGCCTCGAACGAGAGGTTCATCGCACCCTCGAGCACACCGTTGGCGACGAGCTCGTGAGCGACCCAGAAGTCGTCGGACAGGTAGTCGGCGCCCGCGAGGCCCCACGCGATCGACGGGATCGCGGCGAGCACGGCGATCACGAGGCCCCAACGCCGGCTCGCCGCTTCGGTTTCCAGCGATCCCGTCGTCAGGACGGCCCCACGCGCGCCACAGCGATGAGCGAGACGCCGAGCCGCAGCCCGCGGCCCGAGACGAGCCGGCGTTCGCCGCCCAGCAGCCCGGCAAGGAGACGGTTGACCGGCTTGGGCGGAAGCCCCATGTCGAAGTCGCTGCGCCCGGGCCGCTCGGCCCGGCGCAGGCGCCCCACAAGACGGACGGCAGCGATCGGAGCGAACAGCACGGCGTTGAAGAACGAGAGGTGGCGTACGTCCATGCCGGCCTCGTCCAGGACACGGGCCAGATCTCGTCGCCGGTATCGGCGGAAGTGCCCGTTCGCCACGTCGTGCTCGCTCCAGAGCCACGGCAGGGCCGGGACGGTCACCAGCACGGTGCCGCCCGGGCGGGTGGCGGACGCCATGGAGCGAAGGGCGCCGACGTCGTCCTCCAGGTGCTCGATCACGTCGAACGCCGTGACGAGGTCGAAGTCGGCGGTGGCCGGGACGTCCTCGGGTACGCGGCCGAGGACGACCTCGGCCTCCACTGGTTGCCTTCGGGCGTGGTCGACGGCAAAGGGCTCGGGTTCCAAGGCGGTGACGTCCCCGAAGCGGGCCAGGAGCGGCAGCATCCCTCCTGTTCCGCAGCCGACGTCGAGGATGCGGCCGACCCGGGTGCCGACGTGGCGCTCCAGGACGTCGCCCACGACGGCCCGCCGGCCGACGAACCACCAGTGGTCGCGCTCGAGCTCGGCGTGGGCCCGGTAGACAGCGGCGTCCACCGCTACGCCGGCCGTTCGTAGTCGGCGGTCGTCTCGGCCACGAGGAAATTGGGCCGCGCCTTCGTCTCGTCGTAGATCCTCGCCACGTACTCCCCGAGCACGCCGACCACGATGAGCTGCATCCCCCCGATGGCCAGGACAACCGCCACGATCGACGTCCAACCCTTCGGCACGCCACCGAAGAAGATCCGGGCGGCAATGGCCACGCCGATGTAGAGGCCGCCGGCGACCGCGACGATCACCCCGAAGATCGAAGCGAGGCGTAGGGGAGCGGCGGAGAAGGAGACGAGCCCGTCGAGGGCGAGCCGGATGAGCTTGCGGAACGTGTACTTCGGCGTGCCGGCATGACGGGCGTCTCGGTCGTACGGAAGGCCGATCTGGCGGTAGCCCACCCAGCTCCGCAGCCCGCGCAGGAAGCGATTGTGCTCGGGCAGGGCGAGCAGTTCGTCGACCACCCGGCGATCCAGGAGGGCGAAGTCGCCGCTGTCGAGGGGCACGTCGATGTCGGCGACCTGCTTGTAGACCCGGTAGAACCAGCGGTACGCCTGGCGCTTCAGCAGCGCCTCCTTCCTGGTCTGCCTGACCGCGTAGACCACCTGGTTCCCGTTGCGCCATTCCTCGACGAGCCGGTGCAGCAGCTCCGGAGGATCCTGGAGGTCGGCGTCCATGAGGCAGACCGCGTCACCCCGTGCCGCGGCCATGCCGGCGGACAGGGCCGCCTGGTGGCCGAAGTTCCGACTGAGGCGGACGCCGCGGACGCGACGGTCCTCGGCCGCCAACTCGACGATCACCTTCCACGTCTCGTCCCCGCTGCCGTCGTCGACGACCACCAACTCACCGGGGTCGAGCTCGTTGAGCACCGGTTTGAGCCGCTCCCACAGGCTCCGAAGGTTGTCCGACTCGTTGAACGCGGGGACGACAACGCTGACGACGACGGGGTCCGAGCCGCCCTGGCCGTCGACTCGACCGGCATCGGCAGCGATGGCCCGGAGCTCCTGGGCCGTGCACGGGCTCAGGAGGGCCGCCGCCTCGGGGCTGAGTCGCCCGCGCAACACCGCCCCGGTCGCCAGCGAGCGCGCCGCCTCCGTCATGGCCGCGCCGGCACCGGCGAGCTCGGCGAGGGCGGCGCGCTCCGGGAGCCCGTCCTTCTCCGCCTCGCCCGCGGTTCCCCGCGCCGCTTCAGGCCGCCGGAGGGACCCTGGCATGCCCGCAGTCTACGGACGCTCCGGTGCGGCGGGCCGCTCGTACGCTGCGGGCGTGGCCATCCCCGACACCCCTGACGACCTCTGGGAGACGCACGCCGGGTGGTGGCAGGAGGGGTTCACCGAGGGCGCCGACGCCGAGTACGAGGAGCAGATCCTCCCCCTGGCGGCCGAGCACCTGGCCGGCGCCACCCGCGTGCTGGACGTGGGGACGGGGGAGGGGCAGGTGGCCCGCCTGGCCGCCCGTCTCGGCGCCACGCTGGTCGCCGGCGTCGACCCCACCCGGGCCCAGCTCGTCGCCGCCCGGGACCGGGCGGGCGGGCCCGCTTACGCGCGGGCCGGGGCGGCCGCCCTCCCCTTCGCCGATGGGGCGTTCGACGCCGTCGTCGCCTGCCTGGTGTTCGAGCACATCGAGGCGCCCGACGCCGCTGTCGCCGAGGTGGCCCGGGTCCTGCGCCCGGGCGGGCGCTTCCTGTTCTTCCTCAACCACCCGCTGCTCCAGACGCCGGGGAGCGGATGGATCGACGACCACATCCTGGAGGAGCAGTACTGGCGCATCGGGCCCTACCTGGTGGAGGACTCGACCCTGGAGGAGGTGGAGAAGGGCGTGTTCATCCCCTTCGTCCACCGCCCGCTGTCCCGTTACGTCAACGCCATGGCGGGCGCCGGGCTGCTCGTCGTGCGCATGGAGGAGCCGGCCCCGCCGCCCGGCTTCATCGCCCGGGCCGAGGAGTACCGGGACGCCGCCACCATCCCCCGCCTCCTCTTCATGCGGGCCGAGAAGCGCCCAGCGCCCGCCTGACCGCCGCCCCGGCCACTGCCGGGCGGCCCCGCACGTCGGGCCACGTGAACCGCAGCACCGTCCACCCGGCCAGCACCAGGACGTTCTGGCGGGCCCCGGTCGTCCTGGAACGCCTCCCGGGACGAGTGCGGCCCGTACCCGTCGACCTCGACGGCCACCCGGGCGTCCGGCCAGGCGTAGTCGAGCCGGTACGGCGTACCGCCCACGGGGTGCTGGCGCACCGGCGGCGGTACGCCGAACCGCACCACCACCCGGTCCATGGCGCTCTCCAGGGCGCTCACCCGCTCGCCGTCGGCGTCCAGCCGCGTGCCAGCACCCGCCGCAGCACCCCGGCACCCCGGATGCCCCTGCCGGCCGTGGGCTCCAGCGCCGCCCGCACGGCGGGGCGGTGAACAGCCCGTCGGCGATGCCGCGGTCGAGCGCACCGGCGACCAGCACCTCGTCGCCCGTCGCCGCCAGGTCCAGCACCGTGCGCAGCGGGTCGGTGCACGGGATCCCCCGGCGCACCACGGCCCGGCACCCCGCCGGGCGGACGTGGGTCGTCACCCCGGGGACGCGCGACCGGCGAGGGGCCGTCACCTCGATGCGCAGGTCGTCGACCAGGCGCCACACCCACGCCGCCGCCCGGTGCGAGGCCGCCGCGCCGGGGCCGACGGCGAGCACGGCGGCGAGGAGGCGCTGCTCGTCGCCGACCGGCGCGCCACCCATCCGGTGGACGCCCCGGTACAACCGCTCCCGGCGCCCGGGGCGCTCCCCGGCCTCGACCTGGCGCGGGGACAGGCCGGCGTCCATGGCCTGGACCACGGTGAACAGGGCGTACTGGCGCCGGGCGACGCCGGCCAGCGCTTCTTCGGTCACTTTCCCACCTCAGCGGTCGCTTTCTGACAGAAGAAGGGGAAGGGCCGGCCACCAGGCTGCCCCCGGCCTGTGACAATGAGGCCCATGGCCGAGTTCCTCGTCGTCACCGGGCTGTCGGGGGCGGGCCGCAGCACGGCGGCGGCCACCCTGGAGGACCTGGGGTGGGTCGTCATCGACAACCTGCCCCCGTCGCTGATCCCCCAGGTGAGCGAGATGAACCTCACGGGCGGGGAGACGGAGAAGGTCGCCCTGGTCAGCGGCCGCAGCGGCGCCGCCTACGTGGGTGAGCTGACCAGCGCCATCGACCACCTCCGCAAGGCGGGGCGGGGGCCGGTGCGGGTCCTCTACCTCGACGCCGCCGACGACGTGCTCGTGCGCCGCTTCGAGGGCACGCGCCGCCGCCACCCGGTGGACGCCGACACCGTCACCAAGGGGATCGACCTGGAGCGGGAGTCGCTGGCCGCCATCAAGGCGCAGGCCGACATCCGCATCGACACCACGGAGATGAACGTCCACCAGCTGCGGGACCGCCTGGTCGACCTGTTCGAGCCCGACCCGGTGGGCGGCATGCGCACGTCGGTGGTGTCGTTCGGCTACCAGCACGGGATCCCCCTCGACGTGGACCTGGTGTTCGACTGCCGCTTCCTCCCCAACCCCCACTGGGTGGACGAGCTGCGCCCGCTCACCGGCCTCGACCCCGCCGTGCGGGACTACGTCCTCGCCCAGCCCGACACCAAGGAGTTCCTGGCCCGCCTCGACGACCTGTTCGGCCTGGTGCTGCCCGGTTACGTGAAGGAGGGCAAGACGTACCTGTCGGTGGCGGTGGGGTGCACCGGGGGCCGGCACCGGTCGGTGGCCCTGGCCGAGGAGGTGGCCCGGTCCATGGAGGCCCACGGGTTCCGCCCCGTCGTCAACCACCGGGACATCGCCCGGGGCAACCGGTGACCGCCGGCTCCACCGGCGGCGCCGGTGGCGGACCTCGGGTCGTGGCCGTGGGCGGGGGGCACGGCCTGGCCGCCAGCATCTCGGCCGTCCGCCGCTACGCCGGCGACGTCACCGCCATCGTCAGCGTGGCCGACGACGGGGGCTCCAGCGGCCGGCTGCGGGAGGCGCTGGGCATCTCCCCGCCGGGCGACCTGCGCCGGTGCCTGGTCGCCATGGGCGACCCCGACTCCCTGTGGGCCCGGGCCTTCGAGCACCGCTTCGACGCCGGCGAGCTGGAGGGCCACTCCCTCGGCAACGTCGTCATCGCCGGGCTGAGCGCCACCACCGGCGACTTCCTGGCCGCCCTGGAGGAGGCGGCCCGCCTGGTCGGCGTCGGCCCCGGCGGGCGGGTGCTGCCGGCCACCGCCCACCCGGTGGTCCTGGAGGCGGAGGGGGAGAGCGGGACGGTGCGGGGGCAGCTGGCCGTCGCCACCGGCACCGCCGCCGGGCGGATCAAGCGGGTGTCCATCCTCCCGGCCGACGCCGGGACGCCGCCCGCCGCCCTCGCCGCCGTCGCCGAGGCCGACCAGGTGGTGGTCGGCCCCGGCTCGCTGTTCACCAGCGTCCTGGCCGCCCTGGCCGCCCCCGAGCTGGCCCGCGCCGTGGCCGCCAGCCGGGCCTGGCGGGTCTACGTGTGCAACCTCGGCCCCCAGGAGCCGGAGACGGCGGGGTACGACGCGGCGGGCCACGTGGAGGCCCTCCTCGCCCACGGCGTGGAGATCGACGTGGTCCTGTGCGACCACACGTTCCCACCGCCCCCCGACGGCCGCCTGCCCGTCCCCGTGGTGACCGCCGACGTCGCCCGGGACGACGGCCGCGGTCACGACCCCGCCAGACTGGCGGCGGCGCTGGAGAATCTGCTCGGATAGGGTCTGGCGCAACCCAGCATCCAGTGGGCGGATTCGAGCAGACACGGGAGGCACATCCATGACCGTGAGGGTCGGTATCAACGGCTTCGGGCGCATCGGGCGCAACTTCTTCCGGGCGGCCCGGGCAGCAGGCGCCGACCTCGAGGTGGTGGGAGTCAACGACCTCGTGCCGCCCGCCACCAACGGCCACCTCCTGAAGTACGACTCGACCCACGGCCGGCTGGACGCCGAGGTCGTCTCGGGCGACAGCTCCATCACCGTCGACGGCAAGGAGATCAAGGTCTTCGCCGAGCGCGACCCGGCCGCCCTGCCGTGGGGCGACCTGGGCGTGGACGTCGTGGTGGAGTCCACCGGCTTCTTCACCGACGGCGAGAAGGCGTCGGCCCACATCAAGGCGGGCGCCCCCCGCGTGGTCATCTCCGCCCCCGCCACCAACGTCGACGGCACCTTCTGCGTGGGCGTGAACGACGACACGTTCGACCCCGAGCAGCACAAGGTCATCTCGAACGCCTCGTGCACCACGAACTGCTTCGTCCCCATGGTGAAGGTCCTCGACGACGCCTTCGGCGTCGAGAAGGGCCTCATGACGACGGTCCACGCCTACACCAACGACCAGAACCTGCTGGACCTGGCCCACAAGGACCTGCGCCGCGCCCGCGCCTCGGCCGTCAACATCACCCCCTCGTCCACCGGCGCCGCCCGCGCCACCGGCCTGGTGCTCCAGGCCATGCAGGGCAAGCTGGACGGCACCGCCCTGCGCGTGCCGGTGCAGGACGGCTCCGTCACCGACCTGGTGGCCATCCTGGGCCGCGAGGTCACCGTCGACGAGGTCAACTCGGCCTTCGAGAAGGCGGCGGCCGACGGCCCGCTGGCCAAGGTGCTCGTCTACACCGACGACCCCATCGTGTCGTCCGACATCATCGGGTCGCCGGCCAGCTGCACGTTCGACTCGGGGCTCACCATGACCATGGGCAGCCTGGTGAAGGTGCTCGGCTGGTACGACAACGAGTGGGGCTACTCGAACCGACTGGTCGACCTGGCCCTCATCGTCGGCGCCGCCAACCAGAAGTAGTAGTGGACCTTCCCCGGCTGGAGGACCTGCCGGATCCTTCGGGCAAGCGGGTCCTCCTCCGCGCCGACTTCAACGTGCCCATCTCCGACGGGCGCATCGACGACGACCTGCGCATCCGGGCCGCCCTGCCCACCATCCAGTGGCTCCAGGAGCACGGGGCGACGGTCACCGCCTGCACCCACCTCGGCCGCCCCAAGGGCAAGCCCGACCCCAGGTACACGGTCGAGCCGGTCAGGGAGCGCCTGGCCGAGCTCGCCCCCGGGGTGGACCTCCTGGAGAACCTCCGCTACCACCCCGGCGAGGAGGCCAACGACCCGGCGTTCGTCGACAAGCTGGTCGAGGGCCAGGACCTCTACGTGAACGACGCCTTCGGTGCCGCCCACCGGGCCCACGCCTCGGTGGTGGGCCCGCCGGCCCGGCTCCCCAGCGCCGCCGGCCGGCTGCTGGCCCGGGAGGTCGAGGTCCTCGGCGGCCTGCTGGAGGGCCCCGACCGGCCGTTCGTGGCCGTGCTGGGCGGCTCCAAGGTGAGCGACAAGCTCAAGGTCATCGACGCCCTGCTGAAGTCGGTGGACACCCTGCTCATCGGCGGCGGCATGTGCTTCACGTTCCTCAAGGCCCTGGGCCACGAGGTGGGCGACTCGCTGCTCGAGCCCGAGCAGGTCGACAACTGCCGGCGGCTGCTGGACGCCGGCGCCACCATCCTCATCCCCACCGACGTGGTGGCCCTGGGGCCGGGTGGCGAGATCATGGACCCCGACGCCGGGGGCGAGGTCGCCACCCTGGGCCAGGACGTCCCCGAGGGGTGGAAGGGGCTCGACATCGGCCCGGGGACGGCGGCCAACTTCGCCGACCAGGTCTACTCGGCCGGGACCGTCCTCTGGAACGGGCCCATGGGAGTGTTCGAGGACCCCCGGTTCGCGGCCGGGACGCGGGCGGTGGCGGAGGCGATGGCGGAGGCCAAGGGGTTCACCGTCGTCGGCGGAGGCGACAGCGCCAGCGCCATGGCCGCCTTCGGCCTGGCCGACCGCATCGACCACGTGTCCACCGGCGGCGGGGCGTCCCTCGAGCTCATCGAGAACGGCGACCTGCCCGGCCTCAAAGCGCTCCGGGAGGCGGTGGCGCGCAATGGCTGACCGCAAGCCGCTCATCAGCGGGAACTGGAAGATGCACCACACCCACCTCGACGCCATCCAGGTGGTGCAGAAGCTCTCCTACGCCCTGCGGGACGACGACTACGACGCGGTGGACGTCTCCGTCCACCCGACGTTCGTGTCCCTCCGCTCCGTGCAGACGGTCATCCTGGCCGACAAGCTCCATATCACCCTCGGCGCCCAGAACTGCCACTGGGAGGAGAGGGGCGCCTTCACGGGCGAGGTCAGCCCGCAGATGCTCGCCAAGCTGGACGTCGGCTACGTCATCGTCGGCCACTCGGAGCGCCGTGAGCTGTTCGGCGAGACCGACGAGATGGTGAACAAGAAGGCCAGGGCGGTGTTCGCCGCCGGCATGACGCCGATCATGTGCGTGGGCGAGACCCTCGACGAGCGGGAGGCGGGCAACGCCGAGCCCAAGGTGCACGGGCAGGTGCGGGCCGGCCTGGCCGGCCTGGCCCGCGAGCAGGTCGGCGCCATGGTCATCGCCTACGAGCCCATCTGGGCCATCGGGACGGGGAAGACGGCCACCGCCGCCGACGCCCAGGCCATGTGCGCGCTGATCCGCCAGGTGGTCGGCGACGTCTCGGGGACCGACGCGTCCGCCACCGTCCGGGTGCAGTACGGGGGCTCGGTCAAGCCGTCGAACACCGCCGAGCTGATGGCGCAGCCCGACATCGACGGCGCCCTGGTGGGCGGCGCCAGCCTGGACGCGGACGATTTCGCGCGCATCGTGCGGTATCGCACGAGCCCTGAATGAAGTTGACTGCTGTTAGCCTGGAGCCACAGTGCTGACCGCGGTCGTCGTCGTCGTCCACGTCGTCGCCTCCCTCCTGCTCGTGGTGCTGATCCTGCTCCACAGCGGCCGGGGCGGCGGCCTGTCCGACATGTTCGGCGGCGGCATGGGCAGCGCTGCGGCAGGGTCCACCGTCGTGGAGCGCAACCTCGACCGCATCACCGTGGCGACCGCGCTCGTGTTCGCCTTCACCACCACGATCCTCGCCATACGTCTGCAGTAGCCGGGGGGCAACCAGCAGGGGGTCCCCCCGGGGACCGTCAAAGGAGGCCGACAAGGTGGTTGGAGGAAGGCGCCGCAAGGCGCTGCTGGGCACGCTGCTCGCCGTCTCGCTCGTGGCGGCGGCCTGCGGCGGGGACGACGAGGACGAGGGCGGAGCGACCGGCGGCGAGACCGAGGAGGTGCGCGAGGGGGGCTCGATCGCCTACGCCGCCGAGCAGGAGCCGACGGGGTTCAACAACCTCACGTCGAAGGACAACCTGCTCGAACTGCGCCACATCATGCAGCACGTGTGGCCCTATTCCTACCGGGCGCTGCCCGACCTCAGCGTGGAGCCGACGCCGGCGCTGGCGGGTGAGGCCGAGGTCGTCTCCGAGAGCCCGTTCACCGTCGAGTGGAAGATCGCCGAGGAGGCGATCTGGGACGACGACACGCCGGTGAGCAGCGACGACTTCGAGTGGGTGTGGCTGAGCTGCAACGGCAAGATCGACCAGGGTGAGCCGACGGCCAAGGACGAGGACACCGGCCAGGACGTCACCGGCCTCGACTGCGCCAGTACGGCGGGCTACGACGTCTCCACCTTCGAGAAGGTCGACGAGAAGACGTTCCGCCTGGCGTTCGAGGAGCCCTACGTCGAGTACGAGGGGCTGTTCGGCGACCCGCTGCCGCCCGCCCACCTGGGCAAGGCGCAGCCGGGCGGCTGGAACACCGGCTTCGACGCCAGCCCGCTCGCCTCGGCCGGCCCGTACAAGCTGAAGGAATGGGCCAAGGGCGCCCACATCACGCTCGAGCGCAACCCCAAGTACTGGGGCCCCGAGCCCAACCTGGACACGATCGTGTTCCGGCAGATCCCCGACCCGTCGACGCACGCCGACACGCTGCGCAACGACGAGGTCCAGATCATCTACCCCCAGCCGCAGGTGGACCTCTTCGAACAGCTGCGAACGCTCTCGGGCGTGCACAGCGAGGCGAACTTCGGCCCGGCGTGGGAGCACCTCGACTTCAACTTCAAGAACGAGCTCCTGGCCGTCAAGGAGGTGCGCCAGGCCATCGCCTACGGCATCGACCGCGACCGCTACGTGGCCACGCTGATGAAGCCGTTCTCCGACGAGGCCAGCCGCCTCGACAACCGGATGTTCGTCACCAACCAGCCGGAGTACGAGGCCCACGGCCAGGAGTACGCCAAGCGTGACGTGGCCAAGGCGACCGCTGCGCTGGAGAAGGCCGGCTTCGTCAAGGGCGGCGACGGCATCTACGCCAAGGACGGGAAGCGGGCGTCGTTCCGCATCCGGGTCCTCCAGCCCAACCCCCTCCGCGAGCAGCTCGAGCAGCTGATCCAGGCCGACCTCAAGGGCGTGGGGATCGACGTCCGCATCGACAACTTCGCCGCCCCCGACTCCATCGGCAAGATCGGGGCGTCGGGCGACTTCGACCTGTTCATCTTCGCCTGGGTCGGCACGCCGTTCGAGGTGAGCGGTGGCCAGCAGATCTTCTCCTCGGACAGCGACTCGAACTTCGGGAAGTACGCGAACCCGGAGTTCGACGCAGGGATCAAGGAGGCGGCCGCGATCCTCGACGAGGGCGAGCGGGCCGACAAGCTCAACGAGCTGGACGAGCTGTTGTGGGAGGACCTCCCCAACATCCCGCTGTTCCAGAAGCCGGCTGGCGTGCTCGCCTACCAGGACCGGTACGCCAACATCATCGACAACACCTCGACCGAGTCGTTCTTCTGGAACTCGGTCAACTGGGGCCTCAAGCCCTCAGCCCAGTAGCAGGACAGGCCTGGCGGTCCCGGCGCCGGCGACGGCGCCGGGACCGCCATACTTGAAATCAAGTGCTCGCCTTCACCCTGCGCCGGCTGGCGGTGTCCATTCCCGTCGTCATCGCGTCGAGCTTCATCGTGTTCGTGCTCGTCGCCACCGCCGGAGGAGACCCCCTGGCCGACCTTCGCCTTCGCCCGGGCGTCACCGAGGAGGTCATCGAGCTGCGCCGCCAACAGCTCAACCTCGACAAGCCGGTGCTGGAGCGCTACGGCATCTGGGTGAAGGACGTGGTGAGGGGCGACCTCGGGCGCTCCTTCACCAACGAGGAGGTTCGCCCGCTGCTGTTCCGGCGCCTGGGCGTGACGCTGCGACTCGTCGTGTTCGCCACGCTGGTCTCCGTGCTCCTCGCCATGGTCATCGGCGTCGTGGCGGCCGTGAAGCAGTACTCGAGGTTCGACTACGCCGCCACGTTCCTCGCGTTCGTGTTCTTCTCCATGCCCGTGTTCTGGCTGGCCGCCGTGCTGAGGGACGTCGGCATCCGGGTCAACCGGAGGCTGGGCGAGAGGGTGTTCTTCGTCGCCGGCGAGCAGACGCCGAACCTGGCCGGCGGCTTCTTCACCGTGTGGGCGGACCGGATCGGCCACCTCATCCTCCCGAGCCTGACCCTGGTGCTCATCCAGATGGCGGCCTGGAGCCGCTTCCAGCGGGCCAGCATGCTCGAGGTGCTCAACGCCGACTACATCCGCACCGCCCGGGCCAAGGGCGTCTCGAGTGCCCGGGTGCTGTTCCGTCACGGCCTGCGCAACGCGCTGATCCCGGTGGTCACCGTCGTGGCCATCGACTTCGGCCTCGTCCTCGGCGGTGCCGTCATCACCGAGACCGTCTTCGGCTGGGCCGGCATGGGGCGGCTGCTGGTCGACGCGCTGGGCGTCGGCGACGTGAACGTCGTGCAGGCGTGGCTGCTCGTCACCGCCATGATGGTCGTGGTGTTCAACCTCGTCGCCGACCTGCTCTACGGCTTCTTGGACCCGAGGACCCGCCGTGGCTGACCTGGCGCCCGCCCCCGTCGGGGTCCCCGAGCTGCCGGTCGGCGACCAGCTGGACGAGTTCGGTGCCGAGGCGGAGAGCCAGTCCCGCCGGATCGTCCGCCGGTTCGTGCACCACCGCCTCGCCATGGCGAGCCTGGTGGTCCTCCTGGTGCTGATGACCGCGTCGTTCCTGGGCGAGACGATCACGTCGTACCGCTACGACGAGCTCACGCCCGACACCAACCAGCCGCCGTCGTCGAAGCACTGGTTCGGCACCGACTTCATCGGCCACGACATGTTCACGCTGGTGCTGCGGGGCGCCCGCCGGTCGATCCTCGTGGCGCTGATCGTGGCCGCCCTCGCCACGTCGTTCGGGGCCACCGTGGGCGCCCTGGCCGGCTACTACCGGGGCCTACTGGACACCGTGCTCATGCGGGTCACCGACCTGTTCCTCACCATTCCCAGCCTGGCCGTGCTGCTGGTGCTGGCCTCGCGATACAGGGGCCAGAGCGGCAACTGGATGGCGATCGCCCTGGTGATCGCCGCCTTCGCCTGGATGCCGCTCGCCCGCGTCGTGCGGGGGATGTTCCTGTCGCTGCGCGAACGCGAGTTCGTCGAGGCGGCCAGGGCGTTGGGGGCGAGCGACTCCCGCATCATCCTCCGCCACCTGCTGCCCAACAGCCTGGCGCCGATCATCGTCAACGCCACGCTGCTGGTGGCGGCGGCCATCCTCATCGAGACGGCGCTGTCGTTCCTCGGCTTCGGCATCGCCCCGCCGGACACGTCGCTCGGCCGGCTGGTGGCCGAGGGCTCCAACGCCTCCTACACCCGACCGTGGATGTTCTACCTGCCGGGCCTGTGGCTGATGCTGATCTGCCTGTGCATCAACTTCGTGGGTGACGGGCTCCGGGACGCCATCGATCCCCGCGACGCCAGGGTGCGGGCATGAGCGGCGAAGCTCCCGGGCCCGGGCCGTCGGGTGGGGCGAGCGCCGAGCCGGTCCTCGTGGTCGAGGACCTGACGGTCGACTTCGCCACCCCCGACGGCCCCGTCCACGCCGTGCGGGGCGTCAGCTTCACGGTGGACGCCGAGGCGGTCGTGGGCATCGTCGGCGAGTCGGGATCGGGCAAGTCGGTGACGATGATGGCGGTCATGGGGCTGCTGCCCAGGACGGCGACGGTGAAGGGCTCGGTCCGCTTCCGCGGCGAGGAGATCCTCGGGCTGCCCGACAAGCAGCTGCGCCGGTACCGGGGCCGCAAGCTGGCGATGATCTTCCAGGACCCGCTCACGTCCCTGAACCCGGTGTTCACCGTCGGCGCCCAGATCGCCGAGGCCATCCGGGTCCACAACGACGTCAAGCGCTCGGCCGCCATGGAGCGGGCGGTCGAGCTGCTCGACCTGGTCGGCATCCCCAACGCCGCCAAGCGGGCCCGCCAGTACCCCCACGAGTTCTCCGGGGGCATGCGCCAGCGGGCCATGATCGCCATGTCGATCGCCAACGACCCCGACGTGCTCATCGCCGACGAGCCGACGACCGCCCTCGACGTCACCATCCAGGCCCAGATCCTCGACGTGCTGGAGCGGGCCCAGCAGGCGGTCAGCTCCGCCATCGTGCTGATCACCCACGACCTCGGCGTGGTGGCGGGGGTGGCCGACCGGGTCATGGTGATGTACGCCGGGCGGGCCGTGGAGCAGGGGCTGGTCGACGACGTCTTCCTGCGGCCCCGCCACCCGTACACGCTGGGGCTGCTGGAGTCGCTGCCCCGTCTCGACGCCGAGGGCCAGGAGCGGCTCACGCCGATCGTTGGGGCGCCGCCCAGCCTGCTGCACCCGCCCACCGGCTGCCCGTTCCACCCCCGCTGCCGGTTCGTCCGGGAGATGTGCAGCGAGGTGATCCCCGAGCTGCGGTTCGTGGGGGGCCTCGGCCAGCGGTCCGCCTGCCACTACGCCGAGGAGCTGGAGGCGCTCGAGGTGGAGCCGACATGACGGTGGCGGACGGCGACGGGGCGGCGGCGGCCGCTGGGGCGTCGGCGGTTGCGGGTGCGGGCGCGCCCGTGCTCGCCGTGCGCGACCTCGTCAAGCACTTCCCGGTCCACTCCGGCGAGTTGATCCGCCGCAGGGTGGGCGACATCCACGCCGTGTGCGGGGTGTCGTTCGACCTCCATCCCGGCGAGACGCTGGGCCTGGTCGGCGAGTCGGGCTCGGGGAAGTCCACCATCGCCCGTTGCGTGCTGCGGCTCCACGAGCCGACGGCCGGCTCCGTGGAGTTCGACGGCGTCGACCTGCTGGCCCTCAAGCGCAAGGAGCTGCGCCGGCTGCGGCGTGAGATCCAGATCGTGTTCCAGGACCCCTACGCCTCGCTCGACCCCCGGATGACGGTGGCCGACATCGTCGGCGAGCCGTTCAGGATCCACCGGCTGGACGTGGACGTGCGAGGCGAGACCCGCGAGCTGCTGCGGCTGGTGGGGCTCAACCCCGAGCACGGCAACCGCTACCCGCACGAGTTCTCGGGCGGGCAGCGCCAGCGCATCGGCATCGCCCGCGCCCTCGCCCTCGAGCCCCGGGTGTTGGTGCTGGACGAGCCCGTGTCCGCCCTCGACGTGTCGATCCAGGCCGGCGTGGTGAACCTGCTGGAGGACCTCCAGGCCCGCCTGGGGATCGCGTACCTGTTCGTCGCCCACGACCTGTCGGTGGTGCGCCACATCTCCGACCGGGTGGCGGTCATGTACCTCGGCAGGATCGTGGAGACCGGCACCCGCGACGACATCTACCAGCGGCCGTCGCACCCCTACACCCAGGCCCTGCTCTCGGCCGTGCCCGTCCCCGACCCCCAGGCCGAGCGGCGCCGGCGCCGGATCGTCCTCCAGGGCGAGGTCCCGAGCCCGGTCGACCCGCCGTCGGGCTGCCGGTTCCGCACGCGGTGCTGGAAGGCCCAGGACGTGTGCGCCGAGGAGGAGCCCGCCCTCGTCGACCGTGGCCAGGGGCACCCGTCCGCCTGCCACTTCGCCGAGGTCAAAGAGGTCGTCTGACCGTCCTCGTGCCTCGGGGTGGGGCGCCCTCGGGGCGCGCCGTCGGCCGCTGGGCGGCGTCGCTGCTGGTGGGTGCCGTGGCGGCGGCGGGGTGCTCGTCGTCGCCCTCGTCGCCGTCGTCGACGCCGTCCTCGGCGTCGTCTGGTGGGTCGGGGGCCGGGCCGGGGGGCGCTGGTCCCCCTTCCTCGGAAGCGCCGCCCGCCACCCGGGTCGACCGGCCCCGGGGCGGCTCGGCCCGGGTCGGGGTGTGGGGGGAGCCCGACCCGGCGGCGCCGACGCTGGGCGGCTCCGCCGTGCGGGCCCTGGTGCTGCCGCAGCTGTTCGTGGCCGGCCCCGACGGGCGCTGGTCCCCGTCGCTGGTCGCCGACGGGAGCGACCGGGACAGCCCCGGCCACACCACCGCCACCTTCCGGGTCCGCGACGGGGCGGTGTGGTCGGACGGCTCGCCCGTGACCGCCGACGACCTGCGCCGCTCGGCCGACCCCCGCTTCGTCGCCGGCGTGGACGGCCCGGGGGCCGACGGGACCGTCACGGTGCGGTTCACGTCGCCCCTGCCGGGATGGCGCCGGCTGTGGTCGGGGACGGACTCGGTAGCGGCGCCGGGGCCCGGTGTGTGGGGCGGCCCGTTCGTGGTGGAGGCGTACGTCCCCGGGCTGGAGGCGGTGCTGCGGGCGAACGACCGGTGGCACCGGGGGCGGCCTTTCCTCGACGAGGTCCGGCTCGTGCTCGTCCCCGAGGCGACCATCGCCCGCAAGCTCCTGGAGAAGGGCGACCTGGACGTGGTGATGCCGCCGGCGTCGTCCGTGCGGACGCGCCAGCTGGAGTCGATCCCGGGCGTGTCCGTGGCGCGCAGCGAGCGCAGCGGGTGGTGGACGGGGCTGCTGCTCCGCGCCGGCGGCCTCGCAAGGGCGCAGCGGGCGGCGGTGGCGGCGAGCGTCGACCGGGGCGCCTTCGTGGGCACGCTCCTCCGGGACGAGGCCGCGGTGCTCGACGGGTTCGCCGACGGCGCTGGCGCTGGCC
>Ga0247704_1000042_pt1 | contig 32971 bp, 33 predicted proteins | sample 41W_NmetaG_FD_189042 | JGI IMG/M metagenome (GOLD analysis project Ga0247704, IMG submission 189042) | Soil microbial communities from hillslope of Landscape Evolution Observatory, University of Arizona, Oracle, AZ, United States - 4-1-W_N | ecosystem: Engineered > Artificial ecosystem >...
CGCGGGCGCCGTACCGGTCCCTGCGGTCGGCCAGCCAGGCCCCGAGATGGTGACGCTCGATGCCCGCGGACCGCCCGAGCAGGAGGTCGACCAGGAGGCGGTCGAGCTCGTAGACGGGCAGCACCCGGGTGCCGAAGCCGACCACGGCCTGAGGCTGTCGCTCCTTGACCGCTTCGAAGGCCAGCACGTGGGCGGCGAGGAGGTGGTCGAGGCACCGGATGGCGGCCCCCACGTCGAGGCGCCGGCCGGGCGGGCAGTGGCCGCCGAGGTACGACCACAGGGCGGTGACGTTGAGGTCGTCGATCGTCACCCACCGGTGGGTGCGCCCGGCGAAGCGGTCCACCGCCGTCTCCACCCAGCGCCGGAACCGTTCCGGGGAGTCGGGCCGCAGCCAGAAGTCGACGCCCAGCCACGCCGGGTGGGCCCTCCGGTGCAGCGTGACCACCGGCTGGAGCCCGTGGTCGTGGCAGGTCTCCAGCAGCCGGCAGTAGTCGCCCAGGGCCCGCCGGTCGAGGCGCCCGTCGAGCGGCTCGCACCGGGCCCACTCCACGCTGACGCGGGCGGTCCGGCAACCCTGCTCGGCGGCCCGGGCCAGGTCGGCCTCCCAGCGCGGCCACGAGGCGCTGAGCGACGCGCTCCTCGGTGCCCGCCCTTCCGCCTCCCACCACGACCAGTTGTTGGCCGGGAGCCCCGGGCGGTTGTAGCCGCCCTCGGCCTCGAAGCCTCCGACCGCCACGCCCAGGCGCAACGGCCGCGGTCGGGCGAGGGACTCGGCCATGCCGAAGTGTGACACGTGCCACACCCTCTCCGTCGGGCGAACTCGGAGTCCGAACGACCCGGATCCGGTCGTCGGGCGCCGGGTCGGGGCTAGGCCTCGCCCTCGTCGAACAGGGCCTCGCCCCGTCGCAGCCGGAAGGCGATCTGGACGACCTGGGCCAGCTCCCGGCGGGTGGGCGTGTGGGCGGCGAGGAAGCGTGCGCACCCGGCCAGGACGAGCGCTCCCTCCTCCGAGCCGGCCGGCCAGGCCGAGAACTGCCGCACCGCCGCCTCGTAGGTCTGGTACCAGTGGAACCCGGCGTCCTCGGCCAGCAGCGCCCGGCCCAGGGCGGCCACCAGCGCGTCGGGGTCGCCGCCCCGGCGCAGCCAGCCGTAGGCGATGGCGCCCGCCTCGTCCACCCCGCCCTGCCGGTCCCAGCAGGCCTGGAGCTCCTCGAGGCGCACGTCGCCGTCGACGCTGGGCAGCCGTGCCGCCGGGACGTTCAGGAAGCGGTCGAGGTGGACCTTGAGCGCCCCGTGGATCACGCCGCGCAGCAGCTCGGGCGACGGGGCGCGCACGAGCGCCCGGTGGACGGCGTTGGCCGACGTGAAGGCGTGGTGGACGACGTCCCAGTCGCCGTGGTCGTTCTGGGTGTGGAACCGGGTGATGCGCAGCGCCGCCGCGTAGGCGACGGCCCGGCCCAGCTGCTCGGGCGTGGCGCCCGCCGCCACCGCGTCGCACAGCGCGTCGACGATCCCGGCCGGGTCGTCGCCGAGCACGGCCCAGGCGAGCCCGGCGACGTCGTTCCACGTCCCCCGCCGGGGCTCTCCCGCCGCCACCAGGTGGGGCAGGCGGAGCGCCGCGTCCGCCGCCAGTCCCGCCAGGTCGGACGGGTGGCGCCAGCGACCCTCCTCCTCGGAGCGGGCCGCCCGAGCCGTCCCCGGGACCAGCGACGTGAGCACGGCCGCGGCCATGCCGTCGCCCAGCAGCTCCAGCGCCTCGAACGCCTTGTTGGTGAAGTCGACGGTGTGGCCCCCGTCGAGGAAGACGTGGTCGGTGGCGGCCGCCGTCATCATCCGGGCCACGTCGTCCGGGGCCATTCCCGCCTCCAGCGCGGTCAGCAGGGTGCGCTCGGCGGCCGCGGCGTTGCGGTTCTCCACGAACCGCCGGTACCACCCGACGAGCCGCTCGGGCCCCACGTCGCCCGAGCCGAGGGGCCGCAGCGGGAAGCTCGGCGGGCGGCCCCGGGTGTCGCGGGACACGAACGCCAGCCCGTGGACCAGCGCCCGTGGGCGGTCGTGGGGATCGAGGGAGGGGAGGACGTTCGCCATGGCGACGAGCACCGTCAGGCCGGCGCCCCACCCGGCGTCCCGGTAGGTGGTGCCGAACTCCACGCCTTCCCGCACGACCTCCTCGGCGGCCACGCCGGCGTCCAGCAGGGCCAGCGTGGCCTTGGCGGTGACCAGCGTGAGGCCCTGCTCGAGGCCCTCCTCCAGGCGCCGGCGCTGGTGGGCCACCACTGCGGCACGGGCCGCCTCGCCGGCCTCCTCCACCACGACGACCACCCGGCCGTCGTCGATCGACACCGGGTAGGCCCGCACGTCGTCGGCGAAGGGGTTCATGGTGCCGCCCGACGACAGGTCGAAGCGGGCGTGGTGCCAGTGGCACGTCACCAGGCCGTCCTCGACGGTGCCGCGGTGCAGCGGGAAGCCCATGTGCGGGCAGCGGTCGTCCAGGGCGTACGCCCGGCCGTCGGACCAGAACACGCACACCGGCTGGGCGCCCGCCTTCCCGGTGAGGCACCCCTTTTCCCGGAGCTCCTCGACGGTGCCGACGTCTACGCGCACGGTGCCACCGTAGGCCTGCGCGAGGATGATGGATGGCAACGCTGGTGACATTCCACGCCCACCCCGACGACGAGGCGATCGCGTGCGGGGGCACGATGGCCCGGGCGGCCGCCGAGGGGCACCGGGTCGTCCTCGTGGTCGCCACCCGCGGAGAGCACGGAGAGGTGGAGGAGGGCTTCCTCGCCCCCGGGGAGACGCTGGGCGACCGGCGCACCCAGGAGACGCTGGCCGCCGCCCAGGTGCTCGGCGTGTCCCGGGTGGAGTTCCTCGGCTACCGCGACTCGGGAATGATCGGCATGCCCGAGAACGACGCGCCCGGCTGCTTCTGGCAGGCCGACGTGGACGAGGCGGCGGCCCGCCTGGCCGCCATCCTGGAGGACGAGCGGGCCGACGTCCTGACCGTCTACGACGACCACGGCAACTACGGGCACCCCGACCACATCCAGGTGTACCGGGTGGGCGTGCGGGCGGCCGAGCTGGCGGGCACGCCGGCCGTGTACGAGTCGACCATGAACCGTGACCGGATCACCGAGATGATGGCCGTGGCGGCCGAGGGGATGGACACCCCCGAGGCGGAGGAGGCGGCCGGCGACCTCGACCTGGAGACGTTCGGCACGCCGGGCGAGCTCATCACCACCACCGTGGACGTCACCGCCTACCTCGACCAGAAGCGCAAGGCCATGGCCGCCCACGCCAGCCAGATCAGCGAGTCGTCGTTCTTCCTGCGCCTGGACGCGGACACCTTCCGGGCGATGTGGGGCACCGAGTGGTTCGTCCGCCGGGGCGCTCCGGAGGGCACCCGGGAGGACTGGCTGCTGGGACCGGCGCCGGCGCCGGCGTGAGCGCCAGCTGGGTCCACACCGGGTACGCCCAGCGCATCGTCTTCGGCCCGGGGAGCGTCGAGCGGGTCGGCGAGCTGTGCGCCGCCGTCGGGATGCGGCGGGCCCTGCTGGTGACGACCGAGGGGCGGGGCGCCTCCGCCGGGGCCGCCCGCCTCGTCGACGCCGCGGGATCGGCGGGCGTGTCGGTGTCGGTGTTCACCGGCGTTCGGCCGCACGTGCCGACCTCGGCGGTGGACGCTGCCGTCGGCCGGGCGGGCGCCGAGGGTGTCGACGGCGTGGTGTCGTTCGGCGGCGGGTCGTGCGCCGACCTGGCCAAGGCCGTCTGCTTCGCCGCCGAGCAGCGGGCCGGTCCCGAGTCGCCCACGTGGGCGGACCGCCCCGTCCTGCCCCACGTCTCGGTGCCCACGACGTACTCGGGTGCCGAGCTGACGCCGTTCTTCGGCTCGACCGACGAGGCGACGCGGCGCAAGCGGGGCACGTCGTCGCCCGTGCTGGCGCCGGTTGCCGCCGTGTACGACCCGGTCCTCACGCTCGACACGCCCCCCCGGGTGAGCGCCGAGACGGGCATGAACGCCCTGGCCCACGGGGTGGAGTGCGCGTACTCGCCGACCCGGTCGCCCGAGGCCGAGGCGCTGGCCCTGTCGTGCGTCGAGCGGGTGGCGTCGGCGCTGCCGCTCGTGGTCGACGACCCCGCCGACCTCCCCGCCCGCACCGCCATGCTCGAGGGCGCCGTGCTCGGCGGGCGGTGCCTCCAGAACGCCTCCATGGGCGTCCACCACGGCCTGTCGCAGCTGCTGGGTGGGCGCACCGGGCTGCCCCACGGACTGGTGAACGCTCTCGTCCTGCCCCACGCCCTGCGCTTCAACCTCGACGCCATCGGCGACATGGCGGCCCGCCTCGGCACCGCCCTGGGCGACCCGTCGGACCCCGCCGGCGCGGCGGCCCGCCTGCGCGAGCGGCTCGGCCTGCCCGCCACCCTGGCCGAGTGCGGCGTCACCGCCGACGACGTGGAGGCGGCCGCCGAGGCGTCGCCGGGCAACGGGAACGTCGCCGGCAACGTCCGGCCCGTGAGCGTCGACGACGCCCGCGCCATCCTCACCGCCGCGCTCACCGGCCGGTGATCGCTCCCGGGGCGATCTGACCGGCCGGCGGGGGTCGTGCCAAGATCGCCGGCATGTCCGTCGTGCGCATCAACGCCATCAACGTCCCCGCCGAGCGGGCCGAGGCACTCGCCGCCCGGTTCGCCGCCCGCGCCGGCCAGGTCGAGAAGACCGATGGCTTCGAGGAGTTCCAGCTGCTGCGCCCCACCGACGGCCGCGAGACGTGGCTCGTCTACACCCGCTGGGCCGACGACGAGTCGTTCCAGAAGTGGGTCGCCTCACAGGCGTTCAGCCAGGGCCACGCCCAGCCCGAGGGCGCGACGGCGCCAGTCGCCACCGGCTCGGAGCTGTGGTCGTTCGACCTCGAGCAGCGGGCGACCCGCGCCTGAGGGCCCTGAGCGCCGCCCCGAGGTGATCGCCGCGCTGCGCGACGTCCACGTGGCGTGGGCGTGGGTGGTGGTGGTCGGCAACGGCGTGGCCGGCCTGTGGGCGCTGGGCGCCGACCGCTACGAGGCGCTGCGGACGAGGGCGCTGTGGTGGTTCACGGCTGCCGCCGAGGTCGCCGTGTTCGTCCAGGTCGTCCTCGGCGTGCGCCTCCTGTCGGGGCGCGACACCGAGCGGGCGCAGTTCCACATGTTCTACGGGTTCGTGGCCATCGCGGCCGTCGGCATCCTCTACTCGTACCGCCAGCAGCTGCGCCACCGGGTCCACCTGCTGTACGGCCTCGGAGGGCTGTTCGTCATGGGCCTCGCCCTCCGGGCCATGACCATCCCCGCCACCTGACCGACCGCGGCTGCGAGGCGGCCGCCGGGCCGGCGCCGTGCCGCTACAGGTGGACGACGGGGCAGGTGAGGGTCCGGGTGATGCCGTCGATGAGCTGCACCTTGCTCACCACCATGCGCCCGAGCTCGTCCACCGAGGCGGCCTCGGCCCGCACGATGACGTCGTACGGACCGGTGACGTCGTCGGCCGAGACGACGCCGTCGATGCGCGCCACCTGGTCGGCCACCTGCGCCGCCTTGCCGACCTCGGTCTGGATGAGCACGTACGCGGTAACGGCCACTTGGCTGCCTCCTCGCTGACCTGCCGGGCAGCGGCACTCTACCGTGGAGGACCATGGCGAAGACCCCCGAGCTGATCCCGCGCGACGTCCTTTTCGGCAACCCCGAGCGCATCGCACCCCGGATCTCGCCCGACGGCCGCCGGCTGGCGTGGGTCGCGCCCGACGACGGCGTGCTCAACGTGTGGGTGAGCGACGTCGGCGCCGACGATGCCCGCGCCGTCACCGACGACCGCGACCGCGGCATCCGCCAGCACTTCTGGGCGCGCGACGGCCGCCACCTCCTCTACCTCAAGGACCAGGGCGGGAACGAGGACTGGCGCCTGTTCGCCGTCGACCTGGAGACGGGCCAGAACCGCGAGCTCACCCCCTTCGGCGGTGTCCAGGCCCAGGTCATCGAGGTGTCCAAGCATCACCCGGGCACCGTGCTCGTGGGGCTGAACAAGGACAACCCGCAGCTGCACGACGTCTACCGGCTGGACCTGGCCACCGGCGACCTCGAGAAGGTGGCCGACAACCCCGGGTTCGTCGGGTGGGTGGCCGACCGCGACCTCCGGGTCCGGGCCGCCGTGGCACCCACCCCCGACGGAGGCATGGTGACCGTCGTCCGCGACTCGGAGGACGACGACTGGCGCCCGTTCCACCAGGTCGGCCAGGAGGACTCGTTGAGCACCGGGCCGGTCGACTTCACGGCCGACGGCACGGCTCTGCTCATGATCTCGTCCCAGGGCGCCAATGCCGGCCGCCTGGTGCGACTGCCGCTGGCCGGCGGCGAGCCCGAGGTGCTGGCCGAGGACCCCCGCTTCGACGTCACCGACGTCGTGGTCCATCCCGACACGCGGGAGGCGCAGCTGGTGGCGTTCCTGCGGGAGCGGCTGGAGTGGGAGGTGCTGGACGAGTCGTTGGTGGCCGACGTGGCGGCCATGCGGGCGCTGCACCCGGGCGACATGCAGGTCGCCAACCGCGACGACGACAACCAGGTGTGGCTCCTCGGCTTCACCGCCGACGACGGCCCCGTGTCGTACTTCTCGTTCGACCGCCGGACCGGCGAGGGGACGTTCCTGTTCCACCACCAGCCGGCGCTCGACCGGTACCGGCTGGCCGGCATGGAGCCGTTCTCCTACAAGTCCCGCGACGGGCTCGAGATCTCCGGCTACGCCACCTTCCCCCCGGGTGCCGCCCGCCGGTCGCTGCCGACGGTCCTGAACGTCCACGGGGGCCCGTGGGCCCGGGACCAGTGGGGCTTCAACCCCGAGGCCCAGTGGTTGGCGAACCGCGGCTACCTGTGCCTCCAGGTGAACTACCGGGGCTCCATCGGCTACGGCAAGGACTTCGTCAGCGCCGGCGACCGCGAGTGGGGCGGGCGCATGCACGACGACCTGGTCGACGCGGTGGAGTGGGCGGTCGGCCAGGGGTGGGCCGACCCCGAGCGGGTGGCCATCTACGGGGGCTCCTACGGCGGGTACGCCGCCCTGGTGGGCGCCACGTTCACTCCCGAGCTGTTCCGGTGCGCGGTGGACATCGTGGGGCCGTCCAACCTGAGGACCCTGATCGAGAGCATCCCGCCCTACTGGGCGCCGCTCGTCGCCCAGTTCCACACCCGCGTGGGCAACCCGGAGACCGAGGAGGACTTCTTGTGGTCGCGCTCCCCGTTGTCGCGGGTGGAGTCGGTGCGGATCCCGCTCCTGATCGCCCAGGGTGCCAACGACCCGCGGGTGAAACAGGCCGAGTCCGAGCAGTTCGTGGCCGCCCTGAAGGAGAAGGGCGTCGACCACCAGTACATGCTCTTCGAGGACGAGGGGCACGGCTTCGCCAAGCCGGAGAACCGCCTGCGGTTCTACGCGGCGGCCGAGTCGTTCCTGGCCAGGCACCTCGGGGGGCGCTGCGAGGAGTGACTGAGCCGGCGATAGCGCCGCCACCGGGAGACGAGGTGGGGCTGCTCGGCTACCGGCGGGCCACGGCGAGCGGGGCGTCTGCGACGTGGCTGCGCCGGAGCAGGCGGGGGCGCAGGGCGGAGGCGGCGCACACGGCCACCACCAGCCCGTAGCCGGCCCAGCGGGCGGCGCCGACGCCGGCCGCGCCGGCCAGCTCTCGAACGTTGGTGACGAGCAGCACGGCGCCGACCCCGACGCCGAGCCCCCGGGCCGGGAGGAAGCGGATGGACCAGGCGGCGATGGGGGCGGCGACGACGGCCCCGCTCAGCATGGCGACCACGGTGCCGACGGCGATGCCGCTGCCTCCCACGGAGGCCAGCAGCGAGCCCGAGGCCACGACGGCCACCGCCACCTCGGCGGTGTTGACCGAGCCGATGGCGAAGCGCGGCGCCAGGCCACGGTGGAGCAGGAACGGGGTCACGATGGGCCCCCACGCGCCGACCAGGCCGTTGGTGACTCCGCCGACGGCCGCCACCGCCTCCGTGCCCCGCAGGTCGGCCGGCGCGCCGGTACCGTCGGGGGCGGCGTCGCCGGCGGAGGCCGGGAGCGGGCGGCTGAACCGCAGGAGGATGCGGGCGGCGATGACCAGGAGAAGTCCCGACAGGACGGGCCTCAGCTGGTCGCCGTCGACGCGGGCGAGGATGGTGACGCCGAGCAGAGCCCCGAGGCACCCGGGCCCGGCCAGGCGCCGGACCAGGCGCCGGTCGATGTTCCGGAACCGCCAGTGGGCGACGGCGGCGGTGGCGCCGGCCGCCACCTTGGCCAGGTTGACGGTGATCGAGATGCCGGCGGGGGACAGCCCCGTCCCGAGGAGGATGCTGGACGACGTCGGGCCGAACCCCATGCCGAGCGCACCGTCGACGAACGAGGCGGCGAACCCGGCGAGGAAGACGACGAGGAGCTCCTCCGGCATCCCCACAAATCTAATGGATTTGGTCGGGAATTCAAGTTCGCCCCCGCAGGAGCGAGCGGACGACCTACGCGCCGACGCGCCGGGCCAGGGCGTCGAGCTGGTCGCGCAGCGCCTGGGGCAGGTGGTCGCCGAACTGGTCGAAGTGCTCCTGGATGGAGGGGACCTCGGCCCGCCAGTCGCCGTCGTCCACCCGCAACAGCTCGGCCATGTCGTCCTCGGTCACGTCGAGACCGCTGATGTCGATGGCGCCCGGGAGCGGCAGGCGGCCGATGGGGGTCTCCACCGTCTCGCCGCGGCCGGCGGTGCGGGCGAAGACCCACTCGAGGACCCGGCTGTTGTCGCCGAAGCCGGGCCACAGCCAGCGGCCGTCGGCATCCTTGCGGAACCAGTTGACGTAGAAGAGCTTGGGCAGGTTCGCCGGGTCGGTGGCCTGGCCCACCTCCAGCCAGTGGCGGAGGTAGTCGCCCATGTTGTACCCGCAGAAGGGCAGCATGGCGAAGGGGTCCCGGCGCAGCTTGCCCACCGCCCCGGCCTGGGCGGCGGTGGTCTCCGACGCCATGATGGAGCCCAGGAACACGCCGTGCTCCCAGTCGAACGCCTCCGTCACGAGCGGGATCACCGACGAGCGGCGGCCCCCGAAGAGGATGGCCGAGATGGGCACGCCCTTGGGGTCCTCCCACTCGGGGGCGATGGCCGGGTCCTGCGACGCCGGAGCGGTGAAGCGGGCGTTGGGGTGGGCGGCCGGGGTGCCGCTCTCGGGGGTCCAGTCCCGGCCCTTCCAGTCCGTGAGGTGGGCGGGCGGCTCCTCGCTCATGTCCTCCCACCACACGTCGCCGTCGTCGGTGAGCGCGGTGTTGGTGAAGATGCAGTTGGCCGCCAGCGTGAGCATGGCGTTGGGGTTGGTGAAGTCGCTGGTGCCCGGCGCCACGCCGAAGAACCCCGCCTCCGGGTTGATGGCCCACAGCCGCCCGTCGGGGCCGAACTTCATCCAGCAGATGTCGTCACCCACCGTCTCGACCTTCCACCCGGGCAGGGAGGGGACGAGCATGGCCAGGTTGGTCTTGCCGCACGCCGACGGGAAGGCGGCGGTGACGTAGCGGGTGTCGCCCTCGGGACTGGTGAGCTTCACGATCAGCATGTGCTCCGCCAGCCACCCCTCGTCGCGCGCCATGACGGACGCGATGCGCAGGGCGAAGCACTTCTTGCCGAGCAGGGCGTTGCCCCCGTAGCCCGAGCCGAACGACCAGATCTCGCGGGTCTCCGGGAAGTGGACGATGTACTTGTTGTCGGCGTTGCACGGCCACGCCACGTCGGGCCGCCCCGGCTCCAGGGGCATGCCGACCGAGTGGAGACAGGGGACGAAGGCGCCGTCGTCGCCCAGCACCTCGAGGGCGCCCGTCCCCATGCGGGTCATGATCCGCATGTTGACGGCGACGTACGGCGAGTCGGTCAGCTCCACGCCGATGTGGGCGATGGGCGATCCCAGGGGGCCCATGGAGAAGGGCACCACGTACATGGTGCGGCCCCTCATCGACCCCCGGAACAGCCCGGTGAGCGTGGAGCGCATCTCGGCCGGCGGGCGCCAGTTGTTGGTGGGACCGGCGTCCGCCTCCGACTCGGAGCAGATGAAGGTGCGGTCCTCCACGCGGGCCACGTCGCCGGGGTCCGAGCGGGCCCAGTACGAGTTGGGGCGCTTGGCGTCGGACAGGCGGGTGAAGGTGGCGTTGTCGACCAGGAGCTGGCACAGCCGGTCGTACTCCTCGGCCGAGCCGTCGCACCACTCGACGCGGTCGGGCGTGGTGAGCGCCGCCACGTCGTCGACCCAGGCGAGCAGCTTCTTGTTGCGCGTGGGAGCCGTCATGGCCGCCCATCGTAGGCCCGGGGCCCCGGCCGGAGCCATGGCCCGGACGAGGATTCTCAGAGGGCCGGCGGGTCCGGCGGCGCCCCCATGTCGACCTCGGAGCCGAGGCGCAGCCGGCTGGCCCGGCCCTCTCCGTCGAGCTCGAAGATCACCCGCTGGCCCTGCCGCAGCATGCGCAGGATCGACCCGGCCAGGGCGTTGGGAGCGAGGTCGAGCTCCCGGCGGTCGGTGTCGCGCACGACGACGCCGTCACCCGTGGCCGGATCGTAGGACTTGACGACGCCTTGCATGCCTGGTTGGCCACTCCCTCTACGCTCCGGCGCGTGGACGGTAGCGGAGCGCGGCGGTGACGGGCGAGTTCGCCGTCGTCGACCGGCTGCGGCGCGCCCTCCCCGGACCGCCGGCGGGCCAGACGTGGATCGGCGACGACGCCGCCGTCGTCGGGCCTCCCGCCGGCGCGCTCGTGCTCACGTCCGACGCCGTGGTGGCCGGTGTCCACTTCGACCTCTCGCTGGTGTCGCTCGACGACGTCGGCTGGAAGGCGGTGTCGGTGGCGGTGAGCGACGTCGCCGCCATGGGGTGCCGCCCGATGTACGCGCTGATGACCGTGTGCGGCCCGCCCGACCTCGACGTCGACCTGCTCTACGAGGGGGTGGCCCAGGCGATCGACGCCTACGGGTGCCCCGTCGTGGGCGGCGACCTGGTGGGCGCCGGGCAGCTGGTCGTCTCGGTGGCGGTGGCGGGCGAGACCGGTCACCGCACCCCCGTGTTGCGGGCGGGCGCCCTGCCCGGGGACCGGGTGTTCGTTACCGGTCGGCTCGGCGCGTCGGCGGCCGGGCTCCGCCTCCTGCGGGATGGGAGCGCGGCGCCCGACCATCCCCTGGCCCTGGCCCACCGCCGGCCCCGCGCCCGGGTGGCCGAGGGGCGGGCGGCGCGGGCGGCCGGCGCGACGGCCATGGTGGACGTGTCCGACGGGTTGGCGGCGGACCTGGGGCGGCTGGCGGCGGCGTCGGGGGTCGGTGTCGCCCTCGACGCCGTGCCCCGGGCGCCCGGCGCCACCCCGGATGAGGCGCTGTCGGGGGGCGAGGACTACGAGCTGGTCTTCACCGCCACCAACGCCGGTCACGTGGCCGCCACCTTCGCCGAGGCGGGGCTCGCCCAACCACTCGGGCTCGGGTACTGCACGGCCGATGCGGGCGAGCGCACCCTGGCCGGCGAGCCGCTCGGGGCGGGCGGATGGGAGCACGAGTTCCGGTGAGCCGCCGGCGACCCGTCGCGCTCACCATCGCCGGCACCGACTCGGGCGGGGGGGCCGGCGTCGTCGCCGACCTCAAGACCTTCGAGGCGCACGGCGTGTGGGGGACGTGCGCGGTGGTGGCGGTCACCGCCCAGAACTCGGTCGGCGTCCAGGCGTTCGAGACGGTCTCGCCGGCCCTGGTGCGGGCCCAGGTCGACAGCGTGGCGTCGGACATCGGCGTCGACGCGGCCAAGACGGGGATGCTGGCGTCGGCCCAGCTGGTGCACGTCGTGGCGGAGGCGGTGCGGGCTAACCGGATCGGGCCCCTGGTCGTCGACCCCGTGCTGGTGTCCAAGCACGGCGACTCCCTGCTGGCCGACGACGCGGTGGACGCCCTCCGGTCGGCGCTGCTCCCGCTGGCGACGGTGGTCACGCCCAACCTGCCGGAGGCGGCCCGCATCGTCGGCTTCGCCGTCGACGACCGGCAGGCCATGGAGGCGGCGGGCCGGGCCCTGGTCGAGATGGGCCCCACCGTGGCCGTGGTGAAGGGCGGTCACCTGGGCGGCGACTCGTCGCCCGACTGCCTGGTGGCACGCGGCGCGGCCGAGCCCGTGTGGCTGGAGGGCGGGCGCATCGCCGGCCGGCACACGCACGGGACGGGATGCGTGCTCTCGGCGGCGATCTGCGCCGAGCTGGCCCGGGGCATGGACCCGGCCGACGCCTGCGTGGCCGCCCGCCACTTCTGCCGGCGCGCCATCGTTGCCGGCTTGGCCCTCGGCTCGGGCGTCGGCCCCGTCGACCCGGGCTGGGAGCGCCTCGGCGGCTGACCGCCGGGCGTTGGGCGGCGGCGGGCGAACGCCGCTCCGGCGGCGGATTCAGGCGCGTACCGCCCTTCTCTGCCGCCGGGAGCGGGCGTCGTGCCCCGGCCTCGCTTCCCGGCGTCCGGATGGGGAACCGGCCGTAGCCTGGCCGGCGTGCTGACCGCCTCGGCCGTCACGTTCGCCAGGGGCGGGCGAACCGTCCTCGACGGTGTCTCGCTCACCGTCGGCCCCCGCAGCCGGATCGGCGTGGTCGGGCCCAACGGGGTGGGCAAGACGACGCTGCTGCGGGTGCTCGCCGGGTTGGAGGAGCCCGACGGCGGGCGGGTCGAGAGGGCGCCCGCCACGTTGACCGTGGGCTACCTGCCCCAGGAGCCCGACGCCCGGCCCGGGGAGACGCTGCGCGGTTACCTGGCCCGCCGGACGGGCGTGACCGCGGCGGGCGACGAGCTGGACCGCCTCACCAGCGTGATGGCCACCGACCCGGCCGCCGTCGACGCGTACTCCGAGGCGCTGGAGCGGTTCCTCGCCCTGGGCGGCGCCGACCTCGACGCCAGGGCGGGCGACGTGGTCGCCGGTGTCGGGCTGCCCGCCGACCGCCTGGACGTCGAGGTGGGCGCGCTGTCCGGCGGTCAGGCCGCTCGGGCGGCGCTGGCCGCCATCCTCCTGGCCCGCTTCGAGGTGTTCCTCCTCGACGAGCCAACCAACAACCTCGACTTCGCCGGGCTCGACCAGCTGGAGCGCTTCCTCGACGCCGTGGCGGGGGGCGTCGTGCTGGTGTCGCACGACCGCGCCTTCCTCGACCGGGCCGTCGAGCGCATCGTGGAGCTCACCGAGCAAGACCACCGGGCGGTGGAGTATGCCGGCGGGTGGAGCGACTACGTGGCGGCGCGCGACCTGGCCCGCTCGCAGCAGTACGCGGCGTTCGAGAAGAACGAGGCGCAGCGGCGCGACCTTGTCGACCGGGCCCGCATGCAGCGCCAGTGGGCGCACCAGGGTGTCGCCAAGGCCAAGCGGGACCCCAAGGACAACGACAAGGCGCGGCGCGGCTTCGTCAAGAACCGCACCGAGAAGCAGGCGTCGAAGCTGCGGGCCACGGAGAAGCGGCTGGAGCGGCTGGAGGACGTCGACAAGCCGTGGGAGGGGTGGCAGCTACGGCTCAGCCTGGCCCCGGCCGCCCGCAGCGGCGATGTGGTGGCGCGCCTGGAGAAGGCAGTGGTCGAGCGGGGGAGCTTCACGCTCGGGCCCGTCGACCTCGAGGTCCGCTGGCAGGAGCGCATCGCCGTCCTCGGGCCCAACGGCAGCGGCAAGACGACGCTGCTGCGGGCCCTCCTGGGCGACATCCCCCTGGCTGGCGGCTCGCGTTGGCTCGGGCCCGGCGTGGTGGTCGGCGAGATGGACCAGTCGCGGGTCGCGTCGGCGGACGGGCAGACCCTGCTCCGCTCGTTCCTGGCGGCCACCGGGCTGCCGCTGTCGGAGGGGCGGTCGCTGCTCGCCAAGTTCGCCCTCGGGGCCGACGACGTCGAGCGCCCGGCGGCCGAGCTGTCGCCGGGCGAGCGCAGCCGCGCCATCCTCGCCACCCTCATGGCCCGGGGCGTCAACTGCCTCGTCCTCGACGAGCCGACCAACCACCTCGACCTGCCCGCCATCGAGCAGCTGGAGGAGGCGCTCGACGACTTCGAGGGGACCCTGCTCGTCGTCACGCACGACCGCCGCTTCCTCGAGGCGCTGCACGTCACCCGGACCGTCGAGCTCGACACCCGCAGCGCCACCCGGTCGACCGTCGGCTGACGCGACGGGGAGCCGGTCGGGTCAGGCGGCTCCCGGCCACCACAGGGCGGCGACCGTCACGTCCACCGGGGGCAGCGTCCGCAGCAGCTCGGCGATCTCCTCGTCGCGCTCCTCGCCGACGTAGAGCCGGCGCCGGGCGAAGGCGACCCGCTCGGGCGTCACCTCCCTGGCCTGGCCGGGCACCACGACGTCCTCCCGCCCGGCGACCAGGCCCATGGCCGCCAGGACCCCCTCCAGGAGGTCGGCGACCGGCGGCGTGGGGCGTTCCGTGCCGTGGACGGCCTTCCACACCCGCGCCAGGCCCCACGGTGGAGGCACCGTCGACACCTCGACCACGACCCGGCGGCGGGCGTGGGTGGTGAGCGCCTCGAAGAACGGCTCGATCTCCTCCTCGCCGTAGACGGCGTTGTGGCACACGACCACGTCGGCCGGCTCGACCTCGGCGGCGACGGCGGGCCACGTGCCGAGCACGCCGCGTGCGTCGATCCCGGCGTGGCGGGCGCTCGCTTCGAACGAGGCCAGCATCTCCTCGCTCCGGTCGACGCCGACGATGCGGCTCGCACGGCCGCCCAGCGGGAGGCTCGACCGCCCTCCACCGACGCCCACGTCCAGCACGGTGCCGCCCTCGGGCAGCGCCTCCAGCACCCGGCGGCGCGACGGGCGGATGGGCACGCCGTCCTCGTCGCCCGGTCGCCACCGGAACATCTCCGGCTCGAGGTGCTGCGGGCGGGGCGGCGCGGCGTCGACGAGGTGCTGCGGCGGGGCGGCCTCGGCGAGGGCCCGGCGCCAGGCGTCGCCCGGCCGGCCGCCCGCTCCTTCGGTAGAGGTTCCGGTCGTCACGGACGCGAACACTGGCAGAGGCGCCGGCCCGCCGCACGTCGGGTCAGCCGTACGCCGCGTGCAGCCGGTCGGCCACGTCGGCGGGGGAGGGCAGGGCGGCGATCCCCGCGCCCACCCGGCCCACCGCCTCCCGGAACGACCCGTCCTCGAGCAGGCGCCGGACGGAGTGGCGGTCGCTTGGTCGGCGGGCTGACGGTCCCCGTGCCTGCCGCCGCCCCACCGTTCGACGCCCGGCCGGCGCGCCGGTGCGACGGTCGTGACGGTCCCGGGCGCAGGAGAAATCCGCGGCTCTCCCACCCATCCGTGGGTGGAACCGTGGTGAGCGCCCCGCTGACTGGCAAAGATGGTGCGGTGAGCAGTGACGGGCAGGCCAGGTGGAGCCCGGACACCGACGAGGAATATGAGCTCGTGCGCGCCGAACTCAAGGCAAGGTTCGCGGCATGGGCAGCGGAGAAGGCGATCGCCGTCGATCGAGAAGCGCCTGAGTCGCCGCTGCACTACAAGTGGGGCTTCCTCGACGGCCATCTCACCCGCTGGACGCGCGACGACCTGAACGAGCTCTACCTCGAGCTCCATCCCGCCAAGGTGATCGCCGAGGCGGAAGAGCTCGGGGACGTCATGGAGGAGGCGAAGGCGTTCATCGCGTTCCTGGCCGAGACCGACCTCCTCGATCCCGGCAGCGAGCCTGCCGACGTGCTCATCGACCACCTCGAGCGGATCGAGGGCCGCTTCCGTGCCCACATGGCCGATGCGTCCCGCCACAGCTTCGGCAAGCGCTTCTGGCTGGCGGCGTCGGCCGAGGGCGTCCGGCCCGACGATCCCGAGGCGATGGAAGCCTTCATGGCTCGGTTCAACGCTCGCCCTCGCGACGAGCGCGAGGCGGTGCTCGGGCCACTCCCGGCAGCGCCCCGACCTCCGCCGAGCGGCCGGTTCACCCCTCCCGGCACCCGGCCCCGGCACTCGTCGGCCAAGCGACGCAAGCGCCGGCGCTGAACGAGGCGACCTGCACTCGCTCGTCGAGCCGAGCAAGGGGTCAGGAGACCAGAAACCGTGGCCACGCAACGATTTCTCCTTGCGCCGGTGGATCGAACAGGTGCACGATGTGTCGTGATCGACGGGCTGGAGGCGGTGCTGGAGGCGGTGCTGGAGGAGGTGGGGGCGGCCGAGCCGCAGGCGCTGGCACGGGACCGGGAGTGCTTCCACCCCACCTGCGACGAGCCGGCCGGGCGCTGCCAGGTCGACCACCTGGAGCCCTGGCCGGCCGGCGGGCGCACGGTGGCCGCCAACGGCAGACCGGCCTGCGGGTTCCACAACCGGGCCCGCCACCGGGGACCACCGCCGGGGGCGTAGCAAGGCCGCGGGGCGGGCCGGCGACCCACGCGACCCGCTTCTACGGGTTCGGGCGGCAGGAAAGGGCGAATAGCGCCCGTTCTTGCCGCCAGAACCCGGAGCGTGCGAGGCGCCCGGGTCCCCGGGACACCGCGGCCTCGAAGAGCGCGTGCTAGTGGACGGCTTTGGTGACCTTGCCGGCGCGGATGCACGAGGTGCACACGTGCATGCGCTTCACCGTGCCGCCCACGATGGCGCGGACCCGCTGGATGTTCGGGTTCCACCGCCGCTTGGTCCGCCGGTGCGAGTGGCTGATGCTCATGCCGAAGGATGGGTGCTTGCCACAAACGTCACAGACGGCTGCCATGGGGCGGAGATTACCATCGGCCCCGCGATGGCGATCCTCGAGCGGCTGGGCCCGGCAGACGTCAGTGCGGTGGTCACCGCCTTCCGAGACGCCCTGCGGGCTCACCAGGAGGTCGTGAACCGCCTGAACGTCTACCCCGTCCCCGACGGGGACACGGGCACGAACATGGCCCTCACCATGGAGTCGGTCGTGACCGAGGTGAACGGCACCGCCGACATGGCGGGCGTGTGCAAGGCCATCGCCCACGGGTCGCTCATGGGCGCCCGCGGGAACTCCGGCGTCATCCTGTGCCAGATCCTGCGGGGCCTGAGCGAGGTGTGGCGCCACTCGGAGTCCGTCGACGCCGCCCGGGCCGCAGAGGCGCTGCGAGCCGCCAGCGAGGCCGCCTACGGGGCGGTGATGAGGCCGGTGGAGGGCACCATCCTCACCGTCGCCGCCGCCTCGGCGAAGGGTGCCTGCGACGCCGCCGCCGCCGGCAAGGACCTGGCCGACGTGCTGCACGTCGCCCGGGCGTCGGCCGCCGAGGCCCTCGAGCGGACGCCCGAGCTGCTGGCCGTCCTGAAGGAGGCCGGCGTGGTGGACGCCGGTGGGGCCGGGTACCTGCTGTTCCTCGACGCCATGCTCCACGTGGTGACCGGCCAGCCTTTGCCCGAGGCACCCGACGTCCCGGCCGCCGCGACGGTGGCGAACGCGACGAGGTCGTCGCCCGCCGGCCACGGCGGCGCCGATGCCGGCATCGGCCCTCGCTACGAGGTGATGTACCTGCTCGAGGTCGACGACGCCTCGATCCCCGGCTTCAAGCGGGCCTGGAGCGACATCGGCGACTCGATCGTGGTGGTCGGCGGCGACGGCGTGTGGAACTGCCACATCCACGCCGACGACATCGGGGCCGCCATCGAGGCCGCCCTCGACGTGGGTGGGCGTCCGCGCCGCATCACCGTGACGGACCTGGAGTCCCAGGTCGAGGAGCAGGGCTGGGTGCGGGAAGGGGTCGCCGGGCCGGCGGGCACCGACGTCGCCGCGATGACGACCGCCGTGGTCGCCGTCGCCAGCGGCGCCGGCGTCGCCCGCATCCTCCGCTCGCTGGGTGCGGCGGCCGTCGTCGCCGGCGGCCAGTCGATGAACCCGTCGACGGCGGAGATCCTGGAGGCGGTCGAGGCGGTGCCGGCCGACGAGGTCGTCGTCCTGCCCAACAACTCGAACATCGTCCCCGTGGCCCGCCAGGTCGACGCCCTCACGGCCAAGAAGGTCCGTGTGGTGCCCACACGCGCGGTGGCCGAGGGCATGTCGGCGCTGCTGGCCTACGAGCCCGGCGCCGGAGCCGAGGCCAACGAGCGGGCCATGGGCGAGTCGGCCACCCGGGTCACCCCGGGCGAGGTCACGCGGGCGGTCCGAGCGTCGTCGTCGAGCGCCGGCCCCATCGCCGAGGGCGCCTGGCTCGGCCTGTCGGCGACGGGGATCGAAGTCGTGGCCGACACCGCCGTCGAGGCGGCGACCGGCCTGCTCGCCAAGCTGCTCGACGACGAGCACGAGCTGGTCACCATCCTGGAGGGCGAGGACGCCACCGCCGAGGACTCGCGCCGCATCCACGAGTGGCTCCAGCACAACTGCCCGGCCGTCGCCGCCGAGATCCACGACGGCGGCCAGCCCCTCTACCCCTACCTCTTCTCGATCGAGTGAGCCCCCGCCGGCTCGGCGCGCTGGCCGCCATCCCGGTGAGCGAGCTGCGGGGGGTGGGCCAGAAGCGGGCGGCGAGCCTGGCCGAGGTCGGCATCGAGTACGTGCTCGACCTCCTCATGCACTACCCGAGGCGCTACCTCGACCGGACCCAGCAGGCGTCCATCAGGGAGCTCGCCGTCGGCTCGGAGGCCATGGTGCTCGCCACCGTGAAGCGGGTCACCGGCCGGCGCACCCGCCAGGGGCGGTCGCTGGTGGAGGTCGACGTCTTCGACGGCAGCGGCTACCTGCACTGCGTGTTCTTCAACCAGCCGTGGCGGGCCCGCCAGCTGACGGCCGGCACCCAGGCGGTGTTCTTCGGGAAGCTGGAGGTCTTCAAGGGCCGCCGGCAGATGACCAGCCCGGTGGTCGACCTGGTGGGCGACCGCACCGGGCGGATCATCCCGATCTACCCGCAGTCGGAGAAGGCGGGGCTCAACACCTGGGAGCTGGCGGGGTGGATCGGCGAGGCGCTCGAGCGGGCCGGGCGGCTGGCCGACCCGCTCCCCGGGCGGTGGCGGGACGAGCTCGGCCTGGTCGACCGGACGTGGGCGTTCGGCCAGATCCACGACCCCGAGTCGATGGGCGCGGTCCAGGCGGCCCGCCGCCGGCTGGCCTTCGACGAGCTGTTCCGCCTCCAGATGACCCTCGTGCTGCGCAAGCGGGCGTTGGAGCGGGCGTCCAAGGGGATCCGCCACGACGTCTCCGGCGAGCTGGTGCGGCGCTTCCACCAGGCGCTCCCGTTCGACCTCACAGCCGCCCAGCGCCGGGCCTGGGAGGACATCGCCGCCGACCTGGCCGGGCCCCACCCCATGCACCGGCTCCTCCAGGGCGACGTGGGCGCCGGCAAGACGGTGATCGCGGTGAGCGCCCTGCTGACCGCCGTCCAGAGCGGCCACCAGGGGGCGTTCATGGCGCCCACCGAGGTGCTGGCCGAGCAGCACCACCTCGGGGTCCGCGCCCTGCTGGCCGGCCTGGAGGTGCCCGACCCCTCGACCCTGATGGGCAACCGCGCCCTGCGGGTGGAGCTGCTGACCAACCGCACCCCGGCGTCCCGGCGGGCCAAGCTGGCCGACGCCCTCCGCCTGGGCCAGGTCGACATCCTCATCGGCACCCATGCGCTGCTGACCGAGCACGTCGAGTTCGCTCGCCTCGGCGTGGTGGTGATCGACGAGCAGCACCGCTTCGGCGTCGAGCAGCGGGCCGCCCTGCGGGGGAAGGGGAGCGACCCCGACGTCCTCGTGATGACGGCGACGCCCATCCCCCGGACGGCCGCCATGCTCGTCTACGGCGACCTCGACCTCACCGTCCTGGACGAGCTCCCGCCCGGGCGGACACCGGTCACCACCGTGTGGGCGCGCGGCCCCCTGGAGGAGGCGGAGGCGTGGGGAAAGGTGCGTGACGAGGTGGCGGCCGGCCACCAGGCGTTCGTGGTGTGCCCGCTGGTCGACGAGTCGGAGCGGGTCCAGGCCCGGTCGGCCACCGAGGAGTACGAGCGGCTGCGGGCCGAGGTGCTCGACGGCCTGCGCCTCGGCCTGCTCCACGGGCAGATGCCGTCGTCGGACAAGGAGCAGGCCATGGACGCCTTCCGCCGGGGCGACGTCGACGTGCTGGTCGCCACCACCGTCGTCGAGGTGGGGGTGGACGTCCCGAACGCCACGGTCATGGTCATCGAGGACGCCGACCGCTTCGGCATGGCGCAGCTCCACCAGCTGCGCGGCCGCGTCGGCCGGGGTCGGGCCGCCTCGTGGTGCTACCTGCTGGGCGAGGCCCCGACGGCCGACGCCGAGGAGCGGCTGGCCGCCATGGTCCGGACCACGGACGGGTTCGAGCTGGCCGAGGTCGACCTCGACCTGCGGGGCGAGGGGACCATTCTCGGCACCCGCCAGAAGGGTCGCAGCGACCTGCGGCTGGCGTCGCTGCGCCGGGACAAGGACCTCGTGCGCGAGGCCCGCCGGGTGGCGTTCGCGGTCGCCGACGAGGACCCGCACCTCGACGCCAACGAGGTGCTGGCCGACGAGCTGCGGCTGCTCGTCGACGACGAGGAGGCCGACTTCCTCTTCAAGAGCTAGGGCCCGGATCTGGACGTACCGCCGTTCGGCGCCGGTTTCCGTCCAGAGAACCACCCGGGGGCCGCCCATGTCGTCGTTCGCGCCGCACCGGGCAGTACCCTCGCCGGAAGTGACCGGAACACCCCTGGTCGTCGTCGACAAGGTGAGCAAGTCGTTCGGAGACGTGACGGCGCTGCGCGACGTGAGCCTCACCGTCGACACGGGCGAGGTCGTCGTCGTCATCGGCCCGTCGGGCTCCGGCAAGTCCACCCTCTGCCGCTGCATCAACCGCCTGGAGCCGATCGACTCCGGGACGATCTCGATCGACGGCGTGCCGCTCCCCGAGGAGGGCAGGGCGCTGGCCCGCCTGCGCGCCGACGTCGGGATGGTGTTCCAGTCGTTCAACCTGTTCGCCCACAAGTCGGTGCTCCAGAACGTGACCCTCGGGCCGCGCAAGGTCCGCAAGCTCTCCAAGGCGGAGGCGCGCGAGCGGGGCATGGAGCTGCTCGAGCGGGTGGGCATCGCCGACAAGGCGAACCGGTTCCCCGCCGAGCTGTCGGGCGGCCAGCAGCAGCGGGCGGCCATCGCCCGGGCCCTGGCCATGGAGCCGAAGCTGATGCTCTTCGACGAGCCGACCTCGGCGCTCGACCCCGAGATGATCAAGGAGGTCCTGGACGTCATGGTCGAGCTGGCGTCGGAGGGGACGACCATGATCGTCGTCTCGCACGAGATGGGTTTCGCCCGCTCGGCGGCCCGGCGGGTGGTGTTCATGGACGAGGGCCGTGTGGTGGAGGTGGCGCCCCCCGAGCAGTTCTTCTCGGCGCCGACGTCGGACCGGGCCAGGGACTTCCTGTCGAAGATCCTGGCCCACTGAGAGAGAGGCAGACATGCGAGCCAAGGAGGAGCAGATGACGCGACGGAGATGGTTGTTGCCGCTCGTGCTGGCGATGGCCCTGGTGGCCACCGCCTGCGGCGACGACGACGACGACACCGCCACCACCGACACGACGGGCGGTGACACGACCACCACGGTGGCGGCCCCGACGTTCGAGGCGGGCACGACGATGGCGAAGATCCAGGAGAAGGGGAAGATCGTCGTCGGCACCAAGTTCAACCAGCTCGGGTCGGGCCAGAAGAACCCGACCACCGGCGAGCTCGAGGGCTTCGACATCGAGATCGCCAAGCTGATCGCCGTCGGGATCTTCGGGGGCGACGTCGAGGACATCGACGACAGGATCGAGTTCAAGGAGGCCATCTCGGGCGTGCGCGAGGCGGTCATCCAGGGCGGTGACGTCGACATCGTCATCGCCACCTACACGATCAACGACAACCGCAAGAAGCAGGTGGACTTCGCCGGCCCCTACGTCATCGACGGCCAGACCGTCATGGTGAGGTCGGACAACACCACGATCAAGGCGCTGGCCGACCTCAACGGCAAGAAGGTGTGCAGCGGTCGCGGCTCGACCACGCCCGACAACCTCACCAAGAAGCAGATCACCCCGTCGGAGCTGGTGCTGCGGGAGACGTACCCGGAGTGCGCCGACGAGCTGCGCCAGGGCCGGGTCGAGGCCGTCGTCACCGACCGGGGCATCCTCCTCGGCCTGGTGGAGGCCAGCAACGGTGGGTTCAAGCTGCTGGACATCGACGTCAGCGAGGAGCCGCTGGGCATCGGCCTGAAGAAGGGCGACGACGCCTTCCGCGAGTTCCTCAACACCCGGCTGGAGGAGATCTACGAGAGCGGGGAGTGGGCCGAGGCCTACGAGGCGACGCTCGGCAAGCTGGGCCTGACGACGCCCGACCCGCCGCCCGTCGACCGCTACCCCAGCACCGGGACGGCCACCACACTGGCGACCACGACGTCCACGGCCGCCACGACGACCACCACAGCGGCAAGAACCACGTCCACGAGCTGAGCGGCACGGGTCGTGGACGTCGTACTCGACAACCGCGACCTCTTCCTGTCCGGCATGCGCACCACGGTGTCGCTGACGCTGCTGTCCTTCGCGATCGCACTCGTCATCGGCACCGTGGTGGCCGGCTTCCGGGTCAGCCCGGTGCCGCCCCTTCGGGCGGTGGGGGCGTTCTACGTGGCGACGGTGCGCAACACCCCGCTCGCCGTGCTGATGATCCTGTTCTTCTCGGGGTTCCCCGACGCCGGGATCATCGTCGACTCCCGCTACGTCTCGGCGATCATCGTGCTGTCGGCCTACACGGGCGCCTTCGTCGGCGAGACGGTGCGGGCCGGCGTCAACGCCGTCTCGCGCGGGCAGGGCGAGGCCGCCCGGGCGATCGGCCTCACCTTCCCCCAGGTCCTGACCCTCGTCGTGCTGCCCCAGGCCGTGCGCACCGTGGTGGCGCCGCTCGGGAGCATCTTCATCGCCCTCATCAAGAACTCCTCGCTCGCCGCCCTCATCTCGGTCGCCGAGCTGGCGGGCAACGCCGAGCAGCTCATCACGAGCGAGGCCCAGCCCATCCCCATCTTCCTGGGCGCCGCCGTGTGCTACCTGGCCCTCACCATCCCGTCGGGGTTCGCCGTCGCCTGGCTCGAGCGCAAGGTGGCGATCAAACGATGATCGGCGCCGCCTCGGCCCCGGCGTTCGCCGACGAGCTGGGCCCCCGGGCCCGGCGGCGGGTGCTCGTCGCGTCCATCGTGGCGGGGGCCGCGGTGGTCGGGTTCCTCGTGCTCGCCGTGCGGCGTCTCGACCACAACGGCCAGCTGGAGGCCGACAAGTGGCGGCAGTTCACCGAGTGGCCGGTCATCCGGTTCTTCCTCGGCGGCCTGGCGAACACGGCGAAGGCGGCGGCCGCCGCCATGGTGCTCGCCATCGCCGTGGGCGGCGTGCTGGCCCTGGCCCGCCTGGCGCGGCGGCGGCCCCTGCGCTGGCTGGGCACGCTCTACGTCGAGTTCTTCCGCGGCCTGCCCCTCTACCTGCTGATCCTGTTCTGCGGGTTCGGGCTGCCCCGCCTCGACGTCCCCTGGCTGGACTTCGAGCCGTTCGGGGCGCTGGTCCTGGCCCTGACGATCTACAACAGCTCGATCCTGGCCGAGATCTTCCGGGCCGGCATCTTGTCCCTCGACCGCGGCCAGGGCGAGGCGGCGTCGGCCGTCGGCCTCGGCTACTGGCAGTCGATGGCCTACGTGGTGGTGCCCCAGGCGGTACGCCGGATGGTCCCGGCCATCGTCAGCCAGCTCGTCACCCTGCTCAAGGACACGTCGCTCGGGTCGCTCATCTTCTACGAGGAGCTGCTGCGCCGGGCCCGCATAAACGCCGATTTCACCCAGCACACCCTGCCGTCGCTGGTGGTCGTCACCGGCGGCTACATCGTCATCAACTTCTTCCTCAGCTGGGTGGCGACCCGCCTGGAGGCCCGGCAGCGCCGGCGCTACGGCGCCGGGCGCATCGACGTGACCGGGGTGGAGGACCTGGCCGTGAACACGGCCAGGGCGGGCGCCGGCACGGACAGGTCGGCCACCGGCATCTGACCGGGGGCCGAACGGGTGGGGGAGCCGGTCGGTAGCCTCGCCCCATGCGAGTCGTGGCCGGGTCGGCCAAGGGGCGCCGGCTCCAGGCGCCGGACGGCACGGGCGTGCGCCCCACCGGTGACCGGGTCCGGGAGGCCATCTTCGACATGCTCGGGTCCCTCGACGCCGTCGAGGGCCGGTCGGTGGCCGACCTGTTCGCCGGCACCGGGGCGCTCGGCATCGAGGCCCTCTCCAGGGGCGCCGCCGCCGCGACCTTCGTGGACGACGACGGCTCGGTGCTCGCCTTCATCCGCACCAACCTGGTCATCACCGGGCTCTACGCCCGGGCCACGGTGGTCAAGGGCGACGTTCTCGACTGGGTCGCCACGGCGCCGCGGGTGGACGTCGCCCTGGTCGACCCGCCCTACGCGTTCGAGGGGTGGCGGCCGCTGATGGACCGCCTGTCGGCCGGGCTGGCCGTCCTGGAGAGCGACCGCGAGCCCGACCTCGGGCCGGCGTGGGAAGTTCGGAAGGTCAAGCACTACGGCGGTACGGTGGTCACCCTCGCCGCCCCCACGGCGACTACCGACGAGAAAGGCAGCGCGTGAGGACCGCCCTCTTCCCGGGCTCCTTCGACCCCCTCCACAACGGCCACCTGGAGATCATCGAGACGGCGGCCCGCCTGTTCGACGAGCTCATCGTCGCCGCCCTCCGGAACCCCCAGAAGGGGGAGCCGCTGTTCTCGCTGGAGCAGCGCCGGGACATGATCGCCGAGTCGGTCGAGCACCTCCCCAACGTGCGGGTCGAGTTCTTCGGCTCGTTGGTGGTCGACCTGGCCCGCGAGGTGGGCGCCGACGTGATTGTGAAGGGCCTGCGGGTCGTGTCCGACTTCGAGCACGAGCTCCAGATGGCCCAGATGAACGAGGCCATCTCGGAGCTGGTCACCGTGTTCATCCCGTGCGCCACCAGCTCGTCGTTCATCGCCTCGTCGCTCCTGCGGGAGATCGCCCGGCTCGGGGGTGCCCACCGGGTCACGGCCATGGTCCCCCCGCCCGTCGCCAAGCAGATGGTGGAGCGGTACGGATGAGCCAGCCCGGCGACCCGGTGGTGGACAGCGAGACGCTGCTCCGGCGCGTCATCGAGATCGTCAACAACGCCAAGCCGATGCCCCTGTCCACCACCGTGCGGGTGGAGAAGGACGAGGTCCTCGAGCTGCTGGAGGACGCGCTTGGCCGGCTGCCCGACGAGCTCAAGCGGGCCCGGTGGATGCTCAAGGAGCGCGACGAGTTCCTGGCCAAGATGCAGCGCGACGCCGACGAGATCCTGGAGGCGGCCCGGGTGCGGGCCGAGCGCATGGTGCAGCGGACCGACATCGTGCGGGCGGCCAACCAGCTGGCCCGCAAGACGGTCGAGGAGGCCCGCGACGACGCCCGTCGCCTGCGCAACGAGGCCGACGACTACTGCGACCAGAAGCTGGCCGCCTTCGAGATCGTGCTGGAGCGCACGACGAAGACCGTCCAGGCGGGCCGGGAGAAGCTGCGGGTGGCGTCGCCGCAGCGGGAGGACGAGCTCGGCTTCGGGCCCGACGGCGGGTCCCTCGGTGCCTCCGAGGGCATGGACGACGCCTTCTTCGACCAGGACGAGTAGCGGAGGGTCCCGCGCCGGCGCCGTTCCCGCGCCGGCATCCCTAGACTCCGGGCATGGCCGGCCGTCCGTTCGTCGTGAACGTGGGCGGGCTCCGGCGCGTCCCCGGCGAGCGCCGGCGCGAGGTCCGCAGCGCACCGCTGGGCGGATTGGAGGTCACCGCCAGCTCCGTCCCGGTCGACGCCGAGGTCACCGTGGACGTGATGCTCGACTCGGTCCCCGGCGGGGTCGTGGCGACCGGGACCGTCTCGGCGCCCTGGCGCGGCGAGTGCCGCCGCTGCCTGGGCGACGCCACGGGCGTCATCTCGGTGGACGTCCGCGAGGTGTTCGAGGACGACTGGGACCCCGAGCAGACGTACCAGCTGCGGGGGGACCAGCTCGACCTGGAGCCGCTGGCGCGGGACACTGTCCTCCTGGAGCTGCCGCTGGCGCCCCTGTGCCGGGAGGACTGCGCCGGCATCTGCCCGACGTGCGGAGCCGACCGGAACGTGGCACCGTGCGGCTGCGCGGGCGCCGCCACCGACCCCCGCTGGGCGGCGCTCGACGCCCTCGGCGACCGCTAGACCGACAACCCACGCCACCGAGCGAGATCGAGAGAAGCGCGACATGGCCGTCCCCAAGAAGAAGACGTCGAAGGCCAAGAGCCGCAGCCGGCGGGCCAGCAACTGGACCCTCGGCCAGCCGCCCCGCAGCACGTGCCCGCAGTGCCGCCGGGCCAAGCTTCCTCACGTCGTGTGCCCGAACTGCGGGTGGTACGGGGGACGTCAGGCCGTCGACGTCGGCTAGCCAGGACGGCGTCATGCTCCCGATCGCGGTCGACGCCATGGGGACCGACCGCGGCCCCGCCGAGGTCGTCGCCGGGGCCCGCCGGGCGTCCGAGCAGCTCGGTGTCCCCGTCCTGCTGGTGGGCCGGCCCGATGCCCTGGGGGACACCGGCGGCCTCGAGGTCGTCCCCGCCAGCGAGATCATCACCATGGAGGACGACGTCGCCGCCGGCGTCCGCCGCAAGAAGGACGCATCCGTCGTGCGGGCCGCCGAGGCGGTGCGCGACGGCCGGGCCAGCGCCATGGTGAGCGCCGGCAACACGGGCGCCGCCATGGGGAGCGCCCTGCTCCGCATGGGCCGGCTGCCCGGCGTCGTCCGCCCCGCCATCGCCACGCCCCTCCCCGTGCCGGGATCCACGCCCACCGTGCTGCTCGACGCCGGCGCCAACGCCGAGGTGCAGCCGGAGTGGCTCGTCCAGTTCGCCCAGATGGGCGCCGCCTTCGCCACCGCCCGCTACGGCATCGAGTCGCCCCGGGTCGGGCTGCTCTCCATCGGCGAGGAGGCCACCAAGGGCACGAGCGTGGTGAAGGAGGCCCACGCCGCCCTCCGCGCCGCCGAGGTGTGGGCGGGCTCGGGCGGCCGGTTCATCGGCAACGTCGAGGGCCGCGACCTGCTCACCGACCGGGTGGACGTGGTCGTCACCGACGGCTTCACCGGCAACGTGGTCCTGAAGACCCTCGAGGGCGCCATGAAGTTCATGCGCCGCGCCGTGTTCGGGGTGCTCACGTCGACGCCCGAGGCCGTCAAGGCGTCCGAGGTCCTGGTCCCGCTGCTGATGCCGCTGGTCAAGGAGATGGACCCCGACTCCTACGGGGGCGCCCTCCTCCTCGGCGTGGACGGGGTGTGCATCATCAGCCACGGGTCGTCGTCGGCCGACGCCGTGGTCAACGCCGTCGGGGTGGCGCGCGACATGGTCGAGGGCGGCCTCGTCGACCGCCTCCGCCAGGCGATCAAGGGTTAGACGCCCCTCCGCTGGCTCCCTCGGGCTTCCCGCGGGGTCCGCGCCGCACGAAGTACCATCCCGCCGTCGTCGCCTTTCCAGGAGCGCTCAATGCCCGCCGAGACCCACGTCGAACGAGGCCCCATGGACCGCCAGGCGGTCTTCGAGCTGATCCGGGACCGCCTGGCCGACATCCTCGAGATCGAGCCGTCGGCCATCGCCGAGGGGGCCTCGTTCAGCGAGGACCTGTCGGCCGACTCCCTGGCCCTGATCGAGCTGGTGGAGGCCCTCGAGGAGGAGCTGGGCGAGCGCACGGTGGGGTTCCGGATCGACGACGAGGACCTGGAGGACCTGCGGACGGTGCGCGACGCCGTGGACTACGTGGTCGCCAAGCTGGAATCGTCCTGACCCTGGCGCCGAGTTCTCCCGTGGAGGCTCTGGGCGACCGGTTGGGCTGGGGGTTCTCCGACCTCGCCATGCTCGGGCGCGCCATGGCCCACCGCTCGTGGTGCGCCGAGGTGGCCGGCCAGGAGTCCAACGAGCGCCTGGAGTTCCTGGGCGACGCCGTGCTCGGGCTCGTGGTCACCGACCACATCTTCCGCACCTATCCCGACCTGCCGGAGGGTGAGCTGGCCAAGGTCCGGGCCTCGGTCGTGAACTCCGCCCTCCTGGCCGAGGTGGCGGCCGAGCTCGGCATCGGCGACTTCCTGTTGCTGGGCAAGGGCGAGGACGCGTCGGGCGGGCGGGAGAAGCCGTCGATCCTGGCCGACGCCATGGAGGCGGTCATCGGCGCCGTCTACCTCGACGGGGGCTGGGACGCGGCGGCCGCCCTGGTGCTCTCCCTGCTCGGCGAGCGGGTCGCCGACGCGGCCGCCGGCCCCGGCGGGCACGACTACAAGACCCGTCTCCAGGAGCTGGCCGCCCGCACCTTCGACCAGCTGCCGCGCTACGTCGTGTCCGACGACGGGCCCGACCACGCCAAGCGCTTCTACGCCACCGTCCTGCTGGCGGGACAGGAGCGGGGGCGGGGCGAGGGCCGGTCGAAGAAGCAGGCCGAGCAGGCGGCCGCCCGGGCGGCGTGGTCCGACCTGGCCGTCTCGGCACCTGCGCCGCCCGCTCCGCCCGCCCCGAGCTCCTCGAACGGGGACGCCGATGCCTGAGATGCCCGAGGTCGAGACCCTCCGACGTGACCTGGAGAAGGAGGTCGTCGGCAAGAAGATCAAGGCGGTCGAGGTGACGGGCGCCCGCGCCGTGCGCCGTCACAAGGACCCCAGCGAGGTGGGCGCACGGCTCGAGGGCCGCAAGATCACCGGGGTCACCCGCAAGGGCAAGTACCTGCTGGTGAGCCTCGACCCCGCCCCGGGGCCGTCCGGCGAGAAGCACACCGACGTGCTGGTCGTGCACCTCGGGATGAGCGGGCAGCTCCTGCGGGCCAGGTCGGCCAAGGAGCCGCTGGCCAAGCACACCCACGTCGTGATCACGTTCAGCCAGGGCGGCCAGCTTCGCTTCGTGGACCCCCGCACGTTCGGCGAGATGTTCGTCACCGCCGAGGACGAGGTCGAGAAGGCGGTGCCCGAGCTGGCCCACCTGGGCTTCGACCCGCTCGAGCAGGTCATGAGCTGGAACCGCTTCGGCGAGATGCTCCGGGTGCGGCACGCCAAGCTGAAGCCGCTCCTGATGGACCAGCAGTTCATGGCCGGCATCGGCAACATCTACGCCGACGAGATCCTGTGGGCCGCCGGCCTGCGCTACGACCGCCCCTCCGACTCGCTGTCGTCGCAGGAGGTGCGCCGGCTGTACCGCAGCCTGGTGGAGACCCTCCAGGACGCCATCAAGCACCGGGGGTCGTCGCTGGCCGACGAGCAGTACCGCGACCTGTTCGGCGAGGTGGGCGACTTCCAGAGCCAGCACAAGGTCTACGACCGCGAGGGCCAGCCGTGCCGGCGCTGCCGGAACCCCATCGTCCGGGTCAAGTCGCAGGGGCGGTCGACGTTCCTCTGCGAGCAGTGCCAGGTCTGATTCGCCGTCGCAACCGGAGGTTGCTCGGCGAGATTTGATGGGGCTGCGGCGGTCCGGCGGAGCCGGACCGCCGCAGCTCTGTCTTTTCTCGGCGCCGGCGGCGCCGGCGCCCCCGGCCGGCAGCCGGGTGCGGCCGCCGGCCGTTGCCTCGCCCCACCGCCGGAGCGCCCCGCCGGCGGCGGGCGGCCCGCCGCCCCGCCTCGGTCGTCGGCCCGGCGTTCCGGCGGCAGAAAGGGGGGCTATTCGCCCCTTCTTGCCGCCAGGACCAGGGGCGGTGCCCGGGCGTGACGGGGCCGTTGTGCGTGTTACTGGCGGGACTGGTGGGGTTCGTGGTTGATTGGTGCGACTCATGAGCGCCTTCTTCCGCAGCTGCTTCAACCCCGCCCGGCTCTCGGGTGGCATCTGCCTGGCCGACCTGGTCCGGAGCTGGGCCCGTCACCGTCCGCCCGTGGAGGTGGATCGGGCGGTCGACCAGATCGGCGCGCTGCTGCGGGCGGACGTGAGCGAGGACGCCCTGCGGGTGTGGGTGCTCGGCACCCTCGGGTGCGGGTTCGACCCCGGGCTGCACGGGATGCCGATGGCGGCCTGGCTGGGGCTGGTGCGGGACGTGCTGGCGGGCCGGGGCGACGCCGCCCTCCCCCAGGAGGCGTGGCTGGCGCTGCGCCCGTGGCCGGCACCCGACCTCGACGACCTGGGAGCCCTGCGCCACCTGGTGCGGGCGTACTTCAACCGGGACTGGAGGTCGCTCGCCCGGACCTCCGAGGCGGTGGTCGAGCGCTTCGTGGACGCCGAGGGGCCGGCCCGCACGGGCGAGCTGGTGGACGACATCGACGCCCTGCTCGCCCTCGGCCTGGGCGAGGAGCGGCTGCGGATCGTCGTGCTGGGGCGCCTGGGGTCGGCCTACGACCCCCGCCCCGACCTGCCCGGCGGCAAGACGATGGGCGAATGGCTGCGGGCGGTCCGCGGCATCGCCGTCTCCTCCGCCGTCAGCCGCCTCCCCGGCTGACCAGCGCGATCCGGCCGGCCCCGCCGACCGCACGTTCGCATCCGCGGTCCCGCCCGGGCCCGCCGCTACCCTCGCTCCGGTGTTCTTGAAGTCGTTGACCCTGAAGGGCTTCAAGTCCTTCGCCGAGGCCACCACCCTGGAGCTCCAGCCCGGCGTCACCGTCGTCGTCGGCCCCAACGGCAGCGGCAAGTCGAACATCGTCGACGCGGTGGCGTGGGTGCTGGGCGCCCAGGGGCCTCGCACGGTCCGGTCCTCGAAGATGGAGGACGTCATCTTCGCCGGATCGGCCACCAAGCCGGCCCTGGGCCGGGCCGAGGTCACCCTCACCATCGACAACTCGGCCGGCCTCCTGCCCGTCGACTTCACCGAGCTCACCATCACCCGCACCCTGTTCCGGTCGGGTGACAGCGAGTACGCCATCAACGGAGTGCCGTGTCGCCTGCTGGACGTCCAGGAGCTGCTGTCCGACACCGGCGTGGGGCGCCAGCAGCACGTGATCGTCTCCCAGGGCCAGCTGGCGGCGGTGCTGGACGCCAAGCCCGAGGACCGCCGGGGCGTCATCGAGGAGGCGGCCGGCGTCCTCAAGTACCGGCGCCGGCGGGAGAAGGCGGAGCGGCGCCTGGAGGGGACGGAGGCCAACCTCGTCCGCCTCCAGGACCTGCTCCGCGAGGTGCGCCGCCAGCGCCGGCCGCTCGAGCGCCAGGCCGACGCCGCCCGCCGCCGGGGCGCCATGGAGGAGGAGCTGCGCGCCCTGCGCCTGCACCTGGCTGGCCGCGAGCTGGTGCGGCTAACCGAACGTCACCGCGGGGCGGTCGCCCGTCGCGACGAGCTGGCCCGGGTGGAGGACAAGCTGCGGCAGTACCTGGCCGGGCTCCACGGCGAGGTGGCCGCCCAGGAGCACGAGGTGGCCGAGCGGGGCGGCGGGGACGACGCCGACGCCCTGCTGCGCTTCGAGGGCCTGCGGGAGCGGGCCCGGGGCGTGGCCGCCGTCCTCGCCGAGCGGCGCCGGTCGGTCGAGCGGGAGCTCCAGTCGAGCGTGGACGCCGACGTGGTGGCGTCGCTCGAGGCGGAGGCGGCGGGCCTCGCCTCGGCGCGGGCGGCGGTGGACGCGGAGGCGTCGGCCCTGTCGCCTCAGCTGGACGACCTGGGCCGGCGCGAGGCGGAGGTGGCCGGCGAGCGCGCCGCGTTCGAGCGGGAGTGGGGCGAGGCGGGCCGTCCCCCGGCGGCCCGGGCGGCCGAGCACCGCGGCGAGCTGGCCGCCCTGCGCCGGGCCGCCGACTCCGCCCGGGCGGAGCAGGCCCGGCTGGTGACGCGCCTGGCCGCGGCGGGGGAGCGGGCCGCCGGGCTGGCCGCCGAGACCACCGCCCTGGAGTCCGAGCTGGACGCGCTGACCCGGACGGGCCAGGAGCTGGCGCCCGCCCTGGACGCCGCCCGGGCGGGGCGGGCGGCCGCCGAGTCGGCCCTGGCCGACGCCGAGGCCGCCCTCCGCCGGGCCGAGCAGGCCCGCCACACGTGGGCGGCGCGGGCCGAGGCCCTCGCCTCGGCGCTGGACGCGGCGCGGGCCCGGGCCGGCGCCGAGCGGCTGGCCGGCGTCGAGGGCGTCGTCGGGACCCTGGTGGAGCTGGTCGAGGTCGAGGACGGTTGGGAGAGCGCCTTCGAGGCCGCCGTGGGGGAGGCGGTCGCCGCCATCGTGGTGGACGGCGTGGGCGCCGCCCGCTCGGCCCTCAGCGCCCTCCACGCGGGCGACGCCGCAGCGGTCGGCGCCGCCGTCGTCGCCCTCGGCGGGCTGGGCACGCCGGCCAGCGCCGACCTCTACGCGGCAGCGGCCGGCGAGCCGGTGCGGGCCCACGTGCGGTCCCGCCACCCGGGCATGGACCGGCTGCTGGATACCCTCCTCGGCTCCGCCGTCGCCGTGGAGGGCGGCTGGGAGCGGGCCCTGGACGTCGCCCTGTCGGCGCCGGCGCTGGTCGTGGTCACCCGCCAGGGCGACCGCTTCGCCGCCGGCGGGTGGCGGGTGGGGTGCTCGGGCACCGTCGCCACCCGGGCCGCCTCGGCCGAGGCGGAGACCCGGGCGGCGGAGGCCGCCGCCGGCGCCGCGGCCGCCGCCGACGCCGTGGGCCCGGCTCGCGCCGCGCTGTCCGCGGCGCGCGCCGCCGAGGCCGACCTGGTCCGCCGGGTGGACGCCAACACCTCGCGGGTCGCGTCCGCCACCTCCGCCCTCGCCCGCCGCCGCTCCGACGCGGCCGACGCCGAGGCCGAGCGGGACAACGTGGCCGAGCACCTGGCCGAGCTGGCCGGTCGCCTGGAGGCGGTCGAGGCCCGGGTGACCGAACTGGAAGCGCTGCTGCCCGCGCTCGAGGCGGAGGAGTCGGCCGTCACCGAGCGGGCCGCCGCCGCCCGCCTGGCCCGGGACCGCCTGGACGAGAAGGCGGCCGCACTGGTCGCCGTGCGCACCGACCTGGAGGTCCGGGCGGGGGCCCTGGAGGAGCGGCGCACGCTCCTCGTGGCCCGGCGGGCCGAGGTGGACGACCGCCTCCGCCGCAGCGGCGGCAGCCCGGCGGCGGCCGCCGCCCGGCGCGCCGCCCTCGAGCGCCGGACCACGCCCGCCAGC
>Ga0247704_1000043_pt1 | contig 32609 bp, 31 predicted proteins | sample 41W_NmetaG_FD_189042 | JGI IMG/M metagenome (GOLD analysis project Ga0247704, IMG submission 189042) | Soil microbial communities from hillslope of Landscape Evolution Observatory, University of Arizona, Oracle, AZ, United States - 4-1-W_N | ecosystem: Engineered > Artificial ecosystem >...
CTCCCCGCCCGCCCACCGCCAGGCCGCCATTCACTCATAGGAAGCCGCGACACCTGCTGTCCGGGCGCACGCTACCGTTGGTCCCCATGAGTGATTCCGCATGATCCGGCGCGGAATCCTCTCGATCCTGCTGGTCGCCCTCATCGCCGCCCTCGGCGGCTGGCAAGGAAGCGCCCCCCAGGAGCGAGCCGCTCGCGAGGGTGCCGGCGGGACCGTCGCCCTCCCCGGGTCGCTTGGAGCAGCCGCCGACGCGGTCGTGCGGGCCAGGCCCGACGTGCTGACCGCCGGCATCGGCGAGCAACGGAGCGGCAAGGCCCGGGCGAGAACGGAGTTTCTACCTGCCGTTGCGCTCGTCGTGCTCCTTGCCGTGTCGTACGGCCGCCTGGACCAACCCACACCGGGCCGGCCCGCGATCCTCTGGCGCCGCCGGCGCACCGGGCTTCGAGCCCCTCCCTCCCTCCGCCTCTCGTAGTCGTCGAGATCGCGACCGCGCCGCGCAGGCCGGTCCAGCCGGAGGAGATCCAGCATGTCGAAGGCCTTTCGTTGGCGAGTGCTGCTCGTCGTCGCCGTCCTCGGGGGAGCGGTAGCTCTCGTCATGACCCGCCCCGTGGTGCTGGGGCTCGATCTACGGGGTGGCACCCAGATCGTGCTGGAGGCCCAGGACACCGCCGCGCAGAAAGTCGACGGCGACACGGCCTCGCGCACGCTCGAGGTCTTGCGGCGACGGGTCGACGCCCTGGGCGTGTCCGAGCCGACCCTCCAGCGCTCGGGCGACCGTCGCATCATCGTCGAGCTCCCTGGGGTGACCGATCCCGAACAGGCCCTGAGCGTCATCGGCCGCACGGCGCAGCTGGCCTTCCACCCGGTGCTCGGGCCTGCCGCGGGCCCTGCGACGACCGCGACGGCGCCGGGCGGTGAGCCCGAGGAACTGGTGCTGAGCGACGCCGACGGGTCACACCTGCGTCTTGCGCCCTCACGCGTGACGGGTGCGGGCGTGGGAACGGCCCGGGCCACCCTCGGGGGCACAATCGGCGGGCAGTGGCAGGTCGAGGTCGAGTTCCGCGGCGACGGCTCGCGGCAGTGGGCGGCGCTCACCGGCGAGGCGGCGTGTGCCCCCGTCGGCGACCCGACACGCCGGATCGCCATCGTCCTGGACCAGGAGATCATCTCCAGTCCCGCCGTGTCCCCCCAGGTCCAGTGCGGTGCCGGGATCAGCGGCGGCGACACCGTCATCAGCGGCCAGTTCAGCGAGCGGGAGGCCAAGGACCTCGCCCTGCTGATCAGGGCGGGGGCGCTGCCCGTGCCGGTGACGGTCGTCGAGCAGCGCACGATCGGCCCGACCCTCGGTGATGCGGCCGTCAGCGCCAGCGTGAAGGCGACGATCATCGGCGCCTCGCTCACCATCCTGTACATGCTCGTCTACTACCGGCTCCTGGGCGCGCTGGCGGCGCTCGCCCTTGGCGCCTACGGGCTCATCTCCTTCGCCGTCCTGATCGCCATGCAGGCGACGCTCACCCTTCCGGGAATCGCCGGCTTCGTCCTGGCCGTCGGCATGGCGGTCGACGCGAACGTCCTGGTCTTCGAGCGGCTCAAGGAAGAGCACGCCAGCGGCCGGAGCCTGCGCTCGTCGGCGGCCGCCGGCTTCCGCAAAGCCTGGAGCGCCATCGCCGACTCCAACGCCACCACCCTCCTGGCCGCCCTCATCCTCTTCTTCTTCGCCTCCGGCGCCGTCCGGGGCTTCGGCATCACCCTCAGCGTGGGCGTCGTGGTGTCCATGTTCAGCGCCCTGGTCATCACCAGGGTGCTCGTCGACGTCGTGGTCCGGCGCGAGGGCATGGGTCGCCGTCCCCGGCTACTGGGCCTCGAGGTCGGAGGCCGGCTGCGGCGATGGCTGGCCGAGCGCCGCCCGGACTTGCTGGGCAGGGCGCGGCTGTGGCTGTCGATCTCCGCCGCAGTTGTGGCGCTGGCGGTGGCCGGCGTGGCGACTCGCGGCCTGTCCTACGGGCTGGAGTTCTCGGGTGGGCGCCTGGTCGAGTACTCGACCGAGCGGCGGGTAGACCTCGACCAGCTTCGCTCCGAGCTCGCCGGCTCAGGGCTGCCGCGAGCCGTCGTGCAGGAGTCCGGCGAAGGCAACGTCGTCATCCGAAGCGGCCGGCTCTCCGACGAAGAGCGGGGCGGGGTCAGGGAGGCAGTGGAGCGCCTCGGCGGCGCGGCCACCCAGCAGCGGGAGGAGTTCGTCGGGCCCACCATCGGCGCCGAGCTCCGGCGCCAGGCCGTCACCGCCCTGGCGCTTGCCCTCGGCGCACAGCTGCTCTACCTCGCCGTCCGGTTCCGCTGGACCTACGGCAGTGCCGCGGTCCTCACCATGTTCCACGACGTCGTGATCCTGCTCGGCGTGTTCGCGTGGCTGGGCAAAGAGCTTGACGGAGTCTTCCTGGCCGCGCTCCTGACGGTGATCGGCTACTCCATCAACGACTCCGTCGTGGTGTTCGACCGGATCCGTGAGCAGCGCCGAGCTCGCTCCCGCGAGCCGCTCGCCGCGGTGGCGAACGACGCCTGCCTGCAGACCATCCCCCGAACCGTGAACACCGGCCTCGGCGCGCTGTTCATCCTCGTCGCCCTGTATTTCCTCGGCGGCGACACGCTCACGGACTTCGCACTGGCCCTCCTCGTGGGCATCGTCGTCGGGACCTACTCGTCCGTCTTCACCGCTGCACCCCTGGCTGTGCACTTCGAGCGCCGGTGGCCCATGCCCGGCACCAGCGAGCCGCTCCGACCCCGGCAACGGTCCACCGGCCAGCGCCAACCGGGGACTGAGTCCGCGGCGAGCGTGAGGCGGCGATGACGCGACCACCTTCCGAGCCTTCGGGCCGGGGTGTTCACCGTCGCCGGCCTGGCCGCCGCCGTCGTGTCCGTGGTGCACCACGTCGTGTGACCGCAGCCCTCTTCCTGGCCAGCGGCTCACCGAGCACGTCGGCTGGGCCTTCGCCCCGACCCCTCAAACCCGAGGTGAGCCGCAGGTCTGGCCCGGTGCTGATCACGCCGGTCACGCTCCGGCAAATCGGCCCGGCTCGGGTATAGCGTCGGGATCGGAAGGGCCAAGCCCTGGAGGGGGCGTCGGAGCATGCGGTGGGTCGATGCAGATCGATGAGGTGCGCCGGCGGGAGCTGGTGGAGTTCGTGTTCCTCAACATCGGCACGCCGGCCAACCCGGCCATGCTCCAGGTGCTGGTGGGGCTCGAGGCCCTCAGCCGGGTCCCGCCCAGCCTGAACGGGTTCCACACGGCCGAGTGGGTCGTCGATCACGCCCTCGGCCTGGAGGCGCCCGACGTCTTCCTGCACATCGTCAAGACCGTCGACCAGTCGGGCGCCCTCGCCGAGGTCCAGCGGCTCGTCGCCGACATCAACGCCGACCCCTCCCGGTGGACGGCCACCAGCGCCGTCGGCGGCCTGTGGGCGCCGCCCGAGTGGCCGTTCGTGGACCGGGAGTCGCTGCGGGCCCTGCTGAGCACCATGGCCGACGGCGGTGGCCCGCCCGCCCTGTCCATCGACGGTTCCCTCGGCCAGGGCAAGCGCACCATGACCACGTACATCCGCCAGCTGGCCGACAAGAAGCGCTCATTCCGGACCGTCGTCGCCGAGCTGCGGCGAGAGCCCGGCGGGGGCGTGCTTCTGGCGGTGGTCGCCGACCTGCGGCTCAAGCTGGCGCTGGACCTCGACCTGCGCACGACCCACGAGGAGCCCGAGCGCCAGGGGGAGGTCCTGGCGCGCGACCTCGCCCTCGAGGCGCTGTCGGCGCCGCTGCCGGTGTGGTTCCTCGCCAACGTGATCGACCCATCGGGCGTCGACCCCGGGACGATGCGCTTCCTCGACGAGCTCGTCCGGCTGGTCGGGATCGTGCCGGAGCTGCGCTCCAAGCTGCGGGTCATCGTGCTGTCGGAGTCGGTCTCGCTCCTGGGCTTCCGCAACCCGCCGCCGGTGGAGGACCGCCACGTCCTGCCCGAGATCGACCGCCAGGCCGTCACCCAGTGGCTGGCCGCGGCCGTGCCCGGTCGTGACAACGCGCTCTACGACCTCACCGCCGAGGTGCTCTTCCGCAAGATCGACGACATGAAGCCGCCGCCGCCCGACCGGCTGCGCACCCTCGCGTTCCACTGCGCGAAGGCCCACCAGAAGCTGTCGGCGGCGGGGACGGGCTGATGGAGGCGTCGCCCCTCTACGACCTCCTCCTCGCCCTGTTCACGAGCGAAGGCGAGCTGCGCCGGTTCCTCACCGTGGTCGGCCTGGCCGAGGTCGAGCACCGCCTCCCGGCCCGCAAGGGCGAGTCGCTGCGCAGCCTGGCCCTCGACGTCAGCCGGATGCTTGAGGAGCAGGGGCTGGTCGACGAGGCGTTCCTCACCGCCCTGGCCCGCCGGGCCGGCGACCGGGCCGGCGACGTGTGGGCCGTCGCCGGGTTCTACGGCGTCGGCCGGCGCGGGGCCGCCGGCGCCGAGGCACCCACGCTCGCTCCGCAGTCTCCGCCGGCCGTGCGGCCCACGTCGCCACCCGCGCCGCCGGCGCCGCCCGCGCCGCCGCCGGCGGAAGACAGGTACGCCGCCTACGCACGGGAGCTGGAGGCCGAGCTGGCCGCGCTGGCGCCGATCGACACGGCCGGGGCGGCCATGGGTCCCGCCCAGTGGCCCTGGACGGCGGCCGCCGCCGTGCTCGGCTCGTTCCGTCCGACGTCGCTGCGCCCTCTGCCCGGCGGGCCCGAGCCGTCCGAGCCGGCGGTCACCGCGCTGTCGGCCGTGGTGTACACCACCTTCGACGGGCGGTGGGCGCTGGCCGATGCCGTCCGATCGGGCGCCCTGGCCCGCCTGCAGCGGGAGGGCCTGCTGGAGGCCGCGGTGGCGGCCAACGCCCAGGAGCCCGACGGCGTGCGCGACTGGGTGGGGCGGCTGCTGGCGGGCGAGCACCCCGCCCTGGCCCGCATCGCGTCGGACGATCTCGAGGCGCTCGACCTGGCCGTCCGGTGGCTGGAACCGCTCGGGCTCGGGGCCCAGGTGCCCCGGGCCGCGCTGTACGCGGTCATCGAGCGGCGGCGCCTGATCGATCCGCTGCGGGCGCTGGTCGGCACCCACTTCCGTGGTCGGGCCAAGGAGCTGGGCCAGGTCGACGAGCACATCCGGGGCGACGGCCCGTCGCCCGTGATGGTCCTCCACGGCCCGGGCGGGGTGGGGAAGTCGACCCTCGTCGGCAAGGTGCTCCTCGACCTCGAGGACCGGGTGTCCTTCCGGCCCCTCCCGTTCGCGTACGTCGACTTCGACAAGCGCTACAACGACCCGAACAACCCGCAGGCGCTGCTCGAGCAGATCGCCCGCCAGCTGCGCCTGCTCTTCGCCGCGTCGGCCGAGGGCGCCCGGGAGCTGGCCAACGTGGAGGCGGTCATCGGGGGCACCGACGTGGCCTACGCGGCCGAGTTCCTGAACCTGGAGGACGAGTTCGACCGCCTCGACCTCGACAGCCTGGTGGTCGTGCTCGCCGACCGGCTGACCTCGCTCACCTCGCCCGGCGACGACGCCCCGGGCCCGCCGCTCCTGCTGGTGCTCGACACCTTCGAGGAGGTCCAGATGCAGGGCCCGGGACCGGTGGACGCGGTCCTCGGCCTCGTCCGCCGCCTCCTCGACCGCCTGCCGGACGCCCGGGTGATCGTGTCCGGTCGGGGCGAGGTGGCGAACCTGGACGCCGAGCTGGGCATGGCGACGCCCTCCACCGGCATCCGCCTCGGCGACCTGGACAGTGAGGCGGCCGGCGCGCTGCTCGAACGCCTCGGCGTGGACGCCGGGGCCGTCCGCAGCCTGGTGATCGACCGCTTCGGCGGGAACCCCCTCACCCTCCGGCTGGCCGCCGAGGCCCTCCGCCGCATCGGCTCGGCCGAGGAGGCCTTCGGCGACGTGGTGGCCCGCACCGACGTGCTGGCCGAGGTCGCCCTGGAGCAGGTGCAGGGCGTGCTCTACAGCCGCATCCTCGGCCACATCGGCGACCCGGCGATCGTCCGCGTCGCCCATCCGGGGCTCGCCGTGCGCCGGGTGAACGTCGACGTCATCCGCAAGGTCCTCGCCGGTCCGTGCCAGATCGACCCGGCCGACGCCGAGCGGGTGTTCGACCGCCTCCGGCGCGAGGTGTCGCTGTTCGAGCTGGAGGACGACGGCTCCCTCCGGCACCGCCAGGACGTGCGCCGGCTGATGCTGCGGGCCATGGTCGACGAACCCCGCCTCAGCCCCCAGGTCCGGGAGATCCACCGCCTGGCCGCCGAGTACTACCGGGGCGACGACAGCCCCGCGGGCCGGGGTGAGGAGCTGTACCACCGGCTCATGGGCGACGAGGATCCCCGGACGCTGACGTCGCTGTGGAGCCCGGAGCTGCGGGGCGCCCTGGCCTCCGCGCTCGAGGAGCCGCTGCGGCCTCGCGCCCGCCAGTGGCTGCAGCGCCGCCTGGGGCGCGACGACGACGACGACCGCGACCTGTGGGACCAGGCGGAGTGGGAGCTGCGCGCCGCCGAGTTTGCCGAGTCGTGGTTGGCATCGGGCCAGCCGGCGCGGGCGCTGGAGGTCCTCGCTGAACGGGCCGACCGCTCGCCGGCCAGCCCGCTCCACGTCCTGGAGGTCAGGGCGCTGCTCGCCCTGGAGCGGCTCGACGACGCCCAGCAGGCGCTCGACCGGGGGATGACCACGGCCCTCGACGCCGGCGACCGCCCGCTCCAGCTGTCGCTGGCCGAGCTGGCCGTGCGCCTGGCCGCCGGCCGGGGCGACGCCGCGGCCGTCGTGGCCGCCACTCGCGCCAGCGTGCGGCTGGCCGACATCACGGGCGAGAAGGAGCGCGCCGTCCACCTCCTCTGCGAGTCGACCGGCGAGCTGCGGGGGCTGGGGGCCACGGCCGAGGCGGAGGCACTCGCCTCGGAGGTCGCCCGCCGCTTCGGCGAGCTGCCGGCCGACGTCGTGCGCGACCGGCCGGGCCTGGCCCGGGAGGTGCTGCGGGCGGCCGGCCCGACGGAGTCCACCGTCGTGGCCCGGGCCGCGGTCGAGCTGGGGGACGCGCTGCGCGACCAGGTGTTCCGCGACGACGCCTTCGCCCTGACCCGTTTGCTCGACCAGACCTCGGCCGAAGGTCGCCCCGAGCTCGACCGGCTGGCGGCCGAGGTCGGGCTGATAGGGACGTCGTGGAGCACCACGGACCTGGCCCGCTCGCTGTCCTACAGCGGCCGGGTCGGCCAGGCGGTGCTGCTCGGCCTCGACTTCGCGACCGACGAGGCCGCGGCCCGCAACCTGGTGGTGAACCAGCTGGTGCACCCCACCGGACCGAGGGCGAGCTGAGCGATGGCCTTCGCCTACCTCTCCCCGGCGACGCTCGACGGGGTGCGCACCGCGGTCCAGGCCCTCGGCCTCAACACCGACGGCAACCTCGACGCGCTGTCCGCCGGCATCAACCCCGCGTTCGTCGGCTTCGCCATGGTGGGACCGAACCCCAACGCCAAGCTGGTCACGATGACGTCCCGGCTGAACGTCACCCGCAACCTGGTGTCCGGCGAGGTCCCGCTCGCCATCTGGCTCCGCAACGCCATCCTCTTGGCCGGCGGATCGCCGGAGGAGACCGTCTTCCGCGCCGCGCTGGCCGAGATGTCGACCGACGGCGAGAGCACGCCGGGGGCCCCCGCCGACGTCGGCACCGCGCCCCGCACCAGCGAGGGCGTGCTCGAGATCGCCATCGACGAGGACGACACCCTCGGCGTGGCCTTCCTCCTGCGCGGGGCGGCGGCCGCGTCGTCGGTGGCCAAGCTCACAGTGCACCGGCACTTCGACGGGGCGCCGGCGTTCGTCGCCGGCGGCAAGCCCGATCTGGGCTTGGGGACCGGGTGGATGATCGGGCCCGGGCTGCTGATCACGAACCACCACGTGATCGCGGCCCGGGCGCCTTCCGAGCCGGCGGCCAGCGACGCCGACTTCGCCCTCCAGGGCGCCCACACGACCGCGCTGTTCGACTACCACGAACCGCAGTCGCCGGGGGTGCCTCGCCCGTCGACCGCCTGCGTGGCGAGCGACAAGGCGCTGGACTACGCCGTGGTCCGGCTGGCGCCGCCGGCGCCGGCGGCCCCGTCCGCGCCGCCGACCGCGGAACGGGCGCCGCTGCGGCTGCGGGCCAACCCGCTCACCCGCCCGCCCGGGTCGGCCCTGCGCGAGCGGGTCAACGTGCTCCAGCACCCGCTGGGCGAGCCCATGCGCCTCGGCTTCCGCAACAACTTCGTCGTCACCGGCTCGGCCGAGCGCCTCAGCTACCTCACCGACACCGCCGGCGGTTCGTCCGGCTCGCCGATCTGCGACGACCTGTGGTTCGTGGCCGGCCTCCACCGCGGGTGGGCCACCATCAAGGGCGATCCGGTGTCGGTCTGGGGCAAGGAGATCAGGCAGGAGAACTACGCCACGCCGATCGCGCTGATCCTCGCCGACATCGCGGCCAAGGACCCCGCGCTGCGGGCGGAGATCGACGCCGGCCAGCTCGCAGGGCCATGACCGGCCCGGGTGGCCGGTCCGGCAGGCGTTCACCGGGCCACCGTGAGATGGTGGCCACATGACCATCGTCGACGTCCACTGCCACACCTTCAACGCCGACGACCTTCCGGTGCGGGGGTTCGTCAAGCGGGTGGCGGGCAACCGCAACGCCCTGGCCCGCGTGCTGGCCCGGGCCATCGACCGGATCATCCAATCCATGGCCGACGACGCGGCCGACGAGCTGGCCGCTCTGAACGCCATGCTGGCCCGCGAGGGGGGCGACGAGTCGGTGCCCGAGGACGTCACCGCGACGGTCGAGGCCGAGGCGGAGGTGCTGCTCGCCGAGGTGACCGCCGAGGAGCCGGATGCCGTCTTCCAGGCCAAGGCCGAGCTGGCCGCCGAGCAGGGTGTCGAGGAGGGGTTGGAGGGGATCACCGACATCCCCGGCGACCTGAAGCGCTACCTGGCGTGGGCCGCGCTGTTCGGCAAGCGGCGGCTGGCGCTCACCCGGGCGCTGATCTCCACCTATCCCGAGGTCGACCTGTTCACGCCGATGCTGGTCGACCTGCTCGGCCTGGAGGACAGCCCGCGCTCCACCATGCTCCAGCAGCTGGAGATCCAGCAGAAGATCAGCACCCTGAGCATGCGCGGCGACCTCGGTGCCGCGGTGCACCCGTTCGTGGGGTTCGACCCCCGCCGCGTCGGCGCCCTGCCGCTCGTCCAGGCCGCGGTGAACCAGTTCGGCTGCGTCGGGGTGAAGCTCTACCCGCTGATGGGCTTCCGGCCGCTCGGCAACGTCGACGACCCGCCCAAGGGCATGAGTGCCGAGGAGGCCATGGGCGTGGACGACGCCCTCAACCGGCTGTACGAGTGGTGCCAGGCCGAGCACGTGCCCGTCACCGCCCACAGCAACCCGAGCAACGAGGCCGACGACAGCTTCAAGGAGTTCTCCCAGCCGGCCAACTGGAAGAAGGTCCTCGACAAGTACAACGACCTGCACCTCAACCTCGGCCACTTCGGCTGGGGCGGGATGGACCAGGACTGGCCGGCCCAGATCTGCCGCCTGGCCAACGACCGGCCCCACCTCTACGCCGACATCGGCAACCACGAGGTCGGTGACCTCCGGGAGACGTTCGACCACCTCGCCGCGCTGTTCGACCCCGCCCGCACCGACACCACGATCATGCGGACCCGGTTCATGTTCGGCACCGACTGGTTCATGGTCGCCAGCCACCGCCACCACGAGGAGTTCCTCACCCGCTTCCGCAGGGAGTACGAGGCCCGGTTCGACGCCGGCGCGGTGGCCGCCTTCCTCGGCGGTACCGCCTTGTCGTTCCTGGGGTTCGACGACCCGTCGAACAAGAACAACCGGCGCCTCCGAGCCCGCTACGACCAGGGCGGCTTCCCCCGGCCGGCTTGGCTCAAGGGCTGACGCCGCGCCGCCGCGGTCAGCGGTTCGTGCCGGTGAGGCCGCACAAACCCGGGCTGTCGCACGGTGAGTGGCCGGTGAGGCTGATCTTCGCGTTGCCCCCGTTGGGGCGCGAGAGCCGGAAGCTCACCCAGGCGGTGTTGTTCGTGGTGTCGCTTTCCACGAAGTTGCCGTCCGGGTTCGACGTGCTGACCAGGTAGTAGTCGCCCGCCGGGACACCGGTGATGTCGAGGGCCTGGCCCTCGGTGGCCTGGTGGTACTGGTCCACCCATCCGGGGCTGATGCCCTGCCGGTCGGCGCCGCAGTGGAAGTACGACAGTTCTGTGTGCTTGGGGTTGTCGTCCAGCTTGTACCAGTCGATGAGGCAGAACGTGACCTTGATCGAGTTGCCACCGACGATGGGCCCGTCGACCGGGTTGCCCGAGCGGATCTGGAAGAGCGCCACCCGATCGATGTGCCAGTGGTCGTGCTCGGCGTGGAACTCGTAGGTGCTGACCAGCCTCTCGTCGACAACGTTGCCCTGGCCGTCCAGGATCTCCTGGATCGCGTGCTGCACCTGACCGCTCCCCGTCCCGGTGATCTCGGGCCGCATCCGCCAGTGGCCCGGCCCGGTGTTGGCGATCCCGTTCGAGAACCGCAGCAGCTCACGCTGGTGCATGTTCACCAGCTGGACCTGCTTGGGGACGACCGTCCGGATGTCGGGGAGCAAGCCGGCCGTCGCTGCCTGCCCAGTGGTACCGAAGGCCGGGCCGTCCAGGGGAACCGTCGCGAGGACGGCGCCGGCAAGCAGCGCGGCACGCGCCATAGAGATCATGAGTCGCTCCTTCTCTCCGCCCGGAGTCGGGCCGCCGTTGGCCACCACAGTACTCCCGCGACGGCCGTGGAGGAGGGCTCGGCGCTACCTCGCGTCGGTGAGCGTCGCCGCGTGGTCGGGGACGAAGTGCTGGGTCGAGGGGTCGGGGCGCTCGTAGCCCTTCTGCTTGCTGCGGGGCGGGAGCTCGAGGGGGATCCGCTCGACGTCGTAGTAGGGGACGGTGGACAGCAGGTGGGCGATCATGTTGATGCGACCGCGGCGCTTGTCGTCACTGTCGACCACGTGCCACGGCGCCTCCGGGATGTCGGTGTGGACGAACATCTCGTCCTTGGCCCGCGAGTAGTCCTCCCAGCGGCTGAGCGACTCCAGGTCGAGCGTCGACAGCTTCCAGCGCCGCATGGGGTCCTCCAGCCGGCGGCGGAACCGCCTCTCCTGCTCGGCGGCGCTGACCGAGAACCAGTACTTGCGCAGCAGGATCCCGTCCTCCACCAGCAGCCGCTCGAAGATCGGGCACTGGTGCAGGAAGCGCCGGTACTCGTCGGGGGTGCAGAAGCCCATCACCCGTTCGACGCCGGCCCGGTTGTACCAGCTCCGGTCGAAGATCACGATCTCGCCGGCCGACGGGAGGTGCTCGACGTAGCGCTGGAAGTACCACCGGCTCATCTGGCGGTCCGTGGGCGCCGGGAGAGCGACGATGCGGGCCACCCGGGGGTTCAGGTACTCGGTCAGGCGCTTGATGGCGCTTCCCTTGCCCGCCGCGTCCCGGCCCTCGAAGATGACGACCAGGCGGGCGCCCTCCTGGCGCACCCACTCCTGGAGCTTGACCGCCTCCGCCTGCAGGCGGAACAGCTCCGGCTCGTAGACCTTCCTGGGGAGCCTCTCGATACGGTGTCCGTTCCCGGCCATGGTGTCCATACTGGCGCGGGACCGCCCGATCAGCACTGGGAGAAGCGGATGTCGAGGGTGCGCAGGTAGGTGTGGAGTCCGGCGTCCTGGATCGGGATGAGGTGGGCGTCGCCCCCGGTCTCGTTGTGGTGCGAGTGCCACGTGCCGGGCGGGGTCACGAAGGCGCCGCCCGGCTCCCACTCGATGCGGGCGGGGTCGACGATCCGGGGACCGACACCCGGCTCTTCGAGTCGGCGTCGGGGGCGGCCGCCACCTCGGCCAGCTTGGCCTGCGCGGCCTCGGCGGTGAAGGTGGTCGGGCGAAACTGGGGCACTGGCTTCTCCACAATGTCGATGGAGGGCACTCCGTGCGGTGCCGGTCATGAGATCTTCTCGCGCTTGCCGATGACCACGATCCCGTTGTCCGAGACCGTGAACCGTTCCCTATCGGCGGCCGAGTCGACGCCGATGGCGGCCCCGGCGGGGACCTCCACGTTCTTGTCGATGATGGCGTTGCGCACGACCGCCCCGCTTCCCACGACCACGTTGTGCATGAGCACCGACCGCTCCACGCACGCGTCCGGGTGGATCTTCACCCCGGGCGAGATCACCGATCCCTGCACCGTGGCGCCCCGGATGGAGGCGCCGGAGCACACCATGGAATCGAGCACCCGGCCCGTGCCCTCGGCGCCGCCGACCGTGAACCTGGCCGGCGGCTGGGTGGGCGCCGACGTGTAGATCGGCCACCTGTCGTTGCCCAGGTTGAAGGCCGGCTCCGCCGAGAGCAGATCCATGTGCGAGTCGTAGAAGGCGTCGAGCGTCCCGACGTCGCGCCAGTAGGCATGCTCGCGCTCGGTCTCGCCCGGGACGCGGTTGTCCGTGAAGTCGTAGACGTGGGCCACGCCCTTGTCGACGAGCATGGGGATGATGTTGCCGCCCACGTCGTGCTCGGAGCCGTCGTCCTCGCTGTCGGCGCTGACCGCCTCCACCAGGACGTCGGTGGAGAACACGTAGTTGCCCATGGACGCGAAGACCTGCTCGGGGTCGTCGGGGAGCGGCTCGGCCCGCGGCGGCTTCTCGACGAAGCTGCGGATGGTCGTGCCGTCGCCCGGCTCGATGACGCCGGACGCGCTGGCCTGCTCGATGGGGACCCGGACGCCGGCCACGGTCACGCCGGCGCCGGTCTCGATGTGCTGCTCGACCATCTGGCGCGGGTCCATGCGGTACACGTGGTCGGCGCCGAAGACGCAGACGTAGTCGGGGCGCTCCTCGTCGATGAGCTCCAGGTTCTGGAAGATGGCGTCGGCCGAGCCGGAGAACCACCGGGGCCCGCTGCGCATCTGGGCCGGGACCGGGCTCACGTAGCCGCCCAGCAGGGTCGACAGCCGCCACGTGCGGGTGATGTGCAGGTTGAGGCTGTTGCTCTTGTACTGCGTGAGCACGATGACCTTGAGGTAGCCGCCGTTGGCCAGGTTGGACAGCACGAAGTCCACGAGCCGGTAGTGGCCGCCGAACGGGACCGCGGGCTTGGCCCGGGCCGTGGTGAGCGGGGCCAGCCGCTTGCCTTCGCCGCCGGCGAGCACCAGCGAGAGCACCCGTGGGTCGACGCGCGGCGTCTGCGACAAGGCCATGGTCCGTCCCTACCCGCACCGGCTGGGATGTAGCCGGCCCGGAACGGGGGCGCACAGCACGGGAGGCCCGCGTAGAGTCGCGTGGAACCGGCGAGGCCGTCCGCTGTGGCGGCAGAGGGGAGGTCGACATGGACCTGCTGCCCTTGAACATCCTCGGCGCCCGGGAGGTGGCCGGCGGACGACTCGAGTTCGGGCTCTTCCTTCCGTGGGTGTCGGCGGCGGACGGCAACCGGCTGACGCTGAAGATCATCCACGAGGACGACCAGTTCATCCAGGACGTTCCCCCCACCCGGTTCGAGATGCGGCACTCCGTGGACCCGACCTACGGCGACTACTGGTCCACCGAGGTCGACCTGGGCGCCGACGGGGGCAGCGGCCGCCGGTCGCACTGGGGCGAGCCCGGGCGCTACGTGTACCGGTACGCGCTGGAGCGGCCCGACATGGCGGGCGAGCTGGATTGGATCATCGACCCCTTCGCCCGCGAGTTCGGGATCGGCAAGCTCTCGGCCGTCACTGCGGGGTACGAGCCGCACGTCTGGGGCGACAAGGAGCGCGACTGGAAGGTCCCGGCCCTCGACGACCTGGTGATGTACGAGCTGATGCTCAACGAGTTCGGCGGCGGCGTCGACGGCAGCATCGACCGGCTCGACTACCTGGCCGACCTCGGGGTCAACTGCATCGAGGTCATGCCGGTCTCCAACGTGTCGAACACGATCGACTGGGGCTTCCTGCCCATCGGGTACTTCGGCGTCGACGAGCGCCTCGGGAACCGCAAGGACCTGCAGCGGCTGGTCGAGGCCGCCCACGAGCGCGGCATCGCCGTCATCCTCGACGTGGTCTACGGCCACACGAGCGACGCCTTCGCCTACTCCTATGTGTACCGGAACCTCCGCTACCACGAGAACCCGTTCATGGGCACCTTCGCCAAGGACTATTTCGGCGAGAGCACCGACTTCCGGCGGAAGTTCACCCGTGACTTCTTCTTCACCGTGAACCACCACTGGCTGGCCGCCTACCACGCCGACGGGTTCCGGTACGACTGCGTGCCCAACTACTGGGACGGCGCCATCGGCCAGGGCTACGCCAACCTCACCTACTCGACGTACCGCTTCGTGGACGACCTCCGGGGCGCCGACAGCCACTGGCGGCGGTTCTTCACCGGCGACGGCGCGCACCACCTAATCCAGTGTGCCGAGCAGCTCGAGGGACCGGTCGAGATCCTCGAGCAGACCTACAGCAACTGCACCTGGCAGAACGAGACCCTGGGGGCGGCCCAGGGCGCGGCACGGGGTTCCGCCGACGCCCTCACCGACCTGGGGTTCCGGCTCGGCCTGCTGGGCTACCCGACGGAGCGGACGGTCGAGGACGACACCATCCCCAAGACCGCGCTGCAGTACATCGAGAACCACGACCACTCCCGGTTCGTCTGCAACTTCGGGACGACCGCGGCCGACAACGACCTCCTGCGGGAGGGGTTCCGGGACCGCTGGTACAAGGTCCAGCCGTACCTCATCGCCCTCATGACCGGCCGGGGGATTCCCATGCTGTGGCAGGGCCAGGAGCTGGGGGAGAACTACTTCGTCCCCGAGAGCGGCTTCGGCCGGGTGGCCCTGTTCCGCCCGGTCCGGTGGGACTACTTCTACGACCACATCGGCCGCTCGGCCATCTCGCTCACGCGCAAGCTCGTCGCCCTTCGCCGTGACCTGCCCCAGCTCCGCGAGGGCGACCACTTCTTCTACAACGACCGGGGCCGGTACCAGGAGCGGCAGGTGCTCGTCTTCTCCCGCCGGATCGGCGACGCCCTCACCGTCGTCGCCCTCAACTTCGGCGACGCCGACCAGACCGTCCCCTTCACCTTCGACGCGGGCGGCAAGTACCGGGAGGAGCTCCACGGCCACGACCTGACCGACGTGAACGCCGGCCAGGAGAAGTGGCTGACGATCCCGAGCAACTACGGCCGCATCTGGACGAGGACCTGAGGCGGTGTCGACCGTGGGGAGACCGGCTGCCGCACGTTCGGGCCGTCACGACCCCGCCGGAGTCGACGGTCGTGCGCGCGGAACCCGTCGATGGTCCTACGGACCCGGGGGCCGGATGAGTCGCCGGCGGCGTGCGCTGGTGGCGAGCGGTCCGATCGGCGCGCTGCTCGGGGCCGCGCTGGTGGTGACCCCGGCGTCGACCGTGCAGGCCAGGAGCGTGGTCCACACGAGAGCCGAGGAGGTCACGGGGCCGATCGAGGGCACGCAGGTCCGGGCCCTTCCGTTCCCGGCACGGCACGTGGCGCTGTACTGGTCGGGGAACCCCGACGCTCGGGTCACCGTGGCGTTCACCGGCGACGGTGTGCGGTTCGGCGCCCCGGTTGACGCCGAGCGGGACGAGGTCGGCGCGCAGCGGGGCGACGGGAGGACCTACGGCGCGGTCCTGTCGGCCGCCGGCGCCACCTCCGTCCGAGTGAGCACCGACCGGCCGCTCGGGCGACTGACCGTCCTGGCCATGTCCGAAGGGGCGACGTCCGTCATGGAGACCTCCGTCCCCGCGAACCCTGCCGGCGCGGTGCTTCCCCTCGCCCCTGCCGAGGTGGCCACCCGGTCCGAGTGGGGCGCCGACGAGAGCTTGCGGTTCCGCGGCAAGGGCCCGATCTGGCCGCCGGTGTTCCAGACCGTGCAGAAGCTGGTCGTACACCACACCGCCGGCACCAACAACGAGTCCGGCGCCGCCGCCCTGGCCACCATCAGGGCGATCTACCGGTACCACGCGGTCACCCAGGGCTGGGGCGACATCGGGTACAACTTCCTGATCGACGCCGCCGGCAGGGTCTACAAGGGGCGGAGCACGTCGTCGACCATGGTCGACGACGACCGGACCGGCGAGAACGGGCAGGCGAAGGGGGTCACCGCCGGCCATGCCTACGGGTACAACTCCGGCACCACCGGCGTCGCCCTCCTCGGCAACTTCGACCTGGAGCCGCCCACGACCGCGGCGGCCGACGCCCTCCAGCGCTTCCTGACGTGGAAGGCCGGTGCGCACGGGCTGGATGCCACGGGCTCGTCCCAGTACACCAATCCCCTGAACGGCACCCAGGTCTCGTTCCCGAACGCGCCGGGCCACCAGCAGGTGCCGGACAACAGCACCGCCTGCCCGGGCGTGCACCTGGCCGCACTCCTGCCCGACATCAGGGCCGCGGTACGGGCGTCGGCGGGATCACCCGACACCGCGCCGCCGGCGGCGCCGTCGGACGTCAGTGCCGCCTCGGTCAGGCGGTCGGTGAGCCTGTCCTGGACGCCGGTCGTCGACACCGGCAGCGGGGGCGGGATCAGCGGCACCGCCGGCTACGACGTCTTCCGCCAGGCCGGTGGCACGACCACCCGGCTCGGCACGAGCACCGGCCCGGCCTACACCGACGCGAGCCCCCCGAAGGGCGGGGCCGCCTACTACGTGCAGGCCTACGACGGCGCCGGCAACCGCTCGGGGAACTCCAACACGGTCAGTGCGTCCTAGCCCAGCCCTCGCCTGGCGGAGGCGCCCGACGGGTTGGCTGGCCTTCAGTCGCCGATCTTGCGGCCGTGGACGTCGCGCTCGATGGCGAACAGCAGGGGCGCCTGCAGCTCGGCGTGGGGCGAGAACAGGTCGTGGGCCACGAAACGGGCCACGATGGCGTCGATCGTGGCCTGGTCGGCGCGGTGGCGGACGTTGAAGAACCGCTCCTGGGTCATGAAGTGCCGGTCGACCCCCATGTCCGAGAGGGCGACCTCCATCTCCTCGGCCATGGCCCCGTTGCCGGCCATGTAGAAGCGCTTGCCGCCGAGGGTCTCCAGCAGCGGCGGGACCGACTCGGTGAGCCGGCCCCGCAGCCCGGCCCAGCCGGGCTCCGGCTGGGACAGGGTGATGGCGTAGGTGAAGTTCGGGTGAGCGGCGGCCAGGGCGTCGAGCTCGTCGGTGAGGCAGATGTCCTCGACCAGCCGCAGCCCCCAGTAGAGGCGGATGCGCCGTCGGTCGCCGATCTCCAGCAGGTGGCGGGCCACCGAGTGGAGGGGGCTGATGCCCACGCCGGTGGCCAGCATGACCAGCTCGGTGTCGTCCTCCTTCGGGAGTAGGGAGCGCCCGGACGGCCCCCGGAAGTGGAGCGGCGTGCCCGGCGCGGTCGACGCCAGGTAGTGGGAGAGGGGACCCTCGGGGAAGACCCGCAGGAGCATCTCGAACTCCCGGCCCTCCGGCTGGGGCAGGAACATGCAGTACGGGCTGCTCTGCAACCCGACGCCCGGCACGTCCTCCTGGATGGCCACGAACTGCCCGGCCGTGTACCCGAACGGGAGGTTGTCGACAACCCGGGCCCGGATCCGCACCGTGCCGGTGAAGGTCAGGCGGTCGACGGAGACCACCTCCGCCCGCCGGTTGAACCGGGATGCCTGTTCCCACATCCGGTCGCCCGCAGACCGTGGATCGACGGTGGCCATGCGTCTCCTCCCCGTCTTCTCGGGCTGCGATCCTACGCCTCCCGAGGCCGGTGGTGGGGCCGAGACCCCCATTTCACGTAGACTGGATGGGACGAGGGAGTCAGTGGGACTTGCTCGCAGCGAAGAGAAGAGAAAAGCGTGGCAACAGGAACCGTCAAGTTCTTCAACTCAGAGAAGGGCTACGGCTTCATCTCCCGGGAGCAGGGCGACGACGTCTTCGTGCACTACTCCAACATCGAGGGCCGTGGCTACCGCTCCCTCGAAGAGGGCCAGAAGGTCGAGTTCGACGTAGCACCCGGCCGGAAGGGCGAGGAAGCCCAGAACGTCCGGCCGATCTGACCCTCCAGCGGTCCTCGACGAGCCGCCGGCCTGAGGTCGGCGGCTTTCTGCATATCCCGCCGGCCCGAAGGAGATAGATGGGCGGTCAGCGCACCAGCTTCAGCAAGCTTCAACGCGATCGAGATAAGAAGGCCAAGGCGGCGGCCAAGCGTGAGCGGCGCCAGGAGCGCTCGGCGAACACGTCGAGCGACGAGGTGACCGACACGCAGGCCGACGACGGCGTCAGCGAGCTCTCGGCGGACGAGCTGCTGAAGGCCATCGAGTCGATTCACCGGCGGTACGAGGCGAAGACCATGACCTACGAGGAGTTCGAGGAGCAGAAGGTCGAGCTGTTGAGTCGGCTTCCGGTCGACTGACCAAGCTGGGTGCCGGATTCAGGCGCCCAGCTCCTCGCTCAACTCCAGCCACCGCTCCTCGGCGGCGGTCAGCGCGGTTTCCGCTTCGGCCAAGGCCTGCGCGGCCGCAGCCAGGGCCTCATGGTCGCCCGGACCGATGCCGTGCAGCTCGGCCGCGACGCCATCGCGTCTCGCCTCGGCCTCGGCCATGGCCCGCTCGGCCACGCCGAGGAGCCGGCGCAGCGTGCTCGGCGACCTGGGTTTGGGCGGGCCGCCCGGCCCGGCCTTGGCGGGCGTGGCCCCCGGCCTGGGCTTGGCCGCGGCCTTGGGCTGCGCCGCCCCCCTGGAGGTCAGGTAGTCGGCGTACCCGTTCGGAGCGAGCCGGGATCCGCCCCGGCCGTCGAGGACCAGGACGTCCTCCACCGTGCGTTCCAGCAGCGCCCGGTCGTGGCTCACCACCACGGCCGAGCCGGGCCAGCTGTCGAGGTGGGCTTCGAGGGCGCGCAGCGTGTCGAGGTCCAGGTCGTTGGTCGGCTCGTCGAGCAGCAGGACGTTGGGCATCCGGGTCAGCACGAGGAGGAGCTGCAGGCGGCGGCGCTCCCCGCCCGAGAGCGTCGAGATCGGGGCCTGCTGGATGTCGTTGTCGAAGAGGAACCGCTCCATGAGCCGGGCCTGCTCCCAGGTGGGCTGGGTGGCTGGGGCGGCGACCGCCTCCCGGACCCGCTGTGCCGGGTCGAGCTCCACCCCGGCCTGCCGGTAGTAGCCGAGCCGGACGGTGCCGGCCGTCCGCACCGCCCCCTCGACCGGGTCGAGCCGACCGGCGAGGATGTCCAGCAGGGTCGACTTGCCGGAGCCGTTGGGGCCGAGGATGCCCAGCCTCCCGCCGGGCTCGAGGTCGAGGTCGAGGTCGCGGAACAGCCAGCCGCCGCCGTCGCCGAAGCGGTGGCCGACGCCGGTCAGGGTAAGGACGAGGTCGCCCAGGCGGGGGGTCGTGACGCCCCGCGCGGCTGCGGTCAGGTCCGGCGCCGCGGCCCGGGCCGCGGCCGGCGCCCCCTCGACGATCGCCGTGGCCGAGGCGATGCGGGCCTTGGGCTTGCGGGTGCGGGCCGGCGCCCCTCGCCGGAGCCAGGCCAGCTCGGACCGGGCCAGGTTGCGGCGCACGGTCTCGGCCGTGGCATCCCGCTCGGCCCGCTCGGCCCGGGCGGCCAGGTAGCTGGCGTACCCCCCGTCGTGGACGTAGCCGCGGCCGCCCTCCAGCTCGAGGATCCTGGTCGTGACCCGGTCGAGCACGTGCCGGTCGTGGGTGACGAGGACGAGCCCGCCCCGGAAGGCGGCCAGCCGGGCCTCCAGCCAGGTGATGGCCTCCACGTCGAGGTGGTTGGTGGGCTCGTCGAGCACGAGGAGGTCGACCTCCTGCACCAGCACCCGGGCCAGGGCGACCCGCTTGACCTGCCCCCCGGACAGGGTGCCGACGTCGTCGCCGGCCACGCCGGCCATGCCCAGGTGGTCGAGGATGGCCGCCGCCTCCCAACTGTGCTCCCCGCTCGTGGGGCCGCTCGGGCCCAGGTGCTCCCCGCTCGTGGGGCCGCTCGGGCCCAGGTGGGGGCCGACCGCCTCGCGGGCGGTCCCGGGCGGCAGGGCCGGCTCCTGGTCGAGGTAGCCGATGCGCACGTCCCGGCCCCGGCGGACGGCGCCGTCCTCGGGCTCGGCCGTCCCGGCCAGGATCCGGAGCAAGGTCGACTTGCCCGACCCGTTGCGGCCGACGACGCCGAGGCGGTCGCCGCGGCGGACGGTGACCGACAGCTCCTCGAACAGTGGGCGGTCGGGACGCCGGACCGCCGCCTTCTCGACGTCGACCAGGATCATGCTCTGCAACCGAACTGGTGACAGATCTGGGGGTCAGGACCCCCGGATCTGTCACCAGTTCGAGGGGGTGGTGCCGCTACCAGCCCTCGTGGCACTCGCACTGGCACGAAAGGCCCGCCCCCGCGTCGCCGAGGGCGGCGGTGAGCCACCACTCCCGGCAGCTGTCGTGGTCGCCGCTGCTGCACGACGAGCTGATCGGCTTGAAGCTGACGATGGCGGTCCCGGCCAGCACGGCGACGAAGGCGGCCACCGCAGAGGTGCTCAGGCGGCTCTTGCCCTTGGCCTTGCAGTCCTTCTCGGCGTTGATGAAGCTGGTCGGCGGCGCCTCGTTCTTGTTCTTGGCCCCGAAGAGCGGCGCCTCGCAGTCGACCACGTTGGCGAAGTTGAACGGGAGCAACGACCACACGATCGACAGGGCGATGATGAAGAGGACGACGAAGGGGACGGCCTTCTGCTGGGTCGTCACTGTGTTGCCGGCCGGCTCTCCGCCGATCGTGTTGCCGGCCGGCTCTCCGCCGAGGGTGCGAACCGGCCCCGGGCCACCAGGGCCTCGGCAATCTGCACTGCGTTGAGGGCGGCGCCCTTGCGGAGGTTGTCGCCGCTGACGAAGAGGGCCAAGCCGTTCGGTGCGCCCGGATCGCGGCGGATGCGGCCCACGTGCGACGGGTCGGTGCCCGCCGCGCCGAGGGGCGTGGGGAGGTCGGCCAGGGCCACGCCGGGCGCCGACGACAGCAGCGCCCGGGCCCGCTCGGGGGCCAGCGGCCGCTCGAACTCCACGTTCAGCGACAGCGAGTGGCCGGTGTAGACCGGCACCCGCACGCACGTGCAGGACACGCCCAGGTCGGGGATCTCCAGGATCTTCCGGCTCTCGTGGCGGAACTTGTGCTCTTCGTCGGTCTCGTCGTCGACCAGCTTGCCGGCCAGCGGCAGCACGTTGAAGGCGATGGGACCGGCGAAGCACTCCGGCTCCGGGTACTCGACGGCAGCGCCGGAGAAGACCAGCTCGGTGGAGCGGGGGGCCACGTCGATCGACTGCTTGGCCAGCTCGTTGACGCCCCGCAGACCCCCGCCGGACACCGACTGGTAGGTGCTCACCACGATCCGGCGCAACCCTGCCTCCTCGTGGAGGGGCTTGAGGACGGGCATGGCCACCATCGTCGTGCAGTTGGGGTTGGCGACGATGCCCTTAGGGATGGAGTCGAGGGCGTGGGGGTTGACCTCGGCGACGACCAGTGGCACGTCGGGGTCGTGGCGCCACCCCGAGGAGTTGTCGACCACCGTGGCCCCGGCGGCGGCCACCTTGGGGGCCAGCTCCTTGGACAGGGTGGCACCGGCGGCGAAGAGGGCCAGATCGAGGCCCCGGAAGTCGGCGGTGGCCGCGTCCTCCACGGTGACCGCGCCGCCGCCCCAGCGAAGGGTCTTGCCGGCCGACCGGGCCGACGCGAAGAGGCGCAGCTCGGAGACGGGGAAGCCCCGCTCGGCGAGCAGTGTGCGCATGATGCCCCCGACCAGGCCGGTGGCACCGACGATCCCTACGTTCATGGCCGTAAAGGTACAGATCTCACGCCTGGCCGTTTTCGAGATCGAAGACGGCGTGCAGCGCCCGGACGCCCGTCTCCACCTCGGAGGCCCGCACCACGCAGCTGATGCGGATGGGGCTGGTGGAGATCATCTCGATGTTGAGGCCCTCGGCGGCCAGCGTCTCGAACATGGTGGCGGCCACGCCGGGGTGGGTCTTCATGCCCGCGCCGATGAGGCTGATGCGGGCGATGTCGGCGTCGGGCTCCACCCGGGCCGCGCCGAGCTCGTCGGCGATCCGCTGGGTCACCCGAGACGCCACGGTGAGGTCGGCCTTGGGGAAGGTGAAGGAGATGTCGGCCAGGCCGTGGACGGAGACGTTCTGCTCGATCATGTCGACGTTCACCGCCTCGTCGGCCAGGGCCCGGAACAGGCGGGCGGCGATGCCTGGCCGGTCGGGCACGCCCACGACGGTCACCTTGGCCTCGGACGTGTCGTGGGTGACCCCCGAGATGATGGCCTTCTCCACCTCTTCCTCCTTCTTCACCCAGGTACCGGGCTCCCAGGTGAAGCTCGATCGGACGTGCAGGACCACGCCGTGGTTGCGGGCGAACTCGACCGACCGGGCGGCGAGCACCCGGCCGCCGGTGGCCGCCATCTCCAGCATCTCCTCGTAGGCCACCGACTTGAGGCGACGGGCGTCGGGCACCACCCGGGGGTCGGCCGTGTAGACGCCCGCCACGTCGGTGTAGATCTCGCAGACGTCGGCGCCCAGGGCGGAGGCAAGGGCCACCGCGGTGAGGTCGGATGCGCCCCGACCCATGGTGGTGACCTCCTTGTCGGTCGACACGCCCTGGAAGCCGGCGACGACCACGATCTTGCCCTGGGCCAGCCCCTCGGTGACCCGGTCGGCCCGGATCTCCACGATCTTGGCCTTGCCGTGGGTGGTGTCGGTGACGATGCCTGCCTGGCTGCCGGTGAGCGACCAGGCCGGCTCACCGAGGTCGGCGATGGCCATGCACAGCAGGGCCATGGAGATGCGCTCGCCGGCACTGATGAGCATGTCGAGCTCGCGTGCCGGCGGTTCGGGGGAGATGCGGTGGGCCAGGTCCAGCAGCTCGTCGGTGGTGTGGCCCATGGCGCTCACCACCACGACCACGTCCTGGCCGCGACGGCGCGTGCGGACGACGTGATCGGCAACAGCGCGGATCCGGTCGGCGTCGGCAACTGAGGTGCCGCCGAACTTCTGGACAACGAGAGTCACGGGCGGACTCACGGTACCAGTGACGACGATTACGGTGGAAAGCCGTGCCCACCCAGAAACGCCAGCGGAAGCGCGCGGGCCACCAGCAGGCCCGGCAGGCGGCCGCCGCCGCCGCCCGCCGCCGCCAGGCCCGGCGCACCCGCGCCGTCGCCGGAGGGTTCCTCGTCCTCGTCCTCGTCGCCGGCCTGGCCGTGGTCGTCAACGACGGCGGCAACGACCAGGAGGTCGCCAGCACCGGCACGACGACGACCCTGGGGGGAACGGCGGCGGCCAAGAAGCCGGTCGAGCTGCCCCCCGTGCCCCTGGGGGAGACCATCAGGGGCGATACCCCCTGCCCGCCGGCGGACGGGTCGGCCAAGCGCACCACGGCCTTCGAGAAGCCGCCGCCCCCCTGCGTCGAGGTGTCGAAGGCCTACACGGCCGAGATCTCGACGACGAAGGGCCTGCTGGTCGTCGACCTCGACGTGAGGAGCGCGACCAAGACCGTCAACAACTTCGTGGTCCTCGCCCGGTACAAGTACTACGAGGGCATCGCCTTCCACCGGATCATCCCCGGCTTCGTCATCCAGGGCGGCGACCCGCTGCAGACCGGCACCGGGGGCCCCGGCTACAAGTTCGAGGACGAGCTGCCGAAGGCGGGGGCCTACAAGGTCGGGTCGCTGGCCATGGCCAACTCGGGGGCCAACACCAACGGCAGCCAGTTCTTCATCGTGTCCGGTCCGGCCGGCGCCAGCCTGGGGCCGCAGTACTCGCTGTTCGGCCAGGTCACCCAGGGCCTCGAGGTGGTCAAGGCCATCGAGGAGACCGGCATCGAGGGCACCCAGGACGGCAGGCCCAGCGAGGTCGTGAAGATCCTGTCCATCACCATCAAGGAGACCTGAGCCAATGCCCACCGAGTGCCCCGCAGCCGACGGCTCCAGTCCCAAGACGCAGAAGTTCAGCGGCCCCCCGCCCATGTGCATCGACCCGGCCAAGAGCTACACGGCCACCATGGTGACCAACAAGGGGACGATGACCATCGCCCTCGACCCGATCGCGGCCCCCATGACCGTGAACAACTTCGTGGTCCTGGCCCGCTACCACTACTACGACGGGGTCACCTTCCACCGCATCATCCCCGGCTTCGTCATCCAGGGCGGTGACCCCCAGGGCACGGGCATGGGCGGCCCCGGGTACAAGTTCGCCGACGAGCTGCCCCGGGCGGGCCGCTACGAGATCGGCTCCCTGGCCATGGCCAACGCCGGGCCGAACACCAACGGCAGCCAGTTCTTCATCATCTGCGGCATGAGCGGCATGCAGCTGCCGCCCCAGTACTCCCTCTTCGGCAAGGTGGTCGACGGCCTGGACGTGGTGCTGGAGCTCGAGCGGGTCGGCAGCCCGGGCGCCGGCGTGCCCAAGCAGCGCGTCTACATGGAGTCGGTGACGATCACCGAGTCCTGACCGCCCCCTCGTTCTTGGCGCGCTCATACGTGGAGAGCACGCAGAAGCGCGCCAAGAACCGGGAGGGGGATGGTCAGCCGGTGGGCAGGGCGTCGAGGCCGGCCTCGTGGCCGTCGACGAAGACCACCACCGTGCCCACGCCGTCGACGCGCCAGGTGCCGTCGGTGCCGCGGATCAGGGCGGTCCGCTCGTCGATGGCGACGATCGGGAGCCCCTTGGGGGCCAGGGTGATGGTGCGCTTGGCCTTCTCCTCCGACCAGGTGTTGTGGTGGGGGATCAGCGCCACCTGGGGGAGCAGGCCCAGGCCGAGGGTGAACGCCCCACCCCGGGGGTCGACCATGGGGTCGCACAGGGCCATGGCCCCGGCCGAGGATCCGGCCAGCACCGCCCCGCCCTGCCAGGCCTGGCAGAGGGCGTCCCAGGCCGGCGAGTCCTTCAGCACCGAGCGGAGGTGCAGGGGGGAGCCGCCGGAAAGGTAGAGGAACCTCGCCTCCCGGATGGCCGCCACGTTGAGCTCCTTCTCGGCGTCGGGGCGGGCCAGCACGTTCAGGCCCCGGGCCTTGGCGCCGAGGCCGCCGAACCACCGCTCCGCCGTCTCCACGGCCCGCTCGGGGTGCTCGTAGGCCGCCGCCGTGGGGATGACCAGCACCTCCTCGGCGCCGCTCTCGGCCAGGAGGGCACGGTCGAAGGTGCACCCCTCCCGCCATTCGGCGCCGCCGACCAGTGCGAGGGGACCGGGCACCGGGTGAAGCTACCGCACCACCAGGAACCGGTGACACCTGGTGTCGCATGTCGCACCACGTGTCACCGGTTCAGAATGGGTCATGCTCCGGGGCGACCAGGTGACACTGCGGCCGGTGGCCGAGGCCGACCTGGCGGCCCTCGTCGAGCTCTTCGCCGTCCCCGAGGTCGCCGAGTGGTGGCCGGGCGAGAACGAGGTCCGGCTGCGGGCCCGCCTCGACGAGGGCGACGAGGGGGTGGGCATGGTGATCGAGCTGGACGGGCGGCTGGTCGGCTTCATCCAGTACTTCGAGGAGACCGACCCCGACTACCGCCACGCCATGATCGACATCACCCTGCACCCGGACTTCTGCAACCGGGGCCTCGGCACCGACGCCCTGCGCACCCTGTGCCGCCACCTGTTCGAGGACCTCGGCCACCACCGGATCATGATCGACCCGGCCGTGGTCAACGCCCGGGCCATCGCCTCCTACCGCAAGGTCGGGTTCAAGGACGTGGGGGTGATGCGCCGCTACGAGCGGGGCAACGACGGCACCTGGCGGGACAGCCTGCTCATGGACCTCCTGGCCGAGGAGCTCACCTGAGCCCGAACAGGAAGCAGCGGTCGTCCAGGGCGCCGAAGGAGTAGGACGGGTAGAGCCCGCCGAACATCTCCCGGGTGCGGTCGGTCCAGGCCAGGGCCTCGGGGGAGGAGATGCGGTGGACCACCTGCATGACGCCCCCCTCGTGGATCCGGTACTCGGCCCAGACGCCGGGGTAGTCCTTGGTGGCGCCGATCTCGGCCCAGGGGACGTCGCCGGTCTCGGGCATGCGGCGGACGAGGTTGCGGTGGGTGTGGCCGGCGAAGTAGCCGACGAGCGCCGGGCGCCGGGCGAACAGCTCCACCAGGCGGGCCGAGTCGTCGGGGTCGATGCCGGCGGTGAACGAGGCGTGGTCGTAGAGCGGGTGGTGGCCGAAGACGATCACCGGCGTGTCGCCGTCGGCGCCCAGGTCGTCGAGCCAGGCCAGCTGCTCCTCGTCGACCCGACCGCCCACCTCGGCGGGACGGGCGGTGTTGACCAGGGCCAGCCGGGCGCCCGGGACCTTGACGAGCTCCGTGGGCGGGCAGGGGTCGAGCTCGGACCGGGAGCTGGTGTCGTGGTTGCCGTGGGTCCAGTGGAGGCGTCCCTCGAACGGGGCCTGGAAGATCGACAGGAAGGCGGCCAGCTCGTCGCGCGAGCCCCACGAGGTCAGGTCGCCCTTGGCCACCAGCACGTCGGGGTCGGCGGCCGCGATCTCCGCCGCCGCGGCCCGGGCGAGGGTCTCCGGGTACGGCGGCTCGCCGGGCTCGGCGCGCAGCGGCGGGCCGAGGTTCACGCCCTCGTACCGGCCGCATTCGGTCTCGCCGAGGTGGAGGTCGCTGACCGTGGCCACCGTCGCCAGCCGCTCGCCGCCGGGCCTCGGTAGGGTGCGGAAGGTCACGCCCTCGACGGTGTGCTCCCGGTCCGGCCGCAGCCCGTCGACCCGCACCACCCGCTGGCCGTCGTGGAGGACGGCCTCGGTGTCGGTGACGGTGGTCAGCTCCACCGGTACGTCCGTCCCGACAGGCGCCAGCGGCCGGGCTCGGCGGCGGGCTGCTGCTCGGCAACCCGGGCCTCGGCCTCCTGGAGGGCCACAGCCAGGGCGACGGCGATGGCGAGCACCTCCCGCGGCGGCGGCTCAGAGGGGGACATTGCCGTGCTTGCGCGACACCGGCGCCGGGCGCTTCGACCGGAGCATGGCCAGGCCCTTGACCAGGACCGGCCGGGTGAGCGCCGGCTCGATGACGTCGTCGACGTAGCCCCGCTCGGCCGCGATCCAGGGGTTGGCGAAGTGCTCGACGTAGTCGGCGACCAGCTCGGCCCGGATGGTGGCCGGGTCGTCGGCCTCGGCCAGCTCGTGGCGGTGGAGGATCTCGACCGCGCCCTGCGGGCCCATGACCGACAGCTCGGCCGACGGCCAGGCGTAGGCCAGGTCGGCGCCGATGGCCTTGGAGTTCATGACCACGTACGCCCCGCCGTAGGCCTTCCGGGTGACGACCTGGATGCGGGGGACGGTGGCCTCGCAGAGGGCGTAGAGCAGCTTGGCCCCGTGGCGGATGATGCCCCCGTACTCCTGGTCGGTGCCGGGTAGGAAGCCGGGGACGTCGACGAAGCACACCAGCGGGATGTTGAAGGCGTCGCACGTGCGGACGAAGCGGGCCGCCTTCTCCGAAGAGTCGATGTCGAGGACCCCGGCGAGGACCTCGGGCTGGTTGGCGACGATGCCGACCACGTGGCCGTCGAGCCGGGCCAGCCCGCAGATCATGTTCTGGGCCCACAGGGGGGCGTACTGGAACAGGTAGCCGTCGTCGACCACGGCGGCGATCAGCCGGGTCACGTCGTAGGAGCGGTCCGAACGCTCGGGCAGCAGCGAGACCAGTTCGGGCGACTCCCGGGTGGGGTCGTCGGTGGGCGCCACCCACGGAGGCGGCTCGTCGTTGTTGGACGGCAGGTACGAGAGGAGCTGCTTGACGTCGTGGAGGCAGGTGGCGTCGTCGCCGGCCACGAAGTGGGCCACGCCGGAGCGGGTGGCGTGGGCCATGGCCCCGCCCAGGTCCTGCAGGCTGACGTCCTCGCCGGTCTCGGCCCGGACCACGTCGGGGCCGGTGATGAACATGTACGAGGTGTCCTGCACCATGAACACGAAGTCGGTCAGCGCCGGGCTGTAGACGGCGCCGCCCGCGCAGGGGCCCATGATCACGCTGATCTGGGGGATGACGCCCGAGGAGTGGGCGTTGCGCCGGAAGATGCCGCCGTAGCCGTGGAGGGCGACCACGCCCTCCTGGATGCGGGCGCCGGCCCCGTCGTTGATGCCGACGAAGGGGGCGCCGACCGCGGCGGCCATGTCCATGGCCTTGTGGATCTTCTCGGCGAAGACCTCGCCCAGGGAGCCACCGAACACGGTGAAGTCCTGGGAGAAGACGAAGATCTTCCGCCCGCCGACCGTGCCCCAGCCGGTGATCACGCCGTCGGTGTAGGGCCGGTCGCCGTCGAGGCCCACGCCGGCGGCCCGGTGGCGGGCCAGCAGGTCGAGCTCCTCGAAGCTCCCGGGGTCGAGGAGGGCCTCGACCCGCTCCCGGGCCGTCATCTTGCCCCGGGCGTGCTGGCGGGCGACCGCGTCCTCCGACCCGGCGTGGAGCGCCTGCTCCTTGCGGGCCCGCAGGTCCTTGATGCGGTGGTCCATCCGTGGCCAGGTTACCGGCGGTCGAGGGCGGCGACCCTGTCGGTGAAGCGCCAGGCCCGCAGGCGGGCCGCCATGTCACCGACCGCGTCGGTCGGGCCCTCCCAGCGCAGGTCCTCCACGTCGTCCACCACCTTGGCGCTCGTGTGCAGGGTGGCCAGGTCGCGGAACAGGAAGGCCAGGTCGCGCTGCTCGTTGAGGGCGGCGGCCAGGCGGGCCGCGCCGCGCACGTTCACGTCCCACCGGAAGTGGTGCTCGGGGATGTCCTCGATGTGGACGTACCGGGCCAGCACCGCGCTGGCCGAGGTCTTGCCCCAGCCGGGGAGGCCGGGGAACCCGTCGGCCGAGTCGCCCACGAGGGCCAGCCAGTCGGGGATGGACTCGGGCGTCACCCCGAACTTGACCTTGACCCCGGCCTCGTCGGTGAAAGCCTTGGCCCGCCGGTCGAACTGGACGATGCGGGTGCCGGTCACCACCTGGGCCAGGTCCTTGTCGGGGGTCATGATGACGACCTGTTCGACCCGCGGGTCGGCGGCGGCGGTTACCGCGGCCGCGGCCAGGGCGTCGTCGGCCTCCAGCTCGACCATGGGGAAGACCGCGACGCCGAGGGCCTCCAGCGCCTCCTCGAGCAGCGGGAACTGGGCCAGGAGCTCCTCGGGCATGCCGGCGCTCGACTTGTAGCCCGGCCACAGGTCGTTGCGGAACGACTCGATGACGTGGTCGGTGGCCACGCCGAGGTGGGTGACACCCTCCTCCAGCAGTTGCAGCACGCTCCACATGACGCCCCGGGTGGCGGCCACCTCGTCGGCCGGGTCGCGCTCGCCCTTGGGGACGCCGAAGTGGTGCCGGAACAGCTCGTACGTCCCGTCCAGCAGATGGACCTTCACGCCGGCCGACGCTACTGCCGGCCGGGGCCGTAGGCTCTCGCGCCATGGTGCCCCCTGGCTGGCGGACGGCGGTGGCGGGATTCGCGCTGGTGGTGGCCGTGGCGTGCGGCGGAGGTGGGGGGTCCTCGGACGAGGACGCTGTGGGGCCGGCACCGGTCACCGGCCAGGCGGGCGACACGGCCACCGCCCGCACGATCGTGCTGCAGCAGGCCGACATGCCACCGGGCTGGCGGGGCGCGCCTCACTCGGACGACCCTATTGAGCGGGCCCGGGCCCGTGACCTCACCCTGTGCCTGGGCCGCCCCGATCCCGAGACCACCCGCAGCGCCATCGTCTACGGGCCCGACTTCAGCAATGGCCAGATGCAGGTGTCGTCGATCTCGACCGTCCTCAAGACGACCGACGACGCCCTGGCCGACCTGGCCGCGGTTCGCGGGCCCAAGTACGGGGAGTGCCTGGTCACCTCCTTCCGTGACGACCTGACGCGGCAGGCGCCGGATGCGCGGGTGGAGAACGTGGCGTCCGAGCCGCTGCCCGTGGCGTCGTTCGGCGACGGGTCGGTGGGCATCCGCCTGACCGCTGACCTCGTCTACCCCGACCGCACCGAGCGGCTCTTCGCCGACCTGGTCTACGTCAGCAAGGACAGGGCGACGGTGAGCGCCACCTTCTTCTCGTTCGGGTCGCCGTTCCCGCCGGCCCTCGAGCAGTCGCTGGTGTCGCGCCTGGGCCATCGGGTGGCCGACGCCTGATCAGTCGACCTGGCTGGACTCGGGCCGGCCGCGCCACCCTCCCGCCGGCCGAACCGGTGACAGATCTGGGGGCGGGAACCCCCAGTTCTGTCACCGGTTCGGGGGTATTCAGACCGCCGGTGCCTGAGGGACGGGCGGGTGGCGCCGGAACAGGCGGGAGGCGCCCCACCCGAGCAGGCCGAGCACGGCGATCGGCGTGAGGTAGCCGACCACCACGATCATCCCGCCGACCACCGCCACCATGCCGTCGAGGGCCCGCTCGAGGCTGCGGGCCAGGGACGGGCTCTCGTCGCCGACCGGCTGGAAGCTGGCGGCGCCGGGCTCGAAGAGCGACACCTGGATGGTGGCCAGGCTGACCTGCTGCTCGAGGTTGGCCTTCTGGGCCTGGAGCTGCTCGATCTGCTGGCGGACGCTGAACAGGGTGGACTGGACCCGCAGGACGTCGCCCACCTCCTTGGCCTGGCCGACGAGGGTCAGCAGGGCCGCCTCCTGGGCCTGGAGGCTGCGCAGGCGGGCCTCGTAGTCCACGAGCTGCCCGCTGACGTCCTCGCCCCGGATGGCCTGGCGCTCCACCTCTCCCAGGCCGCTCAGGCTCTGGCGGACGGACTCGAAGCGGTCGGACGGCACCCGGACGGTCAGCTCGCCCGATCGCGCGCCGTCGTTGGAGGCGGTCGACGAGGACGACACGAAGCCTCCGGCGGCCGTCGCGATCGACGCCACCCGGTCGAAGGCGCCGGTGAACCCGCCCTTGGACACCTCGACCCGCAGCTCGGCGGTGCGCACCACCCGGGGCGCGCCCGGGACCACGGTGTTCACGCCCTGGTCGGGCGGCAGTGGCGACGGCGACGACGGCGCGACCTGCGCCCTGCCGGCGAAGCCGTCGCTCGCCGCGGCCCCGGCGCCGCCGGTCGCCGGCTCGGCGACGTCGCGTGAGACGGTGGCCACCTCGTCGCCGGCGTTGTCGGTGCTCACGCTGTCGACCGCGGCCACGATCGCTCCCGAAACGACGAGGGCGACCGCCAGCAGCCCGGCCAGCACCCAGCCCTTCCGCACCGCCGGCATCCGCACCTTCATCTCGAGCCTCCTTCCGACCCCTCTACGAAGTGGGACGTCGCGAGGCACCCGGTTTGTTCCCGGGCTCAGCCCTCGAGTTCCCGGCGTCCCTCCAGGGCCCGGCCAAGGGTCAGCTCGTCCGCGTACTCGAGGTCGCCGCCGACCGGCAGCCCGCTGGCGATGCGGGTCACCCGGATGCCCAGCGGCTTGAGCAGGCGGGCGAGGTACATGGCTGTGGCCTCGCCCTCGATGTTGGGGTTCGTGCAGAGGATGACCTCGGCGATCTCCTCGTTCCCGAGGCGGGTCAGGAGCTCGCGGACCCGGATCTGGTCGGGGCCGATGCCCTCCAGGGGGCTGATGGCGCCCTGGAGCACGTGGTAGCGGCCCCGGAACTCGCCGGTCTTCTCGACGGCGACGACGTCGCGGGGCTCCTCGACCACGCACACCACGGTGCTGTCCCGCCGCTGGTCGAGGCAGATGCCGCACTGCTCGCCCTCGCACACGTTGAAGCACCGCCGGCAGAACGACACCTTCTCCTTGGCCTCGGTGATGGCCCGGGCCAGGCGGGAGGCGTCCTCCTCCGGCAGCTTCAACAGGTGGAAGGCGATGCGCTGGGCCGACTTGGGCCCGACGCCGGGCAGGCGGCCGAGCTCGTCGATCAGGCTCTGGACCGGCGGGGCGTACACCCGGGCATCAGCCGCCGAACAGCCCGCTGCCCAGACCGCCGAGGTCGAGCCCGCCCATCGCCTGCTCGGAGACCGCCCCCGCCTTGGCCACCGCGTCGCGGATGGCGGCGAGCACCATGTCTTCGAGCATGGCGACGTCGTCGGGGTCGACGGCCGCCGGGTCGATGGTGACGCCCCGGAACTCCATGCCGCCGGTGACCCGCACCTTGACCATGCCGCCGCCGGACTGGCCCTCGACCTCCTTCTCCTCGGCCTCGGCCCGGGCCGCGAGGAGCTGCTCCTGCATCTTCTGGGCCTGCTTCAGCAGCTCGTTCATGTTCGGCTGGCCACCGCCGGGCATGTTCTTGGGCATCGGCTACTCCTCCACGACAGTGGCGCCTTCGAAGGCCTGAAGGACGTGATCCACCGGCGAGCGTAGCTCTGACTCCGGCGCATCCTGCAGGTCGTCGAGGTCGATCGACTCGTCCTCCGGCGGTGGGGCGACGGCCGGGGCCGGCGCCTGCTCCTCGGTGATCAGCCGCAGCGGCACGGGCCGGCCGAAATGGGCGGCCAGCGCCCGCTCGACGTCGACCCGCACCTCCTCGCAGCGGTCACGGTGGATGGCGTTCGGCAGGGCGAAGGTGGCCTTCCCGCTCTCGACCGCCGCGAACCGCCCGACGCCGAACCGGGCCTTGGCCCGTCCCGACAGCGACGGCAGCACCGCATCGCCCCACGCCAGGGTGAGCTCGTCACGGGTGGGCAGGGCGGCGTCCCCG
>Ga0247704_1000044_pt1 | contig 32595 bp, 28 predicted proteins | sample 41W_NmetaG_FD_189042 | JGI IMG/M metagenome (GOLD analysis project Ga0247704, IMG submission 189042) | Soil microbial communities from hillslope of Landscape Evolution Observatory, University of Arizona, Oracle, AZ, United States - 4-1-W_N | ecosystem: Engineered > Artificial ecosystem >...
CGAGAAGCGAATCCGTCCCTGTGGGTGGGCACCACCGAGGCCACGGGGTTCCACGAGCTGCACGGCGACATCGAGGTCGACGTGGCCGTCATCGGAGCGGGCATCGCCGGGCTGACCGCGGCCGCGCTCCTCAAGGAGCAGGGCCGGCGGGTGGTGGTGGTGGAGGCCGGGCGGGTGGCGTCGGGAGTGACCGGCTACACCACGGCCAAGCTCACCGTGCTCCACGGCCTGGTCTTCGACGACCTCGTCCAGGCGTACGGCGAGGAGGGGGCCCGGGCCTACGCGGACGCCAACCTGGTCGGGATGGCGACGGTGGCCGACCTGGCCACGAAGTACGGGATCGAGTGCGACCTCGAACGCCGCCCGGCGTACACCTACACCACCGACCCGTCGACGGTCGAGAAGGTGCGGGCCGAGGTGGCCGCCGCCCGGCGGGTGGGCCTCCAGGCCGAGTTCACCACCGAGACCGACCTGCCGTACGCCGTCGAGGGCGCCATACGGGTCGACGACCAGGCCCAGTTCCACCCCCGGAAGTACTGCATCGGCCTGGCCAGGGCGATCAGCGGCGGGGGCAGCCACGTGTTCGAACGGACGCGGGCGACGTCGGTCGACGAAGACCGGGACCAGGTCACGGTGGCGACCGACCACGGCACGATCACGGCCCAGCACGCAGTCCAGGCCACCCACCTGCCCTTCTCCGACAAGGGGGGGTTCTTCGCCCGGGCCCATCCCGTCCGCAGCTACGCCCTGAGCGCCCGGCTCGACGGCCCGGTGCCCCGGGGCATGTACCTCTCGGTCGACACCCCGTCGCGCTCGGTCCGCTCGGCCCGCATGGACGGCGAGGAGGTCGTCATCCTGGGCGGCGAGAGCCACAAGGTGGGCCAGGACCCCGACACCCGCGAGCGGTACGCGGCGCTCGAGGCGTGGGCGCGCGAGCAGTTCCCGGTCCGCTCGATCGACTACCGCTGGTCGGCCCAGGACTACGTGCCCGTGGACCACGTGCCGTTCGTCGGCCCGCTGGCGCCGGGCTCGGACCGCACGTTCGTGGCCACCGGGTTCAAGAAGTGGGGGATGAGCAACGGCGCGGCCGCCGGCGTCATGCTGGCCGGGCGCATCGCCGGCCGGACCCCGCCGTTCGCCGGGCTGTTCGACACCAACCGGGCCAACCCCCGCCAGTCGCTCAAGGAGCTGATCAGCGAGAACGCCAACGTGGTCAAGCGGTTCGTGGGCGACCGGCTCCGCACCGAGACCCGGTCGGTCGCCGACCTGGCGCCCGGCGAGGCCGCCGTCCTCGCGGCCGGCATCCAACGGGTGGCGGTGTACAAGGACGAGGGCGGCGCGGTGCACGCCGTCTCCCCGGTCTGCACCCACATGGGCTGCACGGTCACGTGGAACACGGCCGAGACGACGTGGGACTGCCCCTGCCACGGCTCCCGCTTCACCTGCGAGGGCAGGGTCATCCAGGGCCCGGCCGTGAAAGACCTCGAGCGCAAGCACGTCGCCCCCTAACGTTCGCCCCCGTGGGGGCGCGCTGAGGTGGACCGGATGGTGTTCCGGCGGGGGCCGTGGGCGGACGCGGACCCGGTCCCGCTCAAGGAGGCGGTGGAGGTGGCGCTCGGCTCGCTGCGGCTGGCCTGGGAGGCCGACCGCCGCGCCCTGGTGGCCGTCGTGGGGCTGCAGGCGGTGAGCGCGGCGGCCGACGTGGCCCAGCTGGCCCTGAGCGGGCGGGCGGTCGACGCCGCCATCGCCGGCCGGGGCCGGGGCGCCCAGGCCCGCCGGCTGCTGGCCGTCGGGGGGCTGAGCCTGGTGGCCGCCGGCGGCCGCAGCGCCAGCGGCGCGCTGCAGCGCCCGCTCGGGCGGGCCGTGTACCGGGCCGCCGAGGGGCGGGTCCTCGACGTGGTGGCGGCCATGGAGCTGGCCGACGTGGAGGATCCGGCGCTGCAGGACCGGTTGCAGCAGGCGCTGATGGCCAGCCACAACGAGCAGAACCTGGTCGGGGGCGCGCTGGCGTTCCCGCCGGCGATCGTGGGGCTGGCCGGGTCGCTGGCCACCATGACCGCCAGCGACCGGGCCCTCGTGCCGCTGGCGCTGGTGGGGGTCGTCCCCCAGTGGCTGGTGAACCGCCGGACCCGGGACCCGATGCGGGCCATGTGGCGGCGGGGCCGCGAAGGGCGGGAGACGGCCATCCTGCGCCACTACCTGACCGGCTCGTCGGCGGCCCACGAGCTGAAGGCGTTCGACGCCACGCCGTACCTGCGCACCCGCCACGACCGGCTGGCGGCCGAGGCGGCGGCCGAGGAGGACGCCATCCTGCGGGCCAACGCCCGCTGGAGCGTGTTCGGCGCGCTCGTCAGCCGGGCGGCCGAGGGCCCGGCCGCCGGCCGCCTCGCCCTGCGGGTCACCCGCAAGGAGGCCTCGGTGGCCGACGCCGTCACCGGCGGCCTGGCCACCAGGCGCACCGCCGGTGGCGTCCAGCGCCTGGTCGACATGACCGCCGATCTGCGCCGCATGGCCGCCCTGGTCACCGACGCCAGGAGCTTCGCCGGCCCGCCGGCCAGGCCGGCCACCGGTCCGGCGCCGGCCACCTCCTTCACCCGCATCGTGGTCGACGGCGTCCGCTTCACCTACCGGGGCTCGGACCGGCCGGTGCTCGACGGGGTGGACCTCGAGATCGGCCAGGGCGAGGTGGTGGCCCTGGTGGGGGAGAACGGCTGCGGCAAGACCACCCTGGCCAAGATCCTCTGCGGCCTCTACCGGCCCACGGCGGGCGCCATCCGGTGGGACGGCGTCGACGCCACCATGAGCGACCCGGCCGCGGTACGCGCCAGCATCGCCGTGGTCTTCCAGGACTTCGTGCGGTTCGTCGCTCACCGCGGCCCAGAACATCGGCATCGGCCTGCCCGCCCGCATGGACGACCGGCCGGCGGTGGAGGAGGCCGCCCGCCGGGCCGGTGCCCACGAGATCGTCGCCGCCCTCCCCCAGGGATACGAGACCGTGCTCTCGAGGCAGTTCGGCGGCGTGGACCTGTCCACCGGGCAGTGGCAGCGGGTCGCCCTGGCCCGGGCCTTCCTGCGCGACGCCCCGCTGGTCGTGCTCGACGAGCCGACCGCGGCCCTCGACCCCCGGGCCGAGCGGGACCTGTTCGAGACGGTGGCCGCCCTGTACCGCAGCCGCTCGGCCGTGCTCATCTCCCACCGGCTGTCGAGCGTGCGCTTCGCCGACCGCATCTGCGTGCTGGCCGGGGGCCGGATCATCGAGTCCGGTGCCCACGACGACCTGGTCGCCGCCGGTGGGACCTACGCCGAGCTGTTCGAGCTCCAGGCCCACGCCTACCGCTGACACATAGGCGGCGCAGATGGCGGACAATCGAGGGGATGGGGCGACGGCGGGCGCAGCACCGGCGAGGGCTCAGGGCCGGCTTCACCGCGCTGGCGGCCTGCCTGCTGGCGGGGACGGCCGTACCGGCGGCCGGCCAGGAGGCGTCCAGCACGACGGTGCCGCCCGAGTCGAGCACGACGGTGCCGCAGCCCGAGACCAGGATCATCGTGATCGACACCACCACCACGACCACGACCGCCCCGCCGGCGGCGACGACCACCACCCGCCCCCCGGCCACCGCCCCGCCGACGATCAGGGTCGACACCTCGGCCACGCGCGCCGCGGTGGAGGCCGGGGCGGCCGAGCGGCAGCGGCTGGGCGAGGAGATCGCCGTGGTCGAGGCCCGGGTGGCGGCCCAGGAGGCGGCGCTCACCGAGGTGCAGGACCGGCTGGCCGGGGAGCAGTCCGTGCTGGCCGTCCTCCAGATCCAGGCCTCCGCCGCGGCCGCCGACCTGGCCCAGGCCGGCGGGCGGGTGGCCCGGCTGGAGGTTTCGGCCACCGCGGCGGCCGAGGCCGCGGCCCGCCAGTCGACACCCGTCGCCCGGCCGCCGGCCCGGGGGCACTCGCCGGCCGAGGCCGCGGCCCAGGCCAGGCGGGACCTCGAGGCCGAGCGGGAGCGGCAGCGGCGCCTGCAGGGCGTGGTCGCCGTGCTCCAGCAGCAGCTCGACGCGGCCCGCCAGGGCACGGGCGGCACTGGGTCCGAGCTGGCCGCCAAGGTCGAGGAGCTCCGCCTGGGGCGGGAGGCGCTGGCCCGCTTGCGCGAGCAGCTGGCCCGGGCCGAGCAGGCGCCCGGCGCCCCGGTGGCGGCCCTGGTGCCGGCGCCCAGCGCGCTGGCCACCAGCTCCATCCCCGCCCCCTACCTCGCCCTCTACGGGCGGGCCGCCTCCACCTGCACGGGCATGTCGTGGAAGGTGCTGGCCGCGGTGGGCGCGGTCGAGAGCGCCCACGGCCAGTCGACCGCACCCGGCGTGCACCAGGGGGAGAACGTCGCCGGGGCCATGGGCCCCATGCAGTTCCTGGCCCCCACCTGGGCCGCCTACGGGGTGGACGCCACCGGCGACGGCGTCCGCGACGTGTACAACCCGGCCGACGCCGTCTTCGGCGCGGCCAACTACCTGTGTGCCACCGGCGCCGGCCGGCCGGCGGCCCTACGGGGCGCCCTGTGGGCCTACAACCACGCCGACTGGTACGTCGACATGGTGCTCGAGCTGGCCGGCCGCTACTGAGCGGGGGCGGCCGCCACCCCTGCCCGCTCCTCCAGGAGGCCGACCACCAGGTCGCGCATGGAGAACACGCCGGTCAGCTCGCCGTCGTCGTCGACCACCACCAGGTGGCGGAAGCCCTTGTCGCGCATGACCCGGGCCGCGGCGAGCAGGTCGAGCGAGGGGGTGACGGTGCGCAGGCCACGCGTGACCACGTCGCGCACCTTCATGCTGGCCATGTCGCTGCCCCGGGCGATGGCCCGGAGGGCGTCGCGGTCGGTGATGATCCCGGTGGGCTTGCCGTCCTTCAGGACGACGGCCGAGCCGACGCCCCGCTCCATCATCCAGATGGCAGTGTCCTGGAAGCTGTCGTCCTCCTCCACGGTGAGCACGGCGCGGGTGATGAGCTGGGCGATCTCCATGGCCGGGGACTGTAGCCAAGCGCCCTGCTTGTGAAAAGGCTTGTGAATGTGAACACATTCACACCTGGGGTAGCATGGCCGGCGTGACGCTCGTACATCGGGTGCTGCACCCGAACCCCATCATCTCGCTCGAAGACCACATCACGCGAGGCGGCGGGAAAGGGCTCGCCGCAGCCCAGGAGATGGAACCGGCGGCCATCATCGAGCGGGTGCTGGCCTCGGGCCTGCGGGGCCGGGGCGGCGCCGGCTTCCCCGTCGGCCGCAAGTGGCAGACGGTGGCGGCCAACTGGTCGCCCGAGTTCCCGCCCGCGGTGATCGTGAACGCGGCCGAGGGGGAGCCGGGCACGTTCAAGGACCGCACCATCCTGCGCCGCAACCCCTACCAGGTGGTCGAGGGGGCGCTGATCGCGGCCCGGGCCGTGGGCGCCGACCTCGTGGTGTTCGGCATGAAGCGGTCCTTCGAGGGTGAGGTCGAGCGGGTGCGGGCCGCCATCGAGGAGGTCGAGGACGCGGGCTGGAGCGAGGGGGTGGCCCTCTCGGTGTTCGAGGGGCCCGACGAGTACCTCTACGGCGAGGAGAGCGCCCTGCTCGAGACCATCGACGGCCGCTTCCCCTTCCCCCGGGTCGTCCCCACGTTCCGCCGCGGCCTCCGGGAGCGGCCGGGGGAGCCGCCGGTGGCCCCCGCCCTGGTCAACAACACCGAGTCGCTGGCCAACATCCCCCGCATCGTCCACCGGGGCCCGGACTGGTACCGGACCGTCGGCACCGAGCAGTCGCCGGGCACCATGGTCTGCACGGTGACCGGGCGCACCCAGCGCCACGGCGTGGGCGAGGTGCTGATGGGCACGCCCCTGGCCGACGTGATCGAGGAGATCGGCGGCGGCCCGCTCCCCGGCCGGCGGATCAAGGCGGTCATGTCGGGCGTGGCCACGGGCGTCATCCCCGGGCACCTGCTCGACACGCCGGTCACCTACGAGCACCTGGCCGCCATCGGCAGCGGGCTGGGCTCGGGGGCGTTCATCGTCTTCGACGACACCGTCGACATGACCGCGGTGGCCGCCGGCGCGGCCCGCTTCCTGGCCGTGGAGTCCTGCGGCCAGTGCTCGCCGTGCAAGCTCGACGGCGAGAACCTGTCCGAGCGGCTGCTCAAGGTGGCCCAGTCCGAGGGCACCGAGTTCGACATGGGCGTGATCCGCAAGCGCATCGGCACCGTGGCCGACCGGTCCCGCTGCTACCTGGCCACCCAGCAGCAGGTCCTGCTGGAGAGCCTGCTCAAGCACTTCCCCGAGGAGTTCGAGGCCCACGTCACCAACGCGGTCGACCCGGTGGAGCCCGAGCTTGTCGCCGAGCTGCTCGACATCCGGGGCGGGCGGGCCTACCTCGACGAGCGCCACCGCCGGAAGCAGTACGACTGGTCCTACGCCAAGACCGACTCGGGCACCGTCCCCGTCGAGCGCTTCGTCAACGCTGTGCCGCCCTGGAGGGCCTGACCCGGCCGTTCTGGCTGCACTATGCCGCGCATGCGCGGCATAGTGCAGCCAAATGACAGTGGAGCGGCTCTCGGTCGCCCTGTTCGCCGTCTGCGGCTTCCTGCTCATGTCCTACGGCGGGGCGGTGGCCGCCGCCCCGGTCAGCCTCCCGCTCATGTACCTGGCCGTCCGGCGCCAGCCCACGACGGCGTTCCGCTGGGCTGGGGGGATCATCGCCGGCCTGACCGCGGTCGAGGTGGTCTGGGTGCTCGTCTACCTGGCCGCCGGCGAGGAGACGCCGTGGATCGGGCTGGTGCCGCTGGTCGCCGGCACCGGCGTGCTCGCCGCCTTCCTGCGGCTGCGGCTCAGGCCAGCCGCTCCAGCCGGTCCCCGTCCAGCCACCACACCTCCACGCCGCCCAGCAGGAGGCGGTAGCGGCCGAGCCACCGGCTCAGCACGTCCCAGTCCTGCCCGAAGACGAGGAAGCGCCGGTGGGCGCCGACGGCGTGGCCGATGAGCAGCACGGCCTCGGCGATGGCGGCCGACTTGGCCTCGGGCTCCTCGCCCCGCTCGGCCAACCACACCACGTCGCCCACGATGCGCCCGTTGCCCGAGACCAGCTCGCACACCCGCACCTCGCTCCCCGGCAGCGCCACCCCCCGCTGCTGCAGGTTCGTGCCCCACCGGGCGGAGAGGACCCGGCGGGCGTGGGCCGCGAAGGTGATGGGGCCGGTGGGCGCCGTGGCGCTGCCGTCGGGCCGCAGCCGACCGTCGCGCACCGCGGCCACCGTCCGGGTGCCGCCGGCCATGTTGCGGACGACCAGCCCCTGCTCCTCCAGCTGGCGGCAGGTCTCGGTGATCACCGGACGGCGGACGCCGAGGGCATCGGCCAGCTCGCCGTCGTCGAGCGACGCCCCGTGGGTCAGCAGATGTTCGAGGATGCGCTCTCCCAGCGTGGGCACGGGTGGCAAAGGTACGCGCCGTCAGGCGCCGCGCACCACGACGAGCCGGTCGGCGCCCGACTCGGCGCCCCACACCTCGCCCGGCCGGCCGAGGATCTGGCGGACGCTGGCGTTGGGCGAGGTGTGGGGGAACGAGCGGAACTCCTCGGTGCGGGGGTCGAAGACCACCAGGGCGTTGGCCCCGAAGTCGCTCAGCCACACCCGGTCCTTCTCGTCGACGTAGACCGCGTAGGCCTGGGGCCGGCCGCCCGGCAGCTTCCACTCCCGCCAGCTGCCGGTCCCCGGGTCGAGGACGGCGACCTGGCCGGCGTTCCACTCGCTCACCCAGATCCTCCCGGCCGAGTCCGACCACACCCGGCGGGCGCCCTGGCGGGCGGTGGGCGGGTCGATCGGCGTGGCCCGGCCGGTGGCGGGGTCGATCCTCGCCACGTGGCTGCCGGCCAGCGAGGCGTAGTAGACGTCGCCGGCCGGGGTGGCGGTGATCCCGTAGGGACCGGCGCCCCGGGGGGCGTCGAAGACCTCGACCTTCCCCGAGCGCGGGTCGAGCCGGCCGTAGAAGCCGGCCTGGCCGGTGAACCACAGGACGCCGTCGCGCCCGAACACCGCGGTGTTCATGTTCACGTTGCGGGTGCCGGCCGGCAGGGGGAACCGGGTGACCTCCCGCGTGGCCGGGTCCACCCGCACGATGGCGTTCAGGCCGCCGTCGGTCACCCACGGGGCCCCGTCCGGGCCGACGATGACGCCGTGGGGCGCCGAGCCGGCGCCCAGGCGGACGTGGCTGGTGGCGCCGGTGGCCGGGTCGAGGCGGCCCAGCTCGCCGGTGGCCTGGGCCGTGTACCAGACCGAGCCGTCGGGGGCGGGTGCGACGTCGTGGGGGCGGGACCCCGCCGGCACCGGGTAGGTCGTCATGCGGGCCTCGGCGGGCGGGGCCGGCGTGGCGGTCGGCGCCGCGGTGGTGGCCGTGGTGGCCGGCGCCTCGACGGTGGTCGGCGGCTGGGCGACCGGCGGGTCGTCGGTGCCGCCGCGGCAGGCGGTGGCCAGCAGGAGCAGGCCGGCCGCCGCCCGTCGCATCACAGCTTGGCGAGGAAGCCGGCGACCGCGGCGTTGAACGCCTCGGCCGCCTCCAGGTTCGAGAGGTGGCCGGCGTGGGGCAGCACGGCCAGCTCGGCCTGCGGGATGCGCCCCTGCATGGCCCGGGCCACGTCGGGCGGCGACAGCGAGTCGGCCTCGCCCACGACGACCAGGGTGGGCACGGCGATCCCGGGCAGTTCGCCGGTGGCGTCGGGCCGGTGCTTCATGGCCTCCAGGGCGCCGATGAACCCGGCCGGGGTGTTGGCCATGAGCCGGCGGACGTGCTCGACCAGCTCCGGGCGTTCGGCCCGGGTCTCCTCGCACAGCAGGCCGCCCAGCAGCGTCTCGATGAGGGCGGTCGTGCCGATCCGTGCCACCTGGTCCTGCTGGTCGGTGCGGCGCTCGAAGACCTCGGTGGTGTCGGCCGAGGCCCGGGTGTCGGCGAGGATCAGGCCCGAGACCCGCTCCGGGTACTGGCGCAGGAAGGCGAAGGCCACGTAGCCGCCCATCGACAGCCCGCCCAGCACCACCCGCCCCAGGCCCAGCCGGTCGAGCAGGCCGGCCACCAGGTCGGCGTAGCCGGCCATGGTGTGGCGGTACATGCTGTCCGGGGCGCCGGAGCCGCCGAAGCCGAGCAGGTCGGGGGCGACCACCCGCCAGGTCGGCGAGAGGTGCTCGATCTGGGGCGCCCACATGCCGGCGTGCAGCGGGAAGGCGTGGAGCAGCACGAGCGCCGGCTCGCCGCTCCCTAGGTCCAGGAAATGGAGACGGACCCCGTCGACCTCCACGAACGGCACGGGCCCCACGGTATCCGGCCCTACGCTGGCGACCGATGCGCCCCGGGGTCATCGTGCTGGTCGGCCTGCCCGGCGCTGGCAAGAGCACGCTCGCCGCGTCGCTCGCCCGCCGGCTTCCCGACGCCCGGGTGCTCGACAAGGACCAGGTCCGCCACGCCCTCTTCGCCCCCTGCGACTACACGTCGACCGAGCGCGACGTGGTCTTCGCGGCCATGCTCGACGCGGCCCGCTACCACCTGGGCCGGGGGCGGGTGGTGATCTTCGACGGGCTCACGTTCTCCCGCCGGGCCCAGGTGGCGGCGGCCGAGGCCGTGGCCGAGGAGGCGGGCGCCTTCGCCGCGGTCGTGGTGTGCGACGTCCCGGTGGAGGTCGCCATCGAGCGGTGCCAGGCCGACGCGGCGAGCGACGAGGGCCACGTGGCGTCGAACCGCGACGCGGCGCTCGTCCGGCGGGTCGCCCGGGAGATGGAGGAGCCGGCCGGCGTGTACGTCACCCTGGACATGACCGGCCGGGTGGACGCGCTCGTCGAGCACGCCCTGGGCTACGTCGAGGAGCTGGCCGCCGGCGACGGGCGCTAGCGTCTCGGTGGTGGACCGGTACCTGCTGCCTGCGGAGCCGGTCACGTCCGTCGCCGAGTGGCAGGGCATGGGTGGCGGCCAGGCCCTGGAGATCGCCCGCCGGCTCGGTCCCGACCACACCATCGAGGAGCTGGCGGCCGCCGGGCTGCGGGGGCGGGGCGGCGCCGGCTTCCCCACTTCGAAGAAGTGGGCCGGCGTGCGGGCGGCCACCGGCAGCCACCACTACGCCGTGTGCAACGCGGCCGAGGGCGAGCCCTCGAGCTTCAAGGACCGGGCCCTCATGCGGGCCAACCCGTACCAGGTGGTCGAGGGCCTGGCCGTGGCCGCCTGGGCCATCGGCGCCCGCGAGGCCTACTTCGGCATCAAGGCCCGCTTCCGGCCCGAGGTCGAGCGGCTCACCCGGGCGGTGGAGGAGCTGCAGGCCGCGGGCCTGGCCGGCGAGATCCCCATCACGATCGTCGAGGGCCCCGACGAGTACCTCTTCGGCGAGGAGAAGGCCCTGCTCGAGGTGATCGAGGGCAAGCCGCCGCTGCCCCGCCTGCTGGCGCCCTACGAGCACGGCCTCTTCGCCACCGGCTCGCAGATGGGCTGGGAGAGCGTGCCCCGCGAGCCCGGCCACGGACCGGCGCGTGACGTGGCCAACCCGACACTTGTGAACAACGTTGAGACCCTGGCCAACGTCTGCCACATCCTCGTCAACGGGGCCGAGTGGTTCCGCAGGTCGGGCACGGGGGAGTCGCCCGGCCACGCGGTGGCGACGGTGGTCGGCGACGTCGTGCGCCCGGGCGTAGCCGAGGTCGAGCTCGGCATGCGCCTGTCCGACCTCATCGCCGAGGTCGGCGGCGGTCCGCACCCCGGGCGGCAGGTGAAGGCGGTGTTCTCGGGCATCTCCAACCCCGTCCTCACCGCCGCCCAGCTCGACACGCCGCTCACCTACGAGGCCATGGCCGCCGCCGGCACCGGCCTGGGCGCGGTGGGCTTCGCCGTCTACGACGACACCGCCTGCATGGTGGAGGTGGCCTTCCAGTACTCCCGCTTCCTCTGGATCGAGTCGTGCGGGCAGTGCCCGCCGTGCAAGCTCGGCACCCAGGAGATCACCCACCGGCTGAACGAGATCGCCGCCTGCCGGGGCACGGTGGAGGACGTGGCCGTGATCGGCGCCCGCCTCGGCAACGTGACCGACGGCAACCGCTGCTACCTGCCGGTGGAGGAGCAGCACGTGGTCCGCAGCCTGCTCCGGGCCTTCCCCGAGGAGTTCGCCGCCCACCTCGAAGGCCACTGCACGACGCCGCGGACCGACCTCATCGCCCCCAAGATCGTCGAGCTGGCGGACGGCGTGGTGACCTACGACGAGAACCACCGCCGCAAGCTCCCCGACTGGACCTACGAGTAGTCGCCGGACGTGGCGGCCCACGCCTCCTGCAGCACTTGCAGGAGCAGCTCGGGCGGTTGGGCGCCGGCCACGCCGTAGGTGCGGGCGACCACGAAGAACGGGACGCTGGTGATGCCCAGCTCGGCGGCCCGCCGCTCGTCGGCGCGGACGTCGTCGGCGTAGCGGTCGCTCTCGACGACGGCGCGCGCCTCGGCCGGGTCGAGACCGGCCGCCTCGGCCACGGCGACGAGCACGCCGGGATCGGCGACCACCTCGCCCCTGGTGAACGTGGCTCGGAGCATGCGCTCCTTCAGCTCGGCCTGGGCGCCTCGCTCGGCGGCCCAGTGCAGCAGGCGGTGGGCGTCGAAGGTGTTGCCCGCCTTGGCCCGGTCGAAGCGCAGCACCACGCCGGCCCGGGCACCGGCCTCGAGCATGGTGTCGATCATGTCCTCCGCCTCTGACCGGCCGATGCGGTACTTCGCCGACAGTCGCTCGGCGTAGGACCCCTCACGCTCGGCCGGCGCCGACGGATCGAGCTCGAACGAGCGGAACCGCACCTCGACGGACGCGGCGTGCTCGAACCGGGCGAGGGCGGCGTCGAAGCGGCGCTTGCCGACGTAGCACCACGGGCAGGCGACGTCGGACCAGATCTCGACCTTCACCGGGGCGACGCCGCCCCGCCGGCGGGATCTAGGACGAGGCCTTCTTGGCCGCGGCCTTCTTGCGGGCCGTGGCCTTGGCCTTCTTGGCCGCGGCGGCGGCCTTGCGGGTCTCTTCGCCGGCCGCCCACTCCTTGGTGGTCTGGTCCTCGACCTCGGCGTCCCCCGCCAGCTTCTTGACGGAGCGAATGCCGTTCATGGCCGAGGCCTTGGAGTTGTAGGCCTCGCTGGTGGCGACAACCTGACCGTTCGTAGAGAGCAGCGAGAAGCGGAACTTCCCGGTGCTGCCCTTCTTGACGACGAACTTGCCCGGCATTCATTCCCCCTTGTCGGAACACGACCGAAACCGCAAAATAGCAACCCCGCCGGGCTGAGCGGAGGATACCCGCGTTACTTGCGCTTGCGGAGCAGGCCGAACACGCCCCGGGCGACGGTGTTGATCATCGACCGGCCTTCGCGTGACTTCAGGTAGCCGAGCACCGCGTTGTCGTCCTTCTTCCTCGACGCCCGGGGCGCCGGCGCGGGCGCCTCCTTGCGTTGCTGCTTCTCGGCGTCGGCTTGGGCGGCGGCCGCCGCGGCCTCGGCCATGCGGGCGCCGAGAAGCTCGCGCGCAGACTCCCGGTCGACCTCTTCCGCGTACGTCGACCACAGCGAGCTGTCGCGCGCGGCGCGCTCGATGGCGTCGGGGCCGATGGCGGCCATGAGCGAGCGCGGCGGTCGCAGGCGCGTCCACACCACCGGCGTGGGCGCGCCCCGCTCGGAGAGGATCGTGACCATGGCCTCGCCGGTGCCGAGCTGGGTCAGGTCCTCCTCAAGGTCGTAGTCGTCGGTGTTGGGGTACGTGGTGACCGCGGCCTTGAGCGCCTTGGCGTCGCGGGGCGTGAAGGCCCGCAGCGCGTGCTGCACGCGGTTGCCGAGCTGGGCGAGGACCGCGTCGGGCACGTCGTCGGGCAGCTGGGTGACGAAGAACACGCCGACGCCCTTGGAGCGGATGAGGCGGACGGTCTGCTGCACCTGGTCGAGGAACGCCTCGCTGGCGTCGTTGAACAGCAGGTGGGCCTCGTCGAAGAAGAACACCAGCTTCGGCTTGTCGAGGTCGCCCACCTCGGGCAGCGTCTGGAACAGCTCGGCCAGCAGCCACATCAGGAACGTGGAGAAGAGGCGGGGCTTGTCCTGCACCGCGGCCAGCTCGAGGCAGGAGATCACGCCCTGGCCCTCGGGCGTGGTGCGCAGCAGGTCGGTGACCTGCAGCTGCGGCTCGCCGAAGAACGCCTCCCCGCCCTGGTCCTCGAGCTCGATGATCTTGCGCAGCAGCACGCCGACCGTGGCGCCGGACAGCCCGCCGATGCCCTTGAGCTGGTCCTTGCCCTCGTCGCTGTCGAGGTACTTCAGCACCTCGCGGAGGTCGGCCAGGTCGAGCAGGGCGAGGTCGTTGTCGTCGGCGTAGCGGAACACCAGCGAGAGCGACGACGCCTGCGTCTCGTTGGCGTCGAGGACCTTGGCCAGCAGGGTGGGCCCGAACTCCGAGATCGTCGACCGCACCGGGACGCCGGGGCCGATGCCGCCGAGGGAGAGGAAGGTGACCGGGAAGCCGGTCGGGCTCCACTCGATGCCGAGGCTCCCGGCCCGCTTGCTCACACCCTCGCTGGCCTCGCCGGGGCGGGACAGGCCGGAGAGGTCGCCCTTCATGTCGGCCGCGAACACCGGCACGCCCATGGCCGAGAGCTGCTCGGCCATGAGCTGGAGCGTCTTGGTCTTGCCGGTGCCGGTGGCGCCCGCGATCAGGCCGTGGCGGTTGCACATCGCCGCCGGCACCTGCACGACCGCCTCCGGGTGCACGTCGCCCTGCAGCATGGCCCGCCCGAGCTCCAACGTCTTCCCGTCGGACGCGTAGGCGGCGGCGATGCGGGATGCGAAGTCCGTCATCCCCGCAGGCTACCGAGCGAACCGGTGACAGGAATGGGGGCCGGGGCCCCCGGAGCTGTCACCGGTTCGGGAGGTCGGCCAGCAGGGCCTGGGCCGCGGCCCGCCCGGGGGTGCCGGCGATGCCGCCGGTGGGGCCGGTGCCGGCACCGGAGAGGTAGAGGCCGGCCACCGGCGTGCGGTGGCGGCCGAGGCGGCGGGTGGGGCGGAACGGGCCGAGCTGGTCGAGGGAGATGTCGAGGTACATCGGGTGGGCGCCGGGCCAGCGCCCGTTGCGCTCCATCTCGTCGGGCAGGTGGGTGGCGATGCCGACGATGCTCGACCGGAACCCGGGGGCACGGTCCTCCACCGTCTCCAGGCAGCGTTCGACGAACTCGTCGCGCCGGGCCGGCCAGCCGCCCTGGACGCGGGACGGGGCGGCCGGGCAGGCCAGGTAGACGGTGTGGTGCTTGGGCGGGGCGAGGGTGGTGTCGATGGCCGACGTGGTGAACGCGTAGAGCGGCAGGGGATCGGGGAGCAGGCGGGCCTCGGAGGCGGCCCAGGCGCCGACGAGGTCGTCGAGGCGGTCGACGAAGCTCTGGAGCCCGTTCCAGTCGCCGGGCCGGGCGTTGGGGTACGGGGGCAGCCGGTCGGTGGCCACGTGGACGAGGGCCTGCACCACGTTGCTCCGGCGGGCGGCGGTGATGTCGGCCCGGTCGCGGGCCCCGAGGGGTGGGTCGAGCAGGTTCAGCAGCACGGTCTTGGGGTCCATGGCGGTGATCACGGCGCGGGTCTCCACCCGCTCGCCGGTCTCGGTCACCACCGCCCGCACCCGGCCGTCGCCCGCCTCGACCTTGGCGACCGCGGCGCCGCAGCGCAGCTCGCCGCCAAGGGCGTCGAGCCGGCGCACCAGGGCGTCGACCAGGCCCTGGGCCCCGCCGCGGGCGTGCCACTGCCCGAACAGGTGGTAGGCGGCCTGCCACCAGGCGAACAGGGCGCCGCCCGGGACCGACGGGCCGATGCCGGCGTGGGCGGCGAAGGCGGAGACCGGCGCCCGGGTCAGCGGGCTCGGGAGGTGGCGGCGGAGGAGGGAGTCGTAGGGCCCGAGCGCGTCGGCGACGGTGGCCAGCGGGCGGTGGCGCAGGGCCCGGGCGAGGGCGGCCAGGCGCATGGGCACGTCGCGCAGCGGCATCTCGCCCTGGACCGCGGGCAGGATCGTGCGCACGACGGGCACGGCCTTGGCCATGAAGTCGGCGTACGCCTGGGCCTCCTCCCGGCTGTGCTCGGCGATGGAGTCGACGGTGGCCTCGATCGACCGGTGGAAGCGGACCCGCCGGCCGTCGGCGAACACGGCGACGGAGAACGGGTTCATCTCCTGGTACTCGAGGCCCGCGCCGGCCAGGTCGAGCTGGCGGGGGATGACCGTCATGTTGATGATGTTGTGGGCGACCGAGTGCATGTCGAACCGGTAGCCGGGCACGGTCTCCTCGGTGCGGGAGCCGCCGCCGGGACGCCCGGCCGCCTCCAGCAGCAGCACGTCGAGTCCGGCCCGGGCGAGGTAGCACGCGGCGACCAGCCCGTTGTGACCACCTCCGACCACCACGGCGTCCCGGGTCGCCACGACCCCAGCATGGCAGCAGGCGGCCGCTGCCTCGGCACGCGCCGGTCCGGCCGGGTTAGCTTGCGGGCCGAAGGTGTCGAGGTGCGAGTGGGGGGAGAGCGGGATGCGACGGACGGGGCGTACGTGGGGCGCGTGCGGCGCGGCCTTGCTGGTGGCGTTCGCAGGAGCGTCGCCGACGGCGGCGGCCGAGGACGGCGAGAAGTTCCGGCCGGTCGTCACCGCGGCCGTGCAGGTGTCGACGAACCCCGACCCGGCCCGCGGTCACTCCACCCCGCTCATCACCCGCAACCCCAAGACCGGGGTCCTGGTCATCGCCGACTGCGAGGCCCGGACCAAGCGGACGATCGACGTCTACCGCTCGGCCGACGACGGCCGCTCCTGGTCGCCGGGCGGGAGCCCCATGAGCCGGCCGTGGACCGACGCCTGCGGCAACCCCGACTCCAACATCAGCCACAGCATGCTCTACGACAAGAACGGCGTCCTCTACGTCGCCTTCCACGCCAGCGACCCCAGGTTCGCCACCATCGACCGCCCGAACCGGCCGGTGCACATCTGGCTGGCCAAGTCCACCGACGACGGCGCCACCTTCTCGACCGTGCGCGTCTACGAGGCGCCCGAGGCGCCGGAGGCCGACCGGGGCCTGAAGCGCAACTACCGGGCGTGGGTGGCCGTGGACCCCAACGACCCGCGGTACGTCTACATCTCCTGGATGCAGTTCCACACGAATGACGACGTGCCCTCCGGGAACAAGGCCCTCATCGCCGCGTCCAGCGACGGCGGGCAGACCTTCGGGCGGCCGTTCTCCCTCCGGGAGGGCGACCCGCAGGGCTCCTACGAGGGGCGGCCGGCGGTGGACGGCAAGGGCGTGGTCCACGTGACCTTCGCCGGCCGGGGCCGGGCCGAGCCCGCGCCGCCCGGCCAGCCGGCGCCCCCGCCCCCCATCCGCACCGTGCTGTACCGGTCGTCCGCCGACCACGGCCAGACGTGGTCGGACGCCAAGCAGATCGAGGAGGGCAACTCGGCCTTCTCCCACAACCGGAAGTGGGCGCTGCGGGCCGACCCCGACTCGGACAACCTCTACGCCATCTGGTACGGCCACCCGAACCCGCGGGCCGCGCTGCCGGCCGACGACCGTGACGTCTTCATCCGGGTGTCGCGCGACTCGGGCAGGACGTGGGAGGACCGGCGGATGGTGAGCGACGCGGACGAGCCCAACGTCCACCACATGCACCCCAACATCTCCCTGGCGCCGAACGGGCGGATCGACGTGGTGTGGCTGGACAACCGCAACAGCCCGATCCCGGCCGGCACCACGACCTCGCCCGGGGTCACCTACGTCGGCCACCAGGACGTGTGGTGGTCGTACTCGCTCGACGAGGGCCGCACGTTCTCCGAGAGCATCCGGATCACCGACCGGATCATCGACCGCCGCTACGGCATCTGGCAGGGCAACGCCGACATCCACGGCCCCACCGGGATCACCTCCACCGACGACGCGGTGTACTTCACCTGGCAGGACAGCCGGGCCGGCACCCACGAGGGCTCGGCCGACGACACCTACTTCGCCAGCGTCCACCTGTACGGCACGCCGCTGGCCGTCGGCACCCAGGACACCGAGGACGAGGGCGTCCCCGCGCCCGTCCTGATCGGCGCCGGCCTGGCCGGGGGCATGGGGCTGGCCATGCTTCTGGTGTTCGCCGCCGGGCGGCGCAGGGAGACCTGATCAGGACGTCGCCAGGCGTACGCGGCGTCCTCAGGACGTCGCCAGGCGTACGCGGCGTCCTCAGGACGTCGCCAGGCGTACGCGGCGTCCTCAGGACGTCGCCAGGCGTACAGCGTCGGCCAAGGGCAGGGCCCGGCCCTCGGCGAAGGCGGCGCGGAAGCGGTCCTCGCCGAGGGCTGCGCTGCAGGCGGCGACCGAGTCGTTGCGGTCGGCCGCCTCGTGGGCGGGCAGGGGCGTGCCGATGGCCTGGCGGAGGGCGTCGGCCGCGCCCAGGAGACGGGCGGCCCGCTCGGCCCGCCCGTCGGCCACGGTGACCGCGCCCAGGCCCTCCAGCCAGGTGGCGGTGCTGGCCGTGGGCGGGATGTCGCCGGAGCCGGGCTCCGGTGCGGGCATGGCCTGGCGGTAGAGGGCGTCGGCCCGGGCCGCGTCGCCCTGGTCGCGGGCCAGGCGGGCCAGGTGGAGCAGCGAGTGGGTCACGCAGTGGCGGTCGTCGAGCTCGGTGGCCACGGCGAGGGCCTCCTCCAGGAGGGCGGAGGCGGTAGCCACCTCGCCGTCGAGGCGGGCCAGCTCGGCGAGGGCCGAGAGCGACCCGGGCATCCCGGGGCGGTCGCCGACCCGCCTGCGCTCGGCCAGGCCCTCGGTGTGGAGGGTGCGGGCGGTGGCCCGGTCGCCCCGGGCCAGGGCCACCCGGCCCAGGGCGGCGAGGGAGTCGGCCACCCCCGAGCGGTCGCCCAGCCGCCGGCGCAGCTCCAACCCTTCGGTGTGCAGGGCATGCGCCGGGTCGAGGTCGCCCTGCTGGAGGGCGAGGTCGCCGAGGTTGGCCAGGACGAGGGCCGTGCCGTGGCCGTCGCCGAGCGAGCGCCGGACGGTGAGCGCCTCCTCGTAGAGGGCCCGGGCCTGGCGGAGGTCGCCCCGGGCGTGGGCCACCCACCCCAGGTTGGTGAGGGCGGCGGCGACCACCTGGGGCTCGGAGATCTGGCGACCGATGTCGAGCGCCTCCTCGAACTGGTCGCGGGCCACCCCCAGCTGGCCCTGGAGGGCGGCGAGGTTGCCCAGCCCGACGAGGGCCGCGGCCAGGCCGGGCCGGTCGTCGAGGCGCCGGCGCAGGGCCAGGCTGTGCTCGTAGAGGCCGCGGGCCGCGGCGTAGTCGCCCTGGTGCTGGGCCAGGACGGCGGCCCAGTTGAGGGCGACGGCCCGCAGTCCGGGCCACTCGCCTCCGCCGCCCGCGGTCAGCGCCGCCTCCAGCCAGCCCCGGCCCTCGCTGAGGTGGCCGCGGATCTCCCAGAACCGCCCGAGGGCGGTGGCCAGGCGCAGGGCCGGTTCGGGGTCGCCGCCCGAGGTGCCCCACGCCAGGGCGACCCGCAGGTCGTCGTGCTCGGCCTCCAGGCGGTCGAGGACCTCGGCCTGGTCCGGCCCGTCGAGGACCGCCGCCGCGTCCTGGGCCAGGTCGAGGGCCCGGTCGAGGTGGCGGGCCCGCACGGCCGCGGCCTCGCCCGACTCGGCCAGCCGCTCCCGGGCGTAGAGACGCATGGTCTCGAGCAGGCGGTAGCGGGTGCGGCCCCCCGGCGCCGGCCGCTCGGCCACCACCAGCGACTTGTTCACCAGCCCCCCCAGGACCTCCACGATGTCGCTGGCGTCGACCCTGTCGACGACGAGGTCGCTGGCGTCGACCCTGTCGACGACGAGGTCGCTGGCGTCGACCCTGTCGACGACGAGGTCGCCGGTGTCGACGCCGCCGTCGGCGGCCACCTGCTCGGCCGCCTCGAGGTCGAACGTCGAGCCGAACACCGCGAGGCGGTCGAACACCTTGCGCTCGACCGGCGCCAGGGCGTCGTAGGTCCAGTCGACCATGGCCCGCAGGGTTTGCTGGCGGGGGACCGCGGTCCTGGCCCCTCCCGAGAGGAGGCGGAACCGGTCGTCGAGGCGGGCGGCGATCTCATCGACCGACAGGGCGGTCGTGCGGGCCGCGGCCAGCTCGATGGCCAGGGGGATGTTGTCCAGTCGCTGGCACAGCTGGGAAAGGGCGGGGCGGGTGGTCGCGGTGACGGTAAAGTCCGGCCGCACCGCCTTGGCCCGCTCGGTGAACAGGGCCATGGCGCCGTCCGGCGAGAGCGAAGGCACCCGCCACGTGGCCTCGCCCGGCACCCCGAGCGGCTCCCGGCTGGTGGCCAGGACGGTGAGACGGGGGGAGGCCCGCAGCAGCCGCTCGGCGACCGCGGCCGCTGCGGCCACCAGGTGCTCGCAGTTGTCGAGGACGAGGAGGAGGTGGCGGGTCCGGAGATGGGCCTCCAGGGTGGCCTGGGGACTCTGGCCGGCCTCCTCCCGTAGGCCGAGGGCGGTGAGGACCTGCTGGGGGAGGAGGTCGGGATCGGCGAGGGGCGCCAGCTCGACGAGGAAGGCGCCGTCGGCGTAGTCGGCGGCCAGGTCGGCCGCCGCGGCCAGGCAGAGGCGGGTCTTGCCCACGCCGCCGGTGCCGGTGAGGGTCAGCAGCCGGGCGCCGGCCAGGGCCTTGTCGATCTGGGCCAGCTCCTCGTCGCGGCCGACCAGGCGGGTGAGCGGGTACGGGAGGTTCGACGGGGGGAGCGGGACGGCGGGCGGCGGCGGCGCGGGCGCCGGCTCCTCGCCGAGGAGGGCGAGGTACGCCGCCTCCGTCGCCGGCGAGGGGCCGACGCCCAGCTGGTCGGCCAGCACCCGCCGGCACCGCTCGTAGGCCCGCAGGGCCTCCCCCCGGTTGCCCGCCCCCGCGTGGGCCTCCATCAGCCGCAGGTGGGCCGACTCCCGGAACGGCTCGAGCGAGACCGCCTCCTCGGCCGCCCGGACGGCGCCCGCCCAGTCGGCCGCCGCGCCGGCGGCGTCGGCGGCCACCTCCAGGGCGCGGAGGTGGAGCTCGCGCAGCTCACCCTGGCGGTGCTCGACCCAGGCCCCCCGCCCCTCGGGCAGGAAGCCCCGGCTGGCGACTGCGGCCGCCCGCTCGGCGGCGGCCCGGGCCTCGTCGGCCCGCCCGGCGGCCAGCGCCTCCTCGGCCCGGGCCAGGTCGGCGGGCGCGGCCTCCACGTCGACCTCGGTGCCGTCCGGCAGCTGCAGCTGCCAGACGCCGAAGGCGCTGGTCAGGGCCTCCGCCGGCGGCAGGCCGGCGCTGGCGAGCAGGCCCCGGACCCGCAGGGCGAGGCCTCGCAGCGACGTCTCCCAGGAACGGGGGAGGTCGTCGCCCCAGAGCAGCTCGGCCAGCTCGTCGCGCGTGACCGGCCGCCGGCGCTCGCACACGAGGTAGGCCAGGGCCAGCCGCCCGAGGCGTCCCAGCCCCCCGGTGTCCAGCGCCGCGCCGTCGGCCTCCACCCCGATCCGGCCGGCGAGGGAGATGCGGAGCACCGCACCACTACAGCACCAGGGTCAACGTCCCGCGGGGGAGGGGCCGGCCGGGAGGGCGTCGGGCCGGCTGAGGGCGCTGCGCAGGCTGTCGGCCACGAACGACGCGCCCCGGCCCGGGTCGACGGCGCACACCTGGCCGGATGCGGCCAGCGAGGTGGCCCGGGGCTCCGAGGTGCCGCCCCGGAGGGCGGCGGCCAGCCGGTCGGCCACGCCCCCGCTGCGGGCCACGGCCATGACCAGCCGCCCGGCGGCGACGTGGGCGGTGACCGAGTCCCACGCCGGCTCCCCGCCCGCGGCCACCAGGGCGACCGACCGGTTGCCGCCGGCCACCGCGGTGGCCACCGCCGCCACCCAGCGGGCCAGGACGCCCCGCTCGTAGGCGGGGACGAGCACGAAGTGGGAGTACTCGGGGTCGAGGGTGGCCGGGTCCGGGCCCGCCCCTCCGGCGCCGTCGGGCGCCACGCCGAGGAGGGGGAAGCCGGCCTTTTTCCGGGCCCGGGCCGTGGCCAGCAGACCGGCCATGCCGCCCCTCGTCCCCTCGTCGACGACGGTTGCGTCCAGCGCCTCGGCCACCGGGACGACGACCTTCTCGAGGAGCGGGACCAGCCGCTGGAGGTCGCCGGGGCGGGATCCGGCGGTGACGGGGACGATCGTGGGCACCCCCGTCGTCAGGCCCATGCCCCGGATGGCCTTGGCCAGATCGGCGCCCGGACGGGCGCGGACGGCCAGGGCCACCCGGCCGTCGCCGAAGGAGATGGGGAAGCGGGGCTGGATCAGGAGGAGCTCCACGGGCTTGGTGGTGCGATGCGGAGCGGCGATGTGAGCGGCGAGCGTGGCCGTTCGGCTACGCTCCGGGGCAACCCGAGGGCAGAGATGCCGGCGGGCGACCAAGCGAATGACACGAACAGTCGACTTTTGCAGCAGAAGTTTGTATCTTGTGCCCGCTGGCGACAACCCTCACCAGCGGCTGCTCGGGGCCGTCGGCATGGGTCCTTCGTCGTGGCTGTAGGGAATCTACCGAGAGAGTTGGCGGTGTGGGCGTCAGGCACTCCGGCGGGAGGCCACGAGCAAAGGAGCAGCGTTTGAGGACGCGAGCAGTAGGACTGTTGTCGGCGGCAATGGTGTTGGGCGGTCTCCTGGCCGTGTCGCCGGCCTCTGTCGGAGCGGCGCCGCTAAGCGGCCAGCCGTTCGCGGCGTACGGGTCGGGCGCGGCGGTGATCACCGAGGCCTTGGGGCTCGGGAGCACGACCGTCGCCAATGTCGAGGCGGCCTCGTCGGGCGGTGGGGTCAACTCCGCCGGCCTCAACGCGCCGCTCATCAACGAGTTCGGGGTCAACATCGCCCCGGCCACCCCGGGCAAGAACGCCCTGGGCCGCGGCACCGGCCTCGAGGTCGGCCTCGTCACGTCCGACCCGCAGCAGACCACGCTGAACCAGCTGCTGCTCTCCGGGCTGGCCATCGCCACCGCCCCGCCGCCGAGCGACCTGGTCACCAAGGAGATCCCGCTCAACCTCGACCCGGTGGCCTTCGCCAGCGTGCTCCGGGGCCAGGCCCAGGCCAACTACGACCCGGCCTTCTGCCCGGTGGGCAAGCCGCTCACCTACGGCCTGGGCCAGGCGGCCAACCTCGAGCTCCTGAACCTCGGTGGGGGCACCACGCCGCAGAACGGCTTCGCCACCCCGCTGCTGGGCACGAGCATCGACGCCTTCGGCACCCCCCGCGGCGTCTCCCAGTCCCGCACCGTCACCTACATGAAGGCCAACGGCGACGGCACCTTCGGCGTGGTGAGCGAGACCCGTCAGACGGTGGCCCCGATCTCGGTCCTGGCCAACGAGCTGACCCAGACCGCGGTCACCGTCGAGGTGGCCGGTGAGTTCGGTCTCCGGGTGACCGCCAGCGGCAAGCCCGGTGGGGCCACCGCCGAGTACCTCGGCAACCCGGTCCTGACCATCACGGTCACCACCCTGGGCGTCCCCGTGGAGATCATCAGCATTGCGCTGTCGGACCTCCTCGGCCAGGACGGGCTCACCATCGACCTGCCGGGCATCGCCACCGTGGCGCTGGGCGCCCCGCCCCGTGACCTCAACGGCTCGCCCACCAGCGACCCGGTCCTGGCTGCCGACGGCACGTCGGCCCGGGCCGCGGCCGACATCGTCCGCCTGTCGCTCCTGGACCTGCCCGGCCTCACCGTGCTGGACCTGGCCCTCGGGCACATGGAGGGCGCTGTGGCTGCGCCGGCCGGTGGTGTCACGTGCGACATTCCGGTCAGCAAGGTGGCCAGCGTGAACCCGGTGACCGTCGGCAACGACTTCACCTACACCATCTCGATCCCCGCCGACTCCGCCCTGTACCAGGCTCTCTTCAACTGTGACCTGATCAACATCAGCGCCGTCGACACGGTCGAGACCCAGAGCGGCAACCCCCGCATCCAGCTGCTGGGGGCCAGCCACGGAGGGGTGATCTCGGGCAACAGGGTCACATGGGCCAACCTCGGGAACTACAGCTTGGGGCAACCACCGATTGTGCTGACGATCAACGCCCGGATTCCCACCAACTCCGGCGCCGGGGTGCTGCGTGACACGGTCAACGTCACCGCCACCCTGGGCAACTGCCGGGGTACGGGAGCGGGCAGCGACCTCGTCCAGGGTGGGGCCCGCCTCGACGGCAGCGCGATCACCGGCGCCGTGACCCTGGTCGGTCCCGATGTCAGCCGGGGTGACCTGGCCGCCACCGGTGGCACCTCGTGGCCGCTCGTGGCCGGTGGCGGGTTCATGCTCGCCGCCCTCGGCCTGGTCCGCCTGCGCCGCCGGGTGACCGCTGAGGTACCCGCCAAGAGCTGATCCCGGCGCCCACACGCCGGCCGCACCGCCGAACTGCCTGCAGCGCACCAGCGCTGCAGGCAGTTCGCTTTTCCGGGGCCGGACGCGCCGGTAGGGTACGGACCATGACCACGTTCCTCACTCTGGAGACCGCGGAGACCGACGCCCAGGAGGCCGGGCCCGGCTGCGGCTGCTGCATCCCTCCGCCCGACACCGTCGACCAGCGGGTGGCGCTGCTGGAGGAGCGCCGGCAGCGGCTGGAGGCCAGGCTGGGCCGGATGCGGGCCTGACTCTTTCCGAATTCTCGGGTCGGTCCCAGGGTTCTCTCAGGCCCAGGTGGGAAGGATCCACCCATGTACACGTCGAAGTCCATGAGCCGCCTGGGCCGGGCCCTGGTCGCCGTCGCCACGTCGATCGTCACCGGCGCCGGCGCGGGCGCCGCCCTGGCCCACAAGCCCCTGCTGGTCAGGTGCGACGAGCAGCCCCGGATCAGGCGGGCCGCCTGATCCGGCGCCTCCCTCAGGTGGCCCTGGCGACGTACAGGTGGCGCGACACCTCGATCCGGGCCTCGGGCTCGTCGAGCAGCCCCTCCAGGGCCGCCAGGTCGGCGGGGGCGGCGTAGGGCTCGAGGTGGTCCCGGGCCCGTGACACCTGGCCGTGGGCGAAGCGGCGGCACTTGTCGTCCAGCGGCGGGTCGACGGTCAGGGTGAGCGTGCGATCGGCCGCCACCTCGAACCCGGCGGCCTGCAGCATGTCGGGATAGCCGACCGACTCGGCGGCCCCCGGCAGGCTGGCGCGCATGCCGGCGAACCAGGCCGCCCAGGCCGCGTCGAGCCGATCCCACAGCCCCGGCCGCCCGAGGTCGGAGTCCTCGCCCATGATCCGCACCGGGCCGGCGTGCTCGATCAGGGCCAGCAGCCCGCCCGGCGCCAGCAGGTCGCGGATGCCGCGGAGGGCGTCCACCTCGTCGCCGACGTGGTGGAGCGCCATCGACGCCCAGGCCACGTCGGCCCGGCCCAGCGTGGCCAGGCCGGCGGGCAGCTCCACCAGCCGGGTCTCCACGCGGTCGGCGAGCCCGAGGCGATCGGCCCGGGCCCGGGCGTGGGCGAGCATGGTGGCCGACCCGTCGGCGGCGACGACGGTGGCCGAGGCGAACCGCTCGGCCAGGACGCAGGTGCCCACGCCCGGCCCGCAGCCGAGGTCGAGGATCCGCCGCACCTCCACGCCGTGGCGCCGGCACAGCGCGGCCAGGGTGGCGGTGGCGTCGGTCACCAGGCCGGCGAGCACCTCGCCCTCCAGCTCGGCGCGCGCCGCCATCTCCGGCGAGTCGAAGTCCAGGTGGTGGTGATGATGGGTGGCATCGGGCATGGGCCCACGGTACGGCCGGACTGCGGCACGGGCATACCATCTTGCCAATGACGCAAGATGCCATCGAGCGCACCGCCCGCCACCGCATCCGCAGCCTTCGGCAGGCCCGGGGGTGGTCCATCGACGAGCTGGCCCGCCGGTCCCACATCGGGCCGTCCACCATCAGCCGGATCGAGACCGGCCACCGCCGCCTGGCCCTCGACCACCTGGTGACCCTGGCCCAGGCGCTGGAGACCACCGTCGACGAGCTCCTCGTCGACGACGACGCCGGCGGCGACGTCGTCATCCGCCCGACGTCGGACACGGCCAAGGGCGTCACCTACTGGATGCTCACCCGTCCCGGCGACCCCACCGGGCGGATCGTGGCCAAGATGCGGGTGCCCGCCACCAAGGGCTCGCCCGAGCCCCGGGTCCATCCCGGGCGGGACTGGTTCTACGTCCTCGAGGGCACCGTCCGCCTCCTGCTCGGCGAGCGGGAGCACCTGGTCCAGGTCGGGCAGGCCGCCGAGTTCGACACCATGACCCCCCACTGGATCCTGGGCTACGGCGGCCCGGCCGAGATCCTGACCATCTTCGACCGCCACGGCGAGCAGTCCCACCTGCGCCAGGGCTGACCCGCGGCAGCGTCATGCGTGTTTGGCATGATGTGATGCCGTTCACGCCCGAGCGGCGTAGGGTCGGACCATGATCGAAGACTCCTCCCCCGAGGTGGCCGTCATCGGCGGAGGGGCGGCGGGCTCGTCCGCCGCCCTGGTGCTGGGCCGGGCCCGGGCCGGCGTCCTCCTCGTCGACGCCGGACGGCCCTCCAACACGCCGTCGACGGGGATCGGCGGCCTCCTGGGCCACGACGGGGCGATCCCCGCCGACTTCTACCGCCGGGCCGCCGGCGAGCTGGCCGCCTACCCGACCGTCGCCCGCACCGCGGCCACGGTGACCGCCATCCACGGCGACGAGGGGCCGCGGTGGCGGCTCGAGCTGGACGGCGGCGCCACGGTGCGCACCGACCGCCTCGTGCTGGCCATGGGCATGCGCTACGACGTCCCCGCCATCGACGGCATCGAGCCCCGCTGGGGGGCCAGCGTCTTCCACTGCCCGTTCTGCCACGGCTGGGAGCACCGCGACCAGCCCATGGCCGTGCTCGGCGGCGCCCCGGGGACCGTGGACCGCACCCTGCTCCTGCGCCGGTGGACCGAGCGACTCACACTGGTCACCGCCGGCACCGTGCTGACCGGCGCCGAACGCGACCGGCTGGCCGGCGCCGGCGTGCACATCGTCGACGCGGGCGTCGCCTCGGTGGACGGCCCCGGCCGCGAGCTCCGCTCGGTCACCCTCACCGACGGGACGGTGCTCGACGTGCGGGGCCTGCTGGTGCCCGCACCCCACCAGCACCGGGCCCCCGCGCTGCTCGACGGGCTCGGGCTGGCCACCACCGAGACCGGCCACCTCGTGATCGATGCGCTGGGGGCGACCAGCGTCGCCGGCATCTGGGCCGCCGGCGACCTGACCGGCCCGCTGGCCAACGTGGCCCGGGCCATCGCCGAGGGCAGCATGTGCGGCATCGCCGTGACCCGCGACCTCGTCGCCGCCCAGGGCTGAGCGGCGACGAGGCGGGAAGGGTCCCGGCTACGGGCTAGTCGTGGCCGTTGCGGCCGTCCCCGTTGGCCGGGGGCTCGCCGTTGCGCTCCTCGGGCGGCGAGGGGGGCCGGCGGAAGGCCCGCCCGGCCAGCTCCTCCTCGCTGAGCTCGACCTCGACCAGCACGTCGCCCTGGGGCTGGACCACCCGGTGGCGGCCGTTGAGGAGGGGCAGGGGGATGTCGACCTTGCTGTGGCGCTGGTGGGCGTGGAGGACCCGGTTGTGGTAGTCCTCGGCCAGGCGGTCGAACTCCGGGGTGCCATAGGGCGTACCGTCGATCAGGGTGCCCGGGCGGCCCTCGATGATGGCCTTGATGTCCTCGCCGGTGACCGTCTTGTGGGTCTCCAGGGCGTGGGCCACGGCCAGCACGGCCCGGCGGTTCTCCCGGAGCAGCCGCTCGGTACGCTCCATGAGCTGGCCCAGCAGGTCCTCGATGCGGGATCCCAGGCTGGACTCGAGCAGGTCCTTCTTGTCCTTGCCGTCGTCCTTGCCGCCCGGCTTGCCGCCCCCGCCGATGCCGACCTTCTGGGTCACGCCGTGGGAGGCCACGGTGGACCCCATGCCCCAGTAGCCCTCCATGAGGGTGGCGATCTGGGTGGCCGACTCGAGGTCGCCCGAGACGCCCGAGGAGTTGTCGCCCTCGAAGAACATCCGCTCGCCGACCAGGGAGGCCAGGGCCACCATGATGTCGGCCTCATACTCCGACCGCCACCGGGTGAACTGGTCCTCAGGCGGGATGGAGGCGACCATCCCCAGGTAGGTGCCGCCCTTCTCGATGGTGGCGATGTCGATGGTCATGTGGGCCCGGACCCGGTAGGCGGCCACCGCGTGGCAGGCCTCGTGGACGGCCACCGCGTGGCGCTCGCGCTCGATGTACTCCACGTCCTCGGGGGGGCCGAGGTCCTTGAGCTGCTTGGCCTTGACCACGTCGTTCCAGGTGATCGAGTCACGGCCGGCCCGGATGGCGTTGATCAGCGCCTCGTTGACCATGTCCTTGATCGTGGCCCCGGTGGCGTAGGGGGTGATGGTGGCCAGCTTGTCGACGTCGGCCGCGGTGAGCTGGTGGTTGACCTTGGCCAGGTAGCCCTCGTAGGTGCGGACCCGGCCCGGCTTGGACGGGTACCCCACCTTGTAGATGCGGTCGATGCGGCCGGGGCGCAGCAGGGCCTCGTCGAGGGCCTGGGGCATGTTGGTGGCCATCATGATCAGCATCCGGTACTTGGGCGGGGGCTTGGGCTTGAAGCCCAGCGCCCGGCGAACCACCCGGTTCATGAGGCCCTTGGGTTTCTTGAGGCCCGACATCTCCGCCAGCAGGGCCTGGAGCGTGCCCATCCCGCCACCGCCCATGCCCATCATGAACCGCTCGAGGCGGCGACGCTCGGGCTCGGGCCCGGAGCTGGCGTCCAGCCAGTTGCGCAGCGTCATGCTGGCCACCTGGGGGTCGATGTAGGACAGGCCGTTGCAGCCGTTGGCCGCGGCCCACGGGCCGGTCATCTGGCCGCCGCCGAACGGCCCGCCCTGGGTCAGGGCCCCCCGGCTGCCCAGCGAGTCCGCCTCGTCGAAGAAGACGATGACCCCGCCGTAGCGGACGGAGAGCCGGCGGAGCTTGCGGAACAGGGCCTTGACCTTGAGGATGCCGACGCCCATGAACATGTTGGTGAAGGCGCCGGGATCGACGAAGATGTACGGCTTGCCCGTCTCCCCGGCCACCGCCTCGGCCATGAGGGTCTTGCCGGTGCCCGGCGGGCCCCAGAGCAGGATGCCACCCGGCACGTAGCCGCCCTTGCGCTCGATGGACTCGGGGTCCTCGAGGAAGACGATGTTCTCCTTGATCTTCTCCAGGACGTTGTCCTGGCCCCAGACGTCGGAGAAGCGGGTCTTGATGTCGTCGGGGAAGTACACCTCCATGCCGCCCCGGGACAGGAACCAGAACAGGGCGACGAACTGGATGACGATGAAGACGACGGCGAACAGGAGCTGGAAGATCATCGGCAGCGCCGTCCACAGCGCGTTCGGGAACTGCACCAGGCCCTGGATCGGCGACGTGTCGAACAGCGCGCCCAGGACCATGGCCAGGATGGCCACGAAGACGGCCAGCCGGACGGTTCGCCCGAGGCGGTACCGGGTCCAGTCGTTCATCTTCCCGGTGCGGCGCTCCATGGCCCCGAACACCCTCTGGGTCCAGAACCGGTGCCACCCGGCCGAGTGCTCGCTGATCCGGTAGTGGATCTGGCGGACGAACTCGAGGGCGGCCAGGGCGATGATCCACCACTTGTCGCCCAGCTGCTGGTCGACGGCCTCGCCGAAGGGCAGGATCGGGTTGTCTCCCGTCTCGGCCAGCACGAAGAAGAAGAACAGGACGGTCAGGAGCACCAGGAGCTTGATCCGGTCCCAGAGGCCCAGCGGCTTGCGGGTGGTCCGGTCCTCCAGCCGCTCGCGGCTCTTGAAGCCGAAGGTCGGGCCCTGATCGGGCGGCGCCAGCCCTGCCGGTTCGATGCTGGTGTCAGGCATGAGTTCAGCCCTTCGGTTTGACGGTGAACGACTTGGCGATCTCCGTGAAGAGTTGGTTGTGACGGAGGAACTGCGCCTCCCCCGACCGGATCAGCAGGACGTAGAGGCGCTCGGCCTTGGCGTCCACGAGGGTGGTCTGGTCGAAGGCGTAGAACGGCGAGCTGGTGTTGGGGCGGAGGACGAAGCGCAGGCGCACGCCCCGGACGCCGCCGGGGTAGTGGAGCTCCTCCTCGTCGATGGCCCGGAAGGTGGACGTGCTCTCGCCGACGATGCCCACGCTGCGGCCGATGGCCTCCTCGGCGGCCTCCTGCTTGAGTTCGTCGTAGTTCACGATGACGTTGCGGAGGGCGGCGAAGCTCACCTGGTCGTGCTCGTCGGCGTCGAGGGCCCGGACGCTGACCTCCACCAGGGGCTCCTCGGTGAGGGCCAGGGCGTGCTCCACCGAGGGCTGCGGGTCGCCGTCAAAGGCCATGCGCCACTGGAACTCCCGGTTGACCAGGACGTCGATCAGCGACGACGGCCGGTTGGCCTGGCGGGCCGCGTCGACCTCGGCGCCGATCAGCTCGTCGTGGGTGTAGACCTTCCAGTCCTGGGGCACCTTGAGGTAGGTGTTGATGGAGGCGTTGCTGATGTAGCGGAACTTCGAGTCCGAGCACGCGCCGGCAAGGAGCGCGGCCATCAGCACGACGCTCAGTGCCGGCCAAAGCCGCCGCCCGCGGTGAGGGCGTGCGGGGCCGGTGCGATGTGTACGCACGTCCTCGAGCTTACCGGCGTGCCGGCCGAAGCATGGTCCGGTTCGCCTGTAGTGTCCCCCGGGTCGATGGCCACCGACCGACGGTTCCGATTCGGAGCCCAGATCTCCTTCGCCGGGTCCGGCCACGAGTGGGCGGCGAAGGCCCGCCGGGTGGAGGACATGGGCTACGCCACCCTGTGCGTGCCCGACCACTTCGACGACCAGCTGGCCCCGTTCCCGGCCCTGGTCGCGGCCGCCGCGGCCACCTCCGCCCTCCGGGTTGGCACCCTGGTGCTGGGCAACGACTACCGGCATCCCCTGCTGGTGGCCAAGGAGGCGGCCACCGTCGACCTGCTCACCGGCGGGCGGCTCGAGCTGGGCATGGGCGCCGGCTGGCTGCGGCGGGACTACGACCAGGCCGGCCTGGCCTGCGACCCGGCGGGGGTGCGCATCGACCGGCTGGAGGAGGGCCTGGCCGTGGTCAAGGGGCTCCTGGCCGGCGGTGCCTTCTCCTTCCGCGGCAAGCACTATGAGATCAACCACCATCCGGGCACGCCCCTTCCCGCCCAGCGGCCGCGGCCGCCGATACTGGTCGGCGGCGGGGGCCGGCGCATCCTGTCGCTGGCCGCCCGGGAGGCCGACATCGTCAGCGTGAACTTCGACCTGCGCTCGGGATCGCTGGGCCCCCACCTGGGCGCCACGGCCACCGCGGAGGCCACCGCCGAGCGGGTGAAGTGGGTGCGGGAGGCGGCCGGCGACCGCTTCGACGACCTCGAGCTCTCCCACACCGCCTACCTGACCATGGTCACCTCCGATCGCGATGCGGTCGCGGCCGGGCTGGGCTCGGGGTTCGGCCTCGACGCCGACCAGGTGCTGGCCATGCCCAACTTCGCCATCGGCACCGTCGGCCAGATCGCCGATGAGCTCGAGCGCCGGCGGGACGAGCTCGGCTTCTCCTACGTGGTCGTGGGCGGGGAGTGCTACGAGGCCATGGCCCCGGTCGTGGCCCGACTGGCCGGAACCTAGGTTGTGCGCGATGAAGTCCACCGAGCTCCATATCGACACGTCGGGCCGCCACCTGTCGGATCTGACCGCGGAGGTGGGCGAGTTCTGCCGGTCGCTGGGCGACGGGCTGGTGTCGGTGTTCGTCCCCCATGCGACTGCCGGCGTGGCCCTCATGGAGACTGGTTCGGGGTCGGAGGCCGACCTGGACGAGCTGCTGGGCCGCCTGCTGCCCCGCGACGACCGCTACCGGCACCGCCACGGGGCCAAGGGCCACGGCGCCGACCACCTGCTGCCGGTGCTGGTCGGCCCGTCGATCGTCGTGCCGGTCGTGGGCGGCCGGCTCCAGCTCGGCACGTGGCAGAGCCTGGTGCTGGTGGACTACAACGCCGACAACCCCGAGCGCCGGGTGCGCCTGAGCTTCCTGGCCGGCTGAGCGGCGGGCCTGCCTTCCTAGTGGCCGGGCTTCTGGATGTAGGTCTCCGCGGCCTGGACCGCGGTGGGGGCGAGGACGGCCAGGGTCACGAAGGCCGAGGTCAGCCAGGCCCTGAGCCGGCGGGAGGCGGGGTGGCGCTCCACGGCGCTCACCCGAGGGGCCGGGAGATGGCGAGCGTGCCGGCCTGCAGAGCCAGCCCGACCGGGGCGAACAGGACGGCGAGGGCCAGGGCCGCTCGCCGCAACCGACGGGTCTGCATGGGGATCCTCCTCTTCGACGTGCCGACCGGCGTCTCCGGTCGAGCCCATCGTCGGGGCCCGGCCTTGCCGGGCCCTTGCCGCCCCCTTGCCGGTCAGGCGGCCAGGACGTCGAGCACGGCCCGCAGGTCGGCCGACCTGACCGCCCCCTCGGGGAGGGGCGGCGGGTCGCCCTCGATGTCGTCCCGCCACACGTGGACCACGCGCATGCCCGCCCCAAGGGCTCCCTCCACGTCGGCCGAGAAGGTGTCGCCCACGAACAGCGCCTCGTGGGCCTCGACCCCGCAGCGCTCCAGCGTGTGCCGGAAGATGCGGGGGTGCGGCTTGCGGGCGCCGGCCTGAGCGGAGGTCACGGCCACGTCGACCAGGTGGTCGAGGCCGCTCTGGGCCACGGCCCGGTCGAGGTCCCAGTCCCAGTTGGAGCAGATGGCCACCGTCACGCCCCGGGCCCGCAGGTGCTCGAGCACGTCCGGGACCTCGTCGTAGGCCTTCAGCGTGTAGGCCTTGGAGGCCGAGTGCAGGTCGGCGACCAGGGCCTCCAGGTCGTCCTCGCCCACCCCACAAGCCGCCGCCCGCCGCCGCAGGCGCTCCCGCTCCCAGGCCAGGTAGGCGTCGCGGCTGACCGAGTGCTCGAGGTGCTCGTCGCCGTCACTGGCCTCGCCGACGAAATTGTGGCCCCAGTTGGCGGCGTCGAACGGCAGGCCGTGGCGGGCGAAGACCTGCTCGTGGGTCTCACCCCAGGAGACGGCCCGGGCCAGGGTCCCGTAGAAGTCGAAGAGGACGGCCCGGGCCGCCCTCATGGTCGGGTGGTGCGCAGCCACCCGAAGGTCATGCCCAGGACCGACCACAGCGTCACCGCCCCGGCCAGGGTGGCGATGCGGAACTGCCAGATGAGGGTGGCCGGCGCGGTGACCGGGTCGGGGTTGGCGGGGAGGGCCACGAGGCCGACGGCGGCCAGGCCGACCCAGACCGCGGCGGTGGCCGGCACGGCCTGGTGGAGGCCCATCCCCCGGGCCAGGAAGGCCCGCCAGGCCCGCCAGCCGGCCCAGGTGGCGACCACCGACCAGGCCAGGGCGACGAGGTAGAGGGCGGTGCGCCGGCCGATGGTGTCGGGGTCGCCGACGGCCGGCGGGTTGGCCGGGTACTTCAGGAACGGCAGCAGGAAGACGGCGACGAAGCCGGCCACGGCCAGGCCGACCGCGGCCCGCCAGTCGTCGGCCGCCCGCAGCCGGTGGCGGACGGCGGCGTAGGCGATGGTGAAAATGGCGCCGATGGCGGCGCCGTAGAGGACGGCGGCGGCCATGCCGCCG
>Ga0247704_1000045_pt1 | contig 32329 bp, 36 predicted proteins | sample 41W_NmetaG_FD_189042 | JGI IMG/M metagenome (GOLD analysis project Ga0247704, IMG submission 189042) | Soil microbial communities from hillslope of Landscape Evolution Observatory, University of Arizona, Oracle, AZ, United States - 4-1-W_N | ecosystem: Engineered > Artificial ecosystem >...
GGCCGGTAGCGGGCGGCGAGGGCCGCCCGCTACCGGCCGGTGGCGGTCGCCGACGCGGCCCGGCTGCCGCTGGCCGGCGCCAGCGTCGACCTCGTCTGGTGCATCCACGTCCTCCACCACCTGCCGGATCCGTCGGCCGTGCTGGCCGAGATCCACCGCGTGCTGCGTCCCGGCGGCTCGCTGGTGCTGGCCGAGTCGGTGGAGGACAACCCCCTGCTGCGGGCCGGCCGGCGGCTCCACGACTCCTGGGACGGCGTGGGCATCCACGCCCGGTTCAGCGCCCGGGCCCTGCTCGACGATCTGGCCGGGGCCGGCCTGGACCCGGTGGAGCACCGCCAGCACAGCCTGGTGTCGTTCGCGGCGTGGGCCCTCCCTCAGGGGGTCGACCGGCGGGCCTGGCACGCCCTGGCCGCGGCCGAGGCCCGCCTACCGGAACGGCTCGGCCGCTGGGGCGCTCATCTCGAATGCGTCGCCCGGCGCCTCTGAGCCGGGGCAGTTGGTGAAGCCGTCGCGGATGGCCCGGCTGATCTCGCCGAGCTGGCTGACCTGCTCGGGGGTCAGGACGTCGAAGAGGTGCTGGCGCACGGCCTCGACGTGCCCCGGCGCCGCGGCCTCCAGGGCGGCGAACCCCTTGTCGGTGAGCACGGCGAGGGCGCCCCGCTTGTCGGTGGGGCAGGCCTCCCGCCGCACCCAACCGGCCTCCTCCAGCCGGGACACGGCGTGGGACAGCCGGCTGCGCGACGACATCGACAGGTCGGCCAGCTGGCTCATCCGCAGGGTCCGGCACGGTGCCTCCGACAGGGCCACGAGGATCTCGTAGTAGGTGTGGGGCATGTCGGCATCGTGCTGGAGCTCCCGGTCCAGCGCCTCGGTCAGCAGGCGGATGGCGCTGAGGAAGGCCCGCCACGTCCGCTGCTCCTCCTCGTCCAGCCACCGCGGCTCGGTCACGGTCCCATGGTACCGAGGACGTTGAGATTTCAACCGGACCCTGTCGACGACCCCGCCGACCCCCGGGTCGCCGACTTCTCCTCGCTCAAGGACCACCACCTGCGCCGGCACGGCCACTTCGTGGCCGAGGGGGCGCTGGTCATCCGCCAGCTCCTCCGCTCGCGCTACCCCGTGCGGGCCGTGCTCGTCACCACGCAGGGCCTGGCCGCCCTCGGCGACGATCTCGCCGACGTCAGCGTCCCCGTGTACCTGGCCACCCAGGGCGTGATGGAGGCGATCACCGGTTTCCACTTCCACCGCGGCGCGCTGGCCTCGGCCGAGCGGCTGCCCCCGGCCGACCTGGCGTCGGTGGCCGCCGCCGACCGGCTCCTCCTGGCCGAGGGGGTGACCGACAACGAGAACCTGGGCGCCCTGTTCCGCAACGCGGCCGCCTTCGGGGTGGGCGGCGTCGTCCTCGACGGTGGCTGCGCCGACCCGCTCTACCGCCGGACGGTGCGGGTCTCCATCGGCCAGGCGCTGCGCCTGCCCTTCGCCCGGGTGCCGGCCATGCCCGCGGCCGTCGCCGCGCTCCAGGCCCTCGGCTTCGAGGTGCTGGCCCTCACCCCGTCACCAGATGCCGACGACGTGCGCACCGTCGCCCGCAGTCGCCGCCAGGCGCTGCTCGTGGGCGCCGAGGGCCCGGGGCTGACCGATGGGGCCCTGGCCGCCGCCGACCGGCGGGTGCGGATCGCCATGGCGCCGGGTGTCGACTCGCTGAACGTGGCCACCGCGGCCGCCGTCGTCCTCCATCACCTCTCGGCGAGGTAGGCGGCCGCCGCCCCGCTCAGCCTTGCGTTGACATGTGACCAAACAGTCACATATAGTCGATCCGTGGACGCGGTGTTCAAGGCCCTCGCCGACCCCACCCGGCGCAGCCTGCTCGACGAGCTGTTCCGCCAGGACGGCCAATCCCTGCGGGCCCTGGAGGAGCGGTTCCCCATGTCGCGCTTCGGCGTGATGAAGCACCTCAAGCAGCTCGAGGAGGCCGGCCTCGTCGTCACCCGGCGGCGGGGCCGGGAAAAGCTCCACTTCCTGAACCCGGTCCCGATCCGGCTCGTCCACGACCGGTGGGTGAGCAAGTACGCCGAGCCCTGGGTCGCCGCCCTGAGCGACCTCAAGACCAGACTGGAGACCTCCATGGAGAAGGTGTTCGAGATCTACATCCGCACCACGCCCGAGCGCCTGTGGGAGGCGATCCTCGACCCCGAGGTTCGCAGCAAGTACAACTTCGGCGTCGGCGTCCATTCGGACTGGACGGTCGGCGCCCGCATCGAGACCCGGCACCCCAAGGCGCCCGGCCTGCTGGGCGAGGGCGAGGTGCTCGAGGTGGACCCGCCCCGCCGCCTGGTCCACACCATGGTCGCCCTCTGGAGCGACGAGGCCAAGGCCGAGGGCAGCTCCCGGGTCACGTGGGAGATCGAGCCGGTCGGCGACTCCTGCCGGCTCCTCGTCACCCACGACGAGCTGCGGGAGGGCGCCAGCGAGGAGCTCTACGGCGGCTGGCCCATGATCCTGTCCGGCCTCAAGACCTGGCTGGAGACGGGCGAGCTGCTCACCACGCCGGGTTCCCTCATGTACAGCTGACGGACGACTAGGCGACGAGCTTCTGGGCCGGGCTCTGCCCGGCGATGGTGACCTCGGCGGTGATCGGCACCGGGTTGCCGACGATGTCGAGGACGGGGCAGTGGGCGTTCACCGCGTCCACCAGCTCCTCGTAGCGGGCGGCCGGTTCCGGTCCGTCCACGGTCACGAACAGCCGGATGGCGCGGAACCCGGGACGGATCTCCTCGTCGAGGCCGAAGAAGCCGCGCAGGTCGACGTCGCCCTCGACCCGGGCCTCGACGCTCTCCAGCTCGATGCCGAGCTTGGCCGCCCAGACCCGGTAGGTGATGGCCTGGCAGGCGCCGAGCGCGGCGAGGACGAGCTGGACGGGGTTGGCGGCCAGGTCGGTGCCGCCCAGCACCTCGGGTTCGTCGACCTTGAACGTGTGGTTCCCGGTCGTCACGTCGACCTCGGTGACGCCGACCAGCGTGGTCTGGGCGTCGAACGACGCGGCGGCGTTGGCCTCGTCGGCGGCGATCGCCTGGGCCAGACCGTCGAGGATGGTTCTGAGTGTGGTCATACCCCGACCGTGCGCGCCCCGGCCGCCGTCCTCCAGGGCAGAACGGCCCGAATGGGCGTCCGAAGGGCCCGACTGGGCCACGAGGGCGCGAGAGTGTCGGCCGGGCGCCCGACCGAACGCGAGGTGGAAGGCGATGTCCTCGACCGTGCTGTACATGTCGATGTCCCTCGACGGATTCATCACCGGCCCCAACCCGACGCCGGAGAACGGTCTGGGCGACGGGGGGATGCGGCTGCACCAGTGGGTGTTCCCCGGCGGCGGCGACGACCTCGACGCGGCCGTGGCCCGGCTGCACGGGGTGAACCGCAGGATCTACGACGAGTTCATGTCGACCGGGGCGGTGCTGGCCGGCCGCCCGACCTTCGAGCCGGCGGGCGGCTGGGGAGGCGACCATCACGACGGCGTACCGATCTACGTCCTCAGCCGGCGCCCCCCGCCGGCGTGGGCGGCCGGGTGGCCGGCGGTCCACTACATGAGCGACCTCGAGGCCGCGGTCCGCGACGCCAAGGCCGCGGCCGGCGACCGGAACGTGCTGGTCCACGGGGCGAACCTCGCCCAGCGCGCGCTCGTGGCAGGCCTCCTCGACGAGCTCGAGATCCACCTGGTCCCGGTCCTGCTCGGCGACGGGCGGCGGCTGTTCGAGCACCTCGGGACCGAGCAGCGGGAGCTGGAGCGGCTCAGGGTGCTCGAGGGCGAGGGCGGCGTCACCCATCTCCGCTATCGCGTCCGCCGGCCGGCCGACGACCAGGCGTGACGCCTCCGCAGCCGGCCGGGCCGCACCACCGCCCTCCTCCCCGCCCGCCGCCGACGAGGTGGCGGGCTACTCCGGGGCCGGTCGAATCCGCCCACTTCCGGGGACAGCCGGTAGGGGACGGACGATATGGGGCGCATGTTGTGAGACCACACCTGGCGGCACGCCGGGGCAGGTTCTCACGGTTCGCGAGGTGCCCCTGTGCGCACTGGTGGGCTAGGGCGGCAGTCGACGATCAGCCGGTTCGGGACGCGCGTTAGGGGCGCCCTCGGGCGATATCACTGTAAGGGTCCCATGGCGGTGGTGGGGGATGAGGGCGGCGTCTGGGGTCGACAATGAGGGGCCGCACCGGCGGCGCTCGATGCGTAGGCGTAGCGTCGTAGCCAGTGAACGTCCGGCTCCTCGGCCCTCTGGAGGTCATGGGTCATTCCGGCCGGTGCGCAGCGCTCCCCGGCGCCAAGCTACGGGCCCTGGTCACCTTGCTCGCCGTCGACGCCGGCTCGGTTGTGTCCGTTGATCGCCTGATCGAGCGCCTCTACGGCGACCATCTGCCGGCCAGCCCCATGAACGCGCTGCGCCTGCTCGTGTCGAAGCTGCGAAAGGCGCTGGCCGAGGTGGGAGAGGACGACGTCCTGGTCACCCAAGCGCCCGGGTACCTGCTCGCCGTGGACCGCGACGCCGTGGACGTGTTCCGGTTCGAGCGCCTGTGCGCCGAAGGCCGGCGCGTTTCCGAAGCCCAGCCGGAAGACGCCCGCGACAGACTGCGGGAGGCGTTGGCTCTCTGGCGGGGCGAGGCTCTCGTCGACGTCGCGTACGACGACGTGGCCACGGTGGAGCGTCTGAGGCTCGAGGAGCTGCGCCTGGAGGCGCTCGAGGACCTCATCGACGCCGAGTTGTCAGCCGGTGCGCACGCCGAGGTCTTGGCCGACCTGCAGCGCCTGACCGCGGAGTCTCCGTTGCGCGAGCGGTTCTGGGGCCAGCTGATCGTCGCCCTGTATCGCTGCGGTCGCCAAGCCGACGCCCTTGCCGCCTACCAGCGGGCCCGCGACGAGCTGCTCGACGTGGGCCTGGAGCCGGGTCCCGCCCTGCGGCGGCTCGAGGCGGCGGTGCTGGCCCAGGATCCGAGCCTCGATGGCGCCGCGGCGCGCAGCAACGGACGGGCCGGGAACCTGCCCCTCGGCCTGACCGAGCTCGTCGGTCGGAAGCGAGAGGTGGCCGCGCTCCGGCTCCTGCTCGGCGTCCACCGCCTGGTCACGATCGTCGGGCCCGGCGGTGCGGGGAAGACCCGGCTGGCCCTCGAGGTCGGGCGGTCGTTCGCCACAGAAGTGGCCGACGGGGCGTGGATCGTCGAGCTGGCGCCGGTCGGCGCCGGCGCCGTTGCCACCACCACCGCGGCCGTACTCGGTGTCGACCACGCGCCGGCCCTTGCCCTGGCCGGGCGGGAGCTCCTGCTCCTTCTCGACAACTGCGAGCACGTGCTCGACGAGGCGGCCGGGTTGGTGCACACCCTGCTGACCAGCGTCGCCGAAGTCCGGGTGCTGGCCACCAGCCGCGAGGCGCTCGGTGTGGAGGGGGAGCACTGCTTCGTCCTGCCCCCCCTGCACGTCGAGGACGCGGTTGAGCTGTTTGCCGAGCGGGTGGAGGCGGCGGGGGGTGAGGACGGTCGTCGTCACGCCTTCGACATCTGCTCCCAGCTCGACGGGCTGCCGCTCGCAGTGGAGCTCGCCGCATCGCGGGCGGCCCACCTGGGCGCCGCCGAGGTGCTCCGCCGGCTCGACGACCGGTTCCGGCTGCTGACCGGTGGCCGGCGCACCGCCGACCCCCGGCAGCAGACGCTGCGGGCCGTGGTCGACTGGAGCTGGGAACTGCTCGACGAGGACGAGCGGCGGGTGTTCCGGCGGTTCTCGGTCTTCGCCGGCTCGGCCTCCCTCGAGGCGGCCGAGGAGGTGTGCGACGCCGACGCCGCCGACGTCCTCCCCCGGCTGGCGGACAAGTCGCTGCTCTTCCTGGACCGGTCGGTGCGCACCCCTCGGTTCGCGATGCTGCAGACCCTGGCTGACTATGCCGGCGCAAGGCTGGCCGAGAGCGGCGAGGAGGGCGAGATCCGCACCCGCCACGCCCGATGGGCCGCCGACCTGGCTGCGAGCGGCGACGCCGGCCTGCGGAGCGACGCCCAGGTGGTCTGGCTGGCCCGTCTGGCCTCGGAGATGGACAACCTGCGGGCGGCCGCCAGGTGGGCGACGGACCACGATCCGGAGCTGGCGCTGGTCATGGCCGGTGACCTGGGCTGGTTCTGCTACATGACGGATCAGGCGGAGATGGCGTGGACGCTCCTCACTGCAGCCTTGGACCGGACGTCGGGAGCGAGCGAGGCGCGGGCCCGGGCCCTGTCCTACGCCGTCCCCTTGGGCACGATGAGCGGGCACCTGGAGGCGGCGGCCGCCTACGGCGAGCAGGTCGAGGCTGCGGTTCCCGCCGACGGGCCTCCTGCCGTACGGGGGCGGGCCCTGGCCATCATGGCCCTGGCCGACGTGCAGCACGGCGCGGTGCAAGAGGTGCAGGCGTCGCTGGCCCGGGCCCGCGCCTGCCTCGAGGGTCCCGGCGAGCGCTGGTGGCTTGGGTACCTGGACGTGCTCGAAGCCATCGTCGCCCTCTACGACGGCCGGGCTGCAGAAGCGGTGGACCTCCTCGACCGGGCGGTGGCAACCATGCGGCTGGTCGGCGACGACTGGATGGCGCTCACGGCGTCGATCCCCCGGGCCTATCTGGCCGAGCGAGCCGGCCGGCTCGACGATGCGGCCGCCGCGCTCGAGGAAGGCGTGGCCGGTGCGACCAGGTTCCGGGACGCCCTGGCCGGCACGCCGTTGCGGCTGGCCATGCTCACGGTGGGCCAGGCTCGGCTGGCCCTCATCCGCGGCGCCCAAGGACGGTGCGAGGAAGCGGTGGAGATGGCCGGCCAGGCCGTCGACGAGGCGGGGCTCGGATCGCCGACGGCTGTCGGCGTGGCCACCCAGGCCCGGGGCCGGGCCATGATCGGCCTCGGCCGGAGAGAGGAAGGCCGGGCCGAGCTCGAACGGGCCGCCCGCCTGTTCGGGGATTTGGGAGTGGGCATCGCCGTGGCCGAATGCCTCCTCGACGTGGGTCGCTCGTGGCTGGCCGAGGGAAACGCTAAGGCTGCCGTCGCCTGCCTCGAACAGGCCCGTACCGCCGCCCTGGGTACCCAGGACCGGCACACGGTCAACGGCGTGCTCAGCGTCCTGGCCGACGCCTACGCCGCCGCCGGGGATCCGGCGGCGGCGTCGGCGGTTCGTTCCGAGCTGATTGCCCCCTCAGGCTGACAGGCGCTCCAGCTCCCGCTCGGGCCGTTCGGTCACCTCCGACCGGTCATCGCCCTCGAAGTCCAGCCGGGGCAGGATCCGGTCGAGCCAGCGGGGCAGCCACCAGTTCGCCCGGCCGAGCAGGCTCATGGTGGACGGCACCAGCACCATCCGGACGAGGGTGGCGTCGAGGAAGACCGCGGTGGCCAACCCGACCCCGAACATCTTCACCATCACGTCGCTGCTGGTCACGAAGGCCAGGAAGATGCTGATCATGATCAGGGCGGCCGAGGTGATCACCCTGGCCGTCGAGGCCAGCCCCCGCACCACGCTGCCGTGACTGTCGCCGCTGCGCACGTACTCCTCGCGGATCCGGCTCAGGAGGAACACCTCGTAGTCCATCGAGAGCCCGAACAGGATGGCGAACATGATCAGGGGGACGAAGGGGTTGACCGGGATCGTGTCTTCCATCCCGACCAGGCCGTTGCCCCACCCCCACTGGAAGACGGCGACCACCACGCCGTAGGCGGCACCGATCGACAGCAGGTTCATGAGGGCCGCCTTGAGCGGCACCAGGATCGACCGGAACACGACCGTCAGCAGCAGGAAGGACAGGGCCACCACTGCGGCGATGAAGATCGGCAGCCGGTCGGAAAGCTTCTGGGAGATGTCCTCGAAGAAGGCGGTCTGGCCGGTGATCAGCGCCGTGGCACCGCTGCCCTGCAGCGCGGCCGGCAGGACCTCACTGCGTAGGCGTTTGACCAGCTCCGTCGTGGCCTCGTCCTGGGGCGACGACTTCGGGATGGCAAGGAACATCGCCGTATCGCCTCTGTCGCTCAGGCGAGGCGGGCTGACCGAGGCGATCTCCGGGTCGGCCTTCAAAGACCCCATGGCCCGGTCGAGGGCGGGCCGGACGCTGGCGTTCCCGCCGTCGACGACGATCGACAACGGGCCGTTGAAGCCCTTGCCGAAGGCGTCGGAGAGCAGGTCGTAGCTCTTGCGCTGGGTCGTCGAGGAGGCGGCGTTGCCGTCGTCGGCCCAGCCGATCCGCAGGCTGCCGACCGGGACGGCGAGGGCGGCCAGGGCCACCAAGCTGGCGATGGCGTAGGGCCAGGGCCGGTGCCCGACGTGTGATGCCCACCGTCCGGAGACGGTCGGGCCCTCGGTCTCCGTGGTGGCGCTGCGGCGACGGCGCACCGACAGCGTGTCGATCCTCGTCCCGGCCATGCCGAGGAACGCCGGCAGCATGGTTACCGCCATGGCCATGGCCACGATGACGACGATCGCAACCGCGGCGCCCATGGTGGTGATGGCCGGGATGCCGGCCAGGATCAGCCCGACGAGGGCGATGACCACGGTGGTGCCGGCGAAAAGGACCGACTGCCCGGCCGTGGCGTTGGCCCGTCCGGCGGCGTCGGTCACCGTCATGCCTGCGTGCAGGTGCTGGCGGTGGCGGGTGACGACGAACAGGGCGTAGTCGATCCCGACCCCGAGACCGATCATGGCCGCCAGCATGGGCGAGACGTCGGGCACGGAGATGAACCCGGCCAGGAGGCCGATTCCCCCCAGGCCGATGCCGAGGCCGAGGAGGGCGGTGCCGATGGGGATGCCCATGGCGATCACCGAACCGAACGCCACCAGCAGCACGATCACGGCCACGATCAGGCCGATGCCCTCCCGGCTCTCGACCTCGTTGGCGGCCATGGCGATGGAGCCCGAGATCTCGGCTTGGATGCCGGCGGCGCGGGTGGGCCCGATGGCGGTGGCGACATGCTCATAGTCGGCTCGCTCGAGCGTCTGCTTGTCGTACTGGATGTTCGTGAAGGCCGTCCGGCCGTCGACGCTCACCGTCGCGCCCGCCGGGTCGAACGGGTTGGTTACCAGCGTCACATGCTCACCGGTGCGCAGCCGTTCCAGGCTGGCGGCCAGTTCGGCCTTGCGGGCCGGTTCGTCGAGCCTCCCGCCCGGCACATGGAACACCACCTGGCCCGCGCTGCCGGACTGGGTGGGGAAGCGCTCCTTGAGCAGGTCGCGTGCCCGCTGGGCCTCCACCCCGGGCACCCGGAAGTCGTTGCTGACCTCGCCACCGAAGGAGGACTTCAGCGAGAACACGGCCAGGCCGATCAGGAGCCACACCGTGAGGGTGCGGTAGGGACGGCGCGCCGTCAGGCGGCCGAGTCGGAAGAGGAACTCTGACATTGGATTACCTCCGGATGGGTTGTCCGAGACCGTCCCGAACGCCCACAGCCTCCGGTTACCGGGTGTCTCATCGATGTCCTCAGGCGCTCTGCTGAGGACATGGGCGGGACATGGGCCAGGCGCAGAGTGGCGCCATCCACTCAGTTCCGACCCTGGAGGTGTCCCAAGTGGCTCCGATGTTCGTTCTCACCATCGCCTTCGCCGTGCTGCGAGGCCTCGGCCTCGCCGGCGTCGATGCTCTCGACGGCTGGCAACCCGCCCTGCGGGGAGCGCTGGCCGCAATGCTCCTGCTCACGGCCACTGCCCACTTCGGCTCACGCCGCGAGGACCTGGTCGCCATGGTGCCGCGCCGGCTACCCCGCCCCGAGCTGCTGGTGACCCTGACCGGCTTGCTGGAGCTGGCCGTGGCGGCCGCCGTGTTGTTCGACGCGACCGCCACCTGGGGCGGCGCCCTGTTCGCCGGCCTGCTCATCGCCATGTTCCCGGCGAATGCCCGGGCTGCCAACCGTCACCTCACCATTGGTGGACAGCCGGCGACACCTCTGGGCCCGCGGGCCGCCATGCAAGCCCTCTTCCTGGTCGCCGCCATCGCCGTCGCCCTCTAGTCGAAAGGACGTCGTCTCATGCCTGCGCTGCCCTGGTTCAACATCTCGGTCGCCGACCCTGCCGCCGACCTTGTCGTCATGGCATCGTGTCTCCCGCTCCGCGGGTACCGGTACATTCCCGGCTTCCTCCGCTGGACGCTATGGATCCGGGGCCAGCTGGCTGAGGCGCCCGGCCTCGTCGGGTACTCGCTCGATGCCAAGCTGTTCCGTAGGACGTTCTGGACGCTCTCGGCCTGGACCAGCCGGGAGGCCGTCGAGGAGTTCGGTGGGGCAGGACCCGCACCGGTCGGCCATGGCGTCGATGCGCCCGCACATGAAGAAGGCGACCTTCGCCTTCTGGACGGCGACCGCGGGCGAGCTCCCTATCCCCTGGAAGGAAGCTCGCCGGCGGGTCGACGAGCGACGGGCCACGTGCGGGAGGTCCTCAGGTTGGCGGGCCGGGAGTACACCACCCACACCGCGGTCACCGAGGTTGGTCCGGGACTGCGCTACCGGTTCGCCGGCAGCGGCACCAGCGGCAAGGTGCAAGGAGGGCGAACGGTCGAGGGCGGCAGAACCCCCGGGTCTGCCACGTTCACTTACGACATCGAGCTCGAACCGGAGGGCATCCCCCGAGCCGCGCAGCCCTTGATGGGATGGTGGCTCACTCATAGCTTGCGCCGCGACCGAAGCGCCTGCGGAAGCTGCTTGAGGACGCCTGACCAAGCCGAACTGGTCGAAACGGCAAGCAACGACACGGGCTTGGGCACCCGGCACCTGTGCCGGCTTCGTCACGGACATCGTGGTGACGTGGCCGACGCAGCGAAGGTGATCACCGCCGAAGAACTCGACTCGATGTCGCCGGACGAGCGCGCCCACGTGGTGCGCGAGCACATCGTGACTGACCCGAACGAGCTTCCGGACGGGTTCCGGCAGCGCGTCGAGGCGACGGCCACCCGGTTGGCCGAGCAGCTTCGTCCCGCCACCGGGTGAGCGCTCGGCGACAAGTCGGCGTCGTCCCTTCGTTCTTCGACCGGCTCGATGAACTGCTCCCCGAGGAACGCAGCGCAGTCGGTGTCCCCTCGACTGCGACTTCCTTCTCCATGAGCTGCCGACGCGCATCGCCGGTGAATCCGGCAGTCTGATAATCTGATCTAGATGTCGGAGATCACAGCCACCGAGGCGGCGCGAAGCTTCGCCGACCTTCTCGACGCCGTGGAACACCGTGGCGAGCGCTTCACCATCGTCCGACGAGGCAAGGCGATTGCGACCCTGGAGCCGATGAATGATGGCCACGGTGCCGATGTCAAGGCGCTGCTGCGCCGCCACCGACCCGATCCTCAGTGGTCGAAGGACCTCGCTGACGTCCGATCCGTCGTCGAGATCGAGGAGCGACCCTGACCAGGCTCCTCTTTGACACAACCTTCCTGATCGACGCAGAACGTTCGGCAATCGACCTCGATGATGCTGTCGGTGATGACGACGAGGTGGCGATCGCCGCCATCACCGCGGCGGAGCTACGAGTCGGTGTGCTCCTGTCCTCGGGAAAGAAGCGAGCGGCCCGCCTCGCCTTTCTTGAGGACGTCCTGGCCGTAATCCCCGTCATCGACTACGACGGTGCGGTGGCAGAGGTTCACGCCGAGCTGCTCGTTCATGTCCGACACCAGGGCAAGCCTCGCGGAGCGCACGACCTGATCATCGCCGCTACTGCCAGGGCAGCCACCCGGACGGTCGTGAGCGCCGACGACACCGCCTTCGCCGACCTCCCGGGCGTGAAGTGCAGAAGCATCGCAGACATACGCCCATAACCCCGGTCAACCGAACTGACAGAAAGGCCGCCCCCAACGCCGGCCGGCGGACGCACACTCGCATGCGTCCGTGACGGGCTCTGCAAGCTGGATCGATGGCGACCGGGCCTTGGCCCTACCCGTTCCGTCCAACCCCTTGGGAGGACATCGCCCGGTTTCTCGGCAGGCTCGCCGCGCATGGGACGCCACCCGATGAGTTCGGGCACATGGCAGCGGTGCCGACAGCGTCGTTGCCTCCGGCTCTACCGACCGTCTTGCCGGCTGCACCTCGATGCACGACATCCTCGTCGTGAGCACTCCCGTGCGCGAGCCGCCATACGACCTCGTAGTAGTGCGCGCCCCGAGCTCAATTCGCCCACCAACTGCCGGGTGCGTGCTGATCGAGCACCGTAACCGGGCGGGACGACAAGATCGAACGTCCGACCGCCGATGCCATCCCACTCTTCTGGCGTTTCATGCTCGAGAAGTTCGGTGTGTACCCGGCCGCCCGTGCTCAGGGAAGTGACGACTGACGGCTGATCGGAAAACGGCGGTGCCGGACAAACGCGGCCTGTCAACCACGGAACCCGGCGCCCGTCCCTAGACAACGACGCGGTAGAGCAGGGGGCACCATCCCAGATCGCCGGCTGGCGGGCCGCCCTGCGCCTCGACGGGAGCTACAGCTCGGACTATTCGGGGTCGGGGTGGGGTGCGGGTACGGCCGGAGTTCATCAGGTGGGCTTGAGGGCTTGGAGCGTGTATGTGACCGGTAGCCGTTCCGGCGCCTCACGAAGCCGGTACTCGCCACCGCCGATCTCCTCCATGGCGGCACCCAGTGGGTTCCACGGAACCGAATCGTGTTCCTCGATGGCCACAAGCCGTAGACCGGCGTCCATTACGGCGGTGATGATCTCGGCGAGCCCGTGGTTGAAGTGGACGATCTCTGGCGATGCAAGGGTGCCGGCATGCTCGACATAGCTCACCGGCTCGCTGAACGGAACGCCTTCGGTCTCGAAGTACGGGTAGGCGAGCACCAGGAGACCGTCCGGCCGGGGATCGTCGAGGGCCCAGAGCACCGGGTGCCCCTCGCGCATGAACAGCCGACCTCCGGGGCGAAGCAGCGCCGACACCACCTCGGCCCACCGCCGGAGGTCCGGGAGCCAGCACAGCGCGCCGATCCCGGTGTACACCAGGTCGAACCGACCGGCCCCCAACACCTCGACTGCCCGGTAGAGCTCGCTCTCGACGAAGTCGACCTTGACGCCGGCCGTCGCCGCGAGCTCCGCCGCGGCGACCAGAGCCGGAGCCGAGAAGTCGAGCCCCGTCACCGACCGCGCCCCGAGCCGGGCCAGCGACACGGTGTCCGTCCCGATGTGGCACTGAAGGTGCACCACATCGAGCCCCTCGACACTGCCCAGCCGCGGCCTGTCGAACCGCACCACGCCCGACAGGTGCTCAGGGTCGTCCCGGAACAGCTCCAGCCCGTACGCGGCGACGTGGTGGGGCACCCGACTGTCCCAGTTCGCCCGGTTCACGGCGACGTAGTCGCTCATTCCGCCATCCTTGTGCTCAACGGGCGGCCGAGGCCGCGCAGGATCGCCTGCTCCACAGGGAGGGCTGCCTCCGGGTCGACGAGCGCATACGGCTCCTTCAGCCAGACGCTCGGTTGGGCGATGATCCGTGCGGTCCGGCCGCGGTGGGGCCACGACGCCCGGTGCACCAGGAATGGGTGACAGAGGTAGACGTGACCGGCCGCTCCCGTGGCCGGCACGATCTCCCGCTCGAAGGCGGCCGGCGGCAGGAGCGACTCGAGCGAGTACCACTCCAGTCCTTCATCCCCGGCGCCTCCGAGTACCGCAGCCACATCGAGGTGACTACCTCGCAGGAGGAGGGTGGGCGAGTCGTCCTCGCCCACATCGGTGAACAGGAACAGCGACAGCAGGGCCCGGGTGGGCGAGTGCACGCTGGCCCACGTCTTGTCTCCCCGAGGCGTGCCGCTATCGAAATGCCACCCCGCGTACCCGGGGTCCACCTCGGCGGGAAACCGCACGGGGATGTGGCCACCCACGCCCTGCCTCGGTGGCCACCGGTCAGGGCCGATCAGCTGGTCGTAGGCATCCCACAGCACCGGCGACGTCCCTGCCTCGACGAAGGGGCCGCCCTCCGGGCAAGGAATCCACACCAGCGGCCTCGTCCACGTCGCCCGGTCCTCACGCTCTATTCCGAGTTCGCCCAGGTCTGCCCAGACGACGTCGACGCACGCGGCGGCGACATGCTTGGGTACTGCGTCGCGGATCGCCACGAATCCGTCGGCGACGAACTGTCCGATCTCTGCTTCGGTCAGCACCACCCCAGCCTTTCCCGTTCCGGCCGTCGGCCGCCAGCGTTCTCGGCGCTCAGAGCCACCGGCGGCGCGTCCCGATAACCCACCGGCTCCGGGAGCAGGGCGCATCCCTCAACGCCGGCGGAGAGGTAGGACGCGGAGCGTCGCCTGCCGACGGAACGGGACCCATCACCGTTGACCGATCCTGCGGCGAGGTGTAGATCAGGTCGATGCCAGAACGTGGTGACCCGATCGAGGTGGTCCCTTACGACCAGCGTTGGGAGGAGTTCTTCGCCGACGCCGAACGGGAGCTCCGGGTCGCCCTCGCTCCGTTCGTCGTCGAGATAGAGCACATCGGCAGCACCGCCGTCCCGGGCCTGGCGGCGAAGCCGGTGATCGACATCCAGGTCGGCATTCGGACCCTTGACGACAGCGTGGAGATCGTTTCCGCGGTCGAATCGCTCGGCTACGAGTACGTTCCCGAGTTCGAGGACGAGTTGCCGGATCGCCGCTACTTCAGGCGATGGATCGGCGGTCGCCGAAGCCACCAGGTGCATCTCATCGAGCGCTCCAACACGGAGTGGTGGGATCGACACATCCGCTTTCGGGACTGGCTTCGAGCGCACGACGAGGACCGGGATCGGTATGCGGAACTCAAGCTGACCCTTGCTGCCGCTCATCGGGAGGACCGTCGGGCGTACACCGACGCGAAGTCCGACTTCATCCGTGCGATCGGGGTCAGGTCGATCGCCGCCGACGCCCGGCGTGGTGAGGACGGAGGTCACGACGGCGTGAGCGATGACTGATGCCTCAGGAGGAACGCTGGCCTCGCAGTGCCCCCCTGAACGACATCACCGTCGCCGTGCCGAGCGCGCCCCGAAACAGTCCGGCTGGGCGCGCACGCAGCGCGCCCGTCTCCTGATCAGAGCTGGAGCCGCATGGTGTACGAGCCGTCTTCGTCACGATCAACTACGAATCCGAGACGACGGTACAAGTGAACGGCCTGATTCCGGGAGTCGACACTCAGCGAGAGTCCCTCAAAGCCCCGCTCTCGCCCGATCTCGATGAGCGCATCCAGCAACTGTGATCCGGCGCCCTTGCCGCGCCAGCCTGGAGCGATGGCCACCGACACCTCGGGGGTGAACTCATCGATGAACCCGAACCCCGGACGGTCTTGACTGAACCGTCGGAACCAGGCAGCGCCCACGACACGGTCAGCCTCTTCTGCGATGACACCGGCATCGTCATCCCGTGGCCAGTCGTCGACGTATCGGACGAGCGTGTCGTTCGCTCGTAGGTCGTCCAGCGTCACGAGGGTCCCCTCTGCGCTCCAGTTGACGGCCTCCAGCAGCAGTTCCTCGAGCGCGGCGTGATCCGACTCGTCCGCCAGCCTCAGGTTCATCCAGGAATCGTCCCCGTGTCACACGGCGGAGGCAAGGCCCAGTTCCCGATTCGCCTGCCCCAGAACCGCGTCCCTGCGAGCGGTGCGGACCCGTCACAGAACGCCGGGCCCGCGACAGGGCCGAAGGCTCTCAATCCGCCGTACCGCGTGGAACCACCCATTCCTGGGCTTGGCCCGTGATCTCGGCGACGAGCTCGAAGTCCGCGTCGTAGTGCAGCACCACCAGGTCCCGAGCCTCGGCGGCGGCGGCAACCAGCGCGTCGACGAGCGAGAGGGCTCGGTGGTGGCTTCGTGCAGCAAGGGCTGCCTGGACCTCGAGAGCGCGCCGGTGATCTGCGTCGGTCGTGGGAATCTGCGGGAACGACCCGAGTCCGTCTGCCATCGCCCGGTAGTCCTCGGGGCCCCTCGCCGTGTAGCCAAGCTCGAATGCCACCGGTGCGCAGAGGCCGACCAAGCCGGTTGCGGCCATCGGTGCGAACGCGGCAGCTACTTGCGGCTTCGACAACCGCCCGAAGACGCTCGTATCGACGAGATAGCGAGTGCGGGCCACCTAGCTGTCGCCTCCCCACGCCCCCTCTACCGCGTCGAAGTCGAACCTCCCCTCCTCGCTCAGCAGGGCAACGAGCTCAAGCCGCCGCTTCGCGTTCACGACATCGCGCAAGGCGGCGTCGATCGTCTCGCGCAGGGTCCGAGTTCCGAGGATGGCCGCAGCCTGACGGACGATATCCGGATCGACCTCGACAGATGTCTTAGACATCTCCCCAGGATATCAGAGCCAGCGGATAGCTGGCGTGCGCTGGGCCCGCCTATAACCACGTGCGCGAGCCGTCCCCGCCATTCGCCACCTACCGCCGGCTGTTGAGGAGCGCTTCGAACGAGCTGGCGATCAGCAGCTCATGTCCAGCCTCGACGTCGAGCCAAGCGACAGACGGCTCGCCGGCTCCCAATCGGTAGTCGAGCGCGGTCCATGTATGCCCGTCCCCGTCGAGCAGAACCAGACGCTGCGGCAGGCCCCACTCGCGCGTCATGTAGGGAGTGCAGAGGATGCCGCTGCCGGTGCCGTACCTTCCCTCGTCGCCTACCGCCGGTACGCCGAGAATCGACGACATTGAGACGTGATCCGCGGCCCAACTCGTCGGACGCGACGTCGGCACGGCCGTGTCTTTGAGGTAGCCGCCGTTGCAGCGCCGCATCAGCGCGAGATAGGCGCTCGGAAGCGACAGGCCCAGAACGGATTCCGCTCGGGTCACCATCGCGTCGGTCAAAGGCGGTCCTTCGACGTCGGGATGGGTGATCACCCGTGGGTCGCGCTCGAAGGGATGCTGGAGAGGGCCTTCCATCCACACCCCAGGGTCGCGCACGAGCCCGAGGTGGCGCTCGGTGTGCCCGAAGGGCAGTGACAAACGGACCACGCCCCATAAGGGTGCCGCCCACAGGAGTCGCCGACGTATCGCCGGTTCCTCGACGCGCGCTCGGTCCGCAGCTCAAGGCATCGAGGCCACGATGTGGAACGACATGCCCTCGGCGCGCAGTGCCTCTTCGAGGCGAGGCGAGCGCGCCGACAGAGCCACCGTGGCATTGAGGTGCACCGCTGCGGCAACAGCCTCGGCGCTGAGGATGTTCAGCTGATGCCGGGCCCGAAGAAGACCGATCACGGGCCCGAGTTCGCGCAGGCTGACGAGTCCGATCTCCTCGGGCAGCTCAAGGACGGCGCCGAGCGCCTGTTCGCGGCGGCCACTCGATAGGGCCATGAAAGGCCTCGAGAGCGTCCCGGGCCTGTCGGCGACTCCCAGCACAGCCTGGCAGAGGCGGACGTACCAGTATCCGGTCGTGGCGATGATCGGGTCCGAGTCCACCGGAGCGGGGAGGCCGTCTCCTCGGAGGACGGCGCTCAGGACGTGGTCGTCGACGAGAAGCGTCACTCCGTGGCGAGGTCGTCGTCGCCGAACCCGGCTCGGGCGCTCGCCCAGTCGGCTTCGGTGACGGCATCCAGCAGGTGGCGACGCAGGGTGGCCACTCCCCCCGGGATGAGCAGGACCGCATCCCCGAGATCGAGATACCCGACCTCGCCACCCTCGTCCAGACCCCATCGGTGCCTCGTCGAGGCCGGCAGGCTCATCTGGCCACGTTGGGACACCCGGAGCTCACCTGTCTGTCGCATGGCCCTTGAGTTTACAAGGTGAGAGAACACATTGCCTTGTACGGTCAGCCTCCCCCGTGGACGTTTCAGTCGTCGGCGATGTCCCCATCCGGGCGACACCGCATAGCCACGAGCAGTGCCCGGTCTGCGACATGTTCGAAGGCCACGGCCGCGCCACTCTCCTACGGCCGGACTGCCTCCTATGAACCTCCGGCCACCCGGCCACGCACCATCCCAGTACACCGGGACGGTGACCACGGTGACGCCCGCTCGGAGTTCGGCCGGGACCGTTGGCGCCACTGCAAGAGTCGCACGCCGCCGCTCGACGGACCCGCTAATCGATGGTGTACGGGGAGAAGCAGGCGGCGCACACCGCCGTGCCGCCGTCGCCGTTGTCGACCGTGACCGAGCGTGCGGTGGTGGCGGCCGTGCCCTCGACGACCAGGCTGACGACGATGGCGGTCTCGGTGCGCGACCGGTAGCTCCGGACGCTCACGCCGGTGCCGCTCACCGTCACCGTGGCGCCTGGTGCGAACCCCCGGCCGCTGATCGTCACGTTCACCGTCGACCCCACCACGGCCCGGACCGGCCTCACCGACGTGATGGTGGGCCGCCGGCTGATCTCCAGGCACCTCGGGCAGGTCGCCGAGCGCCCGCCGTCGGTGACGACGACGTCGCGGGCGCCCAGGCCGGCGTCGGCCGGCGCCACGGTCACCCGCAGCGTCGCCGTGTCGCCGTCGGACGAGACCCGCTCGACTCGCACCGCCACGCCGGCACCGGGCGACACCGTGATCCCGTCCCGCAGCCCGGACCCGTGCAGCGTCCGGATCTGGTCGGTCGCCCCCTGCGCGATGCGGGGTGGGTCGATCGACGCCACGGTGACGGGCGCCAGGGTGGTCGAGGTGGTGGCCTCCACGGTGGTTGTGCTCGCGCCCGGCCCGGTCACCTCGCCGCCGTCGCGGCTGGTCGCCCAGTAGGCCCCGAGGGCGACGAGGAGGACGACGGCGACGGCGCCGAGGACGAGGGGCCACCGGGGCCGGGACGGCTCCTGGGGCGGGGTCTCCGGCAACGGCGGCGGCGGCGCCGGTGGCGTGGGCGGCGCCGGCGTTTCGGGGGGCGGTTCGGCGGGCGGCTGGGACACGGGAGGGGCCAACTGGTGCAGGACGTCGAGGTTGTCCCGGGTCACCGCCGCCCCGGCCTGGTCGCCGGCGGCCTCCCGGAGCTCGAGGGCCCGGCCGAGGAGGGCGCCGGCGCCGCCGTAGTCCTCCAGGGCCAGGGCCCGGGATCCCAGCTCGTGCAGCGCCCAGGCCTCGGCCCGCTGGTCGCCCAGCGCCCGGGCCGAGCGCAGGGCGCCCTCGAGCACCAGCGCCCACGAGCCGACGTGGCCGCCCAGGGCCAGCGAGGCCTCCAGGGCCCGGGCCAGCGCGATCGCCTGGTCGTGGAATCCCACGCTGCCGGCGAGCCCTGCGGCCCGGACGAGCAGCCGCCGGTCCTCGGCCTCGGCATCGCCGCCCTCGGCCGCCCGCTCGACCGCCCACTCGACCGCCAGCCCGGCCAGGGCCGGATCCACCGGGCGGGCGCCGTCACCTGCCGGCCGGTAGCCCGCGCCGGCCCGCTCGACCCGCCCTCGCCGTTCGAGCGACGACAGCACCCTGGGGGCGTCGGGCTCGTCGAGGATGTCGGCCGCCCGGGCCGCGGGCACCGGGGCCGGCGCCATCGCGGCCAGCAGCCCGAGCACCCGGTCGTCCTCGTCGTCGCGGGCGCCGTCCCCGGCCTCGGGGGCGGCCATGGCCTGCTTCAGCCGGAGCGGGTTGCCGCCGGTGGCGGCCCGCACGCTCTCCAGCCGCTGCCGCTCGGCGCCGCTCAGGGCTCGCCCGAGCCATCCCTCCACCAGGGCCAGCGCGTCGTCGGGCCCGAGGCCGCCCAGGGCGAGCGCCCGCCCCTCGCCGAACAGGCGGGGGTGCAGGGAGGCGAGCACGAAGGTGCACCCGGCGGCGGCGGTGCGGATCGACTCCAGGTCGTCGCGCTCGAGCTCGGCATCGTCGAGGAGGACCAGGGCCCGCACCGCGCCCAGGTGGCGGCGCACGACGACCTCGGTGCAGACGACGCCGCCCGGCAGGTCGTAGAACGCCCGGAACAGCTCCTGGACCAGGTCGGCCGCCGGCTCGCCCTCGCAGGCCTGGAACACCACGCCGTCGGGCGGGCGGGGCGTGCCGGGGTGGTGGGCGAGCACTCGCAGCAAGGTGGACTTTCCGGCACCGTCGGGGCCGTGGACCTCCACGGGGAGGCCCTGGCCCAGGGCGGCCATGGCGGCGTCCAGCTCGGCCCGCCGGTCGACCAGGTTGGCGAAGGCGGGGGGGAGCAGGTGCACCGGCCGGGGAACCGGCTGCGGTGCGGGCGGCTGGAGCATGCTCCGGGCCACCTGCGCGCCCGTGTCGCCGTAGAAGTTGAGGGTGACCACGTTGTGGTCACCGATGACCTGGCCCTGGATCAGGCCCGCCGTCACCTGGCTGGCGGTCACCGGGCTACTGCGACGGCGGGTTCCCGAAGTTCATGGTCACGTTGGCCCGGTCGCCGACGACCTGGCCCTGGACGTTCCCGGCGACGGTGACCGTGTACCTGCCGGCGGCCGCCCCCTCGGGGTCGACCTCCTGGAGCACGCGCTCGGCCGCCTCCACCGCCTCGGGGGCGCCGGCCGCGCCGGCCTCGGCCAGGGCGTCCCGCAACGCATTCTCGGGTGGGGCCTCCGCGCCCTTCGCCGCGGCATCGGTGTACTCCTCCAGCATGGCCTCGGCCTCCGGTTTCCCGCCGAAGAGCCGCCGCAGTACCGACTTCAGCCCGCTGTAGGCGTCCTTCACCGCCTCGCCGGCCGTCTCCTTGGCCGCCGCCGCCGCTCCCGCGGCCAGCGCCGCCGTGATCATCGAGATGGGTTCCACGCCGACCTCCTCCGTCGATCGGCGAGCCTAGGCCGCCCGGCGGGCTCCGGCTCGGGAAGGCGGTCGAGCGGCCCGCAACGGCGCTATGCCAGCCCGGCCCCTGCCGTGGCGCGGGACAGGACGCCGACGAGGATGTCGAGGCCGGCCTCGAACTCCTCGTCGGCGTTCCAGTCGGTCAGTTCGGCCGCCATCTCGACGATCCGGGGGATGGCGCTGATGTCGATGGGGGCGACCTGCCCGCCGGCGGAGGGATCGATCGGCTTGAAGAACCCGCCGCACTCCAGCGACACGAAGCCGATTGCGTAGGAGGCCGTCACCCGGTAAGCCCGCACCGCGGCACCGCCGTCGAGCCCGGCGCGGCGCATGGCGTCGAGGGCGGCCTCCAGCGTGCGCAGGCCGGCGGCGCCCGTAGGGGGCTGGCGGACGATCAGGGGGACCAGGTTGGGGTGCACGAGCGACACCCGGCGGAACTCCCGGATGATCGAGCGCAGGCCGTCCCACGGCTCGGCGTGGGGGGAGGGGAGCTGGATCTCGCAGGTGGCCAGGTTCACCAGGCCGGTGAGGAGGTCGTCCTTGTTGGGCACGTGCCCGTAGAGCGACATGGTGGCCACCCCCAGGTCGGCGGCCAGCCGGCGCATGGTGAGGGCCTCGAGGCCCTCGGCGTCGACCAGATCCAGCGCGGCCCGGAAGATCCCGTCGGCGCTCAAGGCCACTTTGGTCAAGGGCGGACCTCCGGAGTGGTGGGAGTCGGCTGGTCGGTTGAAGTGGACGTCACGTACGTCGTACGTATACTAGCCCCGGCGCCCTCGCTCGCCCCGTCCGCCGTGGGGTTGAGGAGGGCGCCACTCTCGCGCCCGGGTCGGGCGGCCAGCAGCGCCCGGTGCACCACGCCCGCGAAGCTCCGCGTCTCGACGCGGATGCCGGTGAAGCCGGCCGCCCGCAGTCGCGCCTCGACGTCGGCCATCCAGGCCGGCCGGCCGCCGCCGGGCGGCTCGTCGCTGCGGGCCATGAGCACGACCGCGACCCGGCCGCCGGGGCGGAGGACCCGGTGCAGTTCCGCGAGGGCCTGCTCGGGCGCGGGCCAGAACTGCATGGAGTTGAGCGAGCCGGCCCGGGTGAAGGAGCCGTCGGCGAAGGGCAGCCGTGCCGCGTCGGCCCGCAGCACCCGAGCGCCGGCCCGCCGCCGGGCCAGGCGCACCATGGCCGGCGACGTGTCGACGCCGGCGGCGGGGCGACCGGTCACCTCGGCGGCCGCGGCCAGGGCCAGCCCGGGCCCGCACCCCACGTCGAGGAAGCGGTCGCCGGGCTCCATGTCCAGGCAGTCGACCATCCAGCGGTTGGCCTCGCCGGTGAGGCGGGCCACGACGCGGGCGGCCACCCACCCCCGGACACCGCGCGGTTCCCCGAACTGCGAGACGGCCACGTGCTGCGGTCAGTCCGTCCTTGTCCGCAGGAGGCAGAACTCGTTGCCCTCGGGGTCGGCCAGCACGACCCAGGTCTGCTGGCCCTGGCCTACGTCGACCTCCACCGCCCCGAGGGCCAGCAGGCGGGCCAGCTCCTGATCCTGGTCCCAGCCGGTGGGGTTGACGTCGAGGTGGACGCGGTTCTTGGTGGTCTTGGGCCCGGCGACCGGCACGAAGACCAGGGTGGGCCGCCGGCCGTCGGCGGGGCCGATCTCGACCACCCCCTCATAGATGCCCGTACGGCCCCAGCCGAGGACCTCGGCCCAGAAGTCGGCCAGCCGTCCGGGGTCGGCGGCGTCCACGACGACTTCGGTGAGGGTGGCGCCCACGGCTCAATTGTGGCCCACGGCGGGCGGCGGGCCGGTCGCAGTACATTGCCGGGCGCCAGTGACCCGCAGCTCCCGCCTCGCGCCGGCCGTGCTCGCGGTCCTGATCGCCGCCCTGCTGGTCGCCGGGGTGGGCACCGCGGTCGTCCGAGGGGGCGGGGATCCGGTGCCCGAGGCGGCGGGCGACGCGGCCATGAGCGCGGTCGTCGCCGAGCTGCGCGGCTTCGTGGAAGCGGCACGGGGGCTGCGCTTCCGTGGCCCCGTGAACGTGTCGGTGCTGGGTGGCGACGACTTCCGCCGCGCCTTCGTCGAGGGAGACCCGGTGGCGGAGGCCGACGTCGACGTCCAGGAGGGCGTCCTGCGGGCCCTGGGCCTCCTCGACGGCGACGACGACCTGGCCCGGGCCTCCAGGCTCGCCCCCGACACTGTCGCCGGCTTCTACGACAGCGAGTCGAAGCAGCTCGTCGTGCGGGGCACCCGGCCCACGCCCTTCGTCCGCCAGGTGCTGGTCCACGAGCTCACCCACGCCCTCGACGACCAGCACTTCGGCCTGGATCGCCACATCCTCGACGCCGAGGCCGCCCTGGCCTACGAGGCGCTGGTGGAGGGCAACGCGGTCGCCGTCGAGAACCGGTACCTGGCGACGCTGCCGGCCGCCCAGCGGCGGGAGGCCGCCGCCGAGGCCGAGGCCACCTTCGGGCAGGTCGCCGGGCGCACCGGCGCCATCCCCGAGGTGCTGCTCGAGCTGGCCGACTTCCCCTACCGGGACGGTCCGGAGCTGGTGGCCGCCCTGCTGGCGGCCGGCGGCCAGGCCCGGCTGGACGAGGCCTTCCGCTCCCCGCCGCTGACCTCGGCCGACGTGCTGCACCCGGCCCGGTTCATCGGCGGGGCCCGCCGGCCGGTGCCGGTGAGCGTCGCCGCCGGAGGCCAGGTGGTGGACGAGGGCCCGCTGGGCGAGCTCGTGCTCCGCTTCCTCCTTTCCGCCTCGGTGCCGCCGGGGGAGGCGGCGCGGGCGGCCGAAGGGTGGGCCGGCGACCGCTACGTCGCCTGGCGCAGCGGGCGGCAGACCTGCGTGCGGGCCCGGGTGGTCATGGAGTCGGCGGCCGAGGCCGGGGAGCTCCTCACCGCCCTTCGCCGGTGGGCGGCCGGCCACCCGGGCGCCACGGTGAGCGCCGGCGCCACGCCGCCCGCGGTGAACCTCCTCCGGTGTGCCTAGGACGCTGCTGTTCTATCGCGCTGCGCCGGTGGCGACGCTTGCGTCGCCGCAGGTCAGCGCTTCGGGCCGAGGGACCGATCGAAGTAGACAGCAGCGTCCTAGCGGACGCCCACCAGGTCGACCACGAAGACCAGCGTCTCCCCGCCCTTGATGACGCCGCCGGCGCCGGCGTCGCCGTAGCCCAGGTGGGGCGGGATGGTGATGCGGCGCCGGCCGCCGACCTTCATGCCGGCCACCCCTTGGTCCCAGCCGGCGATGACCCGGCCGCCGCCGAGGGGGAACTTGAAGGTCGACCGGCGGTCCCAGGAGGCGTCGAACTGGCGGTTGGTGCTCCAGGCCACGCCCACGTAGTGGACCTCGACGTTCGTGCCGGCGACCGCCTCGGGTCCCGTGCCCTCCACGAGGTCCTCGGTCACGAGCTCGGTGGGGGGCGCCTCGTCGGCGGGCACCGTTACCTGCGGCTTCTGGGCGTCGGTCATGGGCCCCACCCTCTCACAGCTGGGGGTCGCGGCAGGCCCGTGACGGGCCGCCCGGGCCTCCCGGCGGGTCGACCCTCGGGTAGGGCTCGACGTAGCCCGAGCCGGGGTCCTTGGTGGTGAGGTAGCGGATGATGCCCCGGGCCACGGCCTCGCCCTCCACCTTCTGGACCTCGGGCCGGGAGATCAGCTCGGCCTCCGGCGGGTTGGAGATGAAGGCCAGCTCGGCCAGCACGCTGACCACCTTGCCGGGCTGGCGCAGCATGGCGTAGTAGTCGCCGTTGCGGCCCGGCCGGTACTTGGCCCCGGCGTCGCGGTCGGCCACCCACGCCACCTTGTACTGCGACATGGCCTTGACGATCTCCTCGTAGATGAGCCCGGCCAGGCGCTTCGAGTCGGCGTTGCCGATCTGGTAGTAGGTCTCGGCGCCGGGGCCGTCGCGGGGGCCGTCGGGCTCGGCGTTGTGGTGGATGGAGACGAACGCCTTGGGGTCCAGGTTGCGGGCGATCTCCGAGCGGGTGGCCAGGGCCACCTCGTAGTCGCCGGTGCGGGTGAGCAGCGTGGTCACGCCCTCGGCCTCAAGCGCCTCCTGGGCGTACCTGGCCACGGCCAGGTTGACCGGGGCCTCGGCCAGCCCGCTGGGGGAGACGGCGCCGGGCTCGGGGCCGCCGTGGCCGGGGTCGAGGACGATCACCGGGGAGCCGGCGTGGCGGCCCTGGGCCCGGGTGAGACTGGCGATCGCCTGGCACGGGGTGCGGACGACCCACCCGTCGCCCACGGGGTTGATGACGGGGACCACGACGCCGGCCGTGGTGACGACGGCCTTGGCGGTGGCCGGGTCGGGTTCGGTGGTCGTGGTGACCGCGGGCACCGTGGTCGTCGGGAGGGCGAGGGTGGTGGGGGCACCGTCGCGGTCAGCGGCGCGGCCGGTGGCCGCGCTGGGCCCGTCGCCGGAGCCGCAGGCTGCGGTCGTCCAGGCCAGGAGGAGGGCTACGGCAAGGGTGCGGAGGCGCACGCCGGGCCACGGTAGTACCTCGCTGAGGGTCGCTAGAGTCGCGCCCATGGTGCTCGGGCGCCGCCGGCGGGTGCTGACCGGCACGGTGCTGGCCACCGTCGCAGTCCTCGTCGCCGTCCTCGTCGCCGTCGTGGTAGCCGTCGTGGCCATGGTCGCCGGGGGGCCGGATCCGGTCCCGGAGGCCACCTTGTCGCCACCTGAGGGGACCGGCGCGCCGGACGTGGCCGCGCCGTCGCCGTCGCCCACGACGGCCCTGCCCGGCGACGCTGCTCCCGCCCTGGCGCCCGGGCGCAGTGCCCTCGTCACCGTGTCGGTGGCCACGGTGTGGCGGGAGCCGGGGATGGCCCGGCCCGTCGACGCTCCCTCGCTCGGCAACCCGGTCGACCTGCCCCGCTGGATCGCCGCCATGAGCCACGAGGACAAGCTCTGGCTGGTCGACCACCTGGTCACCCAGGCCCTCTACGGCGAGCGGGTGGTGGTGCAGGAGGTGCGGGGCGACTGGGCGCGGGTGGTGGTCACCGGGCAGCCCTCCCACCTCGACCCCAACGGCTACCCGGGTTGGATGCCCACCGTGCAGCTGCGGGCCGGAGAGCCGGCGGCCACCCCCACGACCGCAGTGGTGAACAAGCCCATCGCCAGCGTGCGCGACGCCGGCGACCCGACCAAGCTGCTGCTCGGCCTCAGCTTCAACACCAGGCTGCCGGTCCTCGAGGTCGGTGGCACCGATGTCACCGTCGCCCTGCCCAGCGGCGGGCGGGGCGTGGTGGCCAAGGTGTTCGTCGACGTGGCCGAGCCCGGTCCTCGGCCCGCCACCGGTGACGATTTGGTCCGCACCGCCCGGCTCTTCACCGGCCTGCCGTACCTGTGGGCCGGTACGTCGGTCGTCGGCTTCGACTGCTCCGGCTTCACCGCCGCGCTCTACGGCGTGTACGGCCACGTCCTGCCCCGGGACGCCGACGACCAGGCCGGCGCGGGCACGCCCGTCGACCGGTCCAACCTCCAGCCCGGCGACCTGCTGTTCTTCTCCACCGGCCCCGACCAGCGGTCGATCCACCACGTCTCCATGTACGTGGGCGACGGCATGATGATCCAGTCGCCCGCCACCGGGAAGTCGGTCGAGACCGTGCCCGTCGACAGCCAGCCCTACGCCCGCCAGTTCTGGGGCGCCCGCCGCTACCTGCCCGCCGGCGCCTGAGTTCGCACGGCCGCGAGCTCACGCCTGACGGTTCCTTCGTGGGGTGCCCGACGAGACTCGACCTCAGGCCGCGGAGATGATGAGGTCGCGCAGCCAGCTGTCGACCACGCAGTCGACGACCAGGTGCACGCGCGGGACGGCCCCCGCGTTGACCACTGCGTGGCGCAGGTTCAGGTCGAGGTACCAGACCTCGCCCGGCACCATGTCCACCGGCGCACCGTCGAGGTGGAACTCCACGCCGGGGTTGGTCGTCACCGGGACGTGGATGCGGACCTCACCGTCGTCGACAGAGAGGTTGTAGTCCGTGTGCTCGCGGATGCGGGACCGCGGCCCCAGGCGCAGGAACCGGACGGCGAGGAGCGGGCAGCGGAAGGCCTCGAGGGCGGCGCGGGCGTTCGGGCACCGGGCGAGGACCGGCGTGTCGGCGAAGCCGTCGGTGGCCGCCGGGTCGGGGTACAGGCGGTCGGCGACGCCCCCGACGGCGCGCAGGGCCACACCGCTCCAGTCGCCCTCGTAGTAGCTGGTGTTGAAGTGCGGGATCCAGTCGGCCGCAAGGAGCCCGTCGACGTCGGCCTGGAGGGCGGCGGCGTCGAAGCGGAACGGCAGGCGGCTACGAGACGGGGGCACGGGACCCTTGGAGCCGCTCGTACAGCGGATACAGCCATTTGGCCGCGGCGGCCCTGACCTCATCGGTGGCCGCCGTCTGCTTCGAGGCTCGGTCGTCCTCGAACGCCAGGACAGGGTTCTTGGCGTTCCGCAGGGCGGCGGCTGCCATCCGGCGGAGATCGTCGCCAGACAGCTCGAGCGACCATGCTCGCGGAAGTCCGTCAACCACGAACTGTCGGAGATCCTCGTAGTCCACGAAGGTGGCCAGAGGATCGTCGCGGTGGGCGAGCGCCGCCTCGCAGATGCGGGCCAGGACGCGGGCGGCGTACTCGGCGCGGGGCAGCGTTGGATCGACGTCGAGGGACCGGCGGTCGAGCAGCCCGGGGATGACGTGGGCGCCGGGCCGGCGGGCATGGGACACCAGCACCTCGACGGGGTCGCGGTACAGGAACACCCATGGAACCCCGGGGAAGGCGCGGCGTACGACAGGGAGATCCATGGTCGACCAGGCGTCGAACTTCACGAAGAACCGGCGCTGCTCGGCCTGGCGAGCCTGGCCGAGTGCGCCCACCATCCCTCGCAGCCAGCGCACGCGCGGCCCCGGACCGGGGGCCCGCAGGACGGCCTCGAGCGGTGCGGCCTCCGAGGCCACGGCGTGCGAAGGGACGGCGGCCAGCGACTGCGCGAGCAGGGTCGAGCCGCAGCGGGACATGTGGAAGACGAAGCCGCTCGGCGGCAATCCCGGCTGGTCGTCGACGGCGCGGCAGAGAGAGTCCAGATCGGTGCGGTGGCTGAACAGGAGGCGGAACGGGTGGCGCAGGCAGCGGTCGACCGTTTCAGCAAAGAACGGCTCGCTGAATGTGACCCCCTCGGTGTGGCACCAGTCGACGACCGGCGCCGTCCCCTTCCAGGTGAGCCGGACCGGCGTCCAGCAGCTCAGATCCACCTGGAGTACCACTCCCGGCGGCGCTCCGTGAGCGCGTCGTCGACCTCCCGTTTCGTGAGGTCGAGGCCCCGTTCGGCGGCCAGCGCGACCACCCGGGCGACGAACTCCTGACGGTCGGTCGTGGCCAGGAGCCGCCGTTGGAGGGCGGGGTCGGCGAAGACCAGGTCGCGCAGCCGGGCGAGGTCGTCAGCGGGCAAAGGACGGCGACCAGATCATCCGGACGTGCACGGCGCCGGAGGAGGTGGGCTCGAAGCCGAGTCGCCCGTACCACTCGACGAGCGCAGAGTCGCCGCTGCGGACCGACAGCTCCACCGGCACGCCGGCCGCACCGGCCGCGGCCTGCACGTCGCCCACCAACCCGGTGCCGATCCCGCGACCCCGGAACCGGCGAAGCAGGGCGATGTCGACCAGGTGGTGCGCCCCGGGCCGGAGGGCGACGAGCAACCGTCCGGCCGGCTCCCCGTCGACCACGACGAGCGAGTCATCGCCGTCCGGGAACCGGAGCCGGTACCCCTGTTGGCGGGCGCGGAACTGCAGCGCGACGAGCGGATCATCGGGGCCCGCGCCCCACCGGTCGGCCTCCAAGGTGAGCAGGAAGGGGTCGTCGTCGGGTTCCATGGGCCGGCGCCGGATGCGGCGACCGGCGGCCGTCTCGTGCATCGGACGGCAACGCTACAGTGACCGCGGCGGAAACCTCGCGGGAGTTCGATGTGACACTGGAAGGGGAAGCTCGTCTCGAACGGCTGGCTTTCGAGGCGGCCACCGGCACGACGTTCGCCGTCCACGCCGGTGAGGGAGCGCCGGTGATGCTTACGCTGGCCGAGGTCGAGGCCCTCCCGGCGCCCGAGGGGTGGGAGTACTTCGCGCTGCTGTTCGACGGCCCCGGGCCGGCGCTCCCGCAGTGGACGTACCGGGTCGAGCACGCAACGATGGGGACGTTCCCGCTGTTCCTCGGCCCGGTGGCGGCCGGCCCGGCGGGGCTGAGGTACGAGGCAGTGTTCAACCGTCAGGCGCCCGACGGCGCCGCTGACTGAGAGGGGACCACCGTGTCGGAGCCGTTCATCGCCCAGATCATGCTCTTCGGCGGGAACTTCGCCCCCCGGGGGTGGGCGTTCTGCAACGGCCAGATCCTGCCCATCGCCCAGAACACCGCGCTCTTCTCCCTTCTGGGTACGACGTTCGGCGGCAACGGGCAGACCACCTTCGCCCTGCCCGATCTGCGCGGCCGGGTGCCGGTGCACCCCGGGCAGGGCCCGGGCCTGTCGAACATCGTCCTGGGCGAGGTCGGAGGCTCGGAGACCCGCACGCTCAGCGTGAACCAGCTCCCGTCCCACGGCCATGGCGCCGCGGTCACGCAGGGGGCCCAGGCCTCGACCCGGCCCTCGGGCAACGTCCCCTCGGCGGGTGGCGCCTACGCGGCGGCGTCCGACGGCTCGACCTTCAACCCGGCCTTCATCCAGGCCGCCGGCGGCAGCCAGCCCTTCGACATCCGCCAGCCGTACCTCGGCGTGAACTACATCATTGCCCTGGTGGGGATCTTCCCCTCCCGCAACTGACCGCTCAGCGGGCGGGTGCGTGCTGGTTCACGATCGCCTCGTATCGCTGGCCGTTCCGGCCCTGCCCGACCGGCGTCACGAAAAGGGGGAACGACCCGAGCGCGCGCTGGTGGAAGGCGTGGGTCCCGGCCGGGAGCGCGGCGCTTGCCTCGCCGAAGAGGAGCGAGAAGGCCTCCCCCGTGACCACCCCGCGTCCCTGGCCCCGACCCCCATGGCCGGCTGCTTCGAGAAGCGTCAGGCGCTCCCACCGGCCTGGCGTCACCAAGACGTCGAAGCGGCTGCCGACGTGCGGGAGCACCTCGGCCAGGGTCGGCAGCCCCTGGCGCGCCCGCGTCTCGGCCCGCGGTCGCGGCAGCCGGGCCGCGGCGACCAGCGCGGCCGCGCCCCCTGCGTGACGAAACAGCTCCCGCCGGGTGAGCGCCGATGCCTCGATCGATGTCAACGTTTTCCCCTCCGAGCGCGGATCGTAGCGAGCGGCGGCTCGGCACGTCGTTGCGGATCGGCGGCCCCCTTGGTACCGTCCAGAGTTCGTACGGTGTAAGGGGGCGTCATGCGGGATGGCCTCGTCAGTCGGCGGCTGCGAGCGAGGGCGTCGGCCCTTGTCATGTTCATGTTCATCGCTGCGCTCGGGGGCCTGGCCGCGACCGTGGCGCCCGCCGGTGCCGCGACCTTCTCGAACTCGACGGCCATCACCATGCCGGACCCCGACTGCACCGATCCCGACGTCGCCAGTCCCTACCCGTCGAACATCTCCGTCTCCGGTCTGACCGGCACCATCACCGACGTGAACGTGACCCTGACCGGCGTCACCCACCCCTTCCAAGGCGACATCGAGCTGCTCCTCGTCGGCCCGACGGGCGCCAACCTGGTCGTGCTGTCCGACGCCGGCACGGGATCCCTGTCCAACGCCACGGTGACCTTCGACGACGCGGCAGCGTCGGCTCCTCCGCAGAACTCGGCGTGGGGACCCGGGACCTACAAGCCCGTGAACTACCTCGAGCTCAGCGGTCCCGACGCGTTCCCCGCCCCGGCACCGGCCGCATCCGCAAATACCACGCTGGCCGGCGCCTTCAACGGGACGGCACCGAACGGCAGCTGGAGCCTGTACGTCATCGACGACGCCTGCCCGGACGGGGGAAGCATCGCCGGCGGATGGAGCCTGGACATCACCACCGCCAGCGCGGCGGCCACCACCACGTCGGTGACCTCCTCACTGAACCCGTCGCGCACGGGCCAGTCGGTCACCTTCACCGCCACCGTCCAGAGCGGCGGTAGCCCCGTGACCGCGGGGACGGTGACGTTCTCCGAGGGGGCCACCGTCCTGGCCGCCAACGTGGCGGTCAACGCCGCCGGGCAGGCCACGTTCTCCACGTCGGCGCTGGCCGAGGGGAACCACGTCGTGACCGCCACCTACAACGGGACGGGGGAGTTCGCGACCAGCGCGGGCACGGTGAACCAGCGCGTCGACAACAACACCACCGTGACGGGGACCACGTACTGCAACACCGGCCCCATCACGATCAACGACAACGGGCCGGCCACGCCGTATCCCTCCAACGTCTTCGTGACCGGGTTCGCCGGCACGGTCGGCAGCGTCACCGTCGCCCTCAAGAACGTCACCCACGCCTTCGCGGGCGACGTGGAGGCCCTTCTGGTCGGGCCGGGGGGCCAGAACCTGGTCCTCGTCTCCGATGCGGGCACGGCCGGCGTGTCGAACGTCACCGTGAACTTCGACGACGCCGCGGCGGGACCGCTGCCGCAGGCGGGAAGCTGGGCACCGGCCAACGCCACGGTCTCCGCCGACCCGACGAACTACGCCGAGCTGACCGGTGACGTGTTCCCGGCGCCCGCCCCGACCGTCTCGGCGGCCACGACGCTGGCCACGTTCAACGGCAGCGACCCGAACGGCACGTGGAGCCTGTTCGTCATCGACGACGCCGCCCCTGACGGCGGGTCGGTCGCCGGCGGCTGGTGCCTCACCTTCACCGCGGCCAAGGCCACCCCCACCATCGCCACCCAGGCCTCCGCGGGCGGGCCGGTGGGCACCTCGGTCACCGACACCGCCACCGTCTCGGGCGGGGCCGCCCCGACGGGCACGGTGACGTTCAACCTGTACGGGCCGAACGACGCCACCTGCGCCGGCGCCCTGGTGTTCACGTCCACCGTCGCCCTCGCCGGCTCCACGGCCACCTCGGGCAGCTTCGCCCCGACGGTCCCGGGCACCTACCGGTGGACCGCCGTCTACAACGGCGACGCCAACAACGACCCCGCCACCTCGCCCTGCAACGCGCCGAACGAGTCGGTCGTCATCACGAAGGCGGCCCCGACGATCGCCACACAGGCGTCGCCCGGCGGCCCGCCGGGGACGGCGTTGACCGACACGGCCACGGTCTCCGGCGGGTTCAACCCAACCGGCTCGGTGGTCTTCAACCTGTACGGGCCGAACGACGCCACCTGCGCCGGCGCCCCGGTGTTCACGTCCACCGTCGCCCTCGCCGGCTCCACGGCCACCTCGGGCAGCTTCGCCCCGACGGTCCCGGGCACCTACCGGTGGACCGCCGTCTACAACGGCGACGCCAACAACGACCCCGCCACCTCGCCCTGCAACGCGCCGAACGAGTCGGCGACGATCGGCCTTGCCAGCCCGACCATCTCCACCCAGGCCTCGCCCGGCGGTCCGATCGGCACGGCGGTGACCGACACGGCCACCGTCTCGGGCGGCTTCAGCCCCACGGGCACCGTCACCTTCCGCCTCTTCGCCGACTCGGGCTGCAGCAGCCAGGTGTTCACCTCGACCAACGCCCTGTCGGGGAGCACGGCCACCTCGGGCAGCTTCACCCCGACCGCCCCCGGCACCTACTACTGGACCGCCGTCTACAACGGCGACGCCAGCAACAACCAGGCCACCTCGCCCTGCCAGGCGCCCAACGAGTCGGTCACCATCACCAAGGCCAGCCCGACCATCTCCACCCAGGCCTCGCC
>Ga0247704_1000046_pt1 | contig 32135 bp, 25 predicted proteins | sample 41W_NmetaG_FD_189042 | JGI IMG/M metagenome (GOLD analysis project Ga0247704, IMG submission 189042) | Soil microbial communities from hillslope of Landscape Evolution Observatory, University of Arizona, Oracle, AZ, United States - 4-1-W_N | ecosystem: Engineered > Artificial ecosystem >...
GCTGGGGGCGAACGTGCCGGTACTCGACCCCGGGGGCTGGGGGGAGCGGCTGGCGTCGAGGGCGGCTTCCATGCGGCCGCCTTCGCACCGGGTGGAGGCGGTCCTGCGAGGCGTGTACCTGCGGCTGGCTGGCATCCGCGGCGCCGACGACCAGATGGACGCCGTGCGCGGCTGCCTGGACAACCTCGTCCTGCTCGCGCTGCTCGAGGGCCCGCGCCGGTACCAGAAGGCCAAGTGGGCCCTGGCCGACCTCCTCCACGCCGGCGAGCACGCCCTCGTCGACTGCGTCCTGGCCGCCTACGGGGTCGACAGCGGCGATGCCGCCGCCTCGCAGCGCACGATCGACGGGGCGGCAGACCTCGTCGGCCGTGTCTATGCCGATGCCGCCATCCCGTCCCACGACGCGATCCTGGCCCTCGGCCACACGCCCGAGTTCGCCGAGGCCAGCTACGTCTCCCGGTGCCTCGACGACGCCGGCGATCTCCACCAGTCCGGCCGGTTCGTCGAGGCGCAGTACGTGGCCAAGTTCGCCGCCCGACTGGCCGCCCTGGGACTCGGGGACGGCGCAGGCACCGCGGCCCTCTTCCCGGCGGAGGAGCCGGCGGCGGAGCTCCTTGACGCTGTGCTGTCCGCGACCGACGCCCGCCGGCAGACCCTCGAGGCGTCGGCGTGACGATGGCTCGGATCGAGGACGACATTGCGGCGCCCGTGCGGGCCTTCGACGTGTGGCCGGGATGCAGCCACACGTCGACGCGGGCGGAGGAGCTGCTTGTGGCCTCGCCGCCGTTCCAGCGCCTGCGCCGGCTGCGGCAGATGGGGCTGGCCTTCCACGCCTGGCCCAATGCCGAGAACACCCGGGCCACCCACAGCCTGGGTGTGGCCGCGTGGAGCACCGCCTACCTCGACGCGCTGAGCAGGAGCGCCGATGCCGCCACCCAGGCCGCGCTCGAGGAGGCGGCGTCGTCGCTGCAGGGGCTGTCGCTCGACGTGACCCTGCGCCTCTTCTCCCTCCTCCACGACATCGACCTGCTGCCCCTGGGCCACACCCTGCGGTACCAGTCCGGCCTCTTCCTGGAAGGCCCGGGGCACCCCCGCCTGGCCGCGTGCGTGGCCGGCATCAAGCGGTCGGCGGCCGGCACGCCCGGCTTCGACGCCTTCGAGCGCCACCTCGACGCCGCGGCCGCGGCCCTGGCCGGCGAGCCGTCGACCCACGGCCGGCTCATGACCGAGATCGTGAACTCCGGCCTGGGCACCGACCTTGTCGACTTCGCCCTGCGCGACTCCTTCGCCATCACCCGGGCCCAGGCCCGCCACGACCAGCTGGTCGCCTCGCTGCGCCTGGTCCGCACCGACGACGGATGGCGGCTCGCCTTCGACGCCGGCGACCTCGCCGCCGCGCCGGCGCTGGTGGCCGTCGCCGACGACCTCTACCTGGCCCGCTACGAGGTGTTCGCCGCGTCGGTGTTCCACCCGGTGAAGCTGGCCGCCGACGCCATGCTCGACCTCGTGCTGCGGCGGCTGGGCCCGGAAGCCTGCCAGGCGCTGCTGCCCGAGGACCGGCTGCTGGGCATGGGAGACGACGAGCTCATGGCGGTGCTGAGCCCGGCCGAGGCCGCGGTGGCCCACCGCCTGTGCGTCGACCCGGTGGGCGAGGCCCTGCAGGCCGGGCGGCTGCACGAGGAGGTGTGGCGGACCGACGACCTGGAGGCCTTCCGCACCCGCCCCGGCGCCGAGCAGGCGCTGGCCCTCGACCCCAAGTGGCGCAGCGCGGCCGAGCGGAGCCTGCGGGCCATCCTGCCGTGGGCCGAGCCGGGCGACGTCATCGTCGCCGTCTCACCGCCGGCCATGCAGGCCAAGCCGGCCAACGCCCGCTTCGCCGGGCCCGAAGGCGGCGTCTTCACGCTGGCCGAGGCGCCTGCCCACGGCTTCGCCGTGCAGGCCGCGGAGACGGCCGCCTCCTACGGGCGGCTGTGGTCGCTACGGGTGTACCTGGCGCCGCGCGCCCGGCACGAGACCGACGCCACTGCTGCCGCGGCGGCGGCCCTGTTCGGCGCATGACCGGCCCGGGAGGCCGGTCCAGCCAGCATTCGCTGGGCCGCCACCGGGAGGTGGGGGGCCAGTGACCGGCCCGGGAGGCCGGTCCAGCCAGCATTCGCTGGGCCGCCACCGGGAGGTGGGGGGCCAGTGACCGGCCCGGGAGGCCGGTCCAGCCAGCATTCGCTGGGCCGCCATCGGGAGGTGGGGGGCCAGTGACGACCCACTCCGTCGTCCGCAACGAGGACCAGTTCTGCATCTACCGCTCGGTGGAGAGCGAGGGCACCCGGGTCCTGTGGGAGCTGACCAGCGCCTGCAACCTCAAGTGCGACTTCTGCCTGGTGGAGATCAAGCGCCGCCACCTCCCAGTCGACGACGCCCTGCGCATCGCCGACGAGCTCGTCGAGGCGGGGGTCGACAAGGTCCTGCTCTCGGGGGGCGAGCCCCTCCTCTACCCGGGGGCCGAGGCGGTCATCCGCCGGCTGAGCGCGTCCGGCGTCCTCGTCAAGCTGCTCACCAACGGCACGGTCGACCACCCGGCCGTGTTCGACCTGATCCGCGCCTCGGACTCGATCGAGGTGTCGCTGAGCCTGCCGACCGTCGACCCCCTGGAGGCCGACGTGATCTTCGGGCGGGAGGGAACGCTGGCCAAGATCGCGGCCACCATCGAGTCGCTCCCCAAGCAGCGCCTCAACGTGATCTGCGCGGTGAGCTCGCTCAACGTGCACGCCGTCGAGCCGGTGGTCGACTGGGTCGCCGCCTCCGGCGTGCCGTGCCTCAGCCTGACCGACATCTTCAAGGACCCGGCCAGCCCGGCCCGCTTCCGCGACGACTGCCGCGACCTCCGCATCGACGCCGCGCAGCGCGAGCGGCTGTTCGAGCTTGTGGCCCGCAAGCGGGAGGAGTACCGGGGACGGCTCGCCATCCGCACCACCCAGTTCCTGCACCAGCCGGGGGAGCGGTGCATGGCCGGCCGCACCGTCTTCTACATCGGCCCGACCGGCGTGGTGTCGCCGTGCACCGTCACCGACAACCGCATCTGGCACGACGCCGTCCAGGGCATGGGGGTGGGGGAGGCCATCGCCTTCTACCGGGCCACGCTGCCCGAGGTGCCGCCGTCGTCGTGCGCCGATCAGGTGGTGCTGCGGCGGGCCTCGTCGAGCAGCTGATCGCGCGCCCGCGCCACCTTGTCGAACGCCTCGACGATCTGCTCGACGAGCCGGGGCCGGGGGTCGGTGTAGGTCGGGATGCGCAGGGCCCGCTCGGCGTAGGACTCGGCGTTGGGCAGGTCGCCGTCGGCGTAGGTCCGCCGGTTGGGGTCGCGCCCGTAGGTGCCGCTGCGGTCGTCGGCCACCTGGAAGAGGTGCTCGCAGTGCAGTGGCAGCGACGTCGAGTCGGCCACCGGCGCGCCCTCGGCCTGCAGGGCCCGGATGTACAGCCGCCGGTCGAGCCCGTCCATGGCCGTGGCGTCGTAGAGCGGCTTGTAGTTGAAGTACGGGTGGCGGGTGGCGTAGGGGCGCCGGGCCGGCGGGTCGACGCCGGGGACGGCCGCCAGCCCGGCCGAGAGGGCGCCGAGGTTGGCCTCCCTGCCGTCGATGTAGGCGTCGAGGTCCTCGAACTGCCGGCGGGCCAGGGCCGCGGCCAGCGGGTGCATGCGGTAGTTGAGCCCGTAGCCGGTGGTGGCGAACGGGCGGTAGTCGTCGCTGGTCACCTCGTCGAACGCCCGGTTGCGGAAGTGGCCGAGCAGCACGGCCCGCTCGAAGATCTCCCGGTCGGCGGTGAGCAGGAGGCCGCCCTGCCCGGCGGCGGTGAGCTTGGCCCCCTGGAGGCTGAAGACCGAGACGTCGCCGAAGCCGCCGACCTTCACGCCGTCGTAGGTGGCCCCGTGGGCGTGGCTGCAGTCCTCGACCAGCGCCAGGTTCCGCCGCCGGCAGAGGGCGACGATCGCGTCCATGTCGCAGGGGTGTCCGTTGACGTGGACCACGACGACGGCCCGCGTGCGCGGGGTGATCGCCGCGTCGATAGCGGCCGGGTCGACGTTGCCCGTGTCGGGCTCGCAGTCGACGAGCACGGGCGTGGCGTTGACCACGAACAGCGGCATGACGGTGGACAGGAAGGTGAACGTCGGCGCGATCACCTCGTCGCCGGCGCCGAGGCCGAGGCCGAAGAAGGCCGAGTGCAGCGCGGCCGTGCCGGAGCTGCAGGCCAGGGCGAACGGCACGCCGATGTACGCGCCGAACGCCGACTCCAGCGCCTCCACCTCGCCCTCCCGCCCGTAGTAGGAGATCTCGCCGCGCTCGAGGAGGCGGGTCACCGCCTCGACGTCGGCCCGGGTGATAGGGGGCCAGACGAAGTCGACCGGCTCGGTCACGGCGGGCTCGCCGCCGAAGAGGGCAAGCGTTGCAGTCGTGGGCGCGGGGATCGGTTAGCGTAACCCGGCGCGGGAGGGAGCCGATGTCCAAGGTTCGCTCGGTCCTTCAGACAGAGGACCAGGTGTGCTGTTTCCGGTCGATCACCAGCTCGGGGGTGCGGGTCCTCTGGGAGATCACGAGCGCCTGCAACCTGCGCTGCGACTTCTGCCTGGTCGAGATGAAGCGCAAGCAGGTGCCGCTCGACCAAGCCCTGCGGATCGCCGGCGAGCTCGTCGACCGGGGCGTCGACAAGGTGCTGCTCTCCGGCGGCGAGCCCCTCGTCTACCGGGGCGTCGAGCAGGTCATGCGCCGGCTGCTGGACGGCGGGGTGCTGCTCAAGCTGCTGACCAACGGCACCGTCGAGAACGAGGCCGTGTTCCGGATGATCGAGGACGACCCGACGATCGAGGTGTCGCTCAGCATCCTGTCGGTGCGCCCCGAGAAGGCCGACGCCATCTTCCGCCGGCAGGGGGCGTGGGCCAAGCTGTGCGCCACCCTCGACCGCCTGCCGCCGGCGCAGGTCAACATCATTACCGCGGTCAGCACGGAGAACGTCGACGAGGTCGAGGAGATCCTCGACTGGGTCGCCGCCCGCGGCATTCCCGGCATCAGCGTGATCAACGTGTTCAAGGACCCCTCGTCGCCGGCCCGGTTCCGCGACGACTGCCGCGACTACCGCATCGAGTCGACGATGATCGACGGGCTGTTCGAGCGGCTGGCCGCCAAGCGGGAGGAGTACGCCGGCCGCTTGGTGATCCGGACGACGCAGTTCCGGACCTGCGGCGGCGAGACGTGCGGGGCCGGCCACTCCGTGCTCTACATCGACGCCCTCGGGCGGCTGCTGCCCTGCACCCTGACCGAGAACGGCGTGTGGCGGGAGCGGGTGGCCGGCATGAGCGTCGGCGAGGCGATGGACCTGTACGCCCGGGAGATCGTCGACCTCCCGGCGTCGTCGTGCGTGCCCCTGCTGCGCAGGCAGGCGTGACCGGTATCGACCGGTGGCTGGCGCCGGTCCCGCTGCCGGCGGCCGCGCTCCGTTTCGACCTGGCGGATTTCCGCAGCACCGTCACCCGGGAGATGGTGCAGGTCCGCGTGCGCATGACGGCGCAGGCCTTCGGCACCGGACTCGACCTCGTGCCCGCCAACATCACGACGGACGGCCGCGCCCTGGAGGTCGACGCCGGCGCGCTCGAGGCCGCCAACGCCGGGGCCAGGGACCGGCTGGAGGCCGGGCCCGAGGGTGCCGTGGGCTACCTGCGGGCGCTGACCGCGTCCCGTGCCGCACTCGACCGGGAGGCGAGCGCCTTCGGTGCCCGTGTGCGACGGGGCCGGCTCCCGGCGCCGGGGACCGTCGTCGCCTACGTCGGTGCCGCGGCCCACGACCAGGCGCACGGGTCGCTCAAGTTCTGCCTGCCGGCCTCGCTCCGGCCGACGCTGGTGCGGTGGCTGGGCGACGAGGCCACGACCGCCGCCCTGCTGTCACCCGACGCAAGTGGCATGTGGACCGACTTGCGACGGCGGGAGCTGGCGCTGGCCGGCCTCCGCCGCCGTGGCCCCGCCGCGCAGTACCGCATGTACCTCGCCGGGCACCGGCGGGCGTTCGGGTACCTCTACGCCGAGGACGTCGACTTCCGCGACCACGAGAGCATGGAGGCGATCGACGCCCGGATCGCCGGACTGGGCGCGGTGGCCGAGCAGGAGCGGCGCCTGGAGGAGGCCGTGACCGCCGAGCGGGCCGCCAAGGTGCAGGCCCGCGCCCGCTTCGCCGAGGTGGTCGCCGCCGCCGCCGCCGAGTCGAACGGAACGGCCACCGTGGTGGCGCAGGTCCTGCTGGCTCGGGCCCTGGCGGCCCACGAGGATCACAACCGGCGGGCCAAGATGCGGCTGCTGCGCGACCTCCGCGACCACGCGGCGGCCGCCGGTCTCGACCTCGAGCGGGCCGGCCTCCGCGACTTCGCCGCCGCCGAAGAGCCTTCCCGTGCCGAGCATGCGGTGTTACGGTCCCCGTGAGGCCAGTCACCGAGGGGCGGACAATGGACGGGAACACGGCCAATCCTCTGCTGGGGCGGCCGCTCATCGCCGTGATCGACGGGTATGACCCGTTCGACCACTACGAGCTGAACACGGGTCCCACCGACGAGTTCGGCGACCTGCCCGAGGCGCCGGCCACCATCCGCAACATCGGCTGGACCCTGGGCAACGACTGCCCCTACCGGTGTACGCACTGCTACAGCATGAACGCCCGCCAGAAGGGGGCGGACATGTCGGTCGAGATGATCGACCGCGTCGTCGACCAGCTCCGCGCCAACGGGGTGGAGACGGTGAACCTCGGCGGCAACGAGCCGCTCTACACCAACGGGGCCGACCCCCGGGCCACGCTCCTCCCGTACATCATCGAGCGGCTGACCGACGCGGGGATCGTGGTCGGGCTGACCACGAGCGGGGTCACCATCCTCCGGCTGTACCGCGACCACCGTGACGCCTTCGACCGGTTGAACGACGTCGACGTCTCCCTCGACTCACCGGACCGCGAAGAGCACAACCGCAACCGGGGCGCCCGCATCTACGAGCAGGCCCTGGAGACCCTGGAGATCTGCCAGCGTCACGGCACGCCCCACACGATCATAATGTGCGGGATGAACTGGAACTTCACGATCCCCAAGATCGAGGCGCTCGTGGAGCTGGCCAAGCGGTACGACGCCAACGTCCGGATCAACCCCGTGAAGCCGGTGCAGCCGCAGCACATGGACGTGGCCCTGCCGCCGGAGATGTACTACGCAGGGTTCTCGCGCCTGCTCGAGCTGTGCGAGCCGATCGACCTCGGGGAGCCGCCGATCGCGGCGGCCACGGACTACGCAGAGGCAAAGCGCTGCCCGTGCGGGCGGACGAGCTTCCGCATCCACTCGATCACTCCGAACGGCGAGATCCACGTGAGCCCGTGCGTCTACCTGCACGACTACAAGGCGCCGCTCGACCTGCTGCAGCACGACCTGATCGACATCATCAACAGCCCGCAGTTCCGCGTCTTCCGCCAGCGCAACGCCAACCCCGACCAGGTCGAGGGCTGCGCCGGCTGCCCCAAGCTGGCTCAGTGCGGCGGGGGCTGCGCGGGGCGGTCGTACCTGTACGCGTTCCACGAGACCGGCGGGCGGACGTTCCGGGCCCGCGACCCGTACTGCCCCGTGCGCGTCGCTCCCGACCACCCGTTCCCGCAGCGGCCGGCGTTGCTGGCGGAGACCCGCCTCGTCCACATGGACTACCTCTGCACCTGGATCGGCCGGCCGGTCTGACCCGGCTCGTCCCGCTCTCGGCGTGCGCCGATGAGCCGCCCGCCCGTGCGGGGCGCAAGGCGGCGGTGCTCGCGTGGGCCGAGTCGAACGGGCTGCGCACGCCGGGCGGGCTCGTGCTGCCGGCCGAGGCGTTCTGGGAGGCGCTCGACGCCTGCGACGCCCTGGCCCAGGCCCGCTACCTGCAGGGTGCGGCCCTGCGGCTCGATCCCCGGCACACCCTCGACATCGCGGCGGCGATCGCGGCGGCCATGGACAGCCGGGCAGTGGCCGGGCTGGCCGCCGCCGCCGCCCAGGCCGCCTTCGCCGCGCTGGCCCCGCCGCCGCTGGTGTGCCGGTCGTCGTCGGCCATGGAGGACGGCCACCGCGCCGCCTTCTCCGGCGTGTTCACGAGCGTGCTCGACCTCTGTTCGGCCGGCGCCCTGGCCGCCGCCGTGGCCGAGTGCTGGCGTTCGGCGTTCTCGCCGACGGCCGTCCGCTACCTGCTGCGGGTCGGCGCCGAGCCCCTCGACCTCGGCGTCGCCCTGCTCCTGCAACGCCAGGTCGTCGCCCCCTGGTACGGCGTCTACGTGAGTTCTGACCCGGTCACGGGCGCCGGTGAGGCTCGGGCCGACCTGACCGACGTGGGGCCGGACGCCGTCGTGGGGGGTGCGGTCACGCCGCTGCGGGCCGTCCGGCGCGACGAGGGGTGGACCGGCACCGATGCCCATCCCGAGCTCGAACCGTCGCTGGAGGCCGTGCACCGCGCCGCGGCCTGCCTCGCCCGCCACCTGGGGGCCGAGGTCGACCTGGAGTTCGCCCTGCCCGAGCCGGGCGGCGAGCCGGTGATCCTCCAGTGCCGGCCGCTGACCGCCGTCCGCGGACCGGTCGAGGCGACGCCGCCCGGCGAGACCGGGACGGTGCTGGCCGGCCGGCCGTGCGCCGCCGGCCGGGCGAGCGGCATGGGCGGGGAGACGGTTGCCGTGGTCGACCGGCTGACCACGGCGGACTACGGCGTGGTGTTCGACCACACGGCGATCGTCGCCGAAGACGACGCTTCTCCGCTCAGCCACCTCGCCATCCTCTGCCGGGAGCTGGGCGTGCCCTTCGTCTGTGGCGTCGAGGGCGCCCGGACCGCGCTGGTGGGGCGGTGGGTCACCGTCGACGGTGGTACCGGGCTGGTCGAGATCGCCGAGAAGGCGGCTGCCGCCGCGCCGCCCGTCGCCGGCGCCGGCGACGTGGAGCCGACGCTCAGCCGGCTCGAGCTCGTCCTGCGGGTGCTGGCCGAGGCCGAGCCCGGCGCCGACCCCGCGGCCGAGGCCGAACGGATCCTCCGGCGCTACGGGGAGGCCCTGGGTGCCGCGGGTGCTCGGGTTACGGCCCACCCGATTGCAGCGGCCGATCGAGGCAGGTTGGAGCGTCTGGGCACCGACCTCCTGGGCCCCGGGTTCCCCATCGACGGCATCCTGGCGTAGCGGGACGGGCGTGTGTGTCCGGATGCCGAATCAGCGGGCGAAGGCGTTCCCCATGAACACGCCCTTGTAGTTCACCTGCAGGTCACCGGGGGTGAAGTACCAACCGTCGAAGACCGTGCGGTCGAAGACCATGATCCGGTCGGTCACGTACAGGGACAGGGACAGGACGTCCCTGGCCACCATGCGCTGGAGCTCCTGGGAGATCTCGGCGCGCCGGTTCTTGTCCAGGGTGACCAGCTGTTCGGCTGCCAGCTGGGTGAACCGCTCGTTGTCGTAGCCGTAGACCCGCATGAAGTCCTTCTGTGTCGACTTGATCGAGAACGTCGTGCGCAGCCGGTCGGGATCGGCGCTCCCGAATCCGTGACCGACGAGCGCAAGCTGGTACTTGCCCTCGGCGCCGACCGCGTCGGCGGTGGCCGTGTCCAGCGAGACGATCTTGACGTCGATGCCGGCCGCCCGCAGGTACTCCTTGACCAGCTCGGCCGTCTTCGGGTTGAAGCGGGAGTTGGTGATCATCTCGGGCACGAAGGCACTCCCGTCGGGGAGATCGCGGATGCCGTCGCCGTTGGCGTCCCGCAGCCCGATGGAGTCCAGCAGGGACGCCGCCCGGGCAAGGTCACGGTCGTAGGTGGGCAGGTCGGGCGGGACTGTGGGCGCGGCCGGCACCAGTCCACCCATGCTGCCAACGACTCCCCGGCCGAACAGGATCCGCTTGACCAGGTCCGGCCGGTCGACCGCGTAGGCGACCGCCTGGCGGAAGCGGACGTCGTTGTACGGGAAGCCCTGCATAAGGCCGAAGAAGATCGTCCGGTTCCACAGGCCGGCGTTTGTCACCTTGCCGTACCGGTCGTTGTCGAAGGGAGCGAAGGACTCCTCGGGGATGGTGTCGTCGCCGATGCCCAGCTGAGCAACGTCTATCTCACCCCGGCGCAACGACAGCAGCTGGTTCGGGGCAGGGACGAACTCCACCCGGCGCACCAGCGGCGGACCGAGGTAGTAGTCGTCGCGGGCCACGAACAGGTAGGCGCCACTCTCGAGGTCGGACGACTCCAGGGCGTAGGGCCCCGACCCCATGAGGGCGTCGTCGCCCCGGTACTTCGCGGGGTCGTCGACCTTCTCCCACACATGGCGAGGCAGGATCGTGATCCCGCCCAGCGTGGCCTCGAAGGTTGCCGTTGCCTGCTCCAGCACCAGGACGACGGTGTCCGGGCCCTCCGCCGTGGCCTTCACCGCCAGCAGGCGCGCCGGGGTGTTCCGCCCCGGGCCCTCCTGCAGGTACTGGAAGGTGAAGACGACGTCGTCGACGGTCAGCGGCAGCCCGTCGTGCCACCGCACTCCCTGACGGAGCGTGATCCGCCATTCCCTGCCGTCGACCGACGAAGTCCATCTCTCGGCCAGCAGGGGTTGGTAGTCGCCCTTGGCGTCCTGCCAGATGAGTGTGTCGAACATCAGGCGCATTCGCACCGCGCCCCGGCCGCCGGCCCGGTAGGCGAAGGGCGAGAGGAACCCGAACCCTCCCTCGGCGTCGAGGCGCACCCGTTCCACCCGCTGCGTCGCCGGTGCGGGGGTGTCGCCGCCGGTCGATGTCGTGGATGTGCTGCATGCGGATGCAAGCACGGCCGCGGCGACCGCGAGTGTGGCCCAGAGCGTCGTCCGGCGTTCCATCGATCCGCCTCCTCTCATCAGAAGCCGGTCCGCTTGTCGCTGACGAAGATCAGCTTGTTGAGCATCCCGGGGTAGACCGGGCCGCCGCCGGCGGCGTAGTACCAGTTGTCGAGCACCGTCCGGTCGAAGACGATCGTCCTGGTGGCGACGTACAGTGGGATGGCGGGCACATCCTCGGCGACGATCCGCTGCATCTCCTGCGCCGTCCGGGTGCGCTGCGCCACGTCCACCTGGCTCAGCTGTTGGGCGGCCAGCTCGTCGAACCGGGCGTTGACGTAGCCGTGCACCTTGGCGAACGACTTCGACGTGGACTTGGAGGAGAGCGTGGTACGGAACCCGTCGGGGTCGGTCCACAGGCCGTAGCCGAGGACCGCCATCTCGTAGCGGGCGTCGGCGGCAGCCGCCTGGGCGCCCGCCTGGTCGAGGCTGGTGATCCTGATGTCGATCCCGACCTCCCGCAGGTACTCCTTCAGGAGCTCAGGGGTCTTGGGGTTCCATCCGGGGCTCGTCAGGACCTCCGGGACGAACGGCTGGCCGTCGGGGAGGTCGCGGGTTCCGTCGCCGTTGGCATCCCGCAGGCCGGCCTGGTCGAGCAGCGTCTTTGCCTTGGCCACGTCCCGCTTGTACGTGGGCAGGTTCGGCTCGATCCACGGCGAGTTCGACGGCTCGAGCATCCCCATCATCCCCACCTCGCCGCCGCCGAGGAGGATGCGCTTCACCAGGTCCTCGCGGTCGACGGCGTACGCGATCGCCTGGCGGAACCGCTTGTCGGTGTAGGGGAATCCCCGGCTGATGTTGAAGTGAAGGATGGCGCCGGAGACGCCGGGGGCGGTGACCTGCCCGTACCTCGTCTTGTCGAGGGCTTCGAGGCTGGCTTGCGCGATCGGAAAGTCGATCTTGCCGCCGCCGACGCCGTGGCTGGCGACATCGAGCTCGCCGCGCTGGAGGGCGAGCAGCTCGTTCGAGGCGGGCACGAACTCGAGGCGCTTCACGTACGGCGGGCCCATGAAGTAGTCCTCGTTGGAGGTGAACAGGTATGTCCCGGCGGACAGGTCGTATGTCTCCAGGCGGTACGGGCCCGACCCGGTGAGGGCCTTGGGGTCCTGGTACTTGACGGGATCGGCCACGTCGGCCCACACGTGCTTGGGGACGATCGGGATGCCGATGCCCACCCGCTCGATGAACGGCGCGTAGGGCGCCTCGGTTCGGAGCATGACGCGGTTGGTGCCCTCGACGACCGCCTCCACAGGAATTCGCCCGGAGAAGGTGGACGCGTTCTTGCCGGGTCCCTTGGTCGCGTACTCGTGGCTGAAGGCGACATCGTCCGCAGTGACCGGCGTGCCGTCGTGCCAGCGGACGCCGTCACGGATGGTGAAGCGCCACTCGCGGCCGTCGGCCGACACCTCCCAGGCCGTCGCCAGCCACGGAATGGTGGTGCCGTTGGCGTCCTTCCAGAGGAGGCTGTCGTAGAGCAGCGTCGTAACGGCCACGCTCTCACCCCGGCTGTTCCCGCCGTAGGGCGTGGGAAACCCCCAATCGCCACCGATCATGCGCACCCGCTCGACGCGGGTGGGACCGGCGCCGTCGTCGGTTGTCGTGGCCTTCCGCTCGGTCGAGCAGCCTGCCAGCAACAGCGCGGTGGCGACTCCTGCGGCAACGATCGCGCCGCGTCGGGCTGACCTCATGGGTACCCCTCCCCCGTGAGCCGCCGGCGAGCCGACCGCTCAGTCGCTTTCCTGGTGCCGCCCCCGGACGGGCGGAAACTTCGAAATGCGTCGATCCATCGTCCATCGGCGTTCACGACCGTGCCAAGGGCCGAAGGTCCCGTTCTGAGCCTTCGGGGAGCCGTTCAAAGGAGGCCGATCAGGATGCTGGCCGCGACCACCCACAGCAGCACCGCGATCAGCTGCTTCAGCTGGATGGTCGAGACGCGGGAGGCCATCACCCGAGAGCCGACCAGCGATCCGATGGCGGCGGCGACGGAGCAGACCACGACGAGCGGTACGTCCAGGGACCCCACGCTCACCCGCCCGAGGAAGCCTGACAGCGACGAGAAGACCACGGCGAGCGCCGTGGTACCGGCGGCGACCTTGGCCTCCAGCCCATAGAGGTGCAGCACGGGCAGGATCAGATTCCCACCGCCGACGCCGAGGAGCCCACCGAGGACGCCCGCGGCACCTCCTACGCCGGCGCCCATCCCCAGCTCGGCCGAGCGCGGGATGGACCGGCTGCCCGCTGCCCGCCGGTAGAAGAGCATCATCGCTCCGGCGAAGACGAGGAACGCGGCGAAGAGGACCAGCAGCATGGTCTTTGGCACGTGCGGCGCCAAGCGGGCCCCGATGGGGGCGCCGACGATGGCCGCCACGCCGACCGGCGCCCCCACGGCGACATTCACCAGGCCGGCGCGCCAGTAGGTGATGGTGGCGAAGGAAAGGCTGATGGCGTTGAGCAGCAACCCGGTCGACGCCGCCTCGGAAAGCGGCACGCCCATCCAGTAGAGGAGGGGGACTACGAGGAAGGCAACGCCCAAGCCGGCCATGGACATCAGCCCCGAGAGTCCGAGGACCACGAGGGCGCTGACGACGTAGAGCACCGGTTAGGACCTCAGCGGGGGTACCCGCTGCAGGCGAGGCAGCGCTGCTCGCCGGCGACGACCCGCAGGTAGGGCTCCGCCACCAGCTCCCGGCATACCGGGCAGACGGCGAAACGCACGACCTCCTCGGGCTCCTCCCAGTCCCCACACGCCACCTGTCCCACCGCGAGCACGTCGTCCTCGGGCGCATCCCACACCAGGTCGACCAGCTCCCATTGGTCCTCGTCGGGGATCTGGTCGGCGGGCACGCCGGCGGCGCGCTGGCGCATGAAGGACGACGCCTTGATCCACGGCTGCAACGTCGGCTTGTAGGCCACCCGCACTTGGCGGGCCCCTTCCTTGTCGACGACGGTCACCGCCAGCCGCCCATGGCCGGTCTTGACGATGTTGCCCTTACCGAGGGTGCAGCCGGTGACACACTGCACGCCGTCGGCGAAGCACATGGCGCCGTGGTGGTCACCGATCTCGACGATCGCGTGCAGTGATTTGCTCCCCGCTCTCGGGACATCGAGGGCACGGAGCGCGGCCAGACCGGCGCGAACACCGGCGGTGCTGGCCCAGCAGCGGTGGCCGTGGAAGGCGAAGGTGTCGACAAGCTCCTGACGGTCCGTCATCAGTGTCTCCTCTTCGGTGGACGGCCGCCGGCGTGGGGGATCGCCGGCGGTCGCATGGTGTCCGTCAGCCGGCGAACCCCTCGGGGAGCCCACTGCGTTTGCCGGTCACGAACACGTGCTTGTTGTCGGGCTCGCCGAGGCTCCCGAAGATGCCGCCCGGGGTGAAGTACCAGCCGTCGAACACTGCCGCCGCCGACACCACGGTGCGGGTCGGCACGTACAGCGAGATCAGGGGCACGTCCTCGGCCACCGCCCGCTGCATCTCCTGGACGTAACGCAGGCGCTCCGCCGGGTCGAGGGTCACGAGCTGCTTTGCGGCCGCCGCCTCGAAGGCCGGGTTGTTCCATCCGTAGACCCGCGTGAAGGCCTTGGCCTTCACCGCCGAGGACAGCCGTTGGCGAAGGAGGTCCGGATCGCCGTTCACGCCGTTGGCGTAGCCCACGATGGCCATCTGGTAGTTGCCGTCGCGGCCGGCCGTGTCGGCGGAGGTGGAGTCCAGGCTCAGGATGCTCACGTCGATCCCCACCGTGCGGAGGTACTCCTTGATCATCTCGGCCGTCTTCGAGGAATGGCGAGCGTTGGTGAGCACCTCGGGGCGGAACCGGCTGCCGTCAGGGAGGTCGCGGAAACCGTCGCCGTCGGCGTCCGTCAGCCCGATCCCGTCGAGCAGGGCCTTGGCCCGGACGACGTCGACGTTGTAGGCGGGCAGGTCGGGAGCGAGCCAGGGGTTGCTCGGCGCCAGGGCGCCCGCGCTTCCGGGCTCACCATTGCCGAGCAGCGCCCGCTTCACAAGGTCCTGACGGTCGACGGCGTAGGCCACCGCTTGGCGGAACGCCTTGTCGTTGAAGGGGAAGCCCTTGGTGAGGTTGAAGTGCAGCACCCGGTTCCACGCTCCCGGCGCAGTCAGCTGGGTGTAGGCCGGCGGGGCGAACGGCTCGAGGGACTCCTCGACGAGGGGCTCCTCGCTGATCCCGATGTTCGCGATGTCGATGTCGCCGACCCGGAGGGCGAGCAGCTCGTTGTCGGCCGGCACGTACTCGATCCGTCGCACGTACGGCGTCCCCAGGAAGTAGGACTCGTTGGCGACGAACAGGTAGCTGCCGGTGGATGCGTCGTAGGACTCCAGCCGGTACGGCCCCGACCCCATTGCCGCGGCCGGCTGGGTGAACTTGGCCGGGTCCGTGACCGTCTCCCAGATGTGCTTGGGGATGATCGGCACCCGCCCGGCCACCTGGTCCTCGAAGAAGGTGGGGGCGAACGGCTGGTCCAGCCGGAAGACGGCGACTGTGGGGCTCTCGGTCACGACCTCCTTCACCTCGATCTGGGGCCGGAACGTGACGCTGGCCCCCACTTGGAGGCCGGCGCCCTTCTGCAGGTAGTCGAAGGTGAACGCCACGTCGGCTGCCGTCAGGGGCCGGCCGTCCTGCCACCTGACCCCCTCCCGGAGGGTGAAGCGCCATTCGAGGCCGTCGGCCGAGCGACTCCACTCCTTCGCCAGCCAGGGCAGGAACGTCCCGCCGCCGTCCTTCCAGATCAGCGTGTCGAACAGCAAGGTGACCCGGTTGAAGCCCCGCCCGGCCCGGTGGGTGAACGGCGACGGGAAGCCGAAGTCGCCGTCGCCGTTGAGCCGGATGCGCTCGACGAACTCCGGACGGGTCGGGGGAGGGGCCGCCTTCTTGGTGGCGGTGCTGCAGGCCGTGGCCACCAGGGCGAGGGCGGCCAGGACGACCGGGAAGGTGAGGGGTCTGCGGACCGTCATCGTGCCGTTCCTCTCTGCTGGACCGGGCGCGGTCCGCGACCGGTCCGTCGCTGTCCGGGCCATCTCCACGCACTTGATCCGACGCTTTTCGTATCGAGAACCGTCGAATCGACCATGACTCACCATGTGGCGAACGACCCGAAGGCGCACAGGGCCGAACGTCACTTCAACCCGCTGATCCGGACCGCGAAGGGACTTTCGGCGGTGTCGCACCCGCAGCTGCCGGTGCATGGTGGGGGCGTGCTCGATTCGACAGCCTTCGAAACAGCCGCCGTTGACCTCGCGAACGCGGCCGACGTCTTTGCCGCGCTGGCTGATCCGGCGCGCCTCCGTGTCCTTGCTGTGCTCGCCGACGGTCCCCGGTGCGTGTGCGACATCCAGGCGGCGGTCCCGATGGCCGCGAACGTCCTGTCGTACCACCTCCGAGTCCTGCGCGAGGTAGGGCTTCTCGAGGGAACCCGCCGGGGCCGCTGGATCGACTACCGGCGCAGCGACGGGGCGGCGCAGCTCGTCGCCGGCGCGCTCCACGCGGCCGCATTTGACCCGGCGTTGGGGCGAGGGGCCGCCACGGCCGCGAGTGCGTAGGCACGCGATCGTGCCCCACGTCCCGGCAGAAAGGACCGTTCGGCCCTGCCGGCTGCCGCATCCCCGTCCGTAGGTTCGGTGTGTGAATAGCGCGATCGGATCGCCGTGTCCGGCTTGATCCGCCGCCGAGGCGCCGGTGTGCGACGCGCTCGGCCTGGCGGGTCTTTCTCGGCGCGGCCGAAGGGAGATGCGATGGACGGCCAGACCCACCCCCGGCGGATGCACGGAGAACGAGGGCTCTCCAAACTGGTCATCGTCGTCGGCGTCGCCGTCCTCATGGTGGCGGTCGCCGTGGTGGCCGTGAACAACGACGATGCGGGGACGAGGAAGAACACGGCCCAGGTCGTCGAGGCGCAGGGCCTGAAGGACGCGCAACAGGCGTTCTGTGCCAAGGAGGGCCGCTTCGCCACCGAGGCCGAGCTGGTCCAGCAGGGCTACCTTCCCAACGAGTCCGCCACCTGGGACATGGCCGTCTTCCCCGGCAACCAGTGCGGGACGTCGGAGCAGTCGGGCTACACCGTCGGCTACGCCCTTCCCAACGCCGGACAGGGGGACAAGGTCGACGTCCTGCGCCTCGGGTCGTCCCAGGCCACCGGCTATCCCACGCCGTTCGCCTGGAACCGGGGCCCCGGCGCGGTCATCACCTCCTACATGTTCGACAGCCTGCTGTGGCGGGACGGCACCGGCCAGCCGATCCCGTGGCTGGCCACCTCGTGGTCGACCTCGCCCGACGGCAAGACATGGAAGTTCACGTTGCGCGACGGCGTGCGCTGGCATGACGGGCAGCCGTTCACGGCCGCGGACGTCGTCTTCAGCGCCGACTACTACAAGAACGGCCCCGGCAAGATCACCCCGTGGACCGGCAAGGCGACCCTCGGCGAAGTGGACTCCGTCACCGTCGACCCGGCCGACCCCAAAGTGGTGGTCTTCAGCCTGAAGCGGCCCTTCAACACCTTCATGCCGACCGTCGCCCAGGCCATGTTCATCGTCCCCAAGCACATCTGGGAGGGCGTGGCCGAGCCGGCGACCAAGCGTGACGCCAGCGCCTACGTGGGCACCGGCCCCTACAAGTTCACCAGCTTCGAGAGCTACGACCCCTCGACCGGCGTGTCGCAGTTCGACGCCAACCTGGACTTCTTCCTCGGCGCCCCGTTCGTCCGCCAGCTCCAGTTCGTAACGGTGGGCGACTCCATCGCCGCCCTCAAGACCGGGCTGGTGAGCGGCGGCGGGGTGGGAAGCGAGGAGGCGGTCACCGACGCCGCCCTGGCCGAGGTGGCCGGGCTGGAGTCGCTCAGCTCCCCGGGCAGTTGGAACCGGGCCCTCCACATCAACCAGGCCAAGGGATACCCGTTCGACGAGGTCAAGTTCCGCCAGGCGATCGCCTACGCCATCGACAGCAAGGACTTGGTCAGCCGCCTCATCGGCAACCGCGGCGTGCCCGGCAGCTACGGCCTGCTGGCGCCGACGCACCCGTCGCTGGCGCCGAACCTGCCCACCTACAGCGACCCGTCCAAGGCCGGCGCGTTGCTCGACGCGATCGGCCTGGTCGACGGGCCCGACGGCGACAAGTACCGCGAGTGGCCGGCGGGCTCACCCAAGGCCGGCCAGAACTTCACGACGACGATCTACAGCAGCGACCGGTTCTCGATCCAGACGGCGGTGGTGCTCCAGCAGTACCTGGACGCGGTGGGGATCAAGGTCGACTACGTGCAGGAGCCGTCGAACGCCTCCGACACCCGGTCGGCGAACGGCGACTACGAGTTCATCCTCGTCGGCTACGCCACGTTGGGGAACGATCCCGACCAGCTCCGCACCCGCCTGTCGGACAAGTACCTGAGCGTCAAGAGCAACGTCCGGTTCAGCACCGCCCAGCCCGGGTGGAAGAACCAGGAGTTCATCGACCTCGCCGAGCAGCAGCTCGTGGAGCCGGACCCGGTGAAGCGGGCGCAGCAGGTCACCCGCATGCAGCAGATCGTGGCCGCCGAGGTGCCGATGATCTCCCTGTACGTCCCTGACCTGTCGTTCTTCTACCCGGCCGGCGGCTTCACCGCCTGGTACTTCACCCCGGGGGCCATGCCCACCGGCCCTCCGGGGGTGGAGAACAAGCACTCCTTCGTCACCGGCAAGCAGTTCGGCCTTCCGTCCGGGAAGTAGCGATGGCCGGCGAGCACGGCGCTGAGGGTCCGGCACCCGGCCGGACCCGTGCCGTGTCCCTGCTGGAGTCGGCCGACGGCCACCGGTCCGTCCCGCCCGTCCTCGGCCCGGCGCCCGCACCGGTCGCGGCCATGCGGGCGCCCACCCCGGTGGCGCCCGCGGCGTCCGGTGGACGGCGCCACTTCGCCGTCCGCCAGCTGGTGCGCTACGGGGTCACGCTGTTCCTGCTCGTCACCCTGGTGTTCTTCCTGCCCAGGGCGCTCCCGGGCGACCCGCTGCAGTCCTACGAGGACGCAGCCACGGCCCTGCCCGCGGACACGCGGGCCGAGTACCTGGCCCACTACGGGCTCGACCGCCCCCTCGTCGAACAGTACGTGCGCTACCTGTCGGCGACGGTGCGACTCGACCTGGGCGACTCCATCGCCTTCCGCAAGCCGGTGAAGGACCTGGTGGCCGACCGCCTGCCCTGGACCATGCTGCTGGTGGGGACGGCGCTGGCCATGTCGGCCCTGCTCAGCTACTTCGCCGGTGTGGCGTCGGCGTGGGTCCGGGGAAGCCTCACCGACCGGGTGACGGTGGCGGCGATGACGGTGATCCACGCCGTTCCCGAGTACGCCCTCGCCACCCTCCTGCTGATCACCTTCTCCGTCCGGATACGCATCTTCCCGGTGGCCGGGGGGTCCACCCCCTTCTCCACGGACTTCACCTTCCTGCACAAGGTGGTCGACGTCGTCGTCCACCTCGTGCTCCCCGCCACCGCGCTGGCCCTGGGCATGCTCGGCACCAAGTTCCTCCTCGTCCGCAACACCATGGTGTCGGTGCTCGGCCAGGACTACATGCTCCTCGCCGAGGCCAAGGGCCTGCCGGAACGGCTGCTCAAGTACCGCCACGCCGGGCGAAACGCCCTGCTCCCGTTCCTCAACATCGTGGGCGTCCAGGTGGGCCTGGCCGCCGGTTCGGCCCTGTTCGTCGAGACCGTCTTCGGCTACCCCGGCCTGGCCAGCCTCCTGGTCCCCGCGGTGGGCAACCTCGACTACCCCTTGATCGAAGGGTGCTTCCTGTTCCTCGCGGCCATGACGCTCACCGCCAACCTCCTGGTGGACCTGGTCTCTGCCCGGGTCGACCCCCGAGTGCGCCGGTGAGGTCGGCCACCGACCTTCGGCGGCCGCGGCACCGCCCGCCGTTCCCGGTCATCGGGTGGGTCGGCCTGGCCATCCTCGGCGTCTTCGTCGTGCTGGCCGTGGCCGCGCCCCTCCTGGCCGGGTACGAGCCGGACGCCTTGTCGGGCAAGCCGTTGGAGGCGCCCAGCGGCAGCCACCTGGTCGGCACCAACCAGATCGGCCAGGACCTGGCCAGCCAGCTGCTCTACGGGGCCCGGGCGTCGCTCCTGGTGGCGGCCATGACCGCGATCGGCACCCTGGTGCTCGGCGCCACCATCGGCCTGGTGGCCGGGTGGGCCGGCGGGCGCACCGACACCGCCCTCATGGGCGTGGTCGACGTGTTCCTGGCCACGCCCCGGCTTCCCCTGCTCATCATGATCGGTGCCTTCGCCGGCAAGGACCTGGTGACGCTGGCGGTGATCATGTCGCTGGTCTTCTGGCCGCCGACGGCCCGCCTGGTCCGAGCCCAGGTGCGTTCCCTGCGCCAGCGCCTCCACGTGCGGGCCGCGCTGGCCTTCGGCGCCAGCACCGTCGACGTCATGCGCCGCCACGTGGTCCCGGAGATCGGCCTGATCCTGGTGGCCTCCCTTGTCGCCGCGGCCAGCCGGGCCGTGCTCTTCGAGGCCGGCCTGGCCTTTCTCGGCCTGGGCGACGCCTCCCGCGTCAGCTGGGGTTCGATCATGCGCGACGCCCGGAACGCCCCGGGCCTGTTCTACTCCGACGCCTGGCTGTGGTGGATGCTCCCGGCGATCCTCGCCATCATCCTCGTGCTGCTGGGACTCACCTTTCTCGGCGTGGCCGTCGAGCAGCGGGTCAACCCCCGCCTCGCCCGCCATCACACCGGAGGTCTGCTCCGTTGACCGCTTCACTGCACGTCGCCAACCTCAGCGTGACCTACCCGAGCGACCCGCCGGTCCGAGCGGTGAGCGACCTTTCCTTCAGCGTCGGCCCGGGCGAGTGCCTCGGCGTGCTGGGCGAGTCGGGATCCGGCAAGTCCACCATCGCCAAGGCCCTGCTGGGCATGGCGCCCGACGCCCGGGTCGAGGGCGGCATGCGCCTCGGCGACCTGGACCTCTCCAGCCTCACGAGGGAGGCCTGGCGCGACGTCCGCTGGCGCCGGATCGCCCTCTCCTTCCAGTCGACGGCCTCGCTCAACCCCGTGCTGCGGGTCGGCATGCAGTTGGCCGAACCGCTCCAGGTCCATCTGGGCATGAGCGCGGCGGACGCGGAGCAGCGGGCCGACGAACTGCTCACCGAGGTGTCCCTCGGCGACTGGGCGACCCGGCGCTACCCCAGTGAGCTGTCGGGCGGCCAACGGCGGCTCGTGTTGCTGGCCATCGCCCTGGCCTGCGGGCCCGAGGTGCTCCTCCTCGACGAGCCCACCGCCGGCCTCGACGGCGTGACCCGCACCCGCGTGCTCCAGCTGCTCACCAGGATCCGCGACGAGGGCCGGACGGCGATCGTGCTGCTCGGCCACGACGTCGACACCTTGGAGGTGGTGGCCACCCAGACGGCGGTGCTCTACCGCGGGTGGCTGGCCGAGCGGGGCCCGGCCCAGGCGGTCCTGTCCGACCCCCGCAGCCCGTACTCGTGGGCCCTGATCAACGCCCGGGCCACCCTGGGCTCCATCAAGGAGCTGCGCGGCATCCGGGGCGAGCCGCCGGATCCGACCGAGGTGGCGGTCGGGTGCCCGTTCCTGGCCCGTTGCACGCAGGCCGTGCCCGCGTGCGAGGAAGGGACGCCGCCGTTGGTCGCCCCCCCGGGGGAGGGCGGCGACCGGCTGGTGGCCTGCACGAGAGGCGGCGTGGTTTCCCTGCTGTCGGCCAGCCACCTGCGCAAGGAGTACGAGTCGCGCAGCGGCGTGCTGCACCGCGACCGCTTCCTGGCGGTGGACGACGTCGGGGTCGACGTCCGGGAGGGGGAGGTCGTCGGCATCGTCGGTGGGACCGGTGCCGGCAAGTCCACGCTGGCCATGCTCCTGCTGCGCGTGCTCGAGCCGGACGGGGGGACGATCACCCTGGAGGGGCGGGACCTGCTGGCCGCGAAGGGCAAGGAGCTCAAGGCGGCGCAGCGCCGGGCCCAGATCGTCTTCCAGGATCCGTTCGAGGCGTTGTCGCCCCGGCTCACCATCGCCCAGGCCGTACGGGAGCCCCTCGACGTCCAGGGCATCGGGACCCCGGAGGAGCGGGACGCCAAGGTGGTCGCTACCCTGCAGTCGGTGCGGCTGCCCTCGAACCGGGCGTTCCTCGACCGCCACACCCATGAGCTGTCGGGCGGCCAGCTGCAGCGGGTTGCGCTGGCCCGGGCCCTGGTGCTCGATCCGAAGCTGCTCGTCGCCGACGAACCCGTCTCGATGCTGGATCCGAGCGAAGGCGTCCGGATGCTCGAGCTGTTGAAGCACCTGAAGATCGAGCGGGGGTTGGCGCTGGTGATCGTGTCGCACGACATCGCCACCGTCCTGCGCATCGCCGACCGGGTCCTCGTGATCGACCAGGGGCAGGTCGTCGAGGAGGGCGCGGGCCGCGACATCCTCCTGGAACCGAAGCATCCGGTGACCTGCGCACTGCTGGTGGCCGCCGGCGGCCGGGAAGTGGCTGGGGCGGTGGTTGACGGCCCGGCGCAAGCATCGGCTCCGGCCGCCGTCGCTTGAGGTGGGCGGACTCGAGCTCGGGTGTCGCGGGGCCGCGGCGCAGATCTGCGGACGGTGTCCGGGGCCCCGCAGAGCCCGCGCTTCCACTATCGCGCTGCGACGTCGGCCTCCTCGCCCCGATGCCACACCGTGCGCTGCGGGAAGGGAATCTCGATGCCCTCGGCGTCGAAGGCGCGCTTGATGCGGGCCCGCAGCTCACGGCCGACCTTCCACTGCGACGAGGGCTTCGTCTTGACGACCAGACGGATGACGAGGGCGTCGGCACCGAAGGCCTCGACCCCCCACACCTCCGGCTCGGCCAGGATGTCGCGCGACCACGCCTCATCGCGCCACAGCGCGTCGGCGACGCCCTGGATGACCCCCGCGGCCTTGTCGGTGTCGGTGCCGTAGGCCACGGGGACGTCGAGCAGCGCCCTGGACCAGTCCTGGGACTTGTTGGCCACCCGGTCGATGAAGCCGTTGGGAATGTGCCAGACGTTGCCCTCGATGTCTCGCAGGCGGGTGGTGCGGAGACTGACGCCCTCCACCGTGCCGATGGCCGGCCCGGCGTCGATGACGTCGCCCACGCCGTACTGGTCCTCGATGAGCATGAAGATGCCGGACAGGAAGTCCCGCACCAGGTTCTGGGCGCCGAAGCCGACGGCCACGCCCACGATGCCCGCGCCGGCCAGCAGCGGCCCGAGCTCCACGCCGAGCTCGCCCAGCACCATGAGGGCGGCGATGCCCCAGATGGCGAAGCTGGCGATGCTGCCCAGGAGGGCGCCGATCGTCTCCGCCCGCTGCACGCCGCGGACGGTCCTCGGCCCGCCGGTGCTGAGCAGCGCTCCGCCGGAGCGGTCGCCGGCGGCGACCCGATCCGCGGCGGTGTGGACGACCTCCGCGCTCACCGTTCCCAGGCCCTTCGTGAAGCGCCTGATGGCTCGCCGCGCGGTCCGGGCCGCCAGCCACGCCAGCCCCAGGATGAGCACGATCTTCACCGGTCGCGCCACGAAGACGTCGCCCACTCGTGCGATGGACTGGTTGCCGGTGAGGCGGAGGATCGCCTCACACACGGCACCGGCCTCCCGAGGTTCCCCGCACGCGGCGGTCAGGTTCTCGGCCTGGGCGACAACGAACCCGAAAGCAATCATCTCGCGGACCTTTCTGAGGGGGGGTGCACGGATCCCCGCCCTTCGAACTTGAGCAGGCGCGCCGGTAGCTCGAATCTCCCGATGCACGCTTCTCCGGCCGTCGCCTTGCCTCCACCCTAGCGGGCCGGCCCGAGCTGCCGGACCTACGCCGTCCCGGCCCGTCTCCTCGCGGCTTCCATGCGGGCACCGACGGCCCAGGCCGCGCCCGACAGGATGACGACGGCGACGAAGATGAACGCCCCGCTTGTGGAGGAGGCGGCGGCGGTGCCGGCGACGGCGTAGAGCACCGCCTCTGGCAGGGCACCCGCGATGGCCGCGGCCACCACGGCCGGTGCGGACAGGCCCATGGCGGCAGCCGCCACCAGCGTGCTCTCGGCCAGGATGGGGATCGGTCGGGTGAACACGACGGCCGCCAGCCCCCAGCGGCTCACGAGCTCCCCCCCTCGTCCGGGATCGGACCCGCGGCGCAGCGTCGGGCGGCGGCTGAGGACGCTCGCGACCCTCCGCCCGATCAGCACGCCGACCACTGCGTTCCCGCTGCGCCCCAGAAGGGACAGGGCCGCACCCGGGAGAAGGCCGAACAGCGCGCCATGGGCGACCATCACCACGCTCGACGGCACGGGGAGGGCGATGTCGGCCACCAGGAGGCCCACGCCGACCCAGGCGGCGATCCCGCGCCCGGCCATGACGTCGACGGGGTCGACGAGCAGGGTGACGTCGAACGCTTCGGCGAGGGCGAGGCCCACCACGGCCATGGCGGCCACCGCCAGCCCGAGTGCGACCGCCTGCCTGGGGTTGACGCCGGTTACCTTCGGAGTGCGATCGGCGCGACGAGCGGGGGAAGCGCCGCGATCACGGGGCGCAGGCCCATCAAGGGGATATTCCCGCCTTCCGGGGTAAGGAACACCGAGATGGAAGCACGTCCGGCGAGCCCTCCGCCATACGAGGAGCTCCGAGGCGGAGGGACTGTGCTGGACGAGCGGCCCCCCGCGGCCGCGGTCCCGGCGTGCCCGCCGGCACGACGGAGGAGCCCTGGCAAGGCACTGCGAGAGGCCCTCTCGCTGGCGTGCTGGACGGTCATGGTCCTGGGGTCGGCCCTGGGTGGCCGGTTGCGCCGGCTCGGCGCGACCGTGACCCGCCGGGCCGCCGGTCGGCGAAGGCGGCGCGTGCGGGCGGTGGCCGCCGGGACAATCGTCGCCCTCTTCCTCGCCCTGGTGTGTAGCGGGCCGCTGCTGCGCCTGGCCGCTCGGCCGCTGGCGTCGGGCCTGGGGGCCGAGGGGTTGCCGGTCATCGACCAGCGCTCGACCGTGCTGGCCGTCGACGGAAGCGCGCTCGCCCTCGTCCACGACGGCGTCAACCGTGAGGTGCTCCCACTGGAGGAGATCCCCGAAATCGTCCGCAACGCGGTCCTTGCCGCCGAGGACAAGGACTTCTGGGACCACGGCGGCTACGACGGCGAGGCCATGGCCCGGGCCCTGCTGGCCAACGTCCGAGCCGGCGAGGTCACCCAGGGCGGGTCCACCATCAGCCAGCAGCTGGCGAAGCTGAACTTCTCGGGGGGCGAGCAGAACATGCTCCGCAAGGCGAAGGAGCTGCTGTACGCGGTGGCGCTGGAAGAACGGCTGGGCAAGGAGCAGCTGCTGGAGCGCTACCTCAACCAGGTGTACTTCGGCGCCCAGGCCTACGGGGTGGCGGCGGCGGCCGAGGAGTACTTCGGGGCCCACGTGCGGCACCTGACGCTGGAGCAGGCCGCGCTGCTGGCCGGCCTCATCCGGGCGCCCGCCGCGCTCGACCCCCGCGCCGATCCCGACTCGGTCACCATCCGGCGCAACCAGGTGCTCCGGGCCATGGCCTCGCTGGGCGCCATCCCACCGGACGCGGCGGCGTCGGCGGCGGCCAGGCCGGTCGAGGTGCTCCCCGCCCGGCCGGCCGACACCACCCACCGTTTCGTGGTGGAGGCGGTGAAGCGGGAGTTCCTGGCCAGCCCGGCGTTCGGGGCGACGGAGGAGGACCGGCGCCGGCTCCTGCTCACCGGCGGCCTGCAGATCCGCACGACGATCAACCCCCACCTCCAGGAGGCGGCTCGCGCCGCCCTCGCCTCCGTCTCGGACCGTCTCGGGTCGGCCCTCGTCGCCGTCGACCCCCGCTCGGGCGCCATCCGAGCCCTGCACAACGGAGGGAAGGCGGCGGCGAACCAGTTCGACGTGGCCATGCAGGGCCGCCGGCCGCCGGGGAGCACGTTCAAGCCGCTGGCCGCGGCCGCGGCGCTGGAGGCAGGGATGCCGCAGACGCAGTACCTGGTGGGCGACGGGCCCATCGAGCTGGACTACCGGGGCGCCCCGCAGCCGTGGCGGGTGGACAACTTCGCCGGGGAGCAGCACGGCCCCGTCGCCCTGGCCGATGCGGTCGTCTACAGCGTCAACACCGCGTTCGCCCAGATCGGGGTGGCCGTCGGCCCCGACAAGATCGCCCATGTGGCCCGCCGGCTCGGCATCGACGTCGACCGGGCCATGGGACCAGCGGAGACCCGTGGACCCGCCGTCGCCCTCGGTGGGCTCAGCAACGGCGTGTCGCCCGTGGAGATGGCGTCGGCGTACGGCGCCTTCGCCGCCGGCGGCTCCCATGCGCCTCCGTACCTCATCGACCGGGTCGTCGACCGCAGCGGGGAGGAGCTCTACAAGGCCTCGCCGGCGCCGCGGCCGGTGCTGGCCGAACCGGTCAACGGGATCCTCGTCGACATCCTCCAGGACGCGGTGGCCGAGGGAACCGGCTCGGCCGCCGCGCTGGCCGGCTGGGAGCCACTCGGCAAGACCGGTACCAGCGAGAAGGGGTCCGACGCCTGGTTCGTGGGCGCCACGCCGGTGCTGTCGGCCGCGGTGTGGGTCGGGCACCCCGAGGCCACCTCGCCGGTGCGGGGACTGACCGGCGGTACCGTCGCCGCGCCCGCCTGGGGGAGGTTCATGACCGCCGCCCTCCGGGGCGTGAAGCCCGTCACGTTCCCGCCCCGGTCGGCCGACCGGCCGGCCACCCGCCCGCTCGACCTCCCGATGGCCCGGGCGTGCACCTCGGCGTGCGCCGACGCCGCCAACCGGTAGTAAACGCAAAGGCGGTGCCGGGACGCATCCGGCGCTGGGGTGGGCCCCGAGGACGTGCTGGTCTCGCTGCTTCCCCGGCGGGCGCAGCGGGCTCGACGTGGTTCGGCCGGCTGGGCGATGCCGCCCAGCAAGCCCCCGGAGCGGGCCGGCGTCGCCGCCTGCCGGGCGGTCGGCGGTGATGCGAGGGGCGCCGGGCGCCCGGCGCGAATTCTTGTGCCCGGTCCCCGCCGCGAGCCCGAGGTCGCCGACGAGGGGTCAGAGGCGGTCGAGGAGCCATGACGGGCCCACCACACGGGCCCCTTCGGCGCGGCACCGCGCTCCGAGCGCCCGGTCGGCGGTAACCAGGACCACCGGCTCCGGCGAGGCGGCGGCGATGGCGACGAGGGCGTCGTCGCCGTGACCCGGGGCGTGGACGACCTCCACGCCGCCCACCCGGTTCTCGGCGGCGCCCAGCCGGGCCCGCCCCTCGAGGACGACGACCACCGGAGGCGTCAGGGCCGAGGTCGCCACCGCCGCGCTGATGCGGGCCACCAGCTCGGCGGCCGCGGCCGGACGGTCGCGCCACCACCCCGTCGGACGGGACCCCACCACGTTGGCGGCGTCGACGAGCAGCACGGGGGAGGAGCCTGGCACGTGCGGCGCCCGGTGGAGGAGCTGGTGGGCGCCCGCCGGGTGCCGTGCGACGAGCGCGGCCGGTTCTCCCTAGCTCAGGCGCGGCGGGCAGACCACCGGAGCGCCGATGACGCAGCTGTTGGTGCCGGCGCCCACGTCGATCACCTCCCCGACCTCGGCGATGATCCGGTCGTTGCCCGGGCCGCCCGAGGCGAAGTCGGTGCCGACCCCTCCCATCAGAGAGTCGTTGCCGGCGCCCCCGAACAGCTGGTCGTTGCCCCCGCCCCCCAGGATCTGGTCGTCGCCGCCGAGGCCGAGGATGCGGTCGTTGCCACCGCCGCCGTTGATCCGGTCGGCGCCCGGCGACCCGCAGATGATGTCGTCGCCTTCGGTGCCCTGGATGTCACCGGCGCCGTAGATGGTGCACAGCGGCTGCCAGTCGCAGCGCTGGTCCGTCGCCACGTTGTCGGTGACCCGGACGAGGTCGACATCGCCGGTTACCGCGTTCATCTGCCAGACCTCGCCGAAGTTGGAGCCGGCACGCTCGCTGTTCCACACGATGCGGGCACCGTCGGGGGACCACGCCGGGAAGATGTCGAACCCGGGGACGTTGGTGGTCAACCGGGTCGCCGCCCCGCCCGGGAGCGTGGACGGCATGCGGTAGATCTCCTCGCCCGTGGGGTCGTGGCGGCGGCTGTGGAAGCCGATCTGGGTCCCGTCGGGCGACCACGTCGGCCAGGAGTCCTCCACGCCGGGGTTGTTGGTGAGGTTGTTGGCCGCCGTCAGCGGCTCACCGAGGGGACTGATGATGTGAATGTCGGCGCTCGGGTCGAGCTGGCGGCTGCTGACCGCGAGCTTGGTGCCGTCCGGCGACCAGGCGGGCAGCGAGTCCTCCACCGTGGAGCTCACGACGGGCGTGACCCCGGTCCCGTCGACGTTGACCTTGTAGACCTCGAAGAAGAGGCCGGGGATGTTTCGCTGGTAAGCGATCTGCGCGCCGTCCGGGCTCCATGCGCCGCTGGTGGCGTCGTTGGTGAAGGTGAGCTGCTGCACGTTGCTGCCGTCGGCGTTCATGATGAACAGGTTGGTGCCGCCGGCCCGGTTGCTCTCGAAGACGATCTGGCGGCCGTCGGGGGAGTACCTCGGCCGGCCGTCGTTGGCCGGGTGGTTGGTGAGGTTCACCGGGTCGAGCTCGGTCCCGTTCGGGTTGAACGTCCAGATGTCGAAGTTGCCGCCCCGGTTGCTCGAACAGGCGACGTTGCCGTTGATGCCGGGGAAGGCGGCCTGGGCCGCCGGCGCGCTGGCCACCACGCCGGTGGCCACCACGGCCATCCCGGTCAGGAGCCGGCCCATCCGCCGCCGTCCCGGCTGAAGCCTCACTGTCGCCCGCGCGCTCATGCAGCGTCCCCCTCGCTCCGTGGGCCGCGATCCCGACTCCGCCGCGGCTTGACGGCGCAGCTTAGGCGCAACGTGCGCATAGCCGAGCGGAGGCTCTCCGTCAGTCGCCGAACTCGAGCATCTCCACAGGAAGCTCTTGCGCTTTTTGCGGGGGCGGTCGTAGCCGGCCAACCGCTCGCGGTCCCGCCAATCGTCGTCGCGATCGCGGTCTCGGAACGGGTCCTCCCCGGTCGAGCCGGATGCCCCGGGGCGGGCGAGGGTGCCGAAGGTGACCGAGTAGCGCACTCGGCCATGGCCGCGATGGAGCGCGGCCACGACCAGCGGGCGGCGCCGCTCAGGACGGTGGAGCACCGCCCGCCGCGCCGTCTGCCCGCCCATGTGGACGGGAGGAACTCGGCTCCGTCGAAGAGGTCGGCGAGCGCCCGCTCCTCCGCTTCGGTCAGGAGCCCCGGCCGGTAGGCGAGCCCGGCCGGCACCCCGGCGAGGCTGGGGAGTCGGGCGGCCACGTCGGCGCCCCTACCCTGGAGAGGTGGCCGTACCCGCGCTCAAGTACGTGGCGGTGGTGGTGGCCGCCCTCGTCCTGACCGGGTGCGGCGCCGATGCGGGGAGCGGGCGGGCCGGTCCCTCCAACCTGGCGCCGGAGGCGGCGACGACCAACCTGGCGCCGGAGGCGGCGACAACTGACCCAGCGCCGGAGGCGGCGACGACCACGACGACCGCGCTGTGCCCGCCGGCGCCGATCGAGCAGCGGGCGGCCTCGGTGCTCATGCTGGGGATCGGGAATGCCACCACCGCCGAGGCGGCACTGCCGGCCCGCCTGAGCGCCCTCGGCGTCGGGGGGGTGATCCTCCTCGGGGTCAACGTGGTCGACGCAGCCCAGCTGCGGTCGCTCATCGACGGCATGCGCCGGAAGGCGCCCCGCCACCTCCTGGTGGCGGTGGACGAGGAGGGCGGGCGGGTCTCGCGGCTCAAGCCGATCATCGGTCCCACGCCCTCGGCCCGGTCGCTGGGCCAGCGCCCGCTGGAGGAGATCGCCGGCGTGGCCGCCCAGCGGGGCACGGTGCTTCGCGACCTCGGGTTCGACGTGGTGCTGGCGCCGGTCGTCGACGCCGACGGCGGACCGGCGAACGGCGCCATCGGGGACCGTGCGTTCGCCACGTCGCCCGCCGACGCCGGCGCCCGGGCCGCGGCGTTCGCCGAGGGCCTCCGCCCGACGGGCGTGGCCGCCGCGGCCAAGCACTTCCCCGGCCAGGGTGGGCTGGCGGACAGCCATGACGGAGCGGTGGTCTCGGACGCACCGATGGCCCAGGTGGCCCGGGCGGCGGCGGACGGCTTCGGGCCGGTGCTGCGGGCCGGCGTCGCCGCGGTGATGATGTCGCACGTCACGTTCTCGGCGCTCGGATCTCGCCCGGCCAGCATCGAGCCTGCCGCCTACCGCCTGCTGCGGTCGATGGGCTTCGAGGGCGTGGCCATCACCGACGCGGTCGGGATGTCGGCGATCGGCAACCAGTGGTCGCTGGGGGAGGCCGCAGTGCTGGCGCTGGCCGCGGGCGCCGACCTGGTCCTGGCCACGCCCGCCGACCGGGCGGCGGCCATGCGCGACGCCATCACGGCGGCGGTGGCCGACGGCCGCCTTTCGGAGGCCCGGCTGAACGAGGCGGTGCGGCGGGTGGCGGCCCTCGGCGGCCAGCGCCCCTCCGCCCTGCTCTGTGCCTGAAAGACCCTGTACGAATCGGGGTCGCAGGCGTACGATCCGGTTGAGAGAGAGGGGACGACATGCGCCGCTACCTCGTCGTCGCCAACCAGACGCTGCTGGGTGACGCCCTGCTCGGCCGGATCGCCGAGCGCATGGCCGCCGGCCCGTGCCACTTCCACTTGGTCGTGCCGGCCAGCCACGTCGGCCGGGCGGTGTGGACGGAGGGGCACGACCGTGCCATCGCCGAAGAGCGCCTGCAGGCCGCCATGGAGCGGTTCCGGGCCCTCGGGGCCGATGTCCGAGGGGAGGTGGGTGATGCCCGGCCGATCGACGCCATCCGGGACGCCATGCTCCACGCCCCACCCTTCGACGAGATCATCCTGTCGACGCTGCCGCCCGGCGTGTCGCGCTGGCTGCGCCAGGACCTCCCGCACCGGATCCAGCGGAACTGGGACTACCTGCCGCTCTCGGTCGTGACGGCGCGGGCCGCGGCATGAGGGTCAGCGACATCCTCGAGAGCAAGGGGCGGGACGTCGAGACCATCCGCCCCGACGCCAAGGTCCTGATGGCGGTCCACCGCCTGCGGATGCAGAACGTCGGCGCGCTGGTCGTGTCCCGGGACGGCGAGCGGGTCGAGGGCGTGCTGTCCGAGCGCGACGTCGTGCGGGGGCTGGCCCGCCACGGCGCCGACCTGCTCGACATGAGCGTGGTGGCGGTGATGTCGCGCCCGGTGCCGGTCTGCGCCCCCGACGACCTGCTGACCTCGGTCATGGCCCAGATGACCCGGACGCGAAACCGTCACATCCCGGTCGTGGAGGACGGCCGCCTCTGCGGCATCCTCAGCGTGGGCGACGTCGTCAAGAACCGCCTGGAGGAGATGGAGCTGGAGACCAGCGTCCTGCGCGACGCCTACCTGACCCGGTCCTGACCCGGTCCGGACCCCGACAACTGGGGCCCGGCTGCGCCCCGCGACGCAGCCGGGCCCCACCAGCCTGGCCGGCGGCAGCCCCTTCGCTACGAGACCGTGGCCGCGTCGACGGTGGCCTGGAGGAAGCGGCGGACCGAGGTCATCTCCCGCTCGGCCCGGTGCACGAGGTCGGCGGCCACGTCGAGGTCGACGGGCAGCGGGAGGCGCTCCAGCTGCAGGCACAGGGCCGCCACCCGCCCGGCCCCGAGGGTCGACGCCTCACCCTTGAACCGGTGCGCTTCCCGGGCGAGGGCGTCGGCGTCGCCCACCTCGACGGCGGCGTGCAGGGCGGCGAGCGACTGCGTCGAGGACGCCAGGAACGACTGCACCAGGTTGGCGAGGAACACGCCGTCGCCAGCGTCGAGGGCCAGGAGGCTCTCCAGCTGGCTGCCGTCGACCACCTCCAGGTGCGGGTCGGCGGCGTCGCCCGGGCGCCACCGGGACAGGATGCGGTCGAGCTCGGTGAGGGTCACGGGCTTGGAGACGTAGTCGTCCATGCCGGCGGCCAGGCAGCGCTCGCGGTCGCCGACGAGGGCGCTGGCGGTCATGGCCACGATCGGCAGGCGGCGCTGTCCCGCCTCGTGCCGGCGGATGGCCGCCGTCGCTTCGTAGCCGTCCATGACCGGCATGTTGCAGTCCATCAGGACGGCGGCATAGGTGGTCCGCGCCACCGCCTCCACCGCCTGCTGGCCGTTGGACACCACCTCGGCCTCGAACCCGAGCCGGGACAGGAGGCCGACGGCCACCATCTGGTTCGTGGCGTTGTCCTCGACGACGAGCACCCGGCCGCGGGCCGCCCGCCGGGGCCGCACGGCCGGCTCGTCGCCGGTCGCGCCTGGGGCCGCCGGGGCGGGGGCGGCGGCCCCAGGCG
>Ga0247704_1000047_pt1 | contig 31466 bp, 38 predicted proteins | sample 41W_NmetaG_FD_189042 | JGI IMG/M metagenome (GOLD analysis project Ga0247704, IMG submission 189042) | Soil microbial communities from hillslope of Landscape Evolution Observatory, University of Arizona, Oracle, AZ, United States - 4-1-W_N | ecosystem: Engineered > Artificial ecosystem >...
CCGGCGGCCAGGTCATCACCGAGGACGTCGGCCTCAAGCTCGAGAACGTGACGCTGGACATGCTGGGCCGGGCCCGCAAGGTCACCGTCACCAAGGACGAGACCACCATCGTCGAGGGCGCCGGCTCCGCCGAGGAGATCAAGGGCCGGGTCAACCAGCTCAAGGCCGAGATGGAGAACACCGACTCCGACTACGACCGGGAGAAGATCCAGGAGCGCCTGGCCAAGCTCTCCGGCGGCGTCGCCATCATCAAGGTCGGTGCCGCCACCGAGGTCGAGCTGCGTGAGAAGAAGCACCGCATCGAGGACGCCGTGTCCACCACCAAGGCCGCGGTCGAGGAGGGCGTCGTGCCCGGCGGTGGCGTGGCCCTGCTCCGTGCCCAGGCCAAGGTCCTGGAGCTGGCCCTCACCCTGCACGGCGACGAGGCCACCGGGGCCCGCATCGTGGCCCGCAGCCTGGAGGAGCCGCTGAAGCAGATCGCGGTCAACGCCGGCATGGAGGGTGGCGTCGTCGTCGAGCGGGTGCGCAACCTCGACGGCCCCACCGGCCTCAACGCCGCCACCGGCGACTACGAGGACCTGTTCAAGGCCGGCGTCATCGACGCGGCCAAGGTCACCCGGTCCGCCCTGCAGAACGCGGCGTCCATCGCCGCCCTGTTCCTCACCACCGAGTGCGTCATCGTCGACAAGCCGGAGGAGAAGAACGGCGGCGGCCACGGCGGCGGCGGGATGGACGGCATGGGAGGCATGGGCGACTTCTAGTCGCCTTCGGAAGCAGAGCTTCCTCGGCGAGGATGTGGCGCTCCGGCCGACCGGCGAAGCCGGTCGGCCGCCGCCGCTCCTTTCCGGCCGCTAGCCGGGAGGGGCCGCCGGCCGGCGGCGTTCGCGGCCACCGGCAATTTGAACCCGTGCAGCGCCGGCCCCTTTGGGCTGGCGCTGTGTCGCGCTAGTGTCCCCGCCGTGACCGCATCCAGAATCCGTATCGCTGCCGTCGCTCTCCTCATCGCTCCAGTCGTAGGTGCCTGTGGGTCGGGAGGCGACGACGGTCGCCTCACCGGAGCGAAGGGGCAATGGGCCGCCCAGGTCGATCCCATCTGTGCCGACTTGCAGGGCAAGATCGGTCAGCTGGGGGAGAACCCCGAGCAGCAGGCCAAGGACGTCGAAGACGCCGTGATGCGCATTCGATCGAACCCGTACCCCAGGGACGACGACCAGCGGGCTGCCCTCTTCATCGCGGCCATGGAGAACCTGTACCTCTCGCTGCAGGACGTTCACCAGTCCCGTCTCGTCAACGACCAGCCCCGGGCTCAGCGAGCCCTGGAAGGCGCCCAGTCCAACGCCAAGCGGGCGGCTGACGCAGCCAAGTTGTACGGGCTTGTGGAGTGCGCCGAGGAACTGTGACGGCTGATGGCTGACCCGGTCACGTCGTCGGCGGGCTGGGGGGTGCTGCACCTGTTCTGCACCCTCGGGCCCTCAGCCGACGGGGAGGCCGTCAGCGCGGCGGTCAAGGCCGCCCAACACCGCGACCATCAGGTGGTGACCTTCGCCGTCCTCGGCCACAAGGCGGAGCTCGGTTTCATGGCCCTGGGACCGGACCTGTGGCGGCTACGCCGGCTCCAGGCCGACCTCACCGGCGCCGGCTTGGCGGTGGTCGACTCGTACCTGTCGATGACCGAGGTCTCCGAGTACGCCCAGGGCGTGCCTCCTGAGCGCCTCGAGCCCCGCCTGCACCCGAAGCTGCCGCCCGAGGGCAAGAACGTCGTGTGCTTCTACCCCATGTCCAAGCGGCGCAGCGTGGCCGGCAACTGGTACATGCTCCCCTACGAGGAGCGCCGGGACATGATGGAGAGCCACGGTCGCAAGGGCCGGGAGTTCGCCGGCCGCGTGGTCCAGCTCGTCACCGGGTCCACCGGCCTCGACGACTGGGAGTGGGGCGTCACCCTCTTCGCCGCCGACCCCGCCGATCTGAAGCAGTGCGTGTACGAGATGCGGTTCGACCCGGCCTCGGCGGTCTACGCCGAGTTCGGTCCGTTCATCACCGGGCTGGTAGCGCCGGTGGAACAAGTGTTGGCAGAGATCGGCCGGGGGTAGGAGCCCGGTCCTCCGAGTAGTAGGAGGTTGGGAGGCGAAACGCCGGTACGGTGGACCCGTGATCGACGTCCTCCGCAGCCGGCTGCATGAGCTTGACCGGGTGGCGGTCGCGTTCAGCGGGGGCGCCGACTCCGCGTTCCTGGCATGGGTGGCCAACGACACGCTCGGGCCGGACCGAGTACTCGCCGTCACCGCCATCTCGCCGTCGCTGGCACCGGAGGAGGCCGCCGACTGCGCCGCGCTGGCCGAGGAGTGGGGCCTGCGCTGGTCGCCGGTGACCACCGACGAGTTGGCTCGTCCCGACTACGTGGCCAACGGCACCGACCGCTGCTACCACTGCAAGACCGAGCTGATGGACGCCGTGGGCCCCCTGGCCGCGGCCGAAGGCGCCACCGTGGTCCTGGGAGTCAATGTCGACGACCTGGGCGACCACCGTCCGGGCCAGCAGGCCGCCGGCGAGCGGGGGGCGGTGTTCCCGCTGGTCGACGCCGGCTTCACCAAGGCCGCCGTGCGCCAGGCATCCCGGGAGCTGGGCCTGCGCACGTGGGACAAGCCGGCCGCCGCCTGCCTGGCCTCGCGCATCCCCTACGGCACGCCCGTGACGTTGACCACCCTCACCGGCGTCGGTCGGGCGGAGGCAACGCTGCACCGGCTCGGGTTCCGCCAGGTTCGGGTGCGCCACCACGGTGAGGTGGCCCGGGTGGAGGTCGAGGTGGGCGACTTGGCCGCAGTTGTGGCCCGGCGCGACGAGGTCGTCGCCGCGGTCAAGGCCGCTGGCTACCGGTGGGTGACGCTCGACCTCGAGGGCTTCCGCTCCGGCAACCTCAACCCGATTTAAGCGCCGTACTTCGCCAGGCGGCCGGCGACGTTGAGCATGATCGGCATGAGCTCGCGTGCGGGGCGCCGGCCCAGGGCACCCTGGATGCAGTACCGCTCGCCGAAGCGCTCGACGTGGTCGCGCCCCACGAGCTCCCCGTGGACGAGAACGGGCACGGAGTGCCAGGAGTGGGCGGCCATCTGGCTGGGCGTGGCGTGATCGCCGGTGACGGCGATGACGTCGGGGGTCATGTCCATCAGCTGGGGGATGACGGCGTCGAGCGACTCGATGGCCGCCACCTTGGCGTCGTAGTTCCCGTCCTCGCCGGCGGAGTCGGCGGCCTTGTGGTGGAAGAAGAAGAAGTCGTAGCCGTCCCAGTGTTCCTTGAGCAGGAGGACCTGCTCATCGATGGTCACCGGCGGACCGATGACGTCCATGCCTACGAGCCGGCCGATGCCCCGGTACATGGGGTAGATGGCGTCGGCGGCGGCCCGCAGGCCGTAGCGCTCCTGGACGGTGGGCAGCTGGCGGTGAGAGTCCAGCCCACGCAGGAGGATGGCGTTGGCCTTGGGTTGCTCGGCGAGAACGTGGCGGGCCTGACGGTCGATCTCGGCCACGACTCCGGCGGTGTGGGTGGCGGCGCGCGTCTGGGCCATGGGGGCCAGCGGCGGGCAGCCATTCTTCTGGGGGTCGGTGTCGTCGACGTGGGGGTCGAGATCGGCGCCCCGCAGCACGACGAGCACCCGGTGCTGAGCCTCGTGGACGAACAGCACCTCGACGCCGTCGATCGACACGCCCTCGTTCAGGCGGCGGATGACCTCGACGGCCTCAAGGTCGGGGAGGCGCCCGGCCCGGCGGTCGATGATGATGCCCCGCTCGTCAACGGTGGCGAGGTTGCCGCGCGCGGCCACGTCGCCAGGGTTGAGATGCACGTCGAGCCCTGCGGCCGACAGGGCGCCCCGGCCCAAGTGGTAGTCGAAGGGGTCGTAGCCGAACAGCGACAGGTGCGCCGGCCCTGACCCCGGCGTGATCCCGGGGCCCACCGGGTCGAGCATCCCGGTGGTGCCGGCGGCGGCCAGCGCGTCGAGGTTGGGGGTGTCGGCCTCCTCCAGTTCCGTGCCCCTGTCGGCGGTGGCGTAGCCCGCCAGGCCGTCGAGCACCACCAGCAGGATCTTGCTGGTCGCGGGTTGGACGAGGGTGGCCAGATCGAACGTCATAGTGCCCCCAGCGTACGAGGTCCCCGGAGGGCCCCCCGTCAGCGAGGTGCCGGCTCCAACAGGTAGCCACGCGATCGGACCGTGCGGATGGCCAGCCCGACGGGGGTGAGCCGCCGGCGCAGCCGGAGGACGTGCACGTCCAGGGCGTTGCGGCCGGGGGCGCCGCGAGGCCAGCCGGCGCGGATCAGCGAGTCGCGGCTGGTGACGGCGCCGAGGTGCTCCAGCAGGGCTTCGGCCAGCCGCGCCTCCAGCGGCGGCAGCGCCACCCAGGAGCCGTTGACCCGAAGGACGCCGAAGTCGTCCAGCACGGGCCCGGCCGAGGTCGTCCCATGGCCGTCGTGTCCGTTCGTCGGGTCGTGGGCCTTGCGCCTGACCGCCAAGGCATCGACCCGGGCCTTCACCTCGTTCTCCGCCGCCGGCACCCTGATCCAGTCTTCGAGACAGTCGGCCACCCGAGGGGGCTCCTCGCCATCGGGCACGAGCAGCAGCCGGGGCTCGCCCGCCTCGCTGATGCGGCTACGCCGGGACTCCTCCTCCGGCCACCGGAGCATGGTGACGTCCATCTCTGCCGACCATAGAGACGAAACGTTGCCGCGGTGTTTCGCCCGGGTGAACTACCGGTCGCGGCGCCGGCGGCTCTGGCCGGCGGTAAGATGAGCGTGCCGCGGGCGTAGTTCAGAGGCAGAACATCAGCTTCCCAAGCTGAGAACGCGAGTTCGATTCTCGTCGCCCGCTCTCCCGAAAGCCCTGGTCACGGGCTTGCGGCCGTCTCTTCGGGTTCCGCCGAACGGCCGGCGTGACCCTAGCGTGACCTAACGAACGGCCCTCTTGGGTCACGACCGGTCGCAGTCGGGCCTCCGCGACGGGGTGCTCGACCTCAGCCGGAGCACTTCGCGCCGACCGGATCATGGCGCCCATCGCTTCGGCGATGGTCGTGTCGCGCTCTCGGGTCGCGTGGTAACCCCGACGAGGATTGTTACCGGTTGCGGCGACGCGCTGGGACATCGTCGAGCCGCTTCGACTGGTACTGACCAGGTCGATGCCGGCTACCGGCGACCGGCCGGCGAGTCATCGGGATCAGTGGAGGCGAGCGCGCCTACCATTGACGTCGTGGACGGGGAGTCGAGCTTCGACCAGTGGGTGGCAGACGAGGGTGGACCCGAGGCCGTCGTTGCGATGGTCGAGGACGTCCGCCGGCAGGCTGACGAAGGGCTGCTCAAGGGCTTCACCGACAAGGACGAATTCTTGGCCCACGTGACCCGCCGCGGCCGCCGCTCGGCGTGACGTGGCAGGTCTTCCTATGCGCCGACGCCGAATCTGACCTCGATCGCCTGGACGATGAGGAGCAACGGCTGCTCGCAGACGAGATGTTCGGCTGGGTGGCCGATGGTCCTTTTCGTCTGACGGCTCGTGATGTCCTAGGTGTGAGGATGTTCGACGACAACCTAGGCGAGCGATTCCGGGTGACCTACGTAGTGGAGGAAGACAACCGGCGGATTCTCATCGTCCGGATACGGAGGTGGCGGCCGGCGTGACCTTCGCGTGACCTAAGGGGCGGTCAGAAGGGGCGATTTCGGGTCACTCCTGGTCAGGAGCACGAGTCTCTGACCTGGGCTTTTGCCCATTTTCGCTGCTCGCGGAAGGTGCTTCGTTGCCCTTCCCAAGCCCGCTCCAGACAAAAGCCAGGTCAGACCGTAAACGCCACTCTGGGATGGTCCGGCGGCCCACGTGTGCTTGCCGTCGTGCCATACCGTGCCATAGCGAGTGGCACGAGGTACCCCGCGCCATGGCACGGCGGCGAATCGACTGGGGGAGCATCCGCAAGCTCGCCCTCGGGCCGCACGCCCGGTACCGGGTCGACGGCATCGAACACACCGCCCCAGGCACCTTCCAGACCCGCAGCGACCGCGGTTCGGTCCCTTCTCACCAGGGAGACTTTGTGGTGTCGACCGGCGTCGGACGCTCGGCGTCGAGATGGGCGGCCACCGTGGTGAAGAAGCGCGACGAGACCGGGATGATGCGAGGCAACAGCCGGGGCGTACGCACCGGCGGCGCCGCCCGGCTGTTGTTGCGCGGGGGCCGGCGGGTGGCCAGCCCCCGGGGCGCCGGGTTGGCACCGAACCCGGCGTCGCCCCTCGAGTGTTTGACTCCTGTGCCGACGCGAAGGGCAGATCGTGTCGAGCTGTTTATTCGGGATGGCGCGGGTAGAGGGCGCCGAGCAGCGCCATGAGCTTCGGGAGCAACGGGGTGAAGCGCCCCGTACCCCACGGCAGCCCGGGCTCATTGGCCATCGCCTGGCCGACGATGCCGCTGATGAAGACCGACACGACCCAAAGCGCTTCGTCGGAATCGGCTCCCGGTCCGAGCTGGCCAGCGGCGGCGGCGTCGGCGAGCGCCTGACGCTGGAGGTTCACCATCTCCACGCTGGGCGCCATCGACTCAGCTGACGGCTCGAAGCTGGGGACCGGTCGCCAGAACATCAGCTGGGCGAGGGGAGGGTTGGCGACGCACCACCGCCCGCTGGCCTCGACGGCGGCGGTCAACGCATCGAGGCCGGGGTCGGCTTGCGCGACCGCGGCCCGCATGACCTCGAGGTTGGCGATGTTCCCGCGCATGAACAGAGCGTCGTACACGGCCATGAGGGAGTCGAAGTACTTGTAGAGCGACGGGGGTTGGACGCCAAGCCGGCGCGCCACCTCTGAAAGCGTCAGGCCGTTGACGCCGTGCTCGCACATGATGTCCTGGGCGATGTCGAGGATCTCCTCGATGGTCTCCAGCCGGCGCCGGCCTCGCCTGTCGGTGCTCGGGATATCGGCCGTCTGGCTCATTCGAGCAAGGGTAGCACAATCTCTTGTTGACAGGTATAGCTATGGCTATTAGCTTAACCTTCGGCACCGAGACCTGGAGGAGACCGAGATGCCCCCGAAGAACCAACGCTGGTGGTTGACGACCGATCAGGTCGACCTCGACATCACCGCCGACGCCACTGTGCTGTACGACATGGTCTCGGACCTCCCCCGCATCGGGGAGTGGAGTCCCGAGTGCGAGCGCGTGGTCTGGGAGGGCGAGGTCGATGCCCCGGTCGAGGGAACGACCTTCTTCGGGCACAACGCCGTCGGCCCCGGGCGCCGCATCCGCTACAAGCGCCACGGTCAGGTACTCGTGGCGGACCGTGGCAAGGAGTTCGCCTTCATCACTGACGAGGGTGGCCGCCCGTCGACGGTCTGGCGCTACACCTTCACCCCCGTCGATGGCGGGACCCGGGTCACCGAGTCCTACGAGGTCCGATGGATCCCGACGTGGGCTCGCATCGTCGACGTGCCGACCAACCGCCACCGGGAACTGGTGGAGAACATGCGGACCACGCTCGAGCGGCTGAAGGTGGCGGCCGAAAGCCAGACCACTGCGCCGGCCTCGGCCCCGGAGGAGACGTCGCGATGACTAGAAGCTTCACGGCCGGCCCAGGCGTCGACGTCATCACCACGACCGCCGCCATCCCCGCCCTCGGTTCCATCGCCATCAACGCCTTCGTGCTCCACGGCTCCGAACCGCTCCTCGTCGACACCGGCACCGTCGCCGGCAGCGCCGATTTCCTGGCCACCCTCCGGTCGGTCATCGACCCTGCGGCGTTGCGCTGGATCTGGCTCACCCACACCGACTTCGACCACATCGGGTCGCTGATGGCTCTCGTGGAGGAGAACCCCCGGATCCGGGTGATCACGTCGTTCCTGGGTGTCGGCATCATGGGCCTGTCAGGGACGCCGCTGCCGATGGACCGGGTGCACCTCATCAACGCCGGCCAGTCGGTCACGGTTGGCGATCGCCGTCTGACCGCGGTCAAGCCGCCGACGTTCGACAGTCCGATCACCACCGGTTTTGTCGACGACAAGACCGGCGCACTCTTCAGCTCCGACTGCTTCGGCGCCGTCCTCCCCGAGGTGCCCGATAACGCCGGCGATCTCGGGACAGCCGAGCTCCAGTTCGGCCAGATCCGTTGGGCCAGCATCGACTCACCGTGGATTCACGACACCGACCGCGCCCAGCTCGGACGGAAGCTCGACCAGTTCCGAGCGATCGATCCGTCCATGGTCTATAGCAGCCACCTTCCACCCGCCGCGGGAGCGATGCTCGAGGTCTTCGTCGAGTCCCTGGCCAAGACACCTGACGCCGAGCGGTTCGAGGGTCCGGACCAGGCTGCCCTCGAGGCGATGCTCGCGGGACTCGGTGGTCCTCCAGCTCCGATGGACGGTTCCTGAGCCGCCTGGCAACATCCTGGCCGGGTCTGCGGAGCTGCCGCCGCAGGCTGGTCCACCAGAGTGCCGGATTGCCTCGGTGCGCGAAGGCGCCCCCGCGAGAAGTATCGATGTGGGAATGCCGCTCTGAGGCCGCCGCATCTGATAATCTGATTCCTATGTCGGAGGTTACAGCCACCGAGGCGGCAAGGCGCTTTGCCGACCTGCTCGATGCCGTCGAGCACCGCGGTGAGCGGTTCACGATCGTCCGACGCGGCAAGGTGATCGCCAGCCTTCAGCCGGCGAAGGAGGGCCACGGCGCAGACGTGAAGGCGCTGCTGCGTCGACGCCGGCCGGACAGCGATTGGTCCCAGGAGCTGGCCGCCGTCCGCTCCCTGGTCGAGATCGAGGACCGCCCTTGAGAGTGCTCCTCGACACGACCTTCCTGATCGACTCGGAGCGGTCGGGAGACGCCCTCGACGAGTGGATCGATGACGACGATGAGGCGGCGATGGCGGCGATCACCGTCGCCGAACTGCGCGTCGGTGTGCTGTTGGGAAAAGGCAAGGCCCGCGCGGCCCGGCTTGCCTTTTTCGAGGACGCGATGGAGGTCATCCCCGTCGTCGAGTACGGGCGGGCGGTGGCTGAGGCCCACGCCGAGCTCCTCGTCGGCGTGCGGCGTGAGGGGAGGCCCCGAGGTGCACACGACCTCATGATCGCCGCCACGGCCAAGGCGACCGGTCGGCTGGTCGTCACTGCTGACCAGGCGGCGTTCGTCGACCTACCGGGGGTTCAGGTCCGGACACACCGGTGACCGCTGTCCGTTTTGTGCCATATCTGCCGCGAAACGGGGCGTTGGAGGGCGCTACAGCAGTCAGGACATAGAGGCCGTGACCTGCACGTCGCGAATCTGGGCAGCTCAGCGAAGTGCCTCCGGGGGTCAGGGCAGGTCTTCTACGCGCCGACGCCGAATCTGACCGCGATGGATTGCGCGCCGGTCACGCCTTCGGAGGAAGCGGCGGGCCGAGGACCGTCTGGCCATGCATGGCCATGATCTTCATGATCGTGTCGCGATCGGGAACGAGCTCGTCGCTCGGCGGCAGGGTGAGTGAGCGCGCCGGTGTCGCGACGTCGCGGAAGAACGCCTCGACACCTCCCGGGCCGAAGAACAGGAGCAGGCGGGCATCGTCTGAATCGATGTGGAAGGAGTGCCCGGTGCCGCGAGGCGTGTAGGCGAACGCTCCTGTCTCCGCCTCGACGACTTCGTCGCCGTGCTGCAGCCGCACCGATCCTGATAGGACGACGAAGAACTCGTCTTCGTGCTCGTGTGAGTGCAGGGGTGCGGCGAAGCCTTTCGGAGGACGCAACTCGAAGGCCGCGAAGCGACCAGCGGTTTGCGTCGCCGTTGCGCGCAGGAGCCCGAGCGCTCCGTTGAACCAGAGCGCCTCTCCATCATCCGGCCCCAGCGCATAGGCGCCAGATCGATCCGGCAGTGACATGTCGCACCCTCCGACCCGTTGGGCTTGGTGACTGATCTCTCCAACGGTACGACCGGGGGACGCCGTCAATCATCCGGCGTTTGCCCTACGGAAAGGCGCCGTGCGTGAACGGATCCGGGGCGGTCGACCATCATTGGTGTGTGCCGCGAGATGCCGAGGCATCGGAGCGCGCCAGCTTGGCCGCGCCGAACTGGCGGTCGCACACGTCGGTGACGCAACGATCACCCGCGAGGTGATGGAACCGGGTTGGCGGTGGTCGAAGGACGTCAAACCAGTCGTCGGCACCGACTTCTGCCGAGCCCTCCACCAGTTCTTTATCGTGTCGGGTCATCTTCACGTCGTGATGGAAGACGGAGCCGACCTCCAGCTTCGGCGCGGCGACGCGGGGGTCATCCCCCCGGGGCACGACGCTTGGGTGGTCGGTGACGAGCCCTGCGAGATGATCGACTTCTCGCCGACCTACAGCCAGCTCATCGCCGCGGGCGAGGCGTACCAGGCGATCACCGCGACAGGAGAGTCCAAGGCCAGGATGTCGCGCGGGCAGGCGGCGGCGAAGCTCCGCGCCGAGGCCCGGGCGGGGCGGCTCGACACCGAGGCCGTGGACCTAGTGCTCGGCGCGGTCGGGCACCGCCCACGCCGACAACCGGGGCCAGCCGGCCTCACTGCCCGTGAAGTGCAGGTCCTGGTGTTGATCGCAACCGGCGCATCCGCCAAGCAGGTCGCCTACGCGCTTGGTATCAGACCTAAGACGGCCTCGACACATGTCGAGCGCATCTACACCAAGACGGGTGTGACGACGCGCTCCGGCGCGACTCGCTTCGCCATAGCCCACGGACTCGTGAGCCCGCTCGGGGCAGCCGGTCCTTGATGGACAAGCCGAAATTCAACCGGCGTCCGCGATAGAACACTTCAGTTCCGTCGGCGACTTTGTGCAACGACCGGTTGAACTGGGCGCGTCGCCGCCTTCGACTCGGTGGCTGGCCGACCGGGCTCGGGGCGCGTTGAGGTCGCGCAGCTGCCCTACCGTCCGAGTCTGCGCCGGCGACCCGACCCGAGCTCCCGGCAAGTGGAGCGAATTCGAGGTGGCCGCCGACTGCATTCGCACAGGCTTTCAGATCCCCTGGATCGGACGTGACGACGAGATCGCGGCGTCGCCGCGCCCCTTCTGCGACACACGCGTCGACAATGTCCGACACGTCTGCCTCGGCCACCGTCGACCCCGCCGGCGCCGCAGCGGTTGGGGCAGGGCCGGGTGGACTCGATGGTGGTTGGACAGCGTCGCCGCCGGGAACGGCTCGGCCTCGGCATGTACTACCGTGACTTGGCACGCAGCGAGGCGGGGCGGGGACCAGTGGTTGGACGGGCTGAGGAACAAGACTGGGCGAGAGCCGCCGGCTTGGTGGTCAAGCGCACCGTCGACGTCGTGGGGGCGATCATCACCCTGTTCCTCGCCCTCCCGGTGATGGTGGTCGTCGCCCTCGTCGTCTACGCCGCCATGGGCCGCCCCATCCTGTTCGTGCAACGCCGGCCCGGTCTCCTGGCTGCCACTGCGCTGTCGGTCGTCCGCCGCACCGGCATCACCCAGAACGGCCAGGCCACGGTGGAGCGGTTCCGGGGCAACGACTACGAGTACGACGCCCCGCAGGTGGCAAGCGGCGGTTGACCGCGGACGTCGTCACCCCGCCCTCCGGGCCGGCCACTGTCGATGTTCGGCTCATGGCGCCGGACGACGTCTATGCCGCCGGCGCCGTCTGGGACGTCGCCTTCGCCGACATGCGGGCCAGGGCCGGCTTGCCGGCCCGCCCACACGACGACGTCGCCGCCGAGCGGACACGGGCCCGGCTCCGCCACTTCCTGGTGACCGATCCGGCCGGCTCGTGGGTGGCGGCGGCCGGCGAGGCGGTGGTGGGTGTGGCGCAGGCGTCCCGCCGGGGCCCGCTGTGGCTGCTCTCCCTGCTGGGTGTGGCGGTGGCGGTCCAGGGGCGAGGCATCGGCGGCCGGCTCCTCGATGCCACGCGCAGGTATGCGCTGGAGGGCGGGCCGGGTCTCATCCTGAGCTCGGCCGACCCCCGGGCCATACGGCGGTACGTCGCTGCTGGCTTCGACCTGCACCCGGTCGTCAGCGCCACAGGGGTGGTCCGGCGGGACGGGCTGCCGGCGGTAGACGGCGTGCGCGCAGGATCGCCGGCCGACATTGGGCTGACCGTGGAGGTCGACCAGGCGGTGCGGGGTGCAGCTCGGGCTGACGACGTCCGCCATCTCTTGGACGACGGCGTGGCCCTGATGGTCGTCGAGGAGCGGGGCTACGCCCTGGTGCGAGGCGCCCAACCGGTCGCCCTTGCCGCGACCGACGACCAGGCGGCGCGCGCCCTGCTGACCGCCACCCTCGCCGGCGGCGAGGCGGGACAGGCCGTCGAGGTGGGATGGCTGAGCGCCGGCCAGCAGTGGGCCATGGACATCGTGGTGGCCGCCGGGCTGGGCCTACGACCCTCAGGGGCGATCATGGTCCGCGGCCTCGATGGCCCACCCCGTCCGTACATCGCCAACGGCGCCTTCGGCTGATCCCGACCCGCCGCCGGCGGGGGACTCCTCAGTGTTGCGCTGCTTACCTCGACCGGTCGGGCAGGGCCCCCTGGAGGCCCTGACCAGCTTCGTCAACGGCGGGTGCCTCTGCCTTTCGGGGTAAAGCGCACCATGACCAGGCGCACCGACTTCGAGAAGAACCGAGAAGATGCTGTGACGCTCAGTCCTGCGGGAGGCGACCCTCCTCGACGGCGTCGGCCATGTCCTCCAGCGAGTCGGGGGGCACGACGCCACCGGCTTCGGCGAGGGGTGACACGGAGGTCTCCGGCCCCGGAGGTACGGGCACCATGGGATCGGCGGGCGCGGTGTCGAGCGGCGGGAGGACGGGTGCCGCGTCGTCGAGCTCGGCGTCGGAGAGGAGATCGGGCTCGTCTTCGGCCAGGTCGCGATCGGGCCGCGGTGGGTTCTCGGGCTTGCTCTCGGCAAACTCAGGCATGCAGGGAACGCTATCCCGGCGCCTCAGGCGGCCGCGGGGGCGGGGCCGGACGACCGCCTGCGGCATCCGCCGGCAGGCTGCGCTCGCCCGCCTGCCGGTGGGGACTAACCCCGGTACATCGGGTGCTGGCGGCCGCGGGGAACGACGTCGGCCGCCGCCTCGGCGCCCCACGCGTGCCATCCGGGCTGCGGGTAGCGGGCGAAGAGCTCGAGGTACGGCCCCGGCGAGCACGACTCGATGATGGGGTACTGCTCGTCGGGCTTGCGGGAGTGCTCCCGCTTGCGGGTCTCGATGATGTTGACCTGGCTGCGGGCCGGCGCCAGGGTCCGCAACTTGCCGCGGGTGCCGAACAGCACCAGCTCGGTGGTGTTGCGGAAGTAGAAGCCCACGCCCCGCCCGTCGGGCCCCCCGTCCTTGCGGCGCTTGGCCCACACCAGGTTGGCCTTGTAGGTGAAGCCCCAGTTCTCGAGCACCTGCAGCCCCTCGGCCAGCAGGGCGTTGGGCACCCAGAGGTAGCAGTGGCTCTTGGGGGCCATGAGCTCGTCGACCGGGAGGGCGGCGATCTCCTTCCAGTTCATGGTGTCGTAGCGGCTGAGGCGCTTGTGTTCCGGCGCCACCTTCCCGCTGCGGTTCTGGAACCGCCACGGGGGGTCGGCGAGGACCGTGCCGAACGGCCCGCCGCCGCCGAGGGCCGCCAGGCTCAGTTCACCGAGGCTGTCCGTGCCGGTCATGGTGACTGCCGGCTGAGACAGGGGCGCTGTTCTGACGACACTGCCGGGATGGTAGAGGGGGCCGGGCTCGGCAGGGCGGATCCGCCGCTCAGGGGACCCGGATGACGACGACGGCGATGTCGTCGCGGGCGTCGCCCCGTTGGAACTCGAGCACCTCGGCCACCAGGCCGTCGGCCATGTCCTGGGCGCTGGTCCCGTTGTGGCGGCCGATGGCGTCGACCAGGCGCTGGTCGTCGAAGAACTCCCTGTCCCGCCGGGCCTCGGTGACGCCGTCGGTGTAGAGGACGACGACGTCGCCCGGCTCCAGCATCGTGGTGGTGTCGGTCAGGCGAGGGGTGTCGAGCATCCCGAGGATCGTGCCCGTCTCGCCGATGGTGTCGAGCTGGCCGCTGGCCCGCCGGCGCAGCGGCAGATGGTGGCCTCCGGAGGAGACGGTGAGCCGCACGCCCTCGGCGGTGCGGTCGAGGGCGGCGAACACTGCGGTGCAGAACTGGTCCGGGTGATAGCGGACCAGGACCTCGTGCAGGCCGGCGAGCACCGCGCTCGGGTACGGCGTGCGCAGCGCCTCCGACCGGACGCTGTAGCGGGCCAGGGCGGTCACCACCGCCGCCGCCAGTCCCTTCCCGCACACGTCGCCCAGCACGACGGCCCACGTGCCCCGCCCGGTCTCGAAGACGTCGTAGAAGTCACCGCCCACCTGGCTGCCGTCGCCGGCCGGGCGGTATGCACCCCCCACGTCCAGCCCCGGTGGGTTCACGATGGCCGGCGGCAGGAAGGTGGCCTGCAGGGTCCGGGCCAGGGCGGTGGCCTTGGCCTCGCTCTCCTCGGCCCGCCGGCGGGCGGCGAGCAGCTCCTGCTCGTAGGACCGGCGCTCGGTGGCGTCGAACACCGCGGTGCGCACCACCTGGGGGGCGCCGGCGGCGTCGCGCTTGAGGACCGAGTTCACCAGCACGGGCAGCCGCCGGCCGTCGCGGCACACCAGCTGGACGGCGATCTCCCGCACGTGGCCCTGCATGCGCAGGAGGGGCGCGAAGTGAGTCTCGTAGAAGATGCGGTCGCCGGCGGGCAGCAGCTCCTGGAACCGCCGGCCCAGCACTGCCTCGCGGTCGTAGCCGGTCCAGGTCAGCAGGGTGGCGTTGACCTTGGCGATCGTCCCGTCGGGGCGCGTCGACAGGTACCCGCAGGGGGCGTTGTCGTAGAGCTCCTCGGGGTCGTCCTCGAGCAGCGCGGCATAGAAGCCGCCGCCGTCGCTCAACCGTCGAGGAAGGAGGAGATGGCGGCGACCGTCTCCTCCGGGGCACTCAGGTTGGGGCAGTGGCCGCTGGCCTGCAGCTTCACCAGTTGGCTTCCGTTCAGTTGCCTGTGGACGTACTCGCCGACCACGTCGGGGGCGATCACGTCGTCGGAGCACTGCAGGACCAGCGCCGGCACCGTGGCCCGAGCGAGGTCGGCGCGGTTGTCGGACATGAACGTGACCCGGGCGAACCGCTTCTGGATCTCGGGATCGGTCCGGCAGAAGCTGGCCGTCAGCTCGGCGCCCAGCACCGGGCGGTCGGCGTTGCCCATGATGACCGGGGCCATGGCGGTCGACCACCCGAGGTAGTTGCTGTCCAGCGACGCCAGCAGGTCGGTGATGTCCTCCTCGGTGAACCCGCCGACGTAGTCGCCGTCGTTGATGTAGCGGGGTGAGGGCCCGATGAGGACGAGGGCTCCGAACCGGTCTGGCGCGGTGCCGGCGGCGAGCACGCCGACCATGGCGCTCACCGAGTGACCGACGAAGACCACGTCGCGCAGGTCGAGCGCCTCAGAGATCTCGACGACATCGGCGGCGTACCCCTGGAGGCTGTTGTAGCGCTCGGGGTCGTAGGCGGCCAGGTCCGAGGCGCCGGCGCCCACGTAGTCGAACAGCACCGTCCGGTAGCGGTCCTCGAAGGCTGGGGCGACGAAGCGCCACATGTTCTGGTCGCACCCGAAGCCGTGGGCGAACATCATCGGCCGCCCGTCTGGGTTGCCCGAGACGCTCACGTTGTTCCGCACCAGGACATCTGCGCCCATCCGCTCCACACTACGGCCAGATCCGGCTCGGGGTTTCCTCGGGGTTCTCCCTGATTCGCCGACTATGGGCAATCCGTACACTGACCGCGTGCAACGACTGCGGCGGTACCAACAGTCCCAGTCACCACAGCCGAGCACCGGCGCAGCCCTCCGCCCACGGGGCCGCCTGCTGGCGCTCGTCGCTGCGCTCACCCTCGTGGCGGGGGCCTGCTCGGGAGGTGGCGGAGGGGAGAACGCCGGCCTCGACGAGGAGTTCAGGCCCACGCCCGGCGAGCGCGACGTCTCTATCCCGGGGGCGGCCAAGCTGAAGCTCGGCGCCACCCTGCACGTTCCCCCCGGTACGAACGGGGCGTCGCCGGGGGTCCTGATCGTCCCGGGCCCCGGCGCCACCAACCGCGACGGTCCCATCGTCGCCCGGCCGCCGGACCCCCTCTACAGGGATCTCAGCGCCAGCCTGACCGCCGCCGGCGTCGTGACCCTCCGCTACGACCACCGGGGCATCGGCGACAGCCAGCTGGAGTCCGGCCAGCAGCTCAGCTGGGACGACATGGTGGAGGACGCCCGGGAGGCGCTGAAGTACCTGAGCCAGCGCCAGGAGGTCGACGCCAACCGCATGGCCGTCATCGGCCACGACATGGGCGGCGTCATCGCCATGAAGCTGGCCGCCACCGACGAGCGGATCAAGAGCGTGGGCCTCATCTCCACGCCCGGCCGGCCCCTGGTCGACGTGTGGGCCGAGAACTACCGCTTCACCCACGGGCCGGCGTCGGCCGACGCCTACCGGGCCATGATCGCCAACCTGCTGTCCAACGGCACGCTGCCGGGCCGCGACGTCATGCGCCCGGAGTTCCAGTCCCTCCTGCCGCCCAACCAGGACGCCTTCCACAAGGCCATGTTCTCCATCGACCCCGTGAACGACGCCAAGGCGGTCAAGCAGCCGGTGTTCCTGGCCACGGGCGAGCGGTCCACGGCGGTGAAGGCGGTCGACAGCGAGCGCCTGAGCCAGAACCTGGCCGGCCCGCGCAAGGAGGCGGTGGTGGCCCCCAACGCCAGCTCCAGCCTCCAGCAGGTGCTGACGCCGCCGGTCCGGCCCTTCGACCCGCTGGACATGGACTCCCACGGCCTGGGCCCGCCGGTGGCCGAGGCGCCCCGCGAGCAGGGCACGGTCGACAAGCTGGTGGCGTTCATCGCCGGCTCGGTCGGCGCCCGGCCGGCGTAACCCGCCGATCTTGGACGGAAATGGTCGTGAATCGGCCGTTTTCGGGGCCGATCACGACCATTTGCGTCCACTCCGGTCACGACAGGTACTGGCCCTGGCTGTAGGCGGCGGTCAGGGCGAGAAGGGCGACGGCCAGCGCCGGGTAGACCACCTTGGCCAGGCGGGGTCGCTCGGCCAGTAGCTCGCCGGCGACGGCGAAGCAGGGGAACGCGGCCAGCAGGTAGCGGGCCATCCCGAAGAAGTTCTTGGTGGCCAGCGCCGGCACCAGGACCGCCAGCAGGGCGTAGGTGCCGTAGCCGTAGCCGAAGCGGCGGAAGACCCGGGGCACGAGGGCCAGGGCGGCGAAGGTGAGCACCGCATGGGCCAGGTACGACAGCGAGCCGAGGACGTTGCGGTCGTCGAGCGTGCCCAGGTCCTCGAAGAACCTGAACTTGAGCCACGTGCGCAGCCCGCTCTCCTGGTCCCAGGCCTCCTGGACGGTGATGAAGGCGAACGGGTCGTCGAACGTGCGCCACTGGTAGAAGCAGAAGCCGGCCAGGCCGAGGGCGGACACCAGCACGCCGGCGTCGTGCCACCGGAGCCGGTCGCCGGCCTGGCGCCGGCGCTCGTAAGCCCGCACGGCCAGGGCGACGACGAGGATCAGGCCGGTCGGCCGGGCGGCGGTGGCCAGGGCGCCCACCACGCCGGCCAGCCAGGGATGGTCGTGCTCCAGGAGCAGGAAGGCGCCGACGATGACCATGACGAAGAGGGCCGTGGGGTACACGGCCCCGTACAGGAAGAAGGCGTAGGGGTAGAGCAGCATCAGCCCGACGGCGGCCCAGGCGCCGGCGGGGGTCAGGCGGGTGGAGAGCCAGGCGAAGAACAGGCGGGTGGCCGCCGCCCCGGATGCCACCGTCACCACGATCCCGGCCACATAGGCGTTGCCCACGACCACGGCGACGGCGCGCATGGCCAGGGGGTAGGTGGGAAAGAAGGCGATCGTCGACTGCCGGCCCGGGATGTAGCCGTAGCCGCCGGTGGCGATGGCGTAGTACCAGCCGGAGTCCCACTGGGCCCAGCCCTGGAGCCACCGCCAGCCCCGGAACGGCGGGATGACCTGGTTGCCGGGGTCGGGCAGCCAGATCGATGCCACGGCAGACACCACGAACAGCACGCCGGCGATCCCGAGGAAGGCGAGCACGGCTCGCCGGCCGCCGGCACTGCGTCGTGAGGACTCCTGCTCGGTGCGCATAGGCCCGCCCTGCGTACCATCCAGGTGTGAAGGCGCGCACGGCGACGCTACTGGTTGTCGCCCTCCTGGCCGGCGCCTGCTCCGGCTCCGACACTGAGGACCCGCCGGCGCCGGCGCCGACCACGGTGGCCGGGGCGCCGGCCGCCCTGGCCGAGCTCCCCGTCCCCCGTACCGAGGTGGCGGCGGCCGTGCTCGGGGGCAGGATCGTGGTGGCGGGCGGCCTGACGCTCGACGGGGCGGCCAGCGACCGGGTGGACATCTACGACCCGGCGGCCAACCGCTGGGAGCCGGCGCCGGCCCTGCCCCTGGGCCTGCACCACTCGGGCATGGCCGCCCTCGGGGACCGGGTGTACGTCGCCGGCGGGTACACCAACCGGGCCGGGCAGGACTGGGTGGCCCAGTCCCGGGTCCTCAGCCTGGGGCGCGACGACCGGGCGTGGCGGGAGGAGCCGGCGCTGGCCGCCGGCCCCCGTGGCGGCTTGGCCATGGCCGCCGCCGGCGGGCGGCTGGTGGCGGTGGGCGGCACCGACAACCGGGCCGGCTTCCTGGCCCGCACCGAGGTGTTCACGCCCGGGCAGCGGTCCTGGACCGCCGGCCCCGACATGTCCGAGCCCCGTGACCACCTGGCGGCCGCCGGCTCCGGAGGGCGGATCTACGCCATCGCCGGCCGCCTCGGCGGGCTGGACACCAACAAGGCCACCGTCGAGTCCTGGGACCCGGCGGCCGCCGGCGGGGGCTGGCGGGCCGAACCCGGGCTGAACGAGACCAGGGGCGGGACGTCGGCGGCCGAGGCGGGAGGGCGGCCGTGCGTGGCCGGCGGGGAGGAGCCCACCGGGACCATCGCCTCGATCGAGTGCCTGTCCGGCGGCCGGTGGTCCCGGGTGGCGTCGCTGGCGACGCCCCGCCACGGCCTCGGCGTCGCCGGCCTGGGGGACCGTCTCCACGTGATCGCCGGCGGCCCCCAGCCGGGCCTGTTCGTGAGCGGCGCCCACGAAGCCTTCACCGTCGGGGGTTAGATCCTCACCAGCCGGAGGGTGTCGGTGGTGGGGGCCGGCTCGACCGTCCAACCGACCAGGACGGCGACGACGTCGCCCTTCTTGGCCAGGCCGGCGTCGACCGCCTCCTTCACCGCGAACCAGATGATGTCGTCGGTCTTCGACCGCTCCTGGCTGAGCATCGGCGTGATCCCCCACGCCACCGACAGCTGGCGGGCGGTCCGGGCCGACGGCGTCACCCCCAGGATGGGGACCACGGGCCGGAACCGGGAGATGGACCGGGCCGTCGTGCCGGTGTTGGTGCAGGCGATGATGACGGTGGCGCCGGCGTCGATCGCCGCCCTCCAGGCCGCGGCCGAGAGGGCAGCGGTGACCCGGCGCGACGCCGACTTCCCCCGGCTCTCGGCCACCTGCTGCATGCCGCGGGCCTGGCCCCAGCCGAGATAGTCGAACTCCTTCTCGGCCCGGGTGGCGATCCGGGCCATGGTGGCCACGGCCTCGACGGGGTCGTGGCCCACGGCGGTCTCGCCCGAGAGCATCAGGGCGCTGGTGCCGTCGAGCACGGCGTTGGCCACGTCGCTGACCTCGGCCCGGGTGGGCGACGGAGCGTGCAGCATCGACTCCAGCATCTGGGTGGCGGTGATGACGGGCAGGCCGTAGGAGACTCCGGCGGCGATGATCCGCTTCTGGTAGTGGGGGACGTCCTCCAGGGCGCAGCGCAGGCCCAGGTCGCCCCGGGCCACCATCACCCCGTCGGTCACCGCGATCACCGATTCGAGGGCGTCGACCGCCTCCTGGGTCTCGATCTTCGCCACCAGCATGGGACCGTCCTGGCCGGTGGCGCTGCGGACCCGCTCCACGTCGGCCGCCGAGCGGACGAAGGAGATGGCCACCGCGTCGATGTCGGCCTTGCAGACGATCTCGAGCAGGCGCAGGTCCTCGGCGGTGGGCGACTCCATGCGGAAGCGGGTGCTTGACAGGGACACGCCGGGGCGGCCCATGAGCCGCCCGCCCGAGTCGATGCGAGCCACCGCCCGGTCCCCGTTGGCCTCCTCGACGACGAGGGTCACCACGCCGTCGCCCATGCGCACCCGGTCGCCGGCCACGAGGTGGGCGACGACCTCGGGGTGGTCGACGGCGATCCGGCGCCAGTCGCTGGTGGCGCCGGCGGCCCCGGGAACCAGCTCCACCGACTCCCCCTCGGTCAGGTACATCTCCCGGGGGAAGTCGGCGGTGCGGATCTTGGGGCCGGGGAGGTCGATCAGGACCCCGATCGTGCGCTTGGCGTCGGCGGCCGCCTTCCGGACCACCTCCACCCGGTCCAGGGTCTCCTCGACCGGCCCGTGGGCCAGGGAGAGCCGGGCCATGTTCATGCCGGCGTCGATCATCTGCCGGACCACGTCGGGGGCATCTGACGCCGGCCCTAGGGTGGCGACGATCTTGGTGCGGCGTTCCATGGTCCGCGACGATACGGCGGTGCGCCTGGCAACCCTCAACGTGCGCAACACCGCCGACCGGTGGCGGGCCCGCCGGGAGCTGCTCGTCCGCCAGCTGGTGGCGCTGGCGCCGGAGGTGATCGGCGTGCAGGAGCTGCGGATGTGGCCCGACCAGGCCCGGTGGATCATCGGCGAGGTGGAGCGGGTCACCGGTGGCCGGCTCCGGTACGCATCCCACCGCCGGCCCAAGATGGGCGCCGCCGGCGTGTGGGAGGGCATCGGCGTCCTGAGCCGGGTGCCGGTGGTCTCCGCCGCCTGGCTCGACCTCGGGGCCGACGCCCGGGTGGCCCAGCGGGTGACGGTCCGCACGGCCGAGGCCACCCTCGACATCTACAACGCCCACCTCGGCCTCGGCGGGGAGGCGTTGCGCTCCGGCCAGGCCCAGCGCCTCCTCGACTGGATGGACGGCCGGCGCCGGGGGCCGGCGGTCGTCATGGGCGACCTGAACGCCCGCCCCGGCTCACCGACCATCGAGCTGCTGTCGGGCCGCCTGCGCTCGGCCCACGTGGTCGTCCACGGCGGCGAGCCGCCCCGCACGGTGCCCACGCCCCTGCGGGTCGACGCCGGCGCCGGCAGCGTCCTGGACTACGTGTTCGTCAACGACCTGGTCGAAGTGCGTGACACCCGGGTGGCGTTCGACGAGGTGGAGGGGGGGTTGTGCGCGTCGGACCACTACGGGCTGGTGGCCGACCTCGGCCTGCGCTAGTCCCGGGTGGTGCTCTCCCGCTTCTCCACGCCCACGGCGGCGTGTAGCTGTTCGACGTGCTCCTCGTCCACGTCGCTCTTTGTCATGAGCTCGGCCAGGGCGGCGGCCATGGCGTTCAGCTTGCGCTGGGTGGCCTTGGCGTTGCGCCACCCCTCGTTCTGGAGGAGGGCGACCATCAGGAACGTGACCAGCGAGACCAGGATCACCAGCGCGTCGACCCAGCGGTGGGAGAACTTCGAGACAAACCCCCAGTAGACCCAGGCGACGACGATGGCGAGGGACGCCACGAAAAACGGCGGCTTGGCGACGGCATGGGACGTGCGGTCGGCGGACCTGTCGAACCAGGTGGTCTCCTCGGTGACTTCGGTCGGTGACGTGGGGGGGTCGTCGCGCATGGGGGATCTGTTACCCAGCGCCGGCGGTTCGAACGATGCCCGGCGCCGGCGACCAGCATCGATCCCCATCGGGTGCGTTTCGGTCGTGCATCGGGGCGAGATCCGCCCTCTTCACGACCGGAAATGCACCAGGCGTGCGGTCAGGGCGCCGGCGGCCGGCGCTCGGCCAGCACCCGCTCGCGCGTGGGCACGCGGAAGGTCACGTAGAGGGCGCCCACCAGGCCGAGGGTGGCGATCCCCCACCCCAGCGGCCCCCCGGCCAGCACCGCGCTCAGGGTCGACACGCCGGCGATCATGGTGACGGCGATGACCTTCGACCGGCGGGGCATGCCGAGGCCGGCCCGGTAGTCACGCACCGTGGGGCCGATCTTGGGGAGGTTGAGCACCCACTGCTCGAAGCGGGGGCTGCTCTTGGAGAAGCAGGCGGCGGCGACGATGAAGAAGACCGTCGTCGGCAGCCCGGGCACGACCACGCCGACGCCCCCTATCCCGACGGAGAGGATCCCGCCGGCGAACCACAGCGGGGCGGTGGCTCGGCGTCGCATCAGACCAGCGCGGCGACGTCTCCCACCGCTTGGACGGCCAACAGCACGAGGATGCCGCCGCCCACCACGGTGTACGCCCACCGCATGCGGTGGTTGGCCCGCCAGAACCGGCGCATCGAGTAGATGATGGCCGTGGCCGAGACGGCCCCGATGACCAGGCCCAGGACGGGGCCGACGCCGCCACTCAGGTCGATGACCGGCTTCAGCAGCGGCAGGAGGACATAGGTCAGCAGGCAGCGGACCGTCGAGATCAGGATCGACGTGCCGAAGGCCTTCTCGGCGGTGGCGCTCGGGTCGGTGCCGGCGGGCAGCCGGAGGAGCCGGCGCATGAAGGTGTCGAGCGGGGAGAGGTCGCCGACGGCAGACTGGCTCACGGGTACCGACGCTAAACGCTTCGGCCCCGGTTTGGCACGTCGGCGAACCCCGTGTGTCGAGAGAGGAAGCGCGTCGATCTGCCAGGCTGGCGCCCATGACCACCGCGCCCCTCGTTCCCCGCCAGGTCCTGTTCGGCAACCCCGAGCGGGTCAGCCCTCGCATCTCACCCGACGGGCAGCGCCTGGCCTGGATCGCCCCCGACGAGGGCGTCCTGAACGTGTGGGTCAACCAGGTGGGCGCCGACCTCGACAAGGCCGAGGCCGTCACCGACGACCGGGACCGTGGCATCCGAACGTTCTTCTGGGCCCACGACGACCGCCACCTGCTCTACATCCAGGACGTCGGCGGCGACGAGGACTGGCACCTCTTCTCCGTCGACCTGGAGAGCGGCGAGACCCAGGACGTCACCCCCTTCGAGGGCGTGCAGGCCCGGGTGGACGAGACCGACAAGCGCTTGCCCGACACGATCCTCGTCGGGATCAACAAGGACAACCCCCAGCTCCACGACGTCTACCGGCTCAACCTCTCCAGCGGCGAGCTCGAGAAGATCGTGGCCAACCCGGGCTTCATCGGCTTCCTGGCCGACGCCGACTTCAAGGTCCGCGCCGGCCTCGCCCCCCTGCCCGACGGCGGGATGGTGCTCATGGTCAGAGACAGAGAAGACGACGAGTGGCGCGAGCTGCTCCAGTGGGGCCAGGACGACTCGCTGACCACGTCGCCCATCTCCTTCACCCTCGACGGCGCCGGCATGTGGATGGTGTCCTCGGTCGGGGCCAACGCCGGCCGCCTGGTCAGACTGGACATCGCCACCGGCGAGACCACGGTGATCGCCGAGGACCCGCAGTACGACGTGGGCGGCGTCCGCCTCCATCCCGACACCCGGGAGCCGCAGGCCGTCACCTTCGTCAAGGAGCGGGCCAGCTACCAGATCCTCGACCCCGACATCGAAGCCGACATGCAGCGGCTCTTCGCCCTCGACCCGGGTGACCTGAACCTCACCGGCCACGACGATACCGACCGCACGTGGCTGGCGGCCTACATGAACGACGACGGCCCCGTCCGCTACTACGCCTACGACCGGGACTCCAAGGAGGCGACGTTCCTCTTCGAGCACCAGCCGGCGCTGTCGCAGTACGAGCTGGCCAAGATGGAGCCGTTCTCCTACGCCGCCGGCGACGGCCTGACCATCCACGGCTACCTCACGTTCCCGCCCGGCGCCGAGCGCCGGGACCTGCCGACCGTGCTCAACGTCCACGGCGGCCCGTGGGCCCGTGACCAGTGGGGCTACGACCCCGAGGCCCAGTGGCTGGCCAACCGGGGCTACCTGTGCGTCCAGGTGAACTTCCGGGGCTCGACCGGCTACGGGAAGGAGTTCGTCAACGCCGGCGACAAGGAGTGGGGCGCCAAGATGCACACCGACCTGCTCGACGCCGTCGACTGGATCGTCGGCCAGGGCTACGCCGACCGGTCCAAGGTCGCCATCTACGGCGGCTCCTACGGCGGCTACGCGGCGCTGGCCGGCGCCGCCTTCACGCCCGAGGTGTTCGCCTGCGCGGTCGACATCGTGGGCCCGTCGAACCTGAAGACCCTCATCGAGTCCATCCCCCCGTACTGGGCGCCGATGATCGCCCAGTTCCACACCCGGGTCGGCAACCCCGAGACCGAGGAGGACTTCATGTGGGAACGGTCGCCCCTGTCCAAGGCCGGCGACATCCGCATTCCCCTCCTCATCGCCCAAGGGGCCAACGACCCCCGGGTCAAGCAGGCGGAGTCGGAGCAGATCGTGGCCGCCCTCCAGGAGAAGGGCATCGACCACGAGTACATGCTCTTCCCCGACGAGGGCCACGGGTTCGCCAAGCCCGAAAACCGGTTGAAGTTCTACGCCCATGCCGAGCGCTTCCTGGCCAAGCACCTCGGCGGAAGATTCGAAGACGAGGGCCCGAGCGGCCCTGGGAGCGGAAGGGGATGAACCCCTCCGGCGACCAGTACTGGCTCGAGGTCGACGGCCAGGAGGCCTCGGTCGTGGAGGTGGGCGGCGGGCTGCGCACGTACACGCTCGACGGCGTCGACGTGCTGGACGGCTACGGGGTCGACGACATCGCCGACGGGGGCCGGGGCCAGAACCTCATCCCCTGGCCCAACCGCATCGCCGACGGCAAGTACTCCTTCGCCGGCGCCGACCTGCAGCTGGCCCTCACCGAGCCGAGCCGGCACAACGCCAGCCACGGCCTGGTCCGGTGGGCCAACTGGACGGTGAGGGCCCAGGAGGACGACAGGGTGGTCATGGAGCTGGTCCTGCACCCCCAGCCCGGCTACCCGTTCACCCTGGAACTCGCCGTCGAGTACCGCCTCGGCGCCGGCGGCCTGTCCGTGGCCACCACCGCCACCAACGGCGGCGACCGGCCTTGCCCGTACGGCGCCGGCGCCCACCCCTACCTCACCGTCGGCACCGACCTGGTGGACGACGCCGTCCTCCTCCTGCCCGCCGAGACCCGGCTGGAGGCGGACAGCCGGGGCATCCCGACGGCGGCGGTGGCGGTGGAGGGCACTTCCTTCGACTTCCGGGAGGCCGGGCCCGTCGGTGACCGCGTCGTCGACCACGCCTACACCGACCTGACCGGCAACGAGGCCGTCCTCGCCGCCCCCGACGGGCAGCGCCGGGTGACCCTGTGGTGGGACGCCTCCTACCGCTGGGTGATGGTCTTCACCGGCGACACCCTGGTGCCGAGCCGGCGCCGGCGGGGCCTGGCCATCGAGCCCATGACCTGCGCGCCCAACGCCTTCGTCACCGGCGACGGCCTGCGCGTGCTGGAGCCGGAGGAGTCGTGGACGACGGTGTGGGGGATCGCAGCAGGCCCAGCGCGTTGACCGCGATCCAGGCCTGGGCGACGGTCAGCCCGAGGCGCTGGAACAGCCCGTCGCGTTCTGCGACGACGGTGAGCAGCAGGCACAGCCCCGACAGGAGCCCGATGGCCACCGGCAGCGGCCGGCGGCCCGCCACCACCGGGACGGCGGCCAGGGTGAGGTACCCGAGGCCGGCGAAGACGCCGTGGACGGCGTCGACGTTCCCACCGAGGGCGAACGCAGCCACGGCCAGGGTGATCCCCCCGTTGACCACGGGCAGCAGCCACACGGGCCGGGGCCGCAACGCCAGCCCGTAGAGGCCCATGCCGGCGCCGAGGGCCACCAGGCCGGCGGTCATCGCCACCCGGGTGGGGGCGCCGTAGGCGGCCAGCCGGCTGATGGCGTCCCGGGTGGGGTCGTAGCCGGCGGCGCCGGCGCCGAGGGTGGCCCAGGCGGTGACGAAGGCCGCCGGTCCGGCAATGCCCCCTGCCGCCGCCCAGCGGCGGGCGCCCACGATGGCGGCCGGCCTATCCAGAGACCAGGCTGGCCAGGGCCCAAATGGCGGCCATGAACCCGATGGCGATCATCACCGCGCTGCGCCCCACCGGCGCCCTGGCCAGCTCGTCGTCCTTGGCCTCCTTGGGGGGACGCACCAGGGCGAGGCCGTTCCCGAACACCAGGGCGGCGCCGAGGGCCAGCACCAGGTAGGGCAGGAGGTCTTCACCCAGGAACACGTGAAAAACCTAGCCGCCACATGCAAATTTTCCGCCGGGGTCGCTCAAGTTTTCCGGCGGCTTCACCGACGAAAGGCGTGCACGACACCACCGGCGGAGAGGCCGGACCTCCCAAAGGCAGTTCCCGCGCTTCTCGCCAGGCGCAGAACCCCCGGCCCTCCGTCGCGGTGTCGTCAGTCGAGCTTGCGGTTGCGGAAATTTTCGAGCGCCTTCTTGTGGCCCCGGGCGCCCGAGCCGACGACCCCGCCGGTGCGGACCTCTTTGACCACGTCCTCCAGGTCCTTGAGGAGCTCGTAGAGGTCGTCCTCGGGCCCGGAGGCGTCCACCCGGTCCAGGGCGGCGTGGATCTTGTCGAGGTGGCGCCGCACCTGGCCGTACTCGTCGTCGAGCTTCCGCCGAGCTTCCTCCAGACCTTCAGCCACGTCCGCCTCCCGTGTGCGAGTGCTTGTGACCGTGAACCTAACTGTCAGACCGGTCCGCCGTACAAGTCGAGGGTGCGGGCCATACCCCCGTCGGCGCACACGGTCTCCCCGGTGACGAAGCCGGCCGCGTCGGAGGCCAGGAACACCACCACGCCGGCGATGTCCTCCGGCGTCGCCCACCGGCGCAGCGCGGTCTGGGCCTCCACCTGCTCGATGACCCCCGGGACGGCCCGGTTGGCGGCCCACAGGTCGGTGGCGACCGTGCCCGGCGCCACCGAATTCACCCGGATGCCCGCCGGCCCCAGCTCCATGGCCAGCGATCGGGTGGCGGCGTCGATGGCCCCCTTGGTGGCGGCGTAGGCGGCGCGGTTGGGTGTGCCCACCACGCCGGAGACCGAGGAGAGGTTCACGATCGACCGCACGTCGGGCAGCAGGGCGGCGATGAGCAGCAGTGGGGCCCGCACGTTGACCGCGTACTGGGTGTCCACGACACCGGCGGTGAGGCCGGCCGTGGGCGCCCGGTGGGCGATGGCGGCGTTGTTGACCAGCACGTCGACCCGCCCCATCGCGGCGACCGCGCCGGCGGCCAGCTCGGCCGGCGCCCCGGGGTCGGCCAGGTCGGTCTCCAGCACGACGGGTTCGTTGACCAGCCCGCCGGCCACCGCTTCGAGTGCCCCCCGGTTGCGGGCGGCCACGGCCACCCGGGCGCCGGCGGCGTCGAGGGCCTTGGCGATGGCAGCCCCGATGCCCCGGGACGCGCCGGTGACGAGGGCCGTCCGGCCGTCGAGCCGGAAGAGGTCCACTACGTCGTGGCGGGGGCGGGGTCGTGCACCATCTTGTTGTGGACGTAGAGGGCGCCGAAGGGCACAGCGGACAGCACGAGGACGAGGATGAGCTGGCCCACGCTCCAGGCCTGCTCCTCGCGGATGAGCAGGGCCAGGAGCACGTAGGCCAGGAAGAGGATGCCGTGGATGGGGCCGAGGACGCTGATCCCCGCATCCGAGCCGTCGAGCACCCGATGGAAGATGGTGGCCGCCAGCAGCCCGAGGTAGGACACGGCTTCGAGAAGGGCGACGATGCGGAACTTGGATGTCATCGGTGGCGAGTATGGCCGGTCGCCTCAGTGCCGGTCACATCACGACAGCGCGGCGGAGACGGCGTGGAGCACCAGGCCGGCGCCGGCGCCCACCACGATGCCGTTGATGCGCACGAACTGGAGGTCCGGGCCCAGGAGCAGCTCCAGGCGGGAGGCGGTCTCCTCGGCGTCCCAGCGGGCGATGGTCCCGCTGATGAAGGCGGCGATGTCGCCGTCAAAGTGCTCGGCCAGGTATCCGACGCCCCGCTCGATGGCCGCCTGCACCGTGGCGGCCAGGGCGGGGTCGTCCTGCAGGCGCCGGCCGGCGGAGGAGATCCCGTTCACCAGCTGCCGGCGCAGCTGCGACCCGGGGTCGCAGGCCTGGCTCCGGAGCTCGGCCTTGGCGTCGGCCCACAGCGACGCCACCCACTCCCGCACCTGGGGCTGGGACAGCACGTCGTGCTTGAGCCGCTCGCCGCGCTCGAGGAGCTCGACGGAGGTCTCCAGCTCGGCCGCCAGCAGGCGCAGGCGGGCGTCGAACTGCCGGCGCAGGGCGTGGTCGCGGTCGGCGGCCATCTCCTGCAGCACCTTGCGGGCGCCGTCGAGCAGGCGGTCGAAGATGCGGTCCTCCACCGCGCCCGGCAGCCACCAGGGCGACTTGGCGCCGAGCTGGGCTTTCAGCTCCTGTCCGTGTGACCGCAGGTAGCGGTCGAGGCCGACCAGCACCGTGTCCAGCAGCTCGTTGTGGCGACCGTCCTCGGTGAAGAATCGCAGGGCCCGGCCCGCCAGCGGGGCCAGCGGGGTGGACTCCACCCGTTCCCTGACGAGGTCCTCGATCACCCGGTGGACGTCGTCGTCCTTGAGCAGATCGGCGCCGGCCACCGCGGCGTCGGAGACCTCGGACGCCACCCGAGCGGCGTTCTCCTCCTTGGCCAACCAGGAGCCCAGGCGCCCGACCACGCCGGCGGCCCGGATCCTCTCGACCAGCACCTCGCGGGTCAGGAAGCTCTCCCGCATGAAGGTGGCGAGCGTGGCGCCGAACTGGTCCTTGCGCTCGACGATGATGGCGGTGTGGGGGATGGGCAGCCCCAGCGGCCGGCGGAACAGGGCGGTGACCGCGAACCAGTCGGCGAGGCCCCCGACCGTCGACGCCGCCGCCGTCGCCTCCAGGTAACCGACCCACGTGGCGTCGCCGCCCCACACCGCAGTGGCGACGAAGACCCCGGCCACGAACACGAGCAGGCCGGTGGCCCAACGCTTCCTGACCCTCAGCTCGCGGCGTCTGGACTGCTCCGAGACGGCCATCGTGCCGGTCTACTACCCCCGGGCGAGCCACCAGAGCGGCGAAGCCGGCGAGCGGGACACCACGGGAGAAGTCCTAGTTCAAGGTGTCGGTGTAGCGCCGCCAGCGCTCGAGCAGCGACGCCGGCCGCTTGGGCTCGGGCGCCGGCCCCGGCACGGCGTAGATGGCAGCGGCGTCGGCGGGGAGGGCCGAGGGGTGGCCGGCGAGGGCCGCCTCGGCCGCCCGCAGGGCGTGTTCGGCGGTCTCGGCCCGGGCCAGGCGCTCGGCGGCGATGGCCTCGGCCACCTCGGCCCGCCGGCGCCACTCGTCCCGCTCGGCCCGCAGCCCCTCGATGTCGTCGGAATCAGCCATGCGGTCCCATGGTCGCGCACGTACCATCCCTGAGCTTCGGACACGGGACTTCTTCGTCCGCAAGGCCATCGGGTGGATGCTGCGCGACCTGGCCTGGGTCGACCCTCGTCGAGGGCCCCGGCGCCGGCGTCCTCTACGGCCTGTCGAAACGGGAGGCGCTCAAGAACATCCGCCGCCGGCCCGGATGAGCGATCATGCCCCTATGGGGGCGCGGATGCTGATCGTCGAAGACGATGCGCGCATCCGTCTGTCACTGCAGATGGTCATGGAGGACGAAGGGCACGTGGTCGAGCTGGCCGAGAGCGCGGAGGCCGGGCTCGAAGCGATCGCCCGCCGGCCGCCCGACGTCGTCCTCGTCGACCTGATGCTCCCCGGCATGGACGGGTTTGAGCTGTGTCGCCGGCTGCGCGCCCGCAGCGACGTCCCGATCCTGATCCTCACCGCCCGCTCCGACAGCCACGACGTGGTCGCCGGCCTTGAGGCCGGCGCCGATGACTACGTCGTCAAGCCGGCGGTTCCCAAGGAGCTCTCGGCCAGGGTCAGGGCCCTGCTGCGGAGGACCACCCGGTCGGAGCCCGGCCCGGTCAACCCCAGATTCGGTGACATCGAAGTGGTCCCCGACGCGGGGACGGTGCGGGTGGCCGGGGTCGACGTCTCCCTCACCAAGACGGAATTCAAGCTGCTGTGCGAGCTGGCCCAGAACCCGGGACGGCTACTGACGCGTGAGGTGCTGCTCGACCGCGTCTGGGGCTACGGCTACTTCGGCGACGGCCGGCTGGTCGATGTTCACGTCCGCCGCCTGCGCACGAAGGTGGAGAAGGACCCGACGCATCCCCGGCACATCGTCACCGTGCGCGGCCTGGGGTACAAGCTGGAGCCATGACCGGCCCGGGAGGCCGGTCCAGCAGACATTCACTGGGCTGCCCTCGGAAGAGGGTAGGCCAGTGACCGGCCCGGGAGGCCGGTCCAGGGAGCATTCACCGGGCCATCACTCGGAGGGGGTGGGCCAGTGACACCCGGCCGGCGGGTCAGCCTCCGCACCCGGGTGACGCTTGCCTTCGCCATCGGCGCCCTCGTCCTCTCGGCCGGCCTGGCCACCCTCACCTACGAGCTGGCCCGCTCCTACCTCGTCCGCCAGCGGGAGACCTCGGGGCTGCGCCAGGCCTATGCCAACGCCCGCCTGGTGCGGGCCGCTCTGGGCTCGCAGAACACCGACATCGGGGAACTTCTGGCGTCGGTCCAGTCCCCGGCCCGGTCGTCGCCGGTGCTGCGCCACAGAGGGGGCTGGTACAAGGCGTCGGAGGGGTTGGGGCTCGACGCCCTCCCGCCGGCAATGCTGACGACCGTCGGCGCCGGCACCCCGGCGCGACAGCGCATCGCCGTGGGCGGGATGCCGCACCTGGTCGTCGGGATCCCGCTGCCGGCGGTGGACGGGGCGTACTTCGAGGTCTTTCAACTGGTCGAGCTCGACCGGACCCTCCGCATCCTCCTCAACTCCTCTGTCGCCGCCGCCTTGGTGACGACCGTCGCCGGGGCGACGATCGGCTGGTGGGCGAGCCGGCGGGTGCTGTCCCCGCTGGCAGCGGTGTCCGCGGCCGCGGCGGCCGTGGCCAGCGGGCGCTTCGACGTCCGCCTCGAGGAGTCGGGCGACCCCGAGCTCTCCCGCATGGCCAGCTCGTTCAACCAGATGACCGAGGCCCTCCTCGCCCGCATCCGCCGTGACACGCGGTTTGCCTCCGACGTCAGCCACGAGCTCCGCTCGCCCCTCACCACCCTCGCCGCCGCCCTGGAGGTCGTCAGCTCCCGCCGTCACGAGATGCCGGCGCGGGCGCGTGTGGGCCTCGACCTCCTGGCGGCCGAGATCGGCCGCTTCGAGCGCCTGGTGGAGAACTTGCTGGAGATCAGCCGCATCGACGCCGGCGTGGAGGAGTTGGTAGTCGAGGACGTGGTGCTCGGTCAGTTCGTGCGGGAGGCGCTGCGGACGGGCCGCGAGCAGACACCCCAGGTCCACCTCGACGAGGGGGCGGGGGAAACGGTGGTGCGGGCCGACAAGCGCCGCCTGGAGCGGGTGCTGGCCAACCTCGCCGACAACGCCGAACGCCACGGCGGAGGGAT
>Ga0247704_1000050_pt1 | contig 31092 bp, 28 predicted proteins | sample 41W_NmetaG_FD_189042 | JGI IMG/M metagenome (GOLD analysis project Ga0247704, IMG submission 189042) | Soil microbial communities from hillslope of Landscape Evolution Observatory, University of Arizona, Oracle, AZ, United States - 4-1-W_N | ecosystem: Engineered > Artificial ecosystem >...
CGGGGGTTCGGCTCCTCGCTGACCTTGGGCTTGCCCACGTCGGCCTCTTCTTCACTCGGCGCCCGGGCCTGCCATCACCGAGGCCCTTACGCGAGAGCGGCCAAGCGCTCCTTCATAGGATCAGAGGCTATTTTCGCGGGTTCACGCAGCGTGGTGACGGTGAGTCGGCCTGTAGGCGGGATTCTGTGCGTCGCCCGGAGGCGGCGCGGTGGCCATCCATCTGTGCGGCCTACCTGGGGATTGGGCGGGCCACCCTCCCCTGTTCGGCCTTGCTCCGGGTGGGGTTTGCCGAGCCGCCCGGGTCACCCCGGGCGCTGGTGCGCTCTTGCCGCACCGTTTCACCCTTGCCTGTGGCCCGTTCCCGGGCCCATCGGCGGTCTGTTTTCTGTGGCACTTTCCTGCGGGTCACCCCGACTGGCCGCTAGCCAGCACCCTGCCCTCTGGAGTCCCGACCTTCCTCGACCCGGTCGATGCCGAGCCGCGGCCACCCGGCCGACTCACCGTCGACATCCATTGTCGCACGTCCGTCAGAAATCGAGGGCGGAGAGCTCCGGCACCCACCCCCGAGCCCGGGCGCACGCCTCTCGCCAGCGGTCACGGTCGGGCCGGCTGGCGGGTTCCACGATCGCCCGCGGCGACCAGGTGGCGGCCACCTCGTCCTCGCCGGACCAGATGCCGACCGCCATCCCGGCCAGGAACGCCGCTCCGAGCGTCGTCGCCTCCAGGACCGGCGACACCTCCACCGGCCGCTGGCAGGCGTCGGCCAGGGCTTGGACGAAGACGGCGTTGGCCGTCATGCCTCCGTCGACCCGGAGCGAGGGGATGGTGCACCGGCCGTCGGACTCGGCGGCCTCGAGGAGGTCGGCGCCCCGGTGCGCCACCCCTTCCAACACGGCCCGCACGACCTGCGGCCGGCCGGTGTCGGCGGTGACGCCCAGCAGGGCGCCGCGGGCACCGAAGTCCCACGCCGGGGTGGCCATGCCGAGCAGGGCCGGCACGAACCAGACGTCGCCCGTGGTCCCGCAGCCGGCGGCCAGGGCCTCCGACTCGGCCGCGTCGGCGATCACGCCCAGGTCGTCGCGCAGCCATTCGACGGCTTGCCCGGCGGTGAGCATGAAGGCCTCGATGCCCCAGGTGATGCGGCCGTGCCGTCGCCAGGCGACGATCGGGAACGTGCCGTTCGGGCCCCTGCGGTCGAACTCGGGCCGTTCGGGCCCCACGCAGAGGTCGAGCATGCCGCCGGTGCCGAACGTCAGCTTGCCGAGGCCGGGTCGGGTGCAGCCCTGGCCGACGAGGGACGCCTGCTGGTCGCCGGCCACCCCGGCGATGGGCGGCGCCCCCGGCAGGGCGTCGGCCGTGCCGACCACCTCCGAGGAGTCGGCGATCCGCGGCAGGACCGACGTCGGGATGCGGAGCGCGTCGAGCACCGCGTCGTCCCAGCCGGACCCGTCGAGGAGCATGAGGCCGGTCACCCCGGCGTTGGAGAGGTCGGTGACGTGGACGGCGCCGCCCGAGAGCGTCCATGCCACCCAGGTGTCGACCGTGCCGAAGCACAGGTCCCGGGTGCGGTCCGGGTCCACCGTGTCGAGGAGGAAGGCCAGCTTGGTGGCCGAGCTGCTGGGGGACAGCCGCAGCCCCTGGGACTGCAGGGCCAGGCACATCATCACCGTCCGCTGGTCCTGCCAGCCGATCCCGGGGGCGACGGGCTCGCCGGTCTCCCGGTCCCACAGGATCGTCGTCGCCCGCTGGTTGGTGATGCCGACGGCCTGCACCGGGCCGGCGTGCTCGACGGCCGCCCGGGCCAGGTCGAGCACGGCGCCGGCCACCTCCCGGGCGTCGAGCTCGACGAACCCGGGTGCGGGCGTCGAGGGCAGGACGGCGCGCCGGTGGATGCCGGAGACCGAGGCGTCCGGGGCGACGACGGAGGCTCGCACGCTGCTCGTGCCGACGTCGATCACGAGCAGGCTCACGGGTTCTCGGGTGCCTTGCCGGGGCGGGCCAGGGCCAGGTAGCCGCCGAAGAGGCCGGCGGAGGAGGACATGAGCCCGTTGAAGACGAGCGAGACGGGATCGGCGACCTCACGGCCGAGCGCCAGCCGGATCAGGGTCACCGCGGCGATGAGGACCAGGTAGGCGCTGAGCGCGGCCAGGGCGCCGTGGGTCAGCGGGGACAGCGGCTGCCGGCGGCCCGCCACCCGGCCACCGGCCGCGAGGCCGCCGAGCAGCACCAGGTAGAGCAGGAGGTTGGCGTCGGCGTCGGTGAGGGACCTCACCGCCTGGGCCAGGGCGATGGACGCCGCGCCCACGATCACCGCCAGCCTGGCGCCGGCCAGCACCGCGCTGCGGTCGACCTTCACCCAGCGGGCCATGCCACCGGTCCGAACGGGTCGGGAAGGCCGAGCTTGCCCGGATTGAGGACGCCGGCCGGGTCCAGGGCCCGCTTGACGTCGGCCAGCACGCCGTGGGCGGCCCCGAGCGCGATGGGCAGGAAGCGGGCCTTGGCCAGGCCGATGCCGTGGTGATGGCTGAGGGCGCCGCCGTGCGCCAGCACCGCACCGGCCGCCGCATCCCATGCCGTGACGTACCAGTCGGGTCCCCGGCCGGCCAGGCTCACGTACAGGCAGGCGCCGTCGCCGTAGGCGTGGGAGACGTGGGCCGACGTCCACACCGTGCCCGGCACTGCGGCGACGGAGGACACCGTGTGCTGGTGGAGGCCGCCCAGGGCCGACCACGGGGCGGCGACCTCCATGGTGTCGCCCACGATCCCTTGGCGGGCCAGGCCCTCGAGGTCGGGCGTGTCGTCGCGGTGGGCCAGCCACCGGTCGACCGGCTCCGCACCGACCGCACGGCCGTCGGCGGCGGAGCATTCCTCGTCGACGACCGCCATGGTGGCCTTAACGAGCAGCCGGTCGCCTTCGTCGAGCACCACCAGCACGTTGTCCCCCCGGCCGAACGACTGCTCCGACTCGGCGCGGTCGTAGAGCCGGAGGACGGCGGGCCGGGCGCCCCGGCGCAACGTCCGGCGGCAGGCCTCGATGCCGGCGGCGAAGGTGTCGAAGGCGTAGCCGGCCCGTCGCTCGACCGGAGGGGCAGGATGCAGCCGCAGGCGGACCGACGTGACGGCGCCCAGCGTCCCCTCGCTGCCGAGGAACAGTGCCGTGAGGTCGGGTCCGGTGGCGGCGCGCGGCGCGCCGCCCGTGCGGATGACCCGGCCGTCGGCGAGGGCGACCTCCAGGCCGACGACCATGTCCTCGATCTTGCCGTAGCGGGTCGAGTACTGCCCGGCGGACCGGCAGGCCACCCACCCGCCGACCGTGGAGATGGCCACCGACTGCGGACGGTGCCCGAGCGTCAGCCCCTCCGCGCTGAGCTGGGACTGCAGGGCGTCGCCCAGCGTGCCGGCGCCCGCCTCGGCCTGGAGGGAGGCGTCGTCGACCCACGCCACCCCCGCCAGCGCCCGGAGGTCCAGCACCACGCCGCCGTGGACCGGCATGGCCCCGCCGCACACGCCGCTGCGCCCCCCGGCCGGCGTGACCGGAACCCGGGCGTCGGAGCACGCGGCCAGGACGGCGGCCACCTCGCCGGCGCACGAGGGGCGGGCGACGGCGTCGGGGGGGCGGGCGACGGCGGCGGCCATCGGCCACCGGTCGCGGGCCGAGGCCTCCAGGTCGTCGAGGTCCGTCGACACCTCGCGGCACACCGATCGGAGGCGCTCGACGATGTCCACCGGGCTCAGGCCGCGCTCGCCGCGGCCCGGTATGCGTCCACCTGGCCCTGCGTCTCGGCGCCGTCCCATCCCAGCTCGGCCGCCAGCAGCCGGGCGACCTCTGGCGCGGCGGCGATGGAGGCGTCACGGGCGAGGATCAGGGACCGGGTGCGGCGGGCGAGCACGTCGTCGAGGGTGAGCGCCATCTCGTAGCGGGCCGCGTACAGGGCCTCGGCCCGCAGGTAGGGCAGGGTGGGGACGAGCGGCTCGGCCAGGCCCGCGTCGGCGGCCACGAGGGCGGCCACCACCCGGGCCTCGCCGCCGAACCGCCCGGCCAGGTGATCGCCGGGGGGCGGCTCACCGCCGGCGCCCCGCATCCGGAGGCCGGCGGTGCGGCACGGGGTCCGCCGCCTTCCCAGCACGCTCGTGACCTCGTCGACGGTGTCCGCCGCCATGGCCCGGTACGTCGTCAGTTTGCCGCCGGTGATGGTGACCAGGCCGTGGGGGTTGCGGCTCACCCGGTGCCGCCGCGAGAGGTCGGCGCTGCGCTCGGTCGGGGCCCCGGCGACGAGCGGCCGCAGCCCGGCCCACGTGCCGACCACGTCGGCCGGGCGCAGGTCGGCGTCGAGGGCGTCGTTCACGGCGTCGAGGAGGTAGGCGACGTCGCCCGCCGTGCAGGTCGGCTGGTCGAGCGGGCCGTCGTAGTCGGTGTCCGTCGTGCCGGCATAGACCCGCCCGGTGCCCGGCCAGGGCACGACGAAGATCGATCGGCCGTCGGCCCGGACGGGAAGGACGAGGGCGACACCGGTGCGGACCCGCTCGGCGGGCAGGGTGACGTGGACCCCTTTGGCCGGCCGGATGGCGGCGGTCCGGTCGTCGTCCAGGGCGCCGGCCCAGACGCCGGCCGCGTTCACGACGACCGAGGCTCGGACGTCGAAGTCCCGGCCCCCGGCCCGGACGTGGGCACCTGCGATCCGGCCTCCGGAACCGGTCAGCAACCCCTGGACGGCGACGTGGTTGGCGGCCGCCGCGCGATGGTCGAGCACCGCGGTGCGCACGACGGCCAGCGTGAGGCGGGCGTCGTCGGCCTGGGCGTCGTAGAAGAGGTGGGCGCCGGCCAGCGCCTCGGTGCGCAGCGAGGGGGTGCGGGCGACGGCCTCCCGCACCGCCAGCCGGCGGTGGAGGTGGCCGATGCGGAAGCCGCCGGCCAGGTCGTAGAGCCGCAGGGCCGAGCTGACCGCGCCCATGCGGGCCCGGCTGCCGTAGGAGGGGATGAGGAAGGGGAGGGGCCGGACGAGGTGGGGGGCGTTGCGCAGCAGGCGCTGGCGCTCGGCCAGGGCCTGGGCGACCAGGCCGTACTCGCCCTGGCTGAGGTACCGCAGCCCGCCGTGGACCAGCTTGGAGGAGCGGGAGGACGTGCCGGACGCGAAGTCGTCCCGCTCCACCAGGGCGGTGCGCAGGCCGCGGGACGCGGCGTCGAGGGCCACCCCCGCCCCGGTGATGCCCCCGCCCACGACCAGGACGTCGAAGGTCTCGGTGGCCAGCCGCTCGAGGGCGACGGCGCGGTCGAACCTCACCGCCGCATCCTACGGGCGCCGGCGCAGGGGCCCGCCCCGGGCGTTCTTGGCGCGCTCATCGGTGCAGAGCACGGATGAGCGCGCCAAGAACGAGGGGACGGTGAAAGCAAGTGGACTTAGGCAACGTTCTTGTTGGATAATTCGTCCTGGTCGCTTCTCAACCCGGCTCGTGAGGTCAGGTTTGGAACCGAGCCGAGAGAGGAAGGTGATACCGGATGGATCTGTCCTGGCGTCTTCGAGGCGCGTGCCGCGGGCTGGACCCCGAGATCTTCTATTCCGCTACGGACGACGAAGGTGTGGATCGGGCCAAGGAAGTCTGCAACACGTGCGTGGTACAGCAACAGTGCCTGGAGTTCGCCTTGGCGAACCGGGAGTCCGAGGGGATCTGGGGCGGTGCCACCGAGAAGGAACGCCGCCGCATCCTCCGGCAGCGCCGCAAGACCGCGGCGGCCTGATCTCGCCGCCCGGCGGGCGCGGGCGCCGGGCCGCTACCGTTCCGTGATGTGACCCTTGCTGATGTCGGAGGATGGCCGGGCGTGCTCGGCCGTCTCACCGCGCGCCTCGACCTGACCCCGCAGGAGGTGGCGGCTGCGGTGACCGACGTCCTCCAGGGCGACGCCTCCTCGGCCCAGATCGCTGCCTTCGCCGTCGGACTGCGGATGAAGGGCGAGACCGTCGAGGAGATGACGGCGCTGCTCGACGTCATGCGGATCTTCGGCGAGCGCGTCGAGCTGGCCCCGGGGACCGACGCGGTCGACACCTGCGGCACCGGCGGCGACCGCGCCTGCACCATCAACGCGTCCACCGTGGCCGCCCTGGTGGTGGCCGGGGCGGGAGCAAAGGTGTGCAAGCACGGGAACCGGTCGCAGACCTCCCAGTGCGGGTCGGCCGACCTCCTCGAGGCGCTGGGCGTCACCATCGACATCGGCCCGGCCCAGGTGGCCGGCTGCGTGGCCGAGGCCGGGATGGGCTTCTGCTTCGCCCCCCGCTACCACCCCGCGTTCCGCCACGTCGGCCCGACCCGCCGGGAGCTCGGGGTGCCGACGGTGTTCAACTTCCTGGGACCGGTGGCCAACCCGGCGAGGGTCCGCCGGCAGGTCCTGGGGGTCAGCGACCCGGCCATGGCCGCCAAGCTGATCGGCGTGCTGATGGCCCAGGGCTCGGAGCGGGCGCTGGTCGTGTACGGCCACGACGGCCTCGACGAGCTGTCCACCATCACCACGTCCACCGTCACCGAGCTGCGTGACGGCGAGGTCCGCACGTACGACGTCGACCCGGGCGCACTCGGGCTCAAGCCGGCCACCCTCGAGGACATCCAGGGTGGCGATCCGCCGGTGAACGCCGACCTGGCCCGCCGGGTCCTCGACGGGGAGCCCGGCCCCAAGCGCGACTTCGTGCTGCTCAACGCGGCCGCCGGCCTGGTGGCCGCGGGCGTGGCCGACGACCTGGCCGAAGGGCTGGCCGCGGCGGCCGCCAGCGTCGACGAGGGGCGGGCGGGGAGCGTGCTGGAGCGGCTGGTGGCCACCTCGGGCGCCCCGGGCTAGGGACCGCGGCTGCGGGACTTCACCGGTTCGAACCGGGGGAGCCGGGGCACCGGGACGCTCCACAGCCCCTCGCAGTGCAGGAGGCGGACCGACCGGGCCTCGGCGTCGAGCCACGACGCCACGCACGACAGCTCGTCGACGAGATGGCGGGGGAGCGGTCCGTCGGTGCCGAGGTCGTCGTCGCCCACCTCGTCGGCCAAGGTCAGCTGGCCGGGCTCGCCGACCAGCCGGCCGCCGGAGAGCACGAGCCGGCGGGGACTCTCCTCGGACCGCACCTCGATCTCCATGCGCCCGGCCCGGCGCAGCCCCTCGAGCTGGCGCTGCCGGCCGAGGGCTCGGGCCAGGGCCGCGGCGCGGTCGCGCACGTCGGCCGCCTCCTCGTAGCGCTCGGCCGCGGCCAGGTCGGCCATGCGGGCCCGGAGCGGGTCCAGGAGCACCGAGGGGTCGCCGGTGAGGCCGCGGACCAGCCGGTCGACGATCTCGGCGTAGGCGGTCGCGGAGACGGTGCCGGCGCAGGGGCAGGTGGCCACGCCGAGCTGCGCGGGGGCGCACGGCCCCGGCAACGGCACCTTGGGCACCCGGCTGGCGCAGCGGCGGATCGGCACCGCCGAGTGGATGGCCTCGATGACGAGGCGGGCCGCGCCCGACGATCCGAGCGGGCCGAGGTACACGCAGCCGTCGCCCGCCTTGGGCGCCCGGACGACGGACAGCCTGGGAAACGGCTCGTTGAGGGTGAGCTTGACGTAGGCGTAGCGGTCCCACAGCTTCGAGCGGCGGTTGAACGGCGGCTGGTGGTGGTGGATCAGGCGGACCTCGAGCACCGCCGCCTCCAGCGTGCCCGGGCAGACGACATGGTCGATGGCCTGGGTCTCCCGCAGCAGCTGGGAGATCTTCCGGCGGTCGTCGCCGCAGAAGTACGACCGGACGCGGGCGCGGAGGTTGGTGGCCTTGCCCACGTAGAGCACCCGCCCGCCCCGCCCGCGGAACAGGTAGACGCCCGGCCGCCGGGGGAGGCCGGCGGTCAGCCGCAGCTTGGAGACCTGCGGGTGGGCCCGGATGGTGGGCAGCTCGAACAGGTCGTCGAGACCGAGGACCCCCAGGTTGCCGGCCCGCTCCAGCAGGGCGTGGAGCAGGTCGCCGGTGGCGAGGGCGTCGGCCAGGGCCCGGTGGGTGGGCTTGTGGGGCAGCCGCATGCGCTCGGCCAGGGTGCCGAGCCGGCAGTTGGGCACCTCGTCGCGGACCAGGCGGCGGGCCAGCGCACAGGTGTCGACCCACTGGTTGGCCAGCGGCCGGTGGCCGGAGCCGGAAAGTGCCGCCTGCAGGAAGCGGAGGTCGAACCGGACGTTGTGGCCCACGATCACCGCGGGGCCCAGGAACTCGAGGAACGACGGGAGCACGGCCTCGATCCGGGGCGCGGGCAGCACCATGGCCGTGGTGATCCCGGTGAGGATGGTGATCTCGGGCGGGATGCCCACCCCGGGGTTGACCAGCGTCTGGAAGGTGCCGAGGCACTCGCCGCCCCGCAGCTTGACCGCCCCGATCTCGGTGATGGCGCAGTCCGCCGGGGAGGCCCCGGTGGTCTCCAGGTCGAGCACGCAGAAGGTCACCTGGTGGAGGGGGACGCCCAGGTCGTCGAAGCTGCGCTGCACCGGGGCCGGACCCTAGGCGAACAGACGTTCGACAAGCAAGGACCCTCTCCGGACGCCCGCGGGTAGAGTGGCCCCACCGTGACGACACCCCGTTACCGCTGCGCCGCGTGCGGCAACCTGACCCGCTTCGACGTCACCGTCACCCGCCGCACTCGCGCCTTCCACCACTACACGCTGGGAGGCGACCTCGCCGTGGAGGACGAGGAGGTGCTGGCCGAGAACACCGAAGAGGTCTCCTGCCGGTGGTGCGGCTCGGCGCGGTCGGTCGAGGTGCTCGCCGACGTACCGGTCGAGCCGGAAAGCGAGCGCTGACGCCGGCGCTCGACAAGCTCCTCCGGCAGGCGCTCGAGGCCGCGGTCGCCGTCGCCCGGGAGGGCGAGGACGACACGCCCGTCGTGCCCGCGCCGCCGGGGCTGCGCCCGTTCGTCAGGTTCTCCAAGCTCCCGACGCCGGCGGTCGTGGCCGCCAGGCGGGCGGTCGACGGCGACGAGGAGTTCCGCGAGCGGGTGGCCGCCGCGGTCACCGAGGCGGAGGTGGGCCGGGCCGGCTGGCTGTGGCTGACCCGTCCCGAGGGCTGGGAGTCCGAGCTCGACGCCATGGCCCAGGACGTGGCCGAGGCCGGCGAGGTCGCCGCCGACCGCCGGGCCGAGAACGAGGCCCGCCGCCGGCTGGCCGGCGCCGAGGCGGCCACCCAGCGGGCCGAGGCGCTGGCGGCTACGGCCCAGGCCGAGTCGGCCCGTGCCGCGGCCGCCCTGGCCGAGGAGCGCAGGGCCCGCCGGGCGGCGGCAGACCGGGCCGAGGAGCTGGCCGCGCTGCTGGAGGCCGTCACCGCCGAGCGCGACAAGGCCCGGGTGGAGCGCGACAGGGCGCGCGAGGAGGGCAGTCGCGGCCGCCGCCGGCTGGCCGAGCTCAAGGAGGAGCTGGAGGAGCTGCGCGTGGCCCGGCCGGCGCCGGCCGAGGCCGAGGCGACGCCGGCCGAGGAGGAACCGGCGGAGGCCCCCGGCCCCGGCGTCGAGGAGGTCCGCCAGGCGGCCACCGCCCTCTTCGAGGCGGCCGGCGCGGCCGCGGGGATGGCCGAGTCGCTCCGCCTGGCCGCGCTGGCGCTCGGCGCCGAGCCCCCGTCGCCCCTGCCCGCGGCGGCGCCGCCGGCGTCCCGAGCGGAGCCGGCGTCCCGGGTACGCCGCCTCCGGCCGCCGCGGCGGGTCCCGGTCGCCCTGCCCCCGGGCGTGGTCGACGACTCGACCGAGGCCGCCGAGCACCTCTGCCGGGTGCCCGGCATGACCATCCTCGTCGACGGCTACAACGTCTCCCAGCTCGGGTGGCCCGAGCTGACGATCGCCGAGCAGCGCCGCCGGCTGGTCGACGCGCTCACCGAGCTGGCCGCCCGCACCGGCGCCGATGTGTCGGTGGTCTTCGACGGGGCGGAGGCGGCGTGGCCGGCGTCGGTCCCGACGACCTCCCGGCTGGTGAAGGTGAGCTTCTCGCCGGGCGACGTGGAGGCCGACGACGTGGTGCTGGGTCGGGTCGCCGAGCTCGACGTCGCCCGCCCGGTCCTCGTGGCGTCGACCGATCGCCGGGTGCGCGACGGTGCGGCCGGGCTCGGCGCGAACGTCATCTCCTCGGCCCAGTTGCTGGCCGTCCTGCGCCGTTGACGGCCACTTTCGAGGCCGCGAGAGCGGCGTAACAGTGGCGAAACAAAGTGTTCATCGAAAACGCAGTTTCAAAGGCTGACGCGCCCCACTTCTACCGCTAGGTTCCTGCGCCGAAGGGACAAAGGAGGCCCGATGGACAGCGGGAATACCGCATGGGTGCTGGTCTCGGCGGCGCTAGTGCTATTCATGACCCCCGGCCTTGCCTTCTTCTACGGAGGCATGGTCCGGTCGAAAAACGTCTTGGGGATGCTCATGCAGAACTTCTTCTGCATGGGGATCGTCAGCGTGCTGTGGGCAGTGGTGGTGTTCAGCCTGGCGTTCGGGGAGGACATCGGCGGCGGCCTGCTGGGTGGCTTCGATTTCGTCGGGTTGAGGGATCTCGGCATCGCCGACGTGGCGGAGGCGGCGGAGAACGTGCCCGGTCTGGCGCTGACCATTCCCCCGATGCTGTTCGTGGCGTTCCAGCTCATGTTCGCCATCATCACGCCGGCGCTGATCACCGGCGCGGTGGCCGATCGGATGAAGTTCGCGGCGTGGGTGGTCTTCGTGGGCGCGTGGCTGATTCTCGTCTACGCCCCCGTCGCCCACTGGGTGTTCAGCCCGGGGGGCTGGCTGTTCGAACGGGGAGCGCTCGACTTCGCCGGGGGAACGGTGGTGCACATCAACGCCGGTATCGCCGCCCTCGCCCTGGTGTTCGTGCTGGGCAAACGGCGGGGCTGGCCCGGTGAGGCGATGGCGCCCCACTCGTTGCCGTTCACGCTGCTGGGAACCGGCATCCTGTGGTTCGGGTGGTTCGGCTTCAACGCCGGCTCCGCCCTCGCCGCGGACGGCATCGCCGCCCAGGCCCTGGTTAACACCCACATGGCGGCGGCGGCCGCCCTGATCGGCTGGTTGATCGTGGAGAAGGTGAAGGGCGGGCACGCCACCACGCTGGGCGCCGCATCGGGCGCCGTGGCCGGGCTGGTCGCCATCACGCCCTGCGCGGGATTCGTGGACACCGTCCCGGCCCTGATCATCGGCTTTCTCGCCGGTGTCGTCTGCTTCGCCGCCATTCAGATGAAATTCAAGTTCGGCTATGACGACGCACTCGACGTGGTGGGCATCCACCTCGTCGGTGGGATTCTCGGCTCGATCATGGTCGGCCTTTTCGCCGACGACGGGGTGAACTCCATCGCTCCCGACGGGCTGTTCACCGGCGGCGGGGCCGACCTCCTGGTCGAGCAGGTGATCGCCGTGGCGGCCACGCTGGTCTGGTCGTTCGTGGCCACCTTCGTCATCGCCAAGGTCATCGACGCCACCATCGGGCTCCGGGTGGCGCCCGACCAGGAGGCCGAGGGCCTCGACGTCACGCAGCACGCCGAGGCGGCGTACGCCTACGGTGACTTCGGCTCCATGGGAAGGATCGGCTCGTGAAACTGGTCACGGCAATCATCAAGCCGTTCAAGCTCGACGACGTGAAGGAGGCGTTGCGCACCGCGGGCATCGCCGGGATGACCGTCTCCGAGGTGCAGGGCTTCGGCCGACAGCGCGGGCACACCGAGGTCTACCGGGGCACCGAGTACACGGTCGACTTCGTGCCCAAGGTCCGGATCGAGATCCTCGCCGACGACGCCGATGCGCCCCGGATCGCCCAGGCCATCGTCGAGGCGGCCCGCACCGACAAGATCGGCGACGGCAAGGTGTGGCTCGCCCCGGTGGAGGACATCATCCGGATCAGGACCGGGGAGATGGGGCACGACGCAATCTGAGGCCGCGGGCGCGCTCGCGGCGGTCCGTTCCGACCAGACCCTCCACGGCTTCGAGTTCTGCCGGGCGTACACGTCCGCGGTCGACTCCTGGCTGACCGGCCTCTTCGAGGCCGCAGCCGGGGCGGCCGCGGACGGCCTGGCGCTCGTCGCCGTGGGCGGGTACGGCCGGGGCGAGCTCTGTCCCGGGAGCGATCTCGACCTGCTCCTGCTGCACCGCGGCCGGGGCCGGGACCGCGGCGATCTGGCCCGGTTGGCCGAGCAGCTCTGGTACCCGGTCTGGGACCGTGGCCTGAAGCTCGGCCACGCGGTCCGCACGGTCAAGGAGGCGGTGGCGCTGGCCGCCACCGACCTGAACACGGCGACGGCCCAGCTCGACCTGCGCCTCGTCGCCGGCGACGGCGAGCTGGCCGAGGAGCTGTCCCGCCGGGCCGTCGACCAGTGGCGCTCCCGGGGCTCCCGGTGGCTCACCGCCCTGGCCGACTCGGTCGCCGAGCGCCACGCCAAGGCGGGCGAGGTGGCGTTCCTGCTTGAGCCCGACCTGAAGGAGGGGCGGGGCGGGCTGCGCGACGTGCAGGCCCTGCGCTGGGCCGAGGCGGCGCGGCGGATCCTGCTCGAGGGCGACCACGACGCCCTGCACGCCGCCCACGGCACCGTGCTGGCGGTCCGCATCGAGCTCCAGCGCCGGACCGGCAAGCCCGGCGACCGCCTGCTCCTCCAGGAGCAGGACGCCGTCGCCGAGGCGCTGGGCGACGCCGACGCCGACGCCCTCATGGCCCGCCTCTCCTCGGCCGCCCGCACGATCGCATGGACCAGCGACGAGGCGTGGGACCGCATCCGGTCGTCGCTCCAGGGCCCCCGGGGGCGGGTGGCGGCCGGCGACCACCGGCTGGGGCCGGGCCTCGTGCTGCGGGAGGGGCGGGTCGAGCTGGCGCCCGAGGCGGCACCGGCCACCGACGCCGGCCTCGTCCTGCGGGCCGCGGCTGCGGCGGCGGCCGCCGGCACGTCGATCGGCCGGCACAGCCTCGACCGGCTGGCCGCCGAGGCGCCGGAGGACCTGGCCGAGGGGTGGACCGACGCGCCGCGGGCGGATCTGGTCGCCCTGCTCGGCGCGGGCCGGGCGGCCATCGGCGTGCTGGAGGCGCTCGACCAGAAGGGCCTGCTGGTGCGCCTGCTCCCCGAGTGGGCCGCAGTCCGCTGCCGGCCGCAGCGCAACGCCTACCACCGCTTCACCGTCGACCGTCATTTGTGCGAGGCCGCCGCCGGCGCGGCGGCCGGGGCGGGTGGCGTCGAGCGGCCGGACCTGCTCCTCGTGGGGACCTGGCTGCACGACATCGGCAAGGGCTTCGTCGGCGTCCGGGGCGACGACCACACGGTGGCCGGCGAGGCGGTCATCGAGGAGGTGGGCACGCGCATGGGGTTCCGGCCGGACGACGTCGCCGTGCTCGTCGCCATGGTCCGCCACCACCTGCTCCTGCCCGACGTGGCCACCCGCCGCGACCTCGACGACCCGGCCACCGTGGCCGCGGTGGCCGAGAAGGTGGGCGACCGCCGCCTCCTCCAGCTGCTCCATCACCTGACCGTCGCCGACAGCGAGGCCACCGGCCCTGCGGCGTGGAGCCCGTGGAAGGCGGGACTGGTCGCCGACCTCGTCGATCGGGTCGACCGGCTGCTCTCCGGGCGGGCCGCGCCGGTGGGCGGCGAGTTCCCCGGCCCCGAGCACGTCGCCGCCCTCGACCGGGCCCGCGCCGCCGGCCGCCTCGTGCTCGAGCCGTCCGGCAACGAGCTCACCGTTGTCGCCCCCGACCGCCCGGGCGTGTTCTGCGCAGTCGCCGGCGTCCTGGCCATCCACGGGCTCGACGTGCTCGCGGCCCGCGCCTGCTCGAGCGACGACGGCCTGGCCCTGGAGCACTTCGTCGTCGAGCCGTCGTTCGGGCGCGACCCCGAGTGGGCGGCCGTCGAAGCCGACGTCGGCCGCGCCGTCGCCGGCGGCCTCTCGATCGAGTCCCGCCTGGCCGACCGGGCCCGGCAGTACGCCTGGCGCACGGGCCCGCTGGCCGCCGCGCCGCCGCGCACCCAGGTGGCCGTCCACAGCGAGGCGTCCGACACCGCCACCGTCGTGGAAGTCCGGGCTCCCGACCGGGTCGGCACGCTGTACCGGATCACCCGCGTGCTCGCCGACCTCGGCCTCGACATCCGCTCGGCCAAGGTCGCCACCGTCGGCCACGAGGTGGTCGACGCCTTCTACGTGGTGGACGCCGACGGCAAGAAGGTGACCGACGACGGCCGGGTGGCCACCATCGAGGGCGCGCTGCGGATCGTGCTGTCGGGGGTAGAGGCATCGGCATGACGAGGATCGCCTTCTGCGGGCTGGGGCGGATGGGGGCACCGATGGCCGGCCGGCTGCTCGACGCCGGCCACCACGTCACCGTGTGGAACCGGACGCCCGCACGGGGTACCCCACTCGTCGAGCGCGGCGCGCATGAGGCGGGTACGCCGGCCGCCGCCGCGTCGGGCGCGGAGGTCGTCTTCACCATGCTGGCCGACCCGCCCGCGCTGGAGCAGGTGGCGCTCGGCCATGCCGGCCTGGCCGCCGGCATGGCCCCCGGCGCCACGCTCGTGGAGATGTCCACCGTGGGGCCGGACGCGGTCCGCTCGCTCGCCGCCCGGCTGCCTGCCGGGGTCGACATGCTCGACGCCCCGGTGCTGGGCAGCGTGCCCCAGGCCACCGAGGGGACGCTGAAGATTTTCGTCGGCGGCGAAGAAGCGGTGTTCGATCGGTGCCGGGCGCTCCTCGAGACCATGGGCACGCCCCGGCTCCTGGGGCCGTTGGGGAGCGGGGCGGCCATGAAGCTGGTGGCCAATTCCACCCTCGGCGCGTTGATGTGCGGGCTCGGCGAGGCCCTCGCCCTGGCCGACGCCCTGGGCCTCGACGAGGGTCAGGTCCTCGACATCCTCGTCGAGTCGCCCATCGGTGTCACGGCCAGGGGCAAGCGCCCGCTGATCGAGAGCGGCGAGTACCCGCCCAACTTCAGCCTCGCCCTGGCCGCCAAGGACCTCGGCCTGGTGACGGCCGCGGCCGAGCAGGCCGGCCTCCGGCTGCGGCTGGCACCCGGCGCCCGGGCCTGGCTCGAGGAGGCGGCCGCCGCCGGCCTCGGCGACCTGGACTATTCCGCCGTCATCGCCCAGATGCGGGGCCGCCCCGCGTCGTAGCGGGCTACTGGACGAGCACCGGGCGCATCATCTCGTTCTCCTCGTGCTCGAGGATGTGGCAGTGGTACACGTAGCGGGCCGGACCCCTGACCCCTTTGGGCAGGTCGAACCGGACCCGGATACGGGTGATCTCCCCGGGGTTGGCCACCACCGTGTCCTTCGGGCCCTTCTCCCGGGCCGGAGCGGGGACCTCGGGGCCGAGGACGAACGGCGCCGTGTCCGGGTAGTCCTTGGGGTCCAGACGCTGCCCGGCGGGCACCTTGGCCCGGGCGTCGGCCAGCGCCTGGGCGTAGGCCACCGCGTTGAGGGGCTGGCGGCCCATCACCTCGAAGTGGGCGAGGTGGGTGTGGAACGGGTGGGAGTCGGCGGTGAGGTTGAGGTACAGCCAGTCCACCGTGGCGCGGTTCTTGACGATCTCGGTGGTGAACGGCTCGTCGGGAGCGGCGGTCATCATGCCCTGGGCGTCACGCCGCATGAACGGCGCCCCGTTCACCACGGCCATGACCGGCTTGCCGCCCCGGCCCATGACCTCCTCCAGCGTGATCTTCGACGTAACGGTGGCCTTGACCGGGCGTGGCGTCGGGCTCGTGGCCTTCCAGCCGGGCAGGACGGGCGGGCCAGCGAAGGGGTCGGGCCCGGTGAGCGCCGGCCCGACCACTCGGAACTGCATGCACTCGCCGAGCGGGCGGGTCGGGCTGACGACGCCGGCCGGGAGGGCGGCGTCGACGAGCACGGTGGTGCCGCCGATCGGCAGGCTGGAGAAGTCGATGATCACGTCGGCCCGCTCGGCCGGGCCGAGCACGATGCCGGCGACGGCCCGGGGCGCGTCGAGCAGGCCGAGCTCCACGCCGATCTGGGTGATGGGCACCGGCACGTTGAAGACCAGGTTGTAGAAGCGGCTCTGTGAGCCGTTCAGGAACGTGAATCGGTACTTCCTCGGCTGGACCTCGAGGAACGGGAATGCCCGTCCGTTCACCAGGCAGTGGTCGCCGAAGAACTCCGGCGTCCAGGTGTCGGGGTAGATCAGGCGGCCGTCGGAGTCGAGCGTCTTGTCCTGGACGACCAGCGGGACGTGCAGGGGGATGAGCCCGCCGGGGGCGTAGGGATCGGGGACGGCGCTGGCGTCGAACGCGGAGGGGACGTTGCGCGCCGCCAGCCGGGGATCCGGCTCGTGAAGCAGGTAGCCGCCGGCCAGGCCGGCATACACGTTCGTGCGGGTGATGCCGAGGGCGTGGTCGTGGTACCAGAGGAGGGCGCCACCCTGCTCGTTGGGGTAGCGGTGGGTCTGCGACGAGCCCGGCGCCGCCTCCGCGGGCGGGCTGCTCCCGTACGCGTAGAACGGGTTGCCGTCGTCGGCGGGGCCGACGCGGCCGCCGTGGAGGTGGGTGTTGATCCGGCAGTCGACGTGTCCCGGAGGCACCAGCATGGGGTCGGCCGGGAAGAGCGGCACGGGGGGCAGCTGGTTCACGAATGTCACGTCGACCGGCGACCCCCGCTGGGCGAGCAGGGTCGGGCCGAGGTAGGTGGACCGCCCGGGCGCCGGACCGGCTGCGGCCTCGTACCCCCAGACCGTCGTCGGTGGGATGTCAGGGTGGACGCTCACCGTGAACTGCCTCAGGTGGAGCGTCGTGGCCGGCGACGAGCGCACGTCGATGACGGGCCACGACCCGCCTGGGGTGGGGCAGGCGCTGGCCCACTTGCGGAGGTTGGGCCGCCGGGCCGCGAGGGCCGGGGGCGTGAAGAGGCCGCCCGGGCCCCGCACCAGCCCGCCCGGCCCGGCCAGCACCGCCGCACCCAGCGCGCCACCCTTCAGGAACTGCCTCCGACTGATCATGTCCGCGTCCTCCTGCAACCGGGCGTGGCCGGCAGGGCCCGCCGGCCACGAGATCGCCTCTCTGGCTCCTCTGCCACGCTGACGGTCGCCGCGGGCGGGCTTACAGGGCCGAAAGTCCTTCCGGGAAGGACGAACGGCAGGCCCTGGTCAGGGCTCCGGGACGAAGCCCTCGCCGGGCTTGTGGGTGAACCGGTAGGTCTGCCAGCGCTTCGGCGAGGCGCCGGCCCGCTGTTTCTCGAGGCGGAAGGCGATCACCAGCGTGTCCCCGTCGGTCCGCAGGGTGATGGCCCCGTAGACCTCCACGTTGCGGCGGCCCAGCATGTCGAGCTTCGTGTCCCGCTCGGCCCGGTGCGCCTCCCGGTCCTCGGCGGCGGTGGCGGGGTTCTCGATCAGCTCGTCGAGCTGGCGGATCCGGCGCAGCAGGCCGCTGTCCTCGCGTTCGCGCCCGGAGCGGAGGATCTCCGTGCACAGGATGAGCGGTGCGTCGCCCCGGCCGTGCCGGCCCAGCCGGCCCAGGAGGTCGGGCCGGGGGTGGACGTGGCTCTCCTGGTCGCCGGAGGACACGGTGAAGGCGAACGGCGCGACGGCGGCGAGGAACTCGTCGGTCACGTCGGCCGAGCCGTGGTGGCAGCTCTTCATGACGTCGGCCCCGAGCCGGGCCTTCGCCGGCTCCACGGCGGCCGACAGCGGCTGGCCGGCGGCCAGGCCGCCGTAGTGGCGGAGGAGGAAGTCCTCGGCCGGCAGGTTGAGGTCGCCACCGAAGAGCAGGGTGAAGTTGTGGTGGGTGAGCCGCAATAGCACCGAGTGGCCATTCTTGGTCTTGCCGTCGTCGCGGCCCGACGAGCCGGGGGTCTCGCCGAACCAGCGCAGCCGAGGCGTGCCGGCGCCGTCGGGCTCGACCACCGGGCCGAGGACCTCGATGGTCAGGTGCGGGCTCTCCGAAGGGCTGAAGCCGGGTATCCAGGAGCGGCCCCCCTCCAGGGTGCCGTGGGCGGTGGAGAGCATCTCGACCGTGCCGACCCGCCCGCTGGTGAGGGCGGTGTGCATGAGCTTGGGGTACTTCTTGGCGCCCCGGACGGCGGGGTCGGCGTAGAGGGCCCGCATCTCGGCGTCGGTGGCCACGATGTCGGTGAGGAAACGGCCGCTCGGGTCGGTCGGGCCGAAGACCTCGCCGCCGGCGCGCTCGGCGATGCCGTTGTGGTGGACGGCGGAGAACGAGACCTTCTGGTGGTCGAAGAACGGCTGGAAGCCGCCGTAGTGGTCCTGGTCCGAGTGGGTGACGACGGCCGCGTGGAACCGGAACGGCTTTTCCAGGCCGCCGAACCGCCACTTGACGAAGTTGTACATGTTGCGGCCCTCGCCGGCGTCGATCAGCACGACCTTCTCCTGGGGCCCCGTGTCGGGCGTCACCAGCAGGCAGCCGTCGCCCTGGCCGACATCGACGAAGACCACCTCGAGCGGTCGCGTGTCCTGGCAGTCCTCCTGGCGGATCCAGAACAGGCCGTCCTTGCCCCACCGCACCTTGGCCCAGCCGTCGTCGGTCTCCTCCTGGATGCGGAGGAAGTCGCCCCAGAGGAGCTGCCTGACCTTCTTGCGCCGGTCGGCGAGGTCCCTGAGGTAGACGTCGTGCCTGGCGAACTTGACGGTCATCGTGTGTCCCCCTCCCATCGACTCTACGAGACGCCGGATCGGCGCTCCGATACCCCGGGGGGCGCCCGGAACCAGTCCTGGACCATGAGGGGCGACGGGCAGGCGAGCGGGGCGGCGGCCCGCAGGAGGGCGGCGCCGAAGCCGGCCAGCCCGAGCATGAGGCTGGGGTTCTCCCCGCCGCCGTACACGCCACACGGCAGCTGGTCGGCGGCGACGGGCGCCCTGCCGGCATCCACGCCCTGGCGCCGCCCGGCCAGCGCCAGCCGGCGGGCGTGGACCAGGTGCTCGTCGTTGCCGGTGACCCGCGCCGCCTCGAGGTGCAGCTCGACGACCGAGGCCACGCCGTGGCAGAGCGACACGTTTGTCGCGTACCCGGCCCCGCCCGTCACCGGGAAGCTCCGGAGGCAGGCCGAGGTGGCGTGGTCGACGGCGGCGCCGGCCTCGGCGGCGGCGGTGGGGTCGCCGGTGCGCTCGACCAGTCGGAGGCGGGCCAGGCCGATCCCGGAGGACCCGTGGCACCAGTACCAGGGGTAGGTCAGGGGCCCGGCGCCGCCCGCGCGGTTGCCGCCCTCGTCCCCGCGCAGGTCGGGCCAGCCCCCGTGGCCGCGGTCGAACCACGCCCGTTCGTAGGCCAGGGCCCCGGTGATCGCCTCGTCGAAGGCCCGCTCGCCCGTGGCCGCGGCCAGCTCGGTCAGGGCGAGGACGACCCCCGACGCGCCGTGGGCCAGTCCGGAGAGCGGCGCCAGCACCGTCGCTCCCGGCGACGGCGTGCGATCCGCCCACGCCCGCCCCCGGGTGGCCGGGACGCCGGCCTCCACGAGGGCGACGGCCCTGGCCGTCGCCGCCGCGAGGCATGCGTCGGCGTCGACCGCCGGGGCCAGGGCGAGCAGGCCCAGGACCTCGCCGGCCAGGCCGCCGACCACGTCGAACGACGAGGCCGCGGGGGTCTGGATCGCAGCGCGGGCGCAGGCCACCGCCGCCCCGTGCAGCTCGCCGTCGTCCAGGGCCCGAGCCGCGGCCAGGGTGCCGAGGGCGACGCCCATGTGGCCCGCCCACATCCCGTGGGCCCCGGCCCCCGGGGCTCGCCGGAGGGCGTGGCGGGCGGCGCCCCTGGCCGTGGCCAGGACGTCGTCGCCGCCGGCCGCGGCCCAGAGGTGGGCGAGGAACCAGGCCACGCCGGCGGTGCCTCCGTAAAGGTCGGGGCCGAGGGAGCCGTGGCAGACCTGACCGGCGCCGTCGGTGTCGTCGCCGGTCCAGGTGCAGCGGTCCTCGTGCCAGATGGCGGTCGCGCACAGGTGGGCGCCGATGCCTTCCGCCGCCTCCAGCACGGTGCCGTCGTCGGCTGGGGCGGTCACGACCAGGGGGCGGCGAGACGGGTCGAGCCGGGGTTGGCGTAGGGCCGGCCGTGGTCGATCCCCTCGGACCGGAAGCGCTCGAGGATCCGGTCGACCATGGCCGCGGGCTCGGCGTGGCTCGCCGCCTCGGCGACCAGCCGGCAGCGGTGCTGGCCGAAGCTCTCGCCGGTCGGCGGGTCCTCGGCGACGGCGACCCCAGGCGCGAGGCGGAAGGCGAGGCGGGGCGTCGGGGCCCGCAGCATGCCGGCGACCGCCCGGTGAACCTCTCGCAGCACGCGTGTGGCCGCGTCCGCGACCGCGGCGGGCAGGTAGAGCACGGCGGCGTCGGCCCGGCCGTAGGCCGCGGCCTCGACCGGCAGCTTCAGCGAGTACGGGACCCCGGCCCCGCCCAGCGCACGGGTGACGGCGTCCACGAAGGCGGCGGCGTCCCCGCCGCCCACGGCCCAGTAGTACCGGACGCACGTCCCGCTCGGCGGGTCCTCGAAGCCGTCGCCGAAGGTGACCCAGAAGCCGCCGTCGGCCGAGATGCCGTCGACGCGGGCGGAGGCCCGCACCCGGTCGCCAGGCCGGAGGGGCAGCCCGGCGCGGGCCGGGTCGTCGGGCAGGACGTCGATGCGGTCGAGCACCCGCTGGCGCCCCTGGCGGCCGACGGCCACCCGGCCGCGGTTGGACACCCGCTCCACGGTCCATCCCCGGTCCCACCGGCCGTCGGCGTGGTGGGCCGCCTGGAGGGCGCCGACCAGGTTCAGGGCCAGCACGGGAGGCGTCTCGACAACGGTTCCCTCCAGCTCGCCCCGCCGGATGTACCAGTCCCGGTAGAGGAAGTCGTCGAGGGCCTCGCCGGGCGCCGGGGTCACCGTGGAGAGCAGGCGGGCGGCCGCGTCGAGGTCGCGGCGGACCCACTGCGGGACGCCGGTCAACGGGCGGCGGGCACGGGCAGGCCGAGCAGCCGCTGGGGGTCCTCGGCCAGCTGGGCCGCGAACCGGCCCAGACCCGCCCCGGTCTCCACCCCGGTGAACGGGATCCACGCCGCGTGCTGGAAGGCGGCGAGCAGGAGGCGCACCGGCGCCAGCCGGGCCGCCGCGGCCACGGCGTCGGCGGCACCCTCGCCCCGGGCGGAGCAGTAACCGCCGATCACGTCCTCGACGTGGCCGGCGACGGCCCGGATCACGACGTCGAGGTCAGCCTTCCCCTCGTCGACGTACGCCGCCACCACGGCCTCCACCACGGCGGACGCCAGGTCCCAACCGGCATCGCCGTGGTCGGCGAACTCCCAGTCGACCAGCGTCACCGCCGGCCCGTCGCCGGCGACGAGCGCGTTGTCCCACCGGACGTCGCCGTGGACCAGCGCATCCGGACGCCAGGCCGCGGCCGCCTGCTCGACGACCTCGACCAGCGGGCCGGTCTCCCGCAGGCGGTCGGCGAGCTCGGCCAACGGCGGGTGGAGTGAGGCCAGCTCGGCACGGTCCATGGTGAGGGAGCGCATGACCCACGGCAGGCGACCACGCCCGGCCCACGACGGGTCGGCCGTCAGGAGCACGTCGCCCAGCCGGTGCCACGTGCCGATGGCCCGGCCCAGGGCGGCGCCGTCGATCGCGGCCAGCCCGCCGTCCCGGTAGCGGGCGCCCAGGGTGTCGCCCCGGGAGACACGGCGGAGCACCAGCACGTCGCCCAGGTCGGCGACCAGCTCGGGCACGGGGGCCTCGGCGGCGACGGCCGGGTGGTCGGCCACCGCCCGGTAGAGCTGGTGCTCCCGCTCCCGGCTGCCCTGGTCGAGCGGTCGCTCGCCCCGGCCGGCCTTGACCACGAGGGCCCGCCCGGTCGCATCGTCGAGGGCGTAGACGCAGTTGGACTGCGACAGGTCGGAGAGGACGACCTCTCCGTCGACCACGTCGGCGGCGCGTAGCACCCCGGCGTCGAGCAGCCGCCGGACGATGGCGCCGGGGCGCGGGTGCCCGCCGCCGCCGGTGGTCACGGGGCCGCCGCTACTGGTCCTGGTAGCCGCCGTACCACTGCTCGCCCTCCTGGGCGCCCCACTGGCTCGGGTCGCCCTGGCCGTACCAGTAGGCCCACGCAGGGTCGTACTGGACCTCGTCGCCGGCTTGGCCCTCGGTGCCGACGTTCGGCTGGGGGACGGGCTCGCGGGGGAACGGCGTGGGCGTGCAGAACCCGCCGCCGAAGGTCGGGCAGGCGATCGTGGGCCGGAAGCAGCCGGGCCCGATGCTCTTTACGACCACGCACTGCGGGTCGACGACCGTCGGCCGGACGCACACCGGGGTCCGCACCGCGCACGGGACGACCGGCGTGAGCGGCAACGGTCCGCAGGGGAGCACGGGCGTGCGGGGGACGACCCTCGTCGTCAGCCGGTCGTAGGCCGCCTTCAGGCGGACGATCCCCGCACCGCTGTGCTGGTCGAAGCCGGCCGGCCCGATGTCCTTGGCCGTGGCCTTCAGCGCGTTCTTGATCGTGTCCTGCGAGGCGCCCGGCGCGGCCTGCTTCAGCAGGGCGACGGCACCGGCGAGGATCGGCGTGGCGGCCGACGTACCGCTGTCGCTGGCGAAGTAGCCGGCGAAGTGGGTGACCGAGCAGAAGTCCGGCTTGTTCGGGTCGAGCGCCCCCGGGCCCTGGCTGCTGTAGCCGACGAACTCCTCGTTCTTGTTCACCGCGCCCACCGTCATCACCCGGGGGTGGCTGTTGGCCCCCCAGATGCTGCGCCCGGGGCCGTTGTCGGCGCCGCAGCGCCCGTCGGGGCAGGTGTCGCCGCAGTTGCCGGCCGCGAACAGGACGAGGATGCCCTCGTCGAGCGCCTCCACGACCTTGCGGGTGAACGGGTGGTTGGGGTTGCTGCCGTAGGACGGGTCCCAGGACTGCTGGAACATGCCCCAGCTGTTGGTGAGGATGTGCGGCGTGCCGTCGACGCGGTGGCGGTCGATGGCCCACTGGAAGGCCTGGAGTGCCCGGCTGACCGAGGAGATGAAGTCGCCGCCGGCGATGCGCAGGTCGTAGATCTGGGCCTCCGGAGCCATGCCGAGTACGTCGGTGGCGCACATGTTCCCGTGGCCGCCCCACTCGGTGCGGGTGCCCCAGTCGCCGGTGGGCCAGCCCCCGATCACCCGGGAGATGCGCCGATGCGTCTGCCCGGCGGCGACCGGCCGGCCTTGGGCGGTGATGCCGGAGTCGACGACGCCGACGACCATGCCCGTGCCCCTGGTCCCCGCGGCCCAGATCTGGGAGACGCCGAGGTAGTTGGCGACGTCGGCGATGGTGCCCTTCGGCGTGCCGGGGTCGCAGTCGCACGGCGGGATCGGGCAGGCGAACGGCGCGATCGGCGTGTCCTTCCAGACGTCGAGGACGTCGGGCCGGTCGCGCAGGGCGCGGGCCGCGGCATCGTCGGCCACGAGGGCGCGGACCACGAAGCTCCCCGCCGGGGCGGCCATCCCGAAGCCGACCGGGCCGGCGCCCATCGGCACCGCCTGGAACTCCTCGTCGAGCACGAGCCCGGCCGGCGCGTCGTCGCGCAGGCCGCTCGCCGCGAACGTCGGGGACATGCCGGCGCCGGCCGCCATCTCGACGAGCACGCTGAGGCGCCCCTGGCTGTCCCTGATCTCGGGGATCTCCGGCACGTCGCCCCCGCCGCCGCCACCCGCACTCCCGCCGGGGCGCTTCGCCGCCTTCTTGGTCGAACGACGAGCAGTGGCCTTCTTCGCTTCCGCCATCCTCCGCCTCCTCGATGAACTCGATTCGGAGACTACACAGTGAAGGCGCCGGAGGACGCCGGGCGGGTCAGAACGGTGCGATCGGGCTGTCCCGCCAGATCTTGACCACCTCGGGCCGGGCCTCGAGCGCCTCCTCGGCCTCGGCGTCGGCAACCGTCCCCGTCACGACGTAGTTCTCCACACCGCCGTCCCCCCGTACGGGCACGACATCGGTCGATTCGTCGAGCTCGAAGCCGGCCGATGCGAGCGACCGGGCCACGACCGCGGCGGCGACCGGTGACATGCCCGGACCCCCGGCCAGCTCCACCAGCACCGTCCGCCGCCCGCCCGGGCGGGGCGCCAACCGGTCGGCGGGCCAGGGCTCCTCGTCGCCGTAGGGTGGGGCGAGCCGGGGCCTCGGGTCCATTGGATCGAAGTCGTCGCCGCGGCTGATGCTCGGAGCCTACCCCTCCGAACTGGTGACAGATCCGGGGGTCATGGCCCCATGATCTGTCACCAGTTCGGTCGCTCGGCGACGTTAGGCTCCACGCATGGACCTGGACGACGCCCGCTCCTTCCTGCGCGAGCACCACCGGGGCGTCCTGGCCACGCTCCGCCGGGACGGGCGCCCGCAGATGTCGCTGGTCTCCGTCGGCGCCGACGGCGAGGGCCGGGCTATCGTCAGCAGCCGGGAGACGGCGTTCAAGGTCCGGAACCTGCGGCGCGACCCCCGGGTGTCGGTGTGCGTGACGTCCGAGGACTTCCGGAGCTGGATCCAGGTCGACGGCACCGCGTCCATCGTGTCGCTGCCCGACGCCATGGAGCCACTGGTGGACTACTACCGGCGCATCGCCGGCGAGCACCCCGACTGGGACGACTACCGCCGGGCCATGGAGGAGCAGCAGCGGGTGCTCGTGCGCATCGACATCGAGCGGGCCGGGCCCGACCGCCAGGGTTGAGAGTGGAACCGCCGAGTCATGGTCCGCCCGGCCCGCCGCGTGCGCCCGCCCCGCCCGAGTTCGCGCGGGTCCGGGTCGCGCCATGCGCCGGCGGCCGCCATCGGGCGCACGGTCAGGGGTGTCGCCGGGCGCCGTAGCCGGCCGCAACCGATCCGGCGCCGCCGGCCGTTCCGGCCGGTCGCCAGGCTGCGCGCCCTCCTGGGGCCGAGCCGCGAGGTCGTCCGCCAGAGCCTCGTCAGCCTCACCGTCAACAGCAGCACCAGCCTGGTGGCCGGGGCCGTCCTCGGCTCGATCACCGACACCTTCGAGCGGCTGCCCGGCCTCCTCGTCCTGGTGCCGGCGGCCATCGGCCTGCGGGGCAACGTCTTCTCCGCCCTGGGCAACCGGTTGAGCACGGCCATCCACCTGGGCAACTTCCGGTTGTCCCTCCGCCGCCAGACGCTCATGGGCCAGAACGTCGCCGCCGCCCTCGTCCTGACCCTCACCCTGTCGCTGCTGCTCGCCGTGGTGGCCAAGACGGTCGCCGTGGCGCTCGGGGTGATGAACACCATCTCCATCCTCGACCTGGCCCTGATCTCCATCGTCGGCGGCGGGCTGGCGTCGATCGTGGTCCTGGTGGCCACCATCCTGCTGGCCGCCGGCTCCACCCGCTACGGCTGGGACCTCGACAATCTCACCGCCCCGCTGGTCTCCACGCTGGGCGACGTGCTGACCCTGCCCGCGCTGTGGGTCGCCAGCCTCCTGCTCGACGTCCATCTCTTCGCCGACGCCCTGGGCCTCGTGGTCGTGGTGGCCGTGGTGGCGGTGTTCGTCGCCGCGTGGCGGTCCAACGAGGAGGTGCTGCGCGGCATCCTGCGGGAGTCGATGCCGATCCTGTTCGCCGCCGCCTGCATGAGCACCATGGCGGGGATCAGCATCGAGAAGCGCCTCGGGATCTTCTCGGCCTACCCGGCGCTGCTGATCCTGTTCCCGGCGTTCATCAGCAGCGCCGGGGCCCTCGGCGGGATCCTTTCCAGCCGGCTGTCGACCAAGCTGCACCTCGGCCTCATGTCGCCGGCGTCGTTCCCGAACCGCGACGCCCGGGTCGACGGATCGCTGATCCTTCTCCTCGGCGTGCCCGTGTACCTCTTCAACGGGGTCGGCGCCCACCTCGTCGGCCGGATGCTGGGGCAGGCCAGCCCGGGTATGGTCGACATGGCCGTCGTCTCGCTCCTGGGCGGGCTTTTCGCCGTGCTGTTCGTGATCGCCGTGGCGTACTACGGCACCATCGCCGCCGTGCGCTTCGGCGCCGACCCCGACACCTACGGCATCCCGCTCGTCACCTCGTCGGTCGACTTCGTGGGGGCCGTCGCCCTCATCGTCGTCATCGTGTCCATCGGCATCGCGTAGAGGTGCCCTTCCGAGGGCGCCGCGGCGCGCCTACGCTTTAGGAGTCCCCATGGACGAAAAACCTCGAAATCTCAAGACGATGCTCTCGGAGGCCAAGGACACCTCCGAGTTGATGATCGACCTGGGCTATGCGGCGGTCTACTTCAGTGACGTCGCCATGGCCGAGGAGGTCACGGAGCTGGAGAGCCGCTTGTCCGAGCTCGTGCACGAGATGCGGGCGGTGTGCGTGCTGGCCGCCCGCTCGCCGCGGGACGCCGACGCCATGGCGTCGGTCCTCCAGGTGGTGGGCGCCATCGAGCGCCTGGGCAACGCCGCCGTCGACATCGGCCGCATCGTGACCCACCGGCTCGGTATCCCCCGGGCCCTGGTCGCCGACCTGTCCTCGGCCGAGGAGATCTCCCACCGGGTCCGCATCCGGGACGACTCGCAGATGGCCCACCGGGCCCTCTCCGACCTGGAGCTGCCGGTCGAGGTCGGGATGCGGGTGGTCGCCATCCGCCGCGAGCGGGACTGGATCACCGAGGTCGACGGCGACATCGTCCTCCTCCCGGGCGACGTGTTGTTCCTCCAGGGGGCGGCGGCGGGCATCGCCGAGCTGCGCACCCTGGCCGGGGCGCCCGACTGGGAGCCGCCCCAGGGGCCCGAGGAGCCGGTGCTGTCCGACCTCGACCGGGCCATCGACGTCCTGGTCGAGATGAAGAACATCTCCGAGGTGGCGGTGGGCCTGGCCTACTCGGCGCTCGTGCTGCGCGACCAGGGGCTGGCGGCCGAGGTCAACCACCTCGAGGACCGCCTCGACGAGATGAAGGAGCGGCTGGAGCTCTGGGTCCTACGGGCGGCCCAGGAGCACGCCGACCCGTCGACGCTGCGGGGCCTGCTGCACCTGGCCCAGGCGGCCGAGGAGATCGGCGACGCCGCCCAGCAGCTGGTGTGGCTGGTGGAGGAGGGGGAGGAGCTGCACCCCATCCTGGCCATCGCCCTGGGCTACGCCGAGGAGGTGGTCGTCCGCGTGCCGGTGGGCGCGGGGTCGCGGGCCGACGGGGCGTCGCTGCAGGAGTTGTGCCTGGAGACCGAAACCGGCTTCTACCTGCTGGCCATCCGCCGGGGCGGGCGGTACCTGTACCGGCCCCGGGCGTCGGTGGTCCTGCGGGCGGGCGACGAGCTGATCGCCACCGGCCCCGACGAGGGCCACGCCCTCCTCGCCGAGCTGTGCGGCTACGTCCTCATCGAGGACGAGGACACCGGCGAGGACGAGCTCGTGCCCTCCGGCTCCTACCGGTAGGGCGCCCTACCCGGCCCGCACGATCTGGCGGACCTGCTCCTGGCGGGCCTCGACCGTCCCCGTGAGGGTGTGGAAGGCCACGTCCTCGCCCTTGAGCAGGTCGGTGATCCGCCGGTCGATGTCGGCCTGGAAGGCGGTGTCGTCAGGCCGCAGGCCGTCGAGGACGATGGGGAACTCCACCGGCAGGTAGAAGACGTAGTCGTAGCGGGCCCGGAGGTCCATGAGGGCGATCTCCCGTGACTCGTACCAGAGGTGGTTCTCCTTCCGCGCGCCGTCCTGGTGCTCCATGACCCAGTCGGCGTAGGCCAGGACGTCGTAGATCGACCGGTCGGCGACGAAGTGCTCGTGGGAGGCCTCGGCCCGCCACTGCTTGAGGAAGATCAGGGTCTCGGTCTCGGCTGTCGCGCTCTGGTCGAGCGGGAAGCCGAGCTTCACCACCTCCCGGGCGACCTCGGGGAGCAGCGGGTAGTCCCACTCGCGGGCGAACAGGTTTGCCAGGGTGGTCTTGCCCGTGGAGAACGAGCCGACGAAAGCGATCTTCATGGCCGACAGTCTGTCCCGCGGCCGCCGCGGGCGGCATCCCCGGGCCCGGGCCTCCTCAGGTGCCGGCGGGCTGGAACAGCTCGACCACGTTGCCCGCGGGGTCCTCCAGCAGGATCTGGGAGCCACCCGGGCCGGTGACGACGTCGTTGCGGAAGGCCACGCCCTCGTCGCGGAGGCGGGCCACCTCGCCGTGCAGGTCGCCGACGATGAGGTGGATGCGGTTCCAGCCGCCGGGGCCGGGGACGGCGCCGTCGGGCATGGCCCGCCCGGCCGAGCTGGCCGGGCCGCTCAGCAGGAGGCGCAGGTTGCCCCGGGTGACGTCGGCGAAGGCCGGGGCCGCGCTGCTGCGCACCTCGAAGGCGAGGTGCCTGGTGTAGAAGTCGACGGCGCGCGCCACGTCGTCGACCATGTAGCGCACGTTCACCATCTGGGCGGGTTCGGTCATGGCACCTCCTGTGGTGTCGTGAGGGTGGACAGCAGGAACCCGATGCGGGCGTCGAGCTCAAGGGCGGCCTGCCGGAACGCCGGGTAGGCGTCGGGCTCCGGGATGCTCCAGTGCACCTGCTCGGCCGCGTCGGGGAACTCCGGGCAGACCTCGCGCACCCTGTCGCAGAGGGTGACCACCCGGTCGAACCGCTGGCCGGCGAAGGCGCTCAGGTGGGTGGGCCGGTGGCCGGCCAGGTCGATGCCGTGCTCCTCCCGCATCACCCGAGCCGCGTCGGGGTGGAGGGGCTTGGGGTGGCTCCCGGCGCTGTGGGCGTCGACCCAGCCGCCGGAGCGCAGGCCGAGCAGGGCCTCGGCCATCGGCGACCGGGCGCTGTTGCCGGTGCAGAGGAACAGCACCCTGGGCCGGGCCCTGTGTGGGTCGGGTTCGGCGGGGTTGCCCCGGACGAGGCGCAGCCCGGGGTGGAGGGCCCCGCCGGTCCCGGCCAGCAGGTCGCCGACCCGGGACAGGTCCACGCAGTAGTAGGTGTCGCGCCCGTCGGCCGAGCTGCGCCGGCCCGAGACGAGGCGGCCGTCGCGCAGCTTGGCCAGGTGGTAGGAGACGAGGTTCTGCGGCTCGGCCACGAGCGTGGTCAGCTCGTGGACCGTGTGGTCGCTGTGGGCGAGCTCGGTGAGCAGCCGCCATCGCAGCGGATGCCCGGCCAGCTGGAGGAAGCCCGGCGGGCTCAGGTCCGGCCCAGCGGTCGGCGTCTTCACGCATGCAGTATACATCAAGCCAGTTTGATGGATCATGCCGGGTCACGGCGGATACCGTCCGGCCCCGGAGCGATGGCGGAGCAGGGGCACGACGAGGGAATCGACCGGCGCCGGATCGCCACGGTGGCAGGCATCGTGTCAGTCGCGGTGGCCTTGGCCGGGGCGCACGTCGACGTCCCCAGGTGGCTCGACAACGTGCCGCTGGCCGCGGCGGCGATCGCCGGTGGGTACCGGCTGGCGTACGACCCGTCGGCCAGGGCGACGGGCGGCCACGCACCGATCCTGATGGCCGGCATCTTCGGCCTGCTCTACTTCGCAGTCCACCTGCTCGGCGACCCCATGAACGAGGCGCCGGCGCCGCCCTTGCGCGGCGTGGCCGGCCTCACGGTAGCCGCCGGCCAGTGCGCTGGCATCGATGCGACCAGCGAGCCGGCGCCGGTCGGGACCACCCCTGGAACCGATCTCTCGGGGAACCCGCTGGGAGAGGGTGCGGCGATGTCGCGGGACCTCGCCGACCGCGCCCGCCCACGCCCAGGGGCCCGGAGCCGGACGGCATGGGAGTGGCAGGTCACCAGCTGGACCGGCCAGGACGAGGCCGTCGGGCCGGAGCGGCGGGCCTGCGACACGGCCAAGAACCAGCGGCTGGTCGGCGTGGCCCTGGCGGTGGCGCTGCTCGCCGGTGTCGGACTGGCCGAAGACGCCGTCGCCGCCCTCGCCGCGCGTATCGCCAAGCGCTGACGGGACGCTCGACTCGGGGTCGGCGGAGGAGGGCGGCGGCCGGCGGTAGGTTTGACGGGGATGGCTGAGCGGCAAACGACCCCCGACCGGCTGTGCCTGCTGGCCGTGCACGCCCATCCCGACGACGAGTCGTCGAAGGGGGCGGCCACCGTCCACCACTACGCCCGGGAGGGCGTGCGCACGGTGCTGGTCTGCTGCACGGGCGGCGAGGAGGGCGACATCCTCAACCCGGCCATGGACCGTCCGGAGGTCCGGGAGCGGCTGCATGAGATCCGGATGGAGGAGCTGCGGCGGGCCACGGAGGTCATCGGCTACCACGAGGTGGTCCTCCTCGGCTACCGCGACTCGGGCATGCCCGACAGCCCGGCCAACCAGAACCCCGACTGCTTCGCCCGGGCCGACGAGGCCGAGGCGGTCGGGCGGCTGGTGGCCGTCGTCCGCCGCGAGCGGCCGCAGGTGATGATCATCTATCCCGATGATCAGCAGGGCTACCCCCACCCGGACCACCTGCGGGTCCACGACATCGGCGTGAAGGCCTTCGAGGCGGCCGGCGACCCCGACGCCTACCCCGAGGCCGGGCCGCCCTGGCAGCCGCTGAAGCTGTACTACAGCGCGTGGGCCCGGGCCCGGATGGTGGCCATCCACGAGAAGTTCCTGGAGCTCGGGATGGAGTCGCCCTTCGACGAGAAGCGGTTCGACCGGCCGGGCCTCGACGACCGGATCACGACCAAGATCGACGTGAGCGCCGGCGACGACATCCGCAAGGAGGCCCTCCTCGCCCACGCCACCCAGATCGATCCCAACTCGCCGTTCTGGTTCGGCCTGCCGCCCGAGGTCACCTCCGTCTACCCCTGGGACGACTACATCCTGGCCCGCTCGCTGGTGGAGACACCCGCCTACTTCCCGGAAGACGACCTCTTCGCCGGCATCCGGGAGCGGGTCCAGCCCGAACTGGGCCGGTAGTCGCTAGTCTCCGACACGGCACCGGGTGGGGCAGGGGCCCCACTCCGAGGAGGAGGCGGCGAGATGCCGCCGGGAAAGGAACACACGGAATCGGGTGGGGCAGGGGCCCCACTCCGAGGAGGAGGCGGCGAGACGCCGCCGGGAAAGGAACACACGGAATCGGGTGGGGCAGGGGCCCCACTCCGAGGAGGAGGCGGCGAGATGCCGCCGGGAAAGGAACACACGGAATCGGGTGGGGCAGGGGCCCCACTCCGAGTAGGAGGCGGCGAGATGCCGCCGGGAAAGGAACACACGGAATCGGGTGGGGCAGGGGCCCCACTCCGAGGAGGAGGCGGCGAGATGCCGCCGGGAAAGGAACAATGCCTCAGTACCTCACCCAGGAGTGGCTGGACGCCCAGC
>Ga0247704_1000054_pt1 | contig 30616 bp, 32 predicted proteins | sample 41W_NmetaG_FD_189042 | JGI IMG/M metagenome (GOLD analysis project Ga0247704, IMG submission 189042) | Soil microbial communities from hillslope of Landscape Evolution Observatory, University of Arizona, Oracle, AZ, United States - 4-1-W_N | ecosystem: Engineered > Artificial ecosystem >...
TGGGCCCGAGCGGCCCCCTGAGCGGGCAGCCGGGCCCGAGCGGCCCCCTGAGCGGGCAGCCGGGCCCGAGCGGCCCCCTGAGCGGGCAGCCGGGCCCGAGCGGCCCCCTGAGCGGGCAGCCGGGCCCGAGCGGCCCCCTGAGCGGGCAGCCGGGCCCCCGGCCCGCGGTGGCCATCATCAAGCACGCCAACCCGTGCGGCGCCGCAGTGGCCGGCGACCTGGCCACCGCCTACCGCCTGGCCTACGAGTGCGACGAGAAGTCGGCCTTCGGCGGCATCGTCGCCCTCAACCGGCCGGTCGACGAGGCCACCGCCGCCGTCATGGTGGGCGCGGCCCAGGCCGACGTGGTCATCGCCCCCGGCTACGCCTCCGGCACCCTCGAGGCGCTGATCGCCAAGCGCAAGAACACCCGGCTGCTGCAGGCCCCACCGCCGGTCGACGGCCAGCTGCACGTCCGCCAGATCAGCGGGGGCTTCCTGGTGCAGGAGCCGTACCGCTTCGCCACCTCCCGGGCCGACTGGCGGGTGGTCACCCGCCTGGCCCCCACCGAGGAGCAGTGGGCCGACACCGAGCTGGCCTGGAAGCTGGCCGGCTACACCAAGTCGAACGCCGTGGTCCTGGTGGCCGGCGGCCAGGCCGTCGGCATCGGGGCCGGCCAGCAGAGCCGGGTCGACGCCGGGGAGATCGCGGCCCGCAAGGCCGCGGGCCGGGGCAAGGGCGGGGCGTGTGCCACCGACGCCTTCTACCCCTTCCGCGACGGGCTCGACGTGGCCGCCGCCGCCGGGGTCGGCGTGGTCATCCAGCCCGGCGGCGCCATGAGGGACAAGGAGCTGATCGAGGCGGCCGACGAGCTCGGCATCGCCATGGTCCTCACCGGCGAGCGGCAGTTCCGGCACTGATGCCCGCCGTCGTCATGTACGGGGCGCCGGTGGCCGAGGCGGTGCTGGCCCAGGTGGCGGAGGACGTGGCCAAGCTCGGCGCCCAGGGGGTCACGGTCGGGCTGGGCACCATCCTGGTCGGCGACGACCCGGCCAGCGCCGGCTACATCCGCAAGAAGCACGAGGCCTGCGCCGCGGTGGGCATCCGGTCGTTCCACCAGGGGCTGGCGGCCACCGCCACCCAGGAGGAGGTCATGGCCGCGGTCGCCGCCTTCAACGAGGACCCGGCGGTCGACGCCTTCCTCATCCAGAACCCGTTCCCCGGGGGCCTCGACTACAACGCGGCGATCACGGCCGTCGACCCGGCCAAGGACGCCGACGGCCTCCACCCCACGAACCTCGGCCTCCTCGCGCTTGGCGTGACGTCCGCCCCGCTCGCCTGCACGCCGGCCGGGATCGTGGCCATGCTCGCCCACTACGAGGTGCCGGTCGAGGGCCGCCACGTGGTGATCGTCGGCCGGGGCCCCACCATCGGCCGCCCGCTTTCCCTGCTGCTGTCGCAGAAGCGGGCGGGGGCCAACGCCGCGGTGACCGTGGTCCACACCGGCGTCCCGAACTGGGCCGACTACACCCGCACGGCCGACATCGTGGTCGGCGGGGCGGGCGTGCCGAACATGATCGGCCCGGGCGACGTGCGGCCCGGCGCCGCGGTCGTCGGCGCCGGCCTCACCTGGGAGGGCAAGCGGGTCCTCTCCGACGTCGACGAGTCGGTGGCCGAGGTCGCCGGCTGGTGCACCCCGCGGCTGGGCGGGGTGGGGCCCACCACCGTCGCCCTCCTCCTCGGCAACGCCGTAGGTGCGGCGAAGCGGCGGGTCGCGGCAGGCTGAGGGGCCATGACCCAGATCTCCCAGCTCCTGGAGAAGGGCACGACGTTCTCCTTCGAGTTCTTCCCGCCCAAGAACGACGCCGAGCAGGCCACCCTCGTGCGCACCCTGCGCGACCTCGAGCCGCTCAACCCGGCCTTCGTGTCGGTCACGTACCGGGGCGGGCGGGTGTCCCGCCAACGGACCCACGACCTGGTCGCCGGCATGATCCAGACCACCTCGCTGAACCCGATGGCCCACCTGACCTGCGTGGTCCACAGCCGCCTGGAGCTGGCCGAGATCCTCGTCGAGCTGCGCAAGGCGGGCGTCGACAACGTGCTCGCCCTCGGCGGTGACCCGCCGCCCGACGTGGCCGAGGCCGGCAACGCCGAGCTGACCCACGCCATCGAGCTGGTCCAGCTGGCCCGGGCCATCGGCGGGTTCTCCATAGGCGTGGCCGCCCACCCCGAGCTCCACCCCAACTCCCACGGCGACCGCGACCTCGACCGCCGCCACCTGGTGGCCAAGATGGAGCTGGCCGACTTCGCCATCACCCAGTTCTTCTTCCGGACGAGCGACTACCTCACCCTGGTCGAGGACCTGGACGCCCGGGGGATGTACAAGCCGGTGATCGCCGGCATCATGCCGATCACCAGCCTCTCGGGGGTGAAGCGCATGGCCCAGCTCAGCGGCTGCGAGGTGCCGCCCGAGGTGGTGGCCCGCGTCGAGGCGGTGGCCGACGACCCCGACGACGTGCGCCGGGTGGGGGTGGAGCTGGCCACGGAGCTCTGCCGCGACCTGCTGGACAACGGCGTGCCCGGCCTGCACTTCTACACGCTCAACCGGTCGACGGCGACGAGGGAGATCTACCGGAACCTCGGGCTGGAACCGGCGTAGCCGCCGGGGGTCACCGCGCCAGCTCCTGCTGGAGCGGCGTCGCGAACCTCGGCGTGACCCGGACGTCGCCCAGCCAGCCCTGGAGCCGGGCCGCCTCGGCGGCGACGGCCTCCCCCGCCTCCGCCCCGACGTCCTCCAGCAGCCGGAAGACGACCTCGCCGCTCCGGCGCTGGGCCCACCCGCCGACGGCCCGGCCGTCGTTCCAGACGGTGGGACCGGCGTTGCCGTTGGTGTCGAAGAGCATGCGGGCGTGGTCGCGCAGGTACCAGTTGCGCTGCTTCCAACCCATGACTGTCGGGTCGAGGCCGGGGAGGAACCCCACCCACGGCCCGGGGGCCGGCGTGGGCTCAAGGTCGCCGGCCAGGGCGATGCCCGGCTCGCCGTCGAGGTCCACGTCGACCACGTCCAGGGCGGCAAGCGCCTGCCTGACCTGGGCCACCGTGAGCCCGGACCACCACTTGAAGTCGGCGACGGTCGCCGGCCCGAACGCCCGCAGCCACCGCCCGGCCAGCTCGGCCCGGGCCTCCTCGGCGGTCGGCCGGGCCGCCGGCTCGGGCAACCACGACGACATCGGCGCCCACCGGTACTGGCTGCTGGTCCACCCGCCCCTCGGCCGGCCCCGGACGATGCGCTGCTCGGTCGAGAGGAGGAACAGGACCCGGGTGGTCAGGGTGATCTCCCCCTCCCACTTCGTCCCCCGGCCGACGAGGGTCTTGGTGCGGAGCCCGGGGACCAGCTTGGAGAGCTCGGCGCCGGTGGCCTCCCCCCGTTCGACGATGGCGGCCAGCGTCGCCTCTTCGAGGGCCCGCAGGTACCCGTCGGGGTCGGCGACGCCCGCCTGCGCGACCATCCCGGCCGTCCGCCGCCGCTCGGCCGCCACCAGGGCGTCGGTGCACGCGGCCTGGACCACGGGAACCATGGCCACCGGCAGCACGAACATCGTGCGCCGCATGCACAGCGTCCGCACCAAGACCCGGTCGTCGTAGAGCGCCTTCTCCAGGGGCGCCGTGCTCGGGTTGCGCATGCGGGCCGCGGCCGAGAGGAACACCGTCGCCGGATCGGTGGAGTGGAGGGCGACGAGCGAGTCGGCCAGCGCCACCATGTCGTCGGTCCGGCTGGCCGGCGCCAGCCGGTGGCGAAGCCCGAGGCGGGCCCGGCGCTCCTCCTCGGTCATCCGGACCATCGGCCCGGATGGTGCCACGCCTGGGTCAGGCGGCGCGGCGCTCGACCGCCGGCGGCGCAGCCTCGGCGGCCGGACGGGGCAGCTCGTGCACCTCGGCCACCTCGGCGGCCCGGGTCTGCCCGTAGAGGAGGCCGAAGACCCCGCCGACGTAGGGCCCGGCGACGACCGCCGGCCACCCGGCGGCCTGCACCGACGTGGAGAGGCCCTGCCCGGCGAGCAGGGTGGCGACGGCGATGAGGACGAAGACGGCCGGGATGCCGATCATCACGCCCAGCCGGACCGCCCGACCGGCCTCGTGCTCGTCGAGTTCCTGTCCCATCGCCGAACCTCCTGCTCGAAGCGGCTGCTGCCCCCAGCGGACTCCGCTCGCGGCCGGGGCGGCAAGGGCCGAAGGTCCCGACGATGGGGGCTAGCGTGACCGCCACACCTTGGCGAGGAGGTCGGCATGCGACGGATGCTGGTGCGGCGGTGGGCGCGGGCGGCGATGCTCCTGACCGCGACGTCCCTGGCGGTGGCGGGCCCGGCGACCTCGGCCACCGCGCCGAGCGGCCCACCGACCGCGGTGGGCCACGGAGGCGCGGCGACCACGGTCGAGCGGCTGGCGACGGACGCGGCCGTCCAGGCCCTGCGCCAGGGCGGGAACGCGGTCGACGCCGCGGTGACCGCGGCCGCCGTGCTGGGGCTCACCGAGCCGTTCTCCGCCGGCATCGGCGGCGGCGGGTTCATGGTGATCCACCGGGCCGGGGACGGGCTGGTGACCACCATCGACCACCGGGAGACGGCGCCGGCGGCCATGAGCCCCACGTCGTTCATGGATGCGGCCGGCCGCCCGCTCCCGTTCAACGACGCCCGGTACAGCGGGCTCTCGGCGGGGGTGCCGGGCACGGTCGCCGGTTGGGCCCTGGCCCTCGACCGCTACGGCACCTTCTCCCTCGCCCAGGCGCTGCGGCCGGCGACCCACCTCGCGGCGCGGGGCTTCGTCGTCGACCAGACCTTCGCCGACCAGGTCCAGCAGAACCTCGACTACTTCAACGACGTCCCGGCGACGGCCCGGCTCTTCCTCGACAGGGACGGCACGCCGCCCGACGTCGGCAGCGTCTTCCGCAACCCCGAGCTGGCCCGGACCTACGCCCGGATCGCCGCCCTGGGCCCGGCCGGCTTCTACCGGGGCCCGGTGGCCGACGCCATGGTCGCCACGGTCACCAGCCCGCCGCTCACCCGGGGCGCCAACCACACCTGGCGCCCGGGCGTCATGACGACCGCCGACCTGGAGGCGTACCAGGCCGTCGAGCGGGCGCCCACCCACGTCGACTACCGGGGCCTCGACGTCTACGGCATGGGCCCGCCCTCCAGCGGCGGATCCACCGTGGGGGAGGCGCTCAACATCCTCGAGGGCTTCGACCTGACCGGGACGGCCCGGGAGCGGGCGCTGCACCTGTTCCTGGAGGCGTCCCGGTTCGCGTTCGCCGACCGCAATGCCTACGTGGCCGACCCCGACTACTTCGACGTGCCCCTCCAGGGCCTGCTCTCCGAGGGCTTCGCCGCCCAGCGGCGGTCGCTCATCACCGAGCAGGCGGCCACCAGCCCCGTGCCGCCCGGCGACCCGTACCCCTTCGACGGCGGCCCGGCCACCGCGGGGGAACCCTCGGCCACCGTCACCCGCTCCGGTTCCACGACCCACCTGAACACATCCGACCGGCACGGCAACGTGGTCGCCTACACCTTCACCATCGAGTCAACCGGAGGCAACGGGATGGTGGTGCCGGGGTGGGGCTTCCTGCTCAACAACGAGCTGACCGACTTCAACTTCGACTCGACGACCCACCCCAACCGGGTCGAGGGCGGCAAGCGGCCCCGCAGCTCCATGGCGCCGACCGTCGTGCTGCGGGACGGCGCGCCCGCCTACGCGGTCGGCTCGCCGGGCGGCTCGATGATCATCACGACCGTCCTGCAGATCCTCGTGGAGCGGATCGACCTCGGGCGGTCGCTGCCGGACGCCATCGCTGCGCCCCGGGCCAGCCAGCGCAACACGGCGGCCACCAGCGCCGAGCCGGCGTTCATCGCCTCCCCGGAGGCGCGGGCGTTGGAGGCGCGCGGGCACCGGTTCACGCCTACCGCCGAGATTGGAGCGGCCAGCGCCATCGAGTTCCTCGCCCGCGGCGGGGTGCTGGCCGCGGCCGAGCCCGTGCGCCGGGGCGGGGGGAGCGCAGCCGTCGAGCGCCCGTGACGCGCTTTAGCCGTGGGCGCGCTCCGCCCCGTGCGTCGGGCTGGGGGCAGGGTCGTCCTTCGGTGTGCGGATACCATCGAGCACGGTGTGCGCCTGCTGGTCCACCATGCGCGTGAACAGCTGTTGGGCGTACCCGAAGACCAAGGCCCAGGCGATGATCTGGCCCGAGGAGTCCAGGGCGCTGAGCCCGGGGATGAACTCGCCCCGCATCAGGAGCAGGCCGAGCACGGCGGTCATGGCGCCGGTCGGCAGCTTGAGCAGGGCGAGGGCCACCGGGAGGCCGTAGCGCTCGGACGAGCCCCGGATGTTGCGGATCGCCGCCGCGGCGGCGACGGCGGCGGCGGCCAGCCCCACCGCCTCTACGGCCAGCAGGTCCAGCGGCGATACCGCCTTGCGGAGGGCGCCGTCGACGGCCGCCAGCGAAGGGCTCGAGTCCGCCAGGGTCCGCCCGACCTCCAGCTGGCCGGTCGGGCAGACAACCGTGACCTCCCCGCCCGCCTCCGGCTGGAAGCACAGCGGGATCATGGCCGGCTCGAGGGCGCCCATGACCGCGAAGCCACCGACCAGCAGGGTCAGCAGGATCGTGGTCGCCACGACGACGTTGCGGAAGCTGTGCAGCCGGATCTGCTCCCGCAGGGCGGCCGAGCTGGCCGCCCGCATGGCGCAGACGATCTTCGCCCGTTCCAGCTCCACCTCGTGCCATTTCTCCTCCACGGAGAGCTGGGTCGCCGGGGGCTGGGTGGTGTCCGGCTCCTTCACGCCGACCCTCGTGGCGATGCTCTCGAAGTGCTTCCGGCGGGCGTCCGAGGGGCGGAGGTGGCACTCCACGTGGTTGAGGACGCTGGGCAGCTGACCCAGGACGTAGCGCGGGGGCGCCACCTGCATGAGGTGCGCCTCCGCGGCGTCCAGGTTGCTCATGGCCCGCTCGACGCGCGCCGCCTTGTGTGGCAGCCGGAACCAACCCCGGTTCTCCGCCGCATCCCGGGCGGCGGCGATGTGGAGCGCGACGGCCTTGACCAGATCCTCCCGGTCGGGGGCGGCCCTCGTGGCCCCGTCGGCCATTGTGCTGCGTAGGATCCAGCCGCTCAGCGCCTCGAGCTCCTTGGCCCGGGTCAAGGTCGCCTCCCGCCAGCCGGCGCTGACCGGCCCGCCGACCGGTTGGGCCGAGATCTGGTCGACCCCGTCGTCGAGCCGCTCCTGCAGGATCGTCGCCGTCGCCGTCATGTCAGCAAGAGGCGCCGACGAGCGCCCGTGATACCCGACGGGCGCGAAGATGCGCCCATGCGCCTGGCCCAGGTCAACGTCGCCCTGGCCCGGGCGCCGCTCGACGACCCGGTGATGTCGGGGTTCGTCAAGGCCGTCGACGACGTGAACTGGCTGGCCGAGAAGAGCCCGGGCTTCGTCTGGCGGCTCCTGCCCCAACACGGTCACGTGACCTTCGGCACGTTGGATGGCGACGAGGTGATCGTCACCGTGTCGGTCTGGCGGGATTACGCGGCGCTGCAGAAGTACGTCTACCGCAGCGCCCACGGGCTGTTCATGGGCAAGCGGGGCCGGTGGTTCGTGCCCCTGGGCGGCTTCACCACGGCGATGTGGTGGATCGACGCCGACCACCGGCCGACGGCCGACGAGGCGCTCGACCGGCTGCGGCACCTGCGCCTCCACGGCCCCAGCGCCCACGCGTTCTCGCTGCGCCGGCAGTTCGACCCCGAGGGAGCGCCCGAGCTGCGGTGAGGACCGACCAGCGCAACCGGGCCCAGCGGCTGGCGGCGATCCTCGAGCGGGACGGCGACACCTGCGTGTGGTGCGGGCGCCGGTTCGACGGGCTGGTGGGGGCGACCACCGAGCACCTGGTGCCCCGGCTCAAGGGCGGGCCGTCGTGGCTGGACAACGAGGTGGCGGCCTGCCGGCGGTGCAACGGCCAGCGGGGCCACGCCACCCTCGGCGACTGGGCGGACGAGTGCGAGCGGCGAGGGTGGCTGGTCGACCGGGCCCGGCTGGTCCGGACGCTCGAGCGCCTCCAGGTGGCGATCCTCGAACGGGGCGGCCAGCGCCGAGCCCGCCCATGGCTGGCCTCCCAGCTCCGGCGTCTCCGTCCCCGAGGGGTGGGGCGCGGCAGGATGGGGTGATGGCGCTGGGCGGGCTGGTCGGGTACTTCCGGGTCGACGAGCGCGGCTCCGACGTGCGCACGGAGCTGCGGGGCGGCCTGGCCACCTTCTTCACCATGGCCTACATCGTGGTCCTGAACCCGATCATCCTGGCCGGGGCGGCCGACGTGAACGGGCGCCAGCTCGACATCGGACAGGTGGCCAGCTCCACCGCCCTGGTGGCCGCGGTGATGACGATCCTCATGGGGATCGTCGGCCGCTACCCGTTCGCCGTCGCCGCCGGGCTCGGCCTCAACGCGGTCGTCGCCTTCCAGCTGGCCAGCCAGATGTCGTGGCCGGCGGCCATGGGGATCGTCGTCCTGGAGGGGCTGCTGATCACCGCCCTCGTCCTCACGGGGGTCCGCCAGTCGGTGTTCGACGCGGTCCCGCTGGCCCTCAAGAACGCCATCGCCGTGGGCATCGGCCTGTTCATCGCCTTCATCGGCTTCGTGGACGCCGGCTTCGTGCGACGGGTGCCGGACGCAGCCAACTCGCCCGTCCCGGTCGGCCTGGGCGTCGGGGGGCGGCTGGTCGGGTGGCCCATGCTCGTCTTCGTGGTCGGGCTCCTGGTGACCCTGATCCTCGTCGTCCGCAAGGTCCGGGCCGCCATCCTGATCAGCATCGTGGGCACGACCCTCTTCGCCATCGTGCTCAACGCCATCGTCGACGTGAGCGCCCAGATCGCCCCCGGCCAGCCGTACAACCCGCGGGGCTGGAGCCTCAACGTGCCGTCGTGGCCCGACAAGGTGGTCTCGGCGCCCGACTTCGGCCTGCTGGGGGAGTTCAGCCTCTGGGGCTCGTTCGACGCGGTGGGCGTGATCAGCGCCCTGCTCCTCGTCTTCACCCTCATGCTGGCCGACTTCTTCGACACCATGGGCACGGTGGTGGGCGTGGGAGCGCAGGGCGACCTGCTCGACGACGAGGGCAGGCTGCCCGGAGTGGGCCCCGTGCTCCTGGTCGACTCGCTGGCCGCCGCAGCCGGGGGCGCGGCGTCGGCCTCGTCGAACACGACGTACATCGAGTCGGCGGCCGGGGTCGGCGACGGCGCCCGCACCGGGCTGGCCAGCGTGGCCACCGGCGTGCTGTTCCTGGGGGCGCTGTTCCTCACCCCGCTGGTGACCGTCGTCCCGTACGAGGCGGCATCGCCCGCGCTCGTGGCCGTGGGGTTCCTGCTCATGACCAGGGTCAAGGACATCCCCTGGGACGACTACGCCCTGGCCGTCCCGGCCTTCCTGACCATCGTGCTCATGCCGTTCACGTTCTCCATCACCAACGGGATCGGCGCCGGCTTCGTCTCCTACGCCCTCCTGCGGCTGGTGAGCGGCCGGGCCCGCGAGGTCCACCCCCTGCTGTGGGTGGTGGCCGCCCTGTTCGTCGTCTACTTCGGCATCGAGATCGTGGAGCAGGTCACCGGGGTCAAGTGACACGGATAGCGTGACAGCCATGGCGGACGACGACCTGCGCAACCTGGCCGAGGAGTACTGGGAGACCCTGCTCGAGGCCAACCCGTCGACGGCCACCCTGCTCGGCGACCACCGCTTCGACGACCGGCTGGAGGAGCTGTCGGCCGCGGCCGAGCAGGAGCTGCGCCGGCGGTGGGTCGGCTTCCGCGACCGGGCCCACGGCGTCGCCCTCGACCAGCTCGACGACGACGACCTGGTGACCCACAGCGAGCTGCTGGCCCAGGTCGACGACGCCATCGACGCCGTGGACCGCAAGCTGGTCGAGCTGCGGTCGGACCAGATGACCGGGTTCCACATCGAGCTCCTCCAGTCGACCCCCGTGCTGGCCGCCCCCGACGAGAAGTCGGCCGCCATGCTCGTGGAGCGGTTCCGGCAGATCCCCCGGGCCCTCGGGGAGGCGGCGCAGCGGTTCCTCGACGGTGCGGGCGCCGGGCGGACGCCGGCCGCCGTCTGCGTCACCCGGTCGCTCAACATGGTGGAGGGCTACCTGTCGTCGCCCCTCGACGCCGACGTGTTCGCCACGGTGGCCGCCCCGCCGGGCTGGGACCGCACCGAGCTACGGCGGGTCGTCGAGGAGGAGGTCCGGCCGGCCTACCGGAAGCTGGCCCGGACCCTGCGCGACGAGCTGCTCCCCCAGGCCCGCGACGACGACGCCTGCGGCCTGGTGCACATCGACGAGGGCCCGGAGATCTACGCCACGCTGGTCGAGAGCCACACCACCCTGGACCTGCCGCCCGACGTGATCCACGCCATCGGCATGGATGAGGTCACCGAGACGCTGCCCGCCGAGTACGCCGAGCTGGGCGGGCGGCTGTTCGGGCTCACCGACCCGGCCGCGGTGCTCGACCGCCTGCGCACCGACCCCGAGCTGCGGTACCGGACGGGCGAGGAGATCATGACCGACGCCCGGGAGGCCTTCGAGGCGGCCACCGCTGTCATCGGCGACTGGTTCGGCCGCCTCCCCAGGTCCGCCTGCGCCATCGAGGAGGTGCCGGCGTTCCTGGCCGCCGACTCGCCGAGCGCCTATTACTTCCCGCCCGCCGGCGACGGCTCCCGGGGCGGCACGTACTACGTGAACACCCACGCCCCCGAGGACAAGGCCCGCTACGAGACGGCCTCCATCGCCTTCCACGAGGCCATCCCCGGCCACCACCTCCAGCTGGCCATCGCCACCGAGCTGGAGGACGTGCCCCAGTTCCGGCGCTTCGGCCTGGCCAACACCGCCTACGTCGAGGGTTGGGGTCTCTACTCCGAGCGGCTGGCGGAGGAGATGGGCCTGTACCGCAACGACCTGGAGCGCATTGGCATGCTGGCCGCCGACTCCATCCGGGCCTGCCGGCTGGTGGTCGACACCGGCCTGCACGCCCTGGGTTGGACCCGGCAGGAGGCCATCGACTTCATGGCCGCCAACACCCCGGTGTCGGTGGAGGAGGTCACCGTGGAGGTCGACCGCTACATCGGCATGCCGGCCCAGGCCCTGGCCTACAAGCTCGGCCAGCGGGAGATCTTCCGGGTGCGCGACGAGGCCCGCAGCCGGCTCGGCGCGTCGTTCGACATCCGCGGCTTCCACGACGCGGTGCTCACCTCCGGCGCGGTGCGGCTGCCGACGCTGGCCCGCCTCGTCGACCGCTGGGTGCGCGCTCGGGCCGCGTAGGCTCGTCGGATGCCCGAGAAGATCACTGCGTCGGCGGACGGATCCCTCAATGTGCCCGACGAACCGATCATCCCCTTCATCCGGGGCGACGGCACGGGCGTCGACATCTGGCCGGCGGCCCAGCTCGTCATGGACGCGGCGGTGGCCAAGCGGGGCAAGCGGATCGAGTGGCTCGAGGTGCTCGCCGGGCAGAAAGCCTTCGACGAGACGGGGTCGTGGCTGCCCGAGGAGACCGTCGCCGCCTTCGACGAGCACGTGGTCGGGATCAAGGGGCCGCTGACCACGCCGGTGGGTGGGGGCATCCGCAGCCTCAACGTCGCCCTGCGCCAGTTGCTCGACCTCTACGTGTGCCTGCGCCCGGTCCGCTGGTTCCAAGGCGTGCCGTCGCCCGTGAAGCACCCCGAGAGGGTCGACATGGTGATCTTCCGGGAGAACACCGAGGACGTCTACGCCGGCAAGGAGCTGGAGGAGGGCACGCCCGAGGCGGCCAGGCTGATCGACTTCTGCAAGAAGGAGTTCGACTGGGACATCCGCCCCGACTCGGGGCTGGGCCTCAAGCCGATCTCGGAGACGGGGTCGAAGCGCCTCGTCCGGGCGGCCATCGAGTACGCGGTGCGCAAGGGCCGGAAGTCGGTGACGCTCGTCCACAAGGGCAACATCCAGAAGTTCACCGAGGGCGCCTTCCGCAACTGGGGCTACGAGCTGGTGCGGGAGGAGTTCTCCGACGTGGCCGTGGGCTGGGACGACTGCGGGGGCGACCCCGGCGACCGCATCCTCGTCAAGGACGCCATTGCCGACATCTTCCTGCAGCAGGTGCTGACCCGGCCGTCGGAGTTCGACGTGATCGCCACCACCAACCTGAACGGGGACTACGCCTCCGACGCCCTAGCCGCCCAGGTGGGGGGCATCGGCATCGCCCCCGGGGCCAACATCAACTACGTCACCGGGGCCGGCATCTTCGAGGCCACCCACGGCACCGCCCCCAAGTACGCCGGCCAGGACAAGGTCAACCCCGGCTCCGTCCTCCTCTCGGGGGTGCTGATGCTCGAGCACCTGGGCTGGCAGCAGGAGGCCGACGACATCGTCCGGGCCCTGGAGGCCACCATCGCCGACCGGATCGTGACCTACGACTTCGCCCGCCTCACCGAGGGCGCCACCGAGGTCAAGACCTCGGAGTTCGCGGCCGCGATCGTGGAGCGGCTGTGAGCCGCCCCGCCCCCGCCGTTTTGGCTGCAGTGAGCAGCGCATGCGCTGCTCACTGCAGCCAGAACCGGGGGGCGGCGTGAAGGTCTCCATCGCCGGGGCGGGGTTCTACGGGTCGACGCTGGCCCAGCGGCTGGGCGAGGGCGGCTACGTCGACGAGGTGGTGCTCACCGACATCGTGGAGGGCAAGCCCCAGGGGCTGGCCCTCGACCTCATGCAGAGCCGGCCGCTGGCCCGGTTCGAGACCCGGATCGTCGGCACGAACGGCTACGGCGAGACGGCGGGCTCCGACGTCTGCGTGATCACCGCCGGCCTGCCCCGGAAGCCGGGGATGAGCCGTTTGGATCTGCTGGAGACCAACGCCAGGATCGTGGGCGACGTCACCCGCAAGCTGATCGCCGAGTCGCCGGGCACCGTGCTCATCGTGGTGTCGAACCCCCTCGACGAGATGACCGCCCTGGCCGCGGCCGTGTCCGAGCTGCCCAAGCACCGGGTCATGGGGCAGGCCGGCATGCTCGACTCCGCCCGCTTCCGGCACTTCGTGGCCGAGCGGCTGGGGGTCCACACCCACGAGGTCGACGCCATGACCCTCGGGTCGCACGGCGACACCATGGTGCCCGTCCCCTCGCTGGCCCGGGTCGGCGACCGGCCACTGACCGAGGTGCTCGACCGGGCGGCCATCGACGAGATCGTCCAGCGGACCAGGGACGGCGGGGCCGAGATCGTGGCCCTGCTCAAGACCGGCTCGGCGTACTTCGCACCGGCGGCGGCGGCGGAGAGCATGGTCCGGGCCGTCGCCGACAACACCAACGAGGTCCAGCCGGTGAGCGCCTGGGTCGACGGCGCCTACGGGATCGAGGGCGTGTACCTCGGGGTCCCTGCCGCCCTGGGGAGCGAGGGCGTGCGGGAGGTCGTCGAGCTGGACCTGGCGCCAGAGGAGCTGGAAGGGCTGCGGGCCGCGGCCGGCGCGGTGCGCAGCAAGCAGGAGGAGGTGCTCCGCCTATTCGCGTGACCGTCGCTTCGACCGGAGCATGACGAAGAGCGGCGCCATCACGAAACCCATGCCCGAGACGGGCACGAGCAGGATCGAGAAGGTCCGCAGCCCGGCCGACCCCGACAGGATGCTCAGGAAGAACCCGCCGACCGCGGTCAGGGCCAGCAGCACCGGGGTCATGACCAGCATGTCCGACGGCCGGCGCTCGACCTCGACGTAGGGTTCGTCGCTGTAGCTCTCCGGGTCGACGCCGTCGTCGTCCTCCAGGGGCTGCCAGGCGTCGTCGGTCCCGGGGGCGAAGGGCGGCGGGGGCGGCGCCGGCTCACGGAGGCCGGCGTCGTAGAGGCGGCGCCGGGCCGGGTCGCCGAGCACGGCCCACGCGCTGTTGATCTCGGCCATGGTGGCCCGGTCGCCGTCGGGGGCGACGTCGGGGTGGTGGCGGCGGGCCAGCCGCCGGTAGGCCCGCTGGATCTCCTCGGTCGTGGCCGCCGGGTCGACGCCGAGGAGGTCGTAGTACGTGGCCACCGTCAGTACGTCGTGGCCCCGGCCACGCCGTCGAGCAGCCGGGCCATGCCGGCGAAGGCCTCGTGGTGGGCGACGAGGGCGCCGACCGAGCCGCCGATGCGCAGCCGGCCGGCGGCGAAGGCCGACGCCGGGCTGAGCCGGCCCTGGCTGATGGCGGCCGCCGTCTCGTAGTCGGCCGTGAGCTCCACGTCGGCCGGGCCGGGGCCGGGCTCGACGCGGACGGTGCCGCCGGCCAGCCGCAGGGTGTACTCCACGTCGCCGTCGGGGCCGCCGGTGACCCGCTGGTGCACGCTCAGGTCCAACGCGGGGGAGGCGCTCGCCGTGACCGTCGCCAGGTGGTCGAGCCACTCGGGGCTCAGGAACCTCATGGCCTCAGTCTCGCCCATTACGGTCGCCGGCGATGGAGGGCCTGGAGATCACCGCCGCCGACGAGCGCCGGCACCCGCCCGGCGCGGCGCGGAGCTGGGAGGAGTCGTGGTACCTGGACTTCGTCGACGGCGACGGGCGGCTGGCCGGGTACGTGCGCCTCGCCCTGCGGCCGGCCGAGCGCACGGCCTGGTACTGGGTGGCGATGGTGGGCGGCGGGCCCCCGCTGGTGACCCTGCGCGACCACGAGGTCCCGCCACCGTCGGGGCCGGGCCTGGAGGTGCGGGCGTCGGGCCTGTGGACCGAGCTGGTGTGCGAGACGCCGCTCGACCACTGGAGCGTCGGCCTGGAGGCCTTCGGGGTGGCCCTCGACGACCCCCTGGAGGCGTGGGGCCAGGAGCGGGGCGACCCGTGGGCGCTCGGCCTCGACGTGGAGTGGGAGGCCACCGGCCCGTGCGCGCCATGGCCCGGGGCGGGGGCCGGGTACTCGCAGCCCTGCATCGTGCACGGCGACGTGCTGGTCGGCGCCGAGCGGTTCAGCCTGGACGGTGCGGGGAGCCGGCTGCACCTGTGGGGCGACCAGCCCCGGACGTCGCCCGGCGGCTGGGCCGGCGGCCGCCTCGACGACGGCACCGCCTTCCTGGCCGCCGACCCGTCGGTCGACTGCCACGACGACGGGCGGCTGCGGACGGTGGTGGCCGGGGAACTCACCGCCTCCGCCGTCGCCCACGCCCCCGTGCTGGTGCCCGGCGCCGGCCGGCTGGCCCGGGCCCTGTGCCGGTACGAGGATCCGGACGGCCGGCCGGGCCACGGGTGGGCCGAGTGGTTCCACCCGGCGGGCGGCTCAGCTCCGGCGTAGCCCGCCGGCGATGCCCTGGAGGTCGGCCGGGGAGAGGGTGCCGGTGACGTGCACGAACGCCTCGCTGCCGGGGTGGGCGACGATCGTGGGCCCGATCGAGCTGACCGCCACCCGGGCCGCCCCGAGGGCCCCGAGCTCGACCTCCCGGCCGGGCGGGGCGTCGGTCAGGTCGGGCTCGGCGGCGGGCGGGCCCTGGCGGACGGTGACCACGTCGATGCCCCGGACGTAGACGTCGACGTGGCTGATGCCCTCGGCGGTCACCTGGAAGCGGCCCCGGTGGGTGAAGCCCGCGGGCGGGGCGTCGAGGGCCCAGTACCCGGCGGTCGGCGCCGCGGTGCGGTCGACCTCGGTGACCTCGGCGCCGCCCTGGTCCCGCCCCACCCGGGGCCCGTCGACGGCGAAGATGGCCGGGTCGAGGGAGACGTCGCGCTCGAGCGTGGTCGCGGTCAGGCGCTGGGCCAGCTTGCCCCCGCTGACGGTGACCTCCTCCAGGAGCAGGCCGGTCTCGTCCAGGCAGGCGTCGGTGTAGTCGGTGGCCGTGGGGGCGGTGATCCTCAGCGTCTGCAGCGGCGAGCCGGTCCGGTAGACCTGGCATTCGCGACCGAGCGACGTCCGGCGGCGCTCCCGGAGCTGGAAGAGCCCCTGGCTCAGCAGCTCGGGGAGCGAGTTGGCCAGGCGCAGGTCGCCCAGGGCGACGGTGGGGGCGTCGCCGGCGATCTGGGGCGTGGCGCCGGTGTAGTTGCCGAAGGCGCCGAAGGTCGACCGGCCGGCGAACTGCACGGCGCCGCCGGGCGGCTCGCCCTCCCGGATGAACACCCGGCCGTCGAAGGGGCGCTGGACCGAGATGTCCTCGGTGGTCACCGTGGCATCGGAGCCGTCGTAGGTCTCGGCCCGGTACACCGCGTGGTACGACGCCGGGAGGGCGGTGATGGCCAGGGGGCCGGCCGCCCCCTCCACCACCTCGGCCCGCAGCTCCGTCGACGGCGCCTTCTCCGGGCGCAGGGCGACCACGGCGACGATCGAGGCCGCGACCGCCACCGTGGCGAAGATCGCCAGCGCTCTCAGCCGGCGGCGCCGCTGCGCCGCCCGGCGGGCCGCGGTGGAGCGGGCGCTGGCCAGCTGGCGCCGGCGCTGGACGGCGGCCAACCGGCGCTCGGAGCGCGTGGCGGAGCGACGGGGCGCCATAGGAACCCTGATCCTGGCACCCGGAGCTGTGAAGGGGCTGGGAGGGCTACCCCAGGTGCTCGAGGACCGGGGGCGCCGGGGGCGGCGGGCGGAACTCGGGGGCGTCGCGGATGGTGTCCCAGGCCGGCCCGTTGGCCGCCTGCCAGGACCAGAACGACACGCCGGCCGCGCCGTGCTGCTGGGCCGTGCGCATGAACCGGAACAGCTCCTCGGGAGGGGGGACGCCCTTGCGGCCGCCCTCGGGCGAGCCGTCGTAGGCCTGGCCCACCGGGTAGATGGGCTTGTTGAACCGGGACAGGTCGCGCAGGGCGCCGGCCACGTCGGTGTCGGGCTGGCGGTCGAGCCAGTAGACCATGGGGGCGATGGCGTCGTAGCCGGCCTGGACCTCGGCCCACGGGAAGCCGGCCTTCTCCTTCGACGGCCGGGGGATGGTGACGATCAGCGTGTAGTCGGGGCCCACCCCGGCCCGCAGGGCCGCGCCGTAGGCCCTGGCCGCCTCGGCGCTGATGCGGGTGCCCTCGGCGCGGGTCTCGATGTCGGCCGAGAAGGCGTCGATGCGGTGGCCGCCCGGCGCCGTGTGGCGGATCATGGTCAGGGCCCGCTGGACGTCGGCCTCGACGGGCTCCAGCTTCGGGAAGTCCCACCCGATCACCCGGATGCCGGCGCTGTGGGCCGCAGGGAGCAGCTGGTTGACGAACGGGACCACGTTGAAGCCGTCCCATGCGGAGCCCATGCGCACCCAGAGGTGGGTCAGGCCGGTGGCCTTGGCCTTGGCGACGATGGCGGCCACGTTGCCGCCCTCGGTCTTGGCCGGCTCGTAGATCCACATCCCCTTGCCCGAGGGAAGCCACTTGACCGGCTTGGACGGCTGGAACACGACGTCGGAAGGCGCGGTGACGGGCGTGCCGCCGGCCGGGAGGTTGATCTCGGGCGGCGGGGCCTCACCGACCGGCACCGGCGCCATGACCGTCGGCGAGGCGGTCGCCTGAGGGACCGAGGCCGTGTCGTGGCCGATGGCGGCGGCCAGGAGGGCCACGCCGACCAGCGAGGCGAACAGCAGGCGGTCGACGGACATGCGCGCACCTCGCGAGGGAAAGGGCATGGGAAAGCCGGCTCCAGGGTGAAAAAAGGCCCTTCCCAGGGTTTGAGGCGATGCTGCGGAGGGAAGGACCGGGTAACTGGGGCGAGTATACGCCGTCGCCGGGCGAATTCTTTCGGTTCGCGCCGTGTAAATTCGGACCCGTCGGACCAGACGGTCAGCTCGGACCGGCCGCGGACCTCAGCCGGGGTCGACGATGGCCCGCTTGACCTCCTGGATGGCCTGGGTGACCTTGATGCCGCGGGGGCAGGCGTCGGTGCAGTTGAACGCGGTGCGGCAGCGCCACACGCCCGACTGGGCGTCGAGGATGTGCAGGCGCTCCTCGCCGGCCTCGTCCCGGGAGTCGAAGATGAACCGGTGGGCGTTGACGATGGCCGCCGGGCCCACGTAGGTGTCGTTGGCCCAGTAGATGGGACACGAGGTGGTGCAGGCCGCGCACAGGATGCACTTGGTCGTGTCGTCGAAGCGGGCCCGCTGCTCGGGCGACTGGCGGCGCTCCGTCTCGCCCGGGTCGCCGTCGTTGTGGAGCCAGGGCAGGACCGTGCGGTACTGGGCGAAGAAGGCGTCCATGTCGACGACGAGGTCCTTGAGCACCGGCAGGCCCCGCAGCGGCTCCACGGTGATGGAGGTGCCGACGTCCTGGACCAGGAGGACGCAGGCCAGGCGGTTCTGGCCGTTGATCACCATGGCGTCGGAGCCGCACACGCCGTGGGCGCAGGACCGGCGGAAGGCCAGGGTCCCGTCCTGGTACCAGCGGACCTGGTGGAGGGCGTCGAGCACCCGGTCGGTGGGCTCCACCTCCACCCGGTAGGTCTCCCAGTGGGGCCGGCGGTCCTTCTCGGGGTCGAAGCGCTTGATGCGCAGGCTGACGTCCACGCTCAGTACTTCCTCTCCATCGGGAGGTACGGCCCGCCCACCACCGGCTTGTAGTCGAGGCGGACGGTGCCGTCGGGCTGGCGGAAGGCCAGGCTGTGGCGCATCCAGTTGGCGTCGTCGCGCAGGGGGTGGTCGTCGCGGAAGTGGCCGCCCCGGCTCTCGGTGCGGGCCAGGGCGGCGGCCACCAGGGCCTGGGCCACGTCGAGCAGGTAGCCCAGCTCCAGGGCCTCGGACAGCTCGTAGTTGAACCGCCGGCCCTGGTCGGCCACGGCGACGCCCCGGTACCGCTCCCGCAGGCGGTCGACGGCGGCCGCGGCCGCCCGCAGGCTCTCGTCGGTGCGGAAGACCGACGCCTTTTCGGTCATCTCCTCCTGGAGCTCGGCCCGGATGTCGGCCACCCGGGCCGCGCCGGCCGGGCCGCCGAGCAGGCCCTCGATGGTGCGGCGGGTCTCCTCGCCGAAGCCCGCGGGGAGGCCGGCCGGCTCCCGGCCCTGGACGTACTCGGCCATGGCCGCCCCGCCCCGGCGCCCGAACACCACAATGTCGAGCAGGGAGTTGGTGCCCAGCCGGTTGGCCCCGTGGACCGAGACACAGGCGCACTCGCCCGCCGCGTACAGCCCGGGGGCGACGGTGTCGGCCGCGTCGAGGATCACCTCGGCCGAGACGTTGGTGGGGATGCCGCCCATGGCGTAGTGGGCGGTGGGCTGGATCGGGATGAGGTCGGTCTTGGGCTCGATGCCCTGGTAGGTGCGGACGAACTCGGCGATGTCGGGCAGCTTCTCGTCGATCTGCTCGGGCGGCAGGTGGGTGAGATCCAGGTGGATGTAGTCCTTGTCGGGGCCGCAGCCCCGCCCGTCCTTGATCTCCAGGAGCATCGCCCGGCTGACCATGTCGCGCGGCGCCAGGTCCTTCACCGTGGGGGCGTAGCGCTCCATGAACCGCTCGCCGTCGGCGTTGCGCAGGATCCCGCCCTCGCCCCGGGCCGCCTCCGACAGCAGGATGCCGAGCTTGTTGATCCCCGTGGGGTGGAACTGGAAGAACTCCATGTCCTCCAGGGGCACGCCCCGCCGCCACAGCAGGCCGGGCCCGTCGCCGGTGAGGGTGTGGGCGTTGGAGGACACCTTGAAGATGCGGCCGAAGCCCCCGGTGGCGAACAGGGCGGCCGCGCACTCGAAGACGTGGAGGTCGCCGGTGGCCAGCTCGTGGGCGACGACGCCGGCCACGCCCCGGCGGGGGTCGCCGTCGACGAAGGCCACGTCGAGCACCTGGAACTCGTCGAAGAAGGCCACGCCCCGGGCCACGCACTGCTGGTAAAGGGTCTGCAGGATCATGTGGCCGGTGCGGTCGGCGGCGTAGCAGGCCCGCTTCACGGGCGCCTCGCCGTGGTTGCGGGTGTGGCCGCCGAAGCGGCGCTGGTCGATCTTGCCCTCAGGGGTGCGGTTGAACGGCAGGCCGAAGTGCTCCAGCTCGATGACGGCGTCGACCGCCTCCCGGCACATGATCTGCGCCGCCGGCTGGTCGACCAGGTAGTCGCCGCCCTTGACCGTGTCGAAGGCGTGCCACTCCCAGGAGTCCTCCTCCACGTTGGCGAGGGCCGCGCACATGCCGCCCTGGGCCGCGCCGGTGTGGGAGCGGGTGGGGTACAGCTTGGAGATCACCGCCGTCCGGCACTTGCCCGCGGTTTCGATCGCCGCCCGGAGCCCGGCCCCGCCGGCCCCCACGATGACCGCGTCGAACCGGTGCCGGTGGATCTCCACGTCGCTATCCTGACGCGACTTGGCGGAAAGGGGGCAACGGCGTGTCCGAGGCGAACAAGGCGGTGCTGCGCCGCATCTATGAAGAGGTGTTCTCGCAGGGGCATCTCGGCGTGGTCGACGAGGTGGTGGCGGCCGACGCGGTGGACCATTCGCCCCCACCCGGCTCTACGGGGAACGCCCGGGAGGACCTGAAGGCCTTCACCCGCATGGTGCGGGAGGCGTTTCGCGACCTCAACGTCCGGCCCGTGCTGGAGGTGGCCGAGGGTGACAAGGTGGTGACCGCCTTCGAGCTGACGGGCACCCACGAGGGCGAGTTCCTGGGCCTGCCCCCCACCGGCGAGCCCGTCACCGTCCGGGGGGTGGACATCGTGACCGTCGCCGGGGGCGTCTGCACCGAGCACTGGGGGTGGGACGACACCTGGCGGCTGTTCGCCGCCGCCGGCCCGCCGCCGGGGTAGCGGCTCAGGAGCGGGTCAGCGGCCCCTGGAGGACCGCGTCGAGGTTCAGCCTGCCTCCCTCGGGGTTGAGGGTGACGGTGTAGGGGCCCTCCCCGAAGCGGAAGCCGGCGGCCGGCTTCTTCGACGCCTGGTCGCGGATCTGGAGCTGGCCGGTGGCCGCGACCTTCCCGGGGCCGGTGAGTTCGAGGCGGCTCGGTGCGACCTTGATCACCACGCCACCGGTGGCGCTGATCACGGTGCGGGCGTCGGCGGTGAACTCCACCGAGTCGCGGGAGGTCGCCACCCCGGTCGTGCCGACGGCCACCGGCGCCCCGGCCCGGTACGTGCCGATCTTGAGCTGGCGGGCGCCGCCGTCGACCGTCCACGTGGCCCCGGTGGCGTCGACGTCGACCTTCGAGCCGCCCAAGTCGAGTTGGCCGCCGGTCCCGGTGATCGGCAACGGCGTGCCGCCGCTCCAGACGATCGAGGTGCGCCGGCCGGCGACGAGGGCGTTCTCGATGGTGGCCTTGCCCGCGCCCCGCTCGAGGGCAGTGAGGGTGAAGGGGGCGCTGATCAGCGACGGCGCGCCCTGGGCGCCCTCGGCCGTCAGCTTGTCGACCGTCCCCGTCACGAAGGCCTGTCCCGGCGCCGGCACCGGCCCGGGGTCCACGGTGGTGGAGGTCGTGCTCGGCGGCGCCCCCTTGAACCGGTCGAGCGCGGAGGTGTTGTCGGCGGCGACCCTGACGCTCACGATCACCACCACGACGGAGAGCACCAGGGCGGTGAAGTAGGCGATGACCCGTTCCATGGCGCAAGGGTACGGTGGACTGGATGTCCCGGCCTGCGACCCTCGGCCAGCTGAAGGAATCCGGCTGGCGGTCGGTCCCGGTCAAGGAGGAGGTGCGGCGCAACGTGGCCGCACGGATCGCCGCCGGCGAGCCGGTCGTGGCCGGTGTCGTGGGCTACGACGACACCGTCCTGCCCCAGCTGGAGAACGCCCTGCTGGCCGGCCACGACACGATCTTCCTGGGCGAGCGGGGCCAGGCCAAGACCCGGATCATCCGCTCGCTCGTCGACCTGCTCGACGAGTGGATGCCCGTCGTCGCCGGTTCGGAGATCAACGACGATCCCTACCACCCGGTGTCCCGGCACGCACGCGACCTCGTCCGCGACCACGGCGAGGACACGCCGGTCGAGTGGGTGCACCGCTCGACGCGCTTCGGGGAGAAGCTGGCCACGCCCGACACGTCGATCGCCGACCTCATCGGCGAGGTCGACCCGATCAAGGTGGCCGAGGGCCGGTACCTGTCCGACGAGCTGACGCTGCACTACGGTCTCGTGCCCCGCACCAACCGGGGCATCTTCGCCATCAACGAGCTGCCCGACCTGGCCGAGCGCATCCAGGTCGGCCTGCTGAACGTGCTCGAGGAGCGCGACATCCAGGTGCGGGGCTACAAGATCCGCCTGCCGCTTGACCTCATGCTGGTGGCGTCGGCCAACCCCGAGGACTACACCAACCGGGGCCGGATCATCACCCCCCTCAAGGACCGCTTCGGGGCCCAGATCCGCACCCACTACCCCCTCGACACCGAGATGGAGCTGGCCGTCGTCCGCCAGGAGGCCCGGCCCCTCGGGCTGCCCGACCTGCGGGTCGAGGTGCCCGCCCACATGGCCGCCATCGTGGCCGGCATCAGCCACGAGGCCCGCCGCAACCCCCACGTGAACCAGCGCTCGGGCGTGTCGGTCCGCCTCACCATCGCCAACTACGAGACCATGGTGGCCAACGCCACCCGGCGGGCGCTGCGCCTGGGCGAGGCGGTGGTCGTCCCCCGGGTCAGCGACCTCGAGGCCATCCCCGCGTCGACCGCCGGCAAGGTGGAGATCGAGAGCCTCGACGAGGGCGACGACGGGGCGGTGCTGGAGCGGATCGTGAAGTCGTCGATCCTCGCCGTGTTCCGGGACCGCTGCCCCATGGAGCGCCTGCGCGACGTGCTGGCCGAGTTCGACGGCGGCCAGATCGTCCATACCGGCGACGACATCCCCTCGGCGGACTACGTGTCGGCGCTGGCCGGCCTGCCGGCGCTGCGGGCGGCCGTCGTGCCCCTGGCGGGCAGCGAGCACCCGGCCGCGGTGGCCAGCGCCGTGGAGCTGATCCTGGAGGGCCTCCACCTGTCCCGCCGGCTGAACAAGGACGCCGCCGGGGCCCGGGCGGCGTACCGGGGCCGGGGTTGAGGGCGCGGTTCCGGTACTCGCGCTGGGACGGGACCCAGACCGGGTTTGACCTGGACGCCGAGGAGGTGCTGGCCCAGGCGGCCGACGACCTCGTGTACCACGGCGACGTCAACGCCGCGCTGCGGCGCATGCTCCAAGAGGGCCTGAAGGACCGGCTCGGCGAGCGGGTGGCCGGGGTGCGGGAGCTGCTGGAGCGCCTGCGCCGGCGCCGCCAGGAGGAGTTGAGCCGGCACGACCTGGGCGGGGTCTACGACGAGATCGCCCGGGAGCTGCGGGACGTGGTGGGCCAGGAGCGGGCCGAGCTGGACCGGCTGGAGGAGGCGGCCCGGCGCTCGGGCGACCAGCGCCGGGAGGAGGTCGTGGGCGCGGCGATGGCCGAGCGGCGCATGCACCTCGACCTGCTCCCGCCCGACCTGGCCGGCCAGGTGCGCTCGCTGGCGGACTACGACTTCGCGTCGGGAGAGGCCCGGGAGCGGTTCGAGGCCCTGCTCGACCGGCTGCGCGAGCAGCTGCTGGCCGCCCAGTTCAACCAGATGTCGGAGGCGATGAGCAACGTCGGCCCCGAGCAGCTGGCCCGCACCAAGGACATGCTGGCCGCCCTGAACGCCATGCTCGACCGCCGGGCCGCGGGTGAGGACCCGCAGTTCGAGCGGTTCATGGAGCAGTACGGCGACTTCTTCCCGGGCAATCCCCAGGACCTCGACGAGCTCCTCGACCAGCTGGCCCAGCGGATGGCGGCCATGCAGGCCTTCATGAACTCCCTGTCCCCGGAGCAGCGGGCCCAGCTGCAGGCCCTCTCCGACCAGCTGCTCGACGACATGGACCTGCGCTGGCAGATGGAGCAGCTCGGCCAGCACATGCGGGCGGCCCGGCCCCAGGCCGGCTGGGGCAACCAGTGGCAGACCACCGGCTCGGAGCCGCTGGGGCTGGGCGAGGCGGCCCAGCTCATGGACCGGCTGGGTGCGCTCGACCAGCTGGAGAACCTGCTGCTGTCCGCCGGATCGCCCGGCGCCCTGGCCGAGGCGGATCTGCAGGAGGCGGCCGAGCTGCTGGGGCCGGACGCGGCCCGCAGCCTCGAGCGGCTGGCCGAGCTGACCCGGATGCTGGAGGAGGCCGGCCTCATCGAGACCCGGGAGGGGCGCCTTGAGCTGACCCCCCGCGGGCTGCGGGCGGTCGGCCAGCGGGCGCTGTCGGATCTGTTCGCCCGTCTGTCCAAGGACCGCCTCGGCCGCCACGAGGCCGAGCGGGAGGGCCCGGGCCACGAGCGGACCTTCGACTCCAAGCCGTACGAGTTCGGCGACCCCTTCCACCTCGACATCCAGCGCACCATCCGCAACGCGGTGGCCCGCACCGGCGGGGGCACGCCGGTGTCGCTCGATCCCGAGGACTTCGAGGTGGAGCGCACCGAGGTCCTGACCCGCAGCAGCACCGTGCTGCTGCTCGACCTGTCGCTGTCCATGCCGATGCGGGACAACTTCCTGGCCGCCAAGAAGGTGGCCCTGGCCCTGCACGCCCTCATCTCGAGCCGGTACCCCCGCGACTACCTGGGCATCGTCGGGTTCAGCCAGGTGGCCCGGCCCCTGCGGCCAGAGCAGCTGCCCGAGGTGTCGTGGGACTTCGTCATGGGAACCAACATGCAGCACGCCCTGCTCCTGGCCCGCCGCCAGCTGGCCCGCCAGTCCGGCACCAAGCAGATCGTGATGATCACCGACGGCGAGCCGACCGCCCACCTGGAGGCCGACGGGGGCGTGTTCGTGAACTACCCCCCGGTCCGGGAGACGGTGCGGGCCACGCTGGCCGAGGTCGCCCGCTGCACCCGGGAAGGCATCTGCATCAACGTCTTCATGCTCGACGCCACCGACCACCTGCAGGCCTTCGTCGAGCGCATGACCCGCATGAACCGCGGCCGGGCCTTCTTCACCACGCCCGAGACCCTGGGCAGCTACGTCCTCGTCGACTTCCTCGAGCGCAAGCGGGCCGGCCACCCCGCTCATGGGGCCGCTCGGCCCGGCAGAGACCGCCCAGCGCCGGGAGGCAGGTCAGGCCGGCGCCCGGCGTGACAGGGAGCCCCGGGCCGCCGCGGTGAGCCGGGGCCGGACGCCGAACAGGTAGACGAGGGCGACGAGGATGCCGACCGGGGCCAGGCCGAAGCTGCCCAGGAGCAGCCCGACCACCCACGCCGTCTTGCTCTGGTCGGCGGCCGCCCAGTCGCTGTCCGGGCGGACCAGCGCGTCCAGCGTCGCCCACCCCACGAGGACCACCAGAGGCAGCAGCAGGACGTACCAGAACGTGACCCCGTAGAGGAACCCGAATCTCATCTCCCGCCCTTTCGCCAGCCGCCGATGTGCGAGGGTACCCCAGGCGACGCCCGGGCAGGGGAGTGGACGCTTCGGTGCGGTATGACGCCGCGAACTGTCCACACTCAGGCCAGTAGGCCCTCGTACAGCCGCTGCGTGCGGGCGTCGAAGGCGACCAGCCTGGCCAGCTCCACCGACGTGGGCGTGGCCCGGATGGTGGTGACGGCGACGCCGGCTGCCTCCGCCGGCGGGTAGCCGTAGATGCCGGTGGAGATGGCGGGGAAGGCGATCGACCGGGCGCCGAGCTCTCTGGCCACCTCCAGGCTGCGGCGGTAGCAGGATGCGAGCAGCTCGGCCTCGCCCGCCGAGCCGCCCCGCCAGACCGGGCCGACGGTGTGGATCACCCAGCGGGCCGGGAGGCGGAAGCCGGGCGTGGCCTTGGCGTCGCCCGTCGCGCACCCGCCGAGGGGCCGGCAGGCCTCCAGCAGCTGGGGCCCGGCGGCCCGGTGGATGGCCCCGTCCACCCCGCCCCCACCCAGGAGCGAGGAGTTGGCCGCGTTGACGATGGCGTCCACCGCCTCGGCGGTGATGTCGCCACATACCACTTCCAGGCGCATTTGTGGCGGATCGTACGCCTCCGGGCTTGCGCTCGACGGGGATTGGCGTAATGATCACAGAGTTGTAATTACAAGCGTGGCAGCCGCCGCAACGAGCACCTGAGGGGAGGCGGCCGATGGAGCAGAGGCGGGGACACCGTTTCGACCTCGGGGACCGCAGCTGGCAGGGGCAGGCCAACTGTCTCGGGGTCGACCCGGACCTGTTCTTTCCCGAGCGCGGGGCATCGACCCGTGAGGCCAAGGGGGTGTGCCGCGGCTGCGTGGTGCGTGAGGAATGCCTGGAGTACGCCCTGGTGAACGGCGAGAAGTTCGGCATCTGGGGCGGGCTCAGCGAACGGGAGCGCCGCCGCATCCGCCGGGCCCGCACCGTGGCCGCCCGGGCCGACGGCGTGGCCTCGGCCTGACGGCACGGCCGGCGCCGGCACCAAGCTTCCCCGCCTTCCCGGCGGCGTCCGAGGGCGACCCACGACCGCTCTCGGACGTCAGCCTGGGAGGCGGCCCTACAGAGCGGGAAGCCAGGGCCCGAGCGGCCCTCCAGAGCGGGAAGCCAGGGCCCGAGCGGCCCTACAGAGCGGGAGGCAGGGCTTTGCTGGCGCTGAGGTCCAGCTCGGCCCACCGCTGGCGCGGGACGGCGTCGAGCACCCAGGCCGGCACCAGGCCGACCAGCTCGGCCCCGGCCACCGGCGCCCGGGCCGCCACCAGGTCATAGGCATCGGCCGGGCCCAGCCGGGCCGGGTCCACGAGGTTCATCGAGACCTGGGCCCGCCCGCCGACGTCGAGGCCCAGGGCCCGCAGGGCCGGCCCCCGGATGTCCCGGGCGACGTGGCGGGCGGTGGCCACGCCGACGCCCTCGGCCAGCCACACGTTGTAGGCGACGAGCAGGGGGCGGGCGCCCACGCAGATGGCGCCGGCGGTCGGGTGGGAGACCGGGCCGCCGAAGTCGGGCGCCAGGCCGGTGAAGGCGTGCCGGCGGACGTCGGGCAGCGTGCGCTCCGGCCCGTACAGGAAGCAGGGCACGCCCAGCTCGTCCGCCGCCCAGGCCGCGAACCGGTCGCGGGCGGCCAGGGCGTCGTCCATCGACGACCCGTCCAGGGGGACGAAGGGCACCACGTCGACCGCGCCGAGCCGGGGGTGGACGCCCACGTGCAGGCGGAGGTCGATGCGCCGCACCGCCTCGATGGCCACCGCCCGGGCCCCGCCCTCCACGCCGGTGCCGGCGAGGGTGAACACGGCCCGGTTGTGGTGGGGGTCGGCGTGGACGTCGAGCAGCGCGGCGCCGGCCGCCGAGGCCATGGCGTCGATGGCCGGCCGGTCCCGGCCCTCGCTCACGTTGATCACGCACTCCAACACCGCCCGTAGGCTCGCGCACCCATGGACATCGGCCTCGCCCTGCCGCAGTACGACTTCTCGGTGCCGGGTGAGTCGCCCCTCCGGTGGGGAACCCTCCTGGGCTGGGCCCGGCGGGCCGAGGCGCTCGGCTTCGGCTCCGTCTGGCTCTCCGACCACCTCTTCCTCGACATCGCCCGCTACGGCGCGGCGGCCGGCGACCACGGCTGCTTCGACCCGCTGGTCGCCCTGCCCGCCATCGCCCGGGCAACCAGCACGGTGCGCCTGGGGACGCTGACCCTGTGCATGCCCCTGCGGCCGGCGACGGTGACGGCCAAGGCCCTGGCCACCCTCGACGTGGTGTCCGGGGGCCGGCTGATCGCCGGCCTGGGCGCCGGCTGGTACGAAGCGGAGCTGGGGGCGGCCGGGCTCCCGCCGGAGCGGCCCGGCGTGCGCCTGGGCCGCCTGGCCGAGGCGGTCCAGGTGGTGCGGGGCATGTTCGGGGGCGGGCCGTTCTCCTTCGATGGTGTCTACGAGCGGGCCGTCGAGGCCAGATGCCTGCCCCGGCCGGTCCAGCGCCCCTCGCCGCCGATCTGGGTGGGCGGCAAGGGCGACCGGCTGGTGGGGCTGGCCGGGCGCTACGCCGACGGGTGGAACACGGCGTGGGTGTGGACCCACGACGCCTGGGCCGCCCGGGCCGCCCTCCTCGACGCCGCCTGCGAGCAGGCCGGCCGGGATCCGTCGACGGTCACCCGTTCGGTCGGCCTCTACGCCCTGGCCGGCGAGGACGAGGCCGACCTGGCCCGCCGCTTCCGGCGCCTCCAGGAGGTCTCGCCGCCGGGCGTGCTCGACGGCGCCCGCCTCGAGGAGTGGCGCCAGGGCCGGCTGGTGGGGACGATCGCCCAGGTGCGGGAGCAGGTCCAGGCGTGGCGGGACCTGGGGGTGTCCAGCCTCATCCTCAGCGCTGGCGCGGTCCCGTTCGCCCTGGCCGCGGGCGACGATGTCGAGTTGTTGGCGCATACCTGTAGGCTGTGAGCCATGGGTGGCATCGGAGCACCGGAGCTGATCATCCTCCTGCTGGTCATCCTTCTCCTCTTCGGGTCGACCAAGCTCCCGAAGCTGGCCAAGTCGCTCGGTGAGGCCCAGAAGGAGTTCAAGAAGGGCGTGGCCGATGCCGACGCGCCACCGCCCAAGGCAGAGGAGACGGTCACCATGACCAAGGCGGAGTACGACGCCCTCCTGGCCGAGCGCGAGGCCCAGGCCCGCAAAGACGGACCACCCTCCGCGTAGCGAGGGAACCCGGCGGCCCCGGCCGTCGTTCTCGTGTCAGGTAGTGGGGTTCCCACCTGGGAGGATGTCGCTCGGAACCACGGGCGCTTCCTGTACACGGTGGCCTACCGCCTGACCGGAAATCACGACGACGCGCAGGACCTCGTTCAGGAGGTGCTTCTCAGGGTCCGCAGGGGCCTCGAGACGTACCGGCCGGGGTCCCTGGAGGGGTGGTTGAGCCGTATCACCACCAATACGTTTCTCGACGAGACCAGGCGTAGAAAGCGGCGCCCGGTCGACCTCCTCCCGGAGGAGTCCGACCGCGTGGTACCGCCCAGCTTGGCCGCCGACGAGGCCCTGGCCGGCGAAGTCCTGCCCGACGACGTGCAGGATGCGCTGCGGAGGCTGCCCGACGACTACCGGGCGGCGGTCGTCATGTGCGACGTTGTCGGCCTGTCGTACCAGGAGATCAGCGAGTCCCTCGGTGTGCCGGTGGGCACCGTCCGCAGCCGCATCCACCGCGGCCGAGCCCTACTCCGGAAGGCACTGATGTGAGCACGCGGTTCGGAGACTCGGCCCACCTGGGCGACGCGCTGAGCGCCCTCCTCGACGGGGAGCTGGTGGCCGCCCAGGAGGAGGTGGCGAGGGCCCACGTGGCCCGCTGCCCCGACTGCGCCCAGGAGCTCGTCGCCGTTCGGGACGCCCGCACCTGGCTGCGGGCCCTGCCCCCCGTCGACCCTCCGTTCGGCTTCTACCAGCGCATTCTGCTCGACGGAGGCCGCCCCCAGTTCCCCGCCAACCTCCGCCGACGGGCCGGCCTGGCCGCCTTCGGCGCCGCGGCGGCCGCGGTCACCGTGCTCGGGGTGGGATCGCCGAGCACCCGTCCGGTCAGTCCCGCCGTCCCCCGGCTGGTGGAGGCTCACGCCACCAGTGCGTCGGTCGGGGCCGATCTCCTGAGCAAGCTGGCGCCCGTCGGCGTCCCGGTGTCGTTCGGTCGATGAGGAGGACGGCCGCCGCCGCGCCCATGGCCGCGGTCGCCGTCATCGTGCTGCTCGCGACCACGCCCGCGGCGGCCGGGGGGCCGGCGCCTCTGGAGCAGGCCCGCCGGGCGGCCGAGAACACCTCATTCGAGGGGGTGCTCGAAGTCCGCTGGCGCGACGGTGACATCTTCCGGACCGAGCGCCTCGGCGTGCAGGCTGCGGGCGGTGCCCTCATGGTGAAGGGCGCCAACCTGGTGATGGCCGGGCCCGCGTTCGGGCGGCTGCTCGCCCACGGCGGCAAGGGCTGGGAGGAGATGTGGCTGCCCTCCCGGGCGCCGAGCCCCCGCCCCGACGGCGGGGCGAAGTATCAGACGACGGCGCCCACCGACGGCCCGCAAGTCGCCGGGCGGCCCACCAGGATGTCCGAGGTCCTCCATCACGGCCGGCTCCTCGAGCGGATCTACCTGGACACCGAGACCGGCCTGCTTCTCGAGCGCGACCAGTACGACCAGACCGGCGCCCTGGTGCGGACCCTCACCTTCCGCTCGATCACCGTCGGCGTACCGGCCGAGCCCCCCCGCCAGCCGGGCTCGCCCGCCCACCACGCCCCGAAGGTGGTGAGCCCCGACCGGGTCGACCGGGTGGCCGCGCCACCGGTCCTGGCCGAGGGCTACGAGCGCATGGGCGTCTACAAGAGCGGGGGCGTCCTCCAGGCCCTCTACAGCGACGGCGTCTACGACCTGTCGCTCTTCCAGCAGCCAGGCCGGTTGCGCCGGTCCGACCTTCCCGGCTCCGGTGTGCGGGTGACCGTGGCCGGAGCCACCGGCTGGCGCTACCCGTGGCCGGGCGGCCAGCTCGTCCTGTGGTCCGCTGGGGGCCGGGTCTACACCGCGGTGAGCGACGCCCCGGCCGAGCACGTGCTGGCCGCGGTCAACGCCCTGCCCCGCGTGCCGTCACGGGAGCCGTCGCTGCTGGCCAAGATCCGCCGGGCCAGCCAGGCCCTGATGGAGCCTCTTTCCTAGCGACGGGCACCCGGGTCCTGCGGACCACGCCCGTCGCGCCCGGCGGGGCCCCAACCCCGCCGGCCCACGTCACCCCGTGGTCTCCGAACACGGGCACCCGGGTCCTGCGGACCACGCCCGTCGCGCCCGGCGGGGCCCCAACCCCGCCGGCCCACGTCACCCCGTGGTCTCCGAACACGGGCACCCGGGTCCTGCGGACCACGCCCGTCGCGCCCGGCGGGGCCCCAACCCCGCCGGCCCACGTCACCCCGTGGTCTCCG
>Ga0247704_1000055_pt1 | contig 30574 bp, 34 predicted proteins | sample 41W_NmetaG_FD_189042 | JGI IMG/M metagenome (GOLD analysis project Ga0247704, IMG submission 189042) | Soil microbial communities from hillslope of Landscape Evolution Observatory, University of Arizona, Oracle, AZ, United States - 4-1-W_N | ecosystem: Engineered > Artificial ecosystem >...
CGTTTCGGCCGCGGGCGCCGCCGACGCGGCCCCCGCGGCCGAAACGTCCACGCCGACCGACCCCGCACAGGAGAGCTGACCCATGGCCACCAAGGAAGAGATCCTCGACGCCATCGCCGGAATGACCGTCCTCGAGCTGAGCGAGCTGCTCAAGGAGTTCGAGGACCGCTTCGGCGTCACCGCCGCCGCCCCGGTGGCGGTGGCCGCCCCCGCCGGTGCCGGTGGTGGGGAGGCGGCCGCCGAGGTCGAGGAGAAGGACGAGTTCGACGTCGTCCTCGTCGCCGCCGGCGAGAAGAAGATCCAGGTCATCAAGGAGGTGCGGTCGCTCACCAGCCTCGGCCTCAAGGAGGCCAAGGACCTGGTCGACGGCGCCCCCAAGCCCGTGCTCGAGCGGGCCACCAAGGAGGACGCCGAGAAGGCCAGGGCCCAGCTGGAGGCCGCCGGCGCCACCGTCGAGGTCAAGTAGTCCCCCACCCGGCGCGCCGACCCGGCGCGCCGGGCTTCCGTTGTGACCGCGTCAGACCCTTGACGTGAACGGGCGCTCGCCTTACGCTTTTGCGGAGCCAGTCGGCGGTATTGTGTTCGCCGCTGCCCGCGCGTACAATGAGCGGTTGCCGTGCTCGCCCGCTCGCGCCCCGCAGTCGCCGCCCCTGCTGAGGCGCGCCCGGTCACCCTTCGTCACCTGAGGAGTCGACCTTGCCGTCTCGTTCCACCGCCAGGGAACGTCTGTCCTTCGCCAACCTCGATGAGGTCCTTCCGCTACCGGACCTGATCGCCATCCAGCGCGAGTCGTTCCGCTGGTTCCTCGACACCGCCCTGGCGCAGACCTTCCGGGACATCAGCCCGATCGAGGACTTCACCGGCCAGCTCCGTCTCGAGCTCGAGTTCGACCCGACGGACCAGGACCTGCGCCCCCCGCCCAAGTTCGGCGTGGAGGAGTGCAAGGAGAAGGACATGACCTTCTCCGCGCCCATCTTCGTGCGGGCCCGCTTCATGAACGCCACCACCGGCGAGATCAAGGAGCAGACCGTCTTCATGGGGGACTTCCCGATGATGACGGACAAGGGCACGTTCGTGATCAACGGCACCGAGCGGGTGGTCGTCTCCCAGCTGGTGCGCAGCCCGGGCGTCATCTTCCAGCCCGGCCGCGACGTGAAGACGGTCGTCACCGGCACCATCCACCCGTACCGCGGTGAGTGGATCGAGTTCGACGTCGAGGCCAAGCCGGGCAAGGACATCACCGCCGGCACGCGGGTGGCCCGCAAGCGGCGCCTGAGCCTGTTCGTGCTGCTGCGCGCCCTCGGCTACGACGAGGAGAACCACCCGGGGCTCCTGGACCGCTTCGTCAGCCACTTCGACTTCCTCGAGGGCCAGTGGACGAAGGACAAGGAGCTCGCCCCGACGCGCGAGGAGGCCCTGCTCGAGATCTACAAGCGGGCCCGCCCGGGCGAGCCGCCGTCCGTCGAGTCGGCCCGCGCCTACTTCGAGAACGCCTTCTTCAACCCCAAGCGGTACGACCTCACCCGGGTGGGCCGGTACAAGCTGAACCGCAAGCTCGGCCCCGAGATCGAGAAGGCATCGTCCATCCTCGGCATGGAGCTGGAGCGGCCGGTCGAGGGCCAGGGCGTCCTCAGCCCGAGCGAGCTGCTGGCGGCCGCCACGTACATGCTCCACCTGGCCAACGGCGAGCCCGGATACCGGCTGGACGACCAGGACCACTTCGCCAACCGCCGCATCCGTTCGGTCGGCGAGCTCATCCAGAACCAGGTGCGGGTCGGCCTGTCGCGGATGGAGCGGGTCGTCCGCGAGCGCATGACCACCCAGGACGTCGAGGCGATCACGCCCCAGACGCTCATCAACATCCGGCCGGTGGTCGCCGCCATCAAGGAGTTCTTCGGCACCAGCCAGCTGTCGCAGTTCATGGACCAGGTCAACCCGCTGTCGGGCCTCACCCACAAGCGGCGCCTGTCGGCCATGGGCCCCGGTGGGCTCAGCCGGGAGCGGGCCGGGTTCGAGGTGCGGGACGTGCACAGCTCCCACTACGGGCGCATGTGCCCCATCGAGACGCCCGAGGGCCCGAACATCGGCCTCATCGGCCACCTCGCCGCCTACGGCCGCATCAACGAGTACGGCTTCATCGAGACGCCCTACCGCACCGTCGTCGACGGTCGGGTCACCGACGAGGTGAGGTACCTGGCGGCCGACGAGGAGGAGGAGCACGTCATCGCCCAGGCCAACGCCAGCCTGGACGACGACGGGCGCTTCACCGAGGAGCGCGTGCTCGTGCGCCGCGGGCCCCAGGGTGCGGGCGTGCGGGTGGGCGCCACCACCACGTCCTACGGGTCGAGCACCGAGGTGGACTTCGTGCCGCCGTCCGAGGTCGACATGATGGACGTGTCGCCCAAGCAGATCGTCTCCGTCTCCACCGCCCTCATCCCGTTCATCGAGCACGACGACGCCAACCGGGCCCTCATGGGGGCCAACATGCAGAAGCAGGCCGTCCCCCTGCTGCGCCCCGAGGCGCCCTACATCGGCACCGGCGTGGAGGGTCGCGCCGCGCGCGACGCGGGCGACGTGATCCTCGCCGAGGCCGACGGCACCGTCACCGAGGTCACGGGCGACCACATCTCCGTGGAGTACGGCGGCAGCCTGGGTCGCAAGGTCCACCGGCTGGCCAAGTTCCGCCGGTCCAACCAGAACACGTGCATCAACCAGCGCTCGCTGGTGGACGAGGGCGACAAGATCAAGGCCGGCCACGTCCTGGCCGACGGCCCCTCCACCCACAACGGCGAGCTGGCCCTGGGCAAGAACCTGCTCGTCGCCTTCATGCCGTGGGAGGGCTACAACTTCGAGGACGCCATCATCCTCTCCGAGCGCCTGGTGCGCGACGACGTGCTCACCTCGATCCACATCGAGGAGCACGAGGTCGACGCACGCGACACCAAGCTGGGCGCCGAGGAGATCACCCGGGACATCCCGAACCTGTCCGAGGAGATCCTGAAGGACCTCGACGAGCGGGGCATCATCCGCGTGGGTGCCGAGGTCGGCCCCGGCGACGTGCTGGTCGGCAAGGTCACCCCCAAGGGCGAGACCGAGCTCACGCCCGAGGAGCGCCTCCTGCGGGCGATCTTCGGTGAGAAGGCCCGCGAGGTGCGCGACACCAGCCTCAAGGTCCCGCACGGCGAGTCGGGCAAGGTGATCGACGTCCGGGTGTTCTCCCGCGAGGACGCCCACGAGCTGCCGCCCGGCGTGAACCAGCTGGTGCGGGTCTACGTCGCCCAGAAGCGCAAGATCAGCGAGGGCGACAAGCTGGCCGGCCGCCACGGCAACAAGGGCGTCATCTCCAAGATCCTCCCCGTGGAGGACATGCCCTTCCTGGCGGACGGCACGCCCATCGACATCATCCTCAGCCCCTTCGGGGTCCCGAGCCGCATGAACGTCGGCCAGGTCCTGGAGGCCCACCTCGGGTACGCCGCCCGGTGGGGCTGGGACGACGCCGACCATTCCATCCCGCCCGTCCGGGGCACGGAGACCAAGACGCGGCCCATCACCGAGCCGGCCGTCTGGGTCGCCACGCCCGTGTTCGACGGCGCCCACTGGGACGAGGAGGAGGCCGCCGGGCGGCACCCGACGATCCAGAGGATCTTCGGCTCCCTCAACCCCGAGAGCAACGACGGCAAGCGCCTCATCGGGGTCAACGGCAAGGCCACGCTCTACAACGGCCGCACCGGTGAGCCGTACGACAACCCGATCACCGTCGGCTACGTGTACATCCTGAAGCTGGCCCACCTGGTGGACGACAAGATCCACGCTCGCTCCACCGGCCCGTACTCCATGATCACCCAGCAGCCCCTGGGCGGGAAGGCCCAGTTCGGCGGGCAGCGCTTCGGGGAGATGGAGGTGTGGGCACTGGAGGCCTACGGCGCCGCCTACGCCCTCCAGGAGCTGCTCACCATCAAGTCGGACGACGTCCTCGGCCGGGTGAAGGTCTACGAGGCCATCGTCAAGGGCGAGAACATCCCCGAGCCGGGCATCCCCGAGTCGTTCAAGGTCCTCATCAAGGAGATGCAGTCGCTGTGCCTGAACGTCGAGGTGCTCTCCACCACGGGCGAGGAGATCGAGATGCGCGATCTCGACGAGGACGTGTTCCGGACGGCCGAGGAGCTGGGGATCGACATCTCGCGGCCCGAGCGGGGGTCCGATGAGGAGGATGAGCGGCGCGCGGCCGAGCGCGCATCCCGATTTTGACTCGCACCACCGGAGGGGCAGCAGTCCGGCTCCTCCGGAACTTGACCCTCCCCCGCCGGACTACTGCCCCTCCGGTGGCTGGCGCACTGTGACCACGCCCTCGTCGAGATCGTTTGTGAATTTGGGAAGAGAGAAGGTGGACGTTGCTGGACGTCAATGATTTTGAGCAGCTTCGGATCGGGTTGGCCACGGCGGACTCGATCCGGACGTGGTCGAACGGTGAGGTGAAGAAGCCGGAGACCATCAACTACCGCACGCTTCGTCCCGAGAAGGACGGGCTGTTCTGCGAGAAGATCTTCGGTCCCACCAAGGACTGGGAGTGCTACTGCGGCAAGTACAAGCGGGTGCGCTTCCGGGGGATCATCTGCGAGCGCTGCGGCGTGGAGGTCACCCGCTCCAAGGTCCGGCGCGAGCGCATGGGCCACATCGAGCTGGCGGCGCCGGTCGTGCACATCTGGTACCTCCGCGGCACCCGGTCGTGGCTGGCCTACCTCCTCATGGGCATCGACCCCCGTGAGGAGCTCAAGGCCAAGCAGCTGGAGAAGGTCATCTACTTCGCCGCCAACCTGGTCACCTGGGTGGACGAGGAGAAGCGCCACAACGACATCGCCAACATCGAGGCCGAGCTGGCCGAGGAGCTGACGGAGATCTCCAAGTCGCGAGACCTCGAGATCGACCGCCGCTTCAAGGCGCTCGAGGACGAGGTCGCCGAGCTGGAGAAGGCGGGCGCCAAGGACTCCGAGATCCGCTCCAAGCAGAAGGCGGCCGAGAAGGAGGTCGCCGCCCTGCGCGAGCGCGGCCAGGCCGAGCTCGAGCTGGTGCAGCGCGCCTTCGACGAGTTCAAGAACCTCCACGGTCGCAAGATCATCGAGGACGAGCTGCTGTGGCGGGAGCTGAAGGACCGCTTCGGCGACTACTTCGAGGGCGGTATGGGCGCCGAGGCCATCGCCCGCCTCATCGCCCGGATCGACTTCGACGAGGAGGAGATCAAGCTCCGCGAGGCCATCGACGCCGCCGACGGGCGTCGCCCGCTCTCCGTCCAGCGCAAGCAGAAGGCGATCAAGCGCCTGAAGATCGTCACCGCCTTCAACCGCCGCGACGAGAACGGCAAGCGGTCCAACGACCCGCGGGCCATGATCCTCGACGCCGTCCCCGTGATCCCGCCGGAGCTGCGGCCCATGGTCCAGCTCGACGGCGGCCGCTTCGCCACCTCCGACCTGAACGACCTCTACCGCCGGGTCATCAACCGGAACAACCGGCTGAAGCGACTGCTCGACCTCGGCGCCCCGGAGATCATCGTCAACAACGAGAAGCGGATGCTCCAGGAGGCCGTCGACGCCCTGTTCGACAACGGCCGCCGCGGTCGCCCCGTCACCGGGCCGGGCAACCGCCCGCTCAAGTCGCTGTCCGACATGCTCAAGGGCAAGCAGGGCCGGTTCCGCCAGAACCTGCTCGGCAAGCGCGTCGACTACTCGGGCCGGTCGGTCATCGTCGTCGGCCCCACGCTCAAGCTGCACCAGTGCGGCCTCCCCAAGCAGATGGCCCTGGAGCTGTTCAAGCCGTTCGTGATGAAGCGGCTGGTCGACACCGAGCTGGCCCAGAACATCAAGTCGGCCAAGCGCATGGTCGAGCGGCGCCGGGCCCAGGTCTGGGACGTGCTCGAGGAGGTCATCAACGAGCACCCCGTCCTGCTCAACCGGGCGCCCACCCTCCACCGCCTGGGCATCCAGGCCTTCGAGCCCGTGCTCGTCGAGGGCAAGGCCATCCAGATCCACCCCCTGGTGTGCGCCGCCTTCAACGCCGACTTCGACGGCGACCAGATGGCCGTCCACCTGCCGCTGTCGGCCGAGGCCCAGGCCGAGGCCCGCATCCTCATGCTGTCGGCGAACAACATCCTGTCGCCGGCCACCGGCCGCCCGATCACCGTCCCGTCGCACGACATGGTGTTCGGGTCCTACTACCTCACCCTGGACGACGAGGGCGTGAAGGGCGAGGGCCGGGTGTTCCGCCACCTCCACGAGGTGGAGCAGGCGTACGAGGCGGGCGACCTCGACCTCCACGCCAAGATCCGGCTGCGCACGCTGGCGGCGCCGAGCAACGGCGAGGGCCCGGAGTACGCCGAGGAGGTCACGACTCCCGGCCGGCTCCTGTTCCGCACCGCGCTCCCCGACACCTTCGACAAGGTCAACGAGCTGGTCTCCAAGCGGGGCCGGAGCATCGCCTCCATCGTCGAGGAGATCGCCGACACCTACCCCAAGGTGGACGTGGCCGCCTGCCTCGACCGGATCAAGGACCTCGGCTTCCGCTACGCCACCCAGTCGGGCCTGACCATCTCGATCGACGACGTGAAGACGCCGCCCGAGAAGGCCGCCATCCTCGACCGCCACGAGAAGGAGGCGGAGAAGGCGGAGAACCAGTTCAAGCGGGGCATCATCACCGACGACGAGCGGCGCCAGAAGGAGATCGAGATCTGGACGTCGGCCAACACCGAGGTCGGGAAGGCCATGGACAAGACCCTGGCCACGATCAAGTTCAACCCGCTCGACATGATGGTGAACTCCGGCGCCCGGGGGAACTCCCAGCAGGTGCGCCAGATCGCCGGCATGAAGGGACTGGTGTCCAACCCGCGCGGCGAGATGATCCCCCGTCCCATCAAGTCCTCGTTCCGTGAGGGCCTGTCGGTGCTCGAGTACTTCATCTCCACCCACGGCGCCCGCAAGGGCCTGGCCGACACCGCCCTGCGGACCGCCGACTCGGGCTACCTCACCCGCCGCCTGGTCGACGTCGCCCAGGAGCTGATCATCCGCGAGGACGACTGCGGCACCACCCGGGGGATCTGGCTCGAGGCCATCGGCCCCGATCAGCCCAACCGTCGCGCCTACCTGGAGACCCGGCTGTTCGGGCGGGTCCTGGCCGAGGCGGCCGGGAGCCTCCCCGCCGGCACCGACGTCGGCGACGAGGAGCTGGTCATCCTCCGCGACGACCCCGGCGTCACCCGGGTCCGAGTGCGGACGGTGCTCACGTGCGAGGCCCTCCAGGGCATCTGCGCCACCTGCTACGGCCGGTCCCTCGCCACCCTCAAGGGCATCGAGATGGGCGAGGCGGTCGGCGTCATCGCCGCCCAGTCCATCGGCGAGCCCGGCACCCAGCTCACCATGCGGACCTTCCACACCGGTGGCATCGCCGGTGAGGACATCACCCACGGCCTGCCCCGCGTGGTCGAGCTCTTCGAGGCCCGCACGCCCAAGGGCGCCGCCGTGCTGGCCCGCACGTCGGGAGTCGTCCGCATCGCCGACGAGGAGACCGGCCGCCGCATCACGATCGTGGGCGACGACGGCTCCGAGGACAGCTACAACGTCTCGCAGCGGGCCCACCTCGAGGTGCAGGAGGGCTCGGAGGTGGTGGCCGGCGACGCCCTGGTCGAGGGCCCCAAGGACCCCAAGGAGCTGCTCGAGATCAAGGGCATCCGCGAGACGCAGCAGTACCTGGTGGAGGAGGTCCAGAAGGTCTACCGGGACCAGGGCGTGTCGATCCACGACAAGCACATCGAGCTCATCGTGCGCCAGATGCTGCGCCGGGTGTCGGTGGCCGAGCCGGGCGACGCCCCGTTCCTGCCCGGCGAGCGGGTGGACTCGCGGACCTACGCCGACGTCAACCGCGAGCTGGTTCAGGCCGGGCAGCGCCCCGCCGAGGGACGCCCCGAGCTCATGGGCATCACCAAGGCGTCCCTGGCCACCGAGTCATGGCTGTCGGCCGCCTCGTTCCAGGAGACGACGCGGGTCCTCACCGAGGCGGCCATCGAGGGCAAGTCGGACCTGCTCTACGGCCTGAAGGAGAACATCATCATCGGCAAGCTCATCCCGGCGGGGACGGGGATGAGCCGCTACCGGGAGTTCGACCTCGAGGCCCCCGACTACGAGCCCATGCTCGGGTGGTCGTCGGACGCCGACACCGAGGACCTGGCCGCCTGGCTGGCCAACATCGGCACCACCACGGCGGCGCCCACCGGTGGCGACGGCGGCAACGGGCCGCCCCCGGCCCCGCCGCCCGTGGCGGGCGGCGACGGCGTCGCCTACGACGCCGGCGAGGCGGGCTGACCACCTCCCGCTCCAGGCACCCGAAGACCGGCCCCTCGGGGCCGGTCTTCGCGTCCGGGGGGAGTCGCCCGCGCCGCCGGCTCAGCAGCCCTGCGGAAGGGCGACATCCGGGGTGCGGGCCTGGTTGCCGCGGCCGTCGACGGCGCTCACCCACCAGGTGAGGGGGCGGCCGGCGGGCAGGTCGGCCGTCGCCTCCATGTAGGTGAGGGTCATGGGCAGGCGCGACTCCACCCCCGCCGCGTCGCGCGCATGGAGCGTCAGGGCGACCTCGGCCTCGTCCTCGACGACCGCCGACACGCGGCACCCGGCGGCGCTGGCACCCAGGTCGGGCGGGTGCTCGACGGTGCCGGTGAGCGTGACGGCGGCGGCGGAGCCGTCGTGCCCCTCGACGCGCACGACGGTGCGCACCTCGCCCTCGGGCGGACTGCCGCTGAGCCGCAGGACCTGTTCGCGCCTGGCGCCCAGCCGGCCCGCCGGGGGGTCGACCCGAAGCCACGGGGCGTCGGCCCGCGCCTCCCACGCCACGTCCTCGGCCGACGTGTTCAGCAGCGACACCTCGCCCGCCGACAGGTCGAGCTCCCCCGGCAGCAGCTCGAGCGCCCCCGTCATCGCCGGCACCCGGCCGAGGGCGGCGAGCGACGGCGGCGAGTCGCGGGAGCCGTCCGACCGGGAGACGACGACGACGGTCCCCGCCAGCGCCACCGCGGCGGCCACGCCGGCCAGCACCCGGGTGGCGGTGCGGCCCCGGCCGGGGAGCAGCGGCGGCGGTGGCATGCCGGGCTGGAAGCGGCTCCTGGCGGCGGCGGCGACGACGGCCGGAGGCGGCTCGGGCAGCGGGGTCCCCGCTACCAGCGCGCGCACCGACGCCGCCGCCCGCCGACGGTCCCCGCAGGCGTCGCACTCCGCCGTGTGGTCGGCGACGGCGCCGGACACGGCCAGCAGGTCGCCGGCGGCGGTGCGCGGCCCGTCGCCCAGCACGGCGGCCAGGCCGGCGCAGTCGCCCGGCCCCAACCACGCCAGCAGGGCCGGGTCCAGCTCCTCCTCCCACACCCGGGCGGCCTCACCCACGGCGGCGGCGGCCGCCGTCGGCGAGAGGCCGAGGGCGTGCCCGAGCCCGCCCCGCCCCAGGCCGTACCGGCCGGCGAGGTCCACCATGGCCAGCTCGACGGGCGGGCGGCTGGCGGCCAGCGCCCAGGCCACCTCGGCCGCTCCGGCGCCCGGCCCCACCGCCACCGGCGGGGGCGGCGTCCGGGCCACGAAGGCGAGGGCCTGGTGGCGGGCGTGGCCCAGCACGCCGGCGAGGGTGCGGCCGCCCCGGCGGGCGGCCACGGCGGCCAGCTGGGCGGCCGCCTCCCCGTCACGCACGATGGCCAGGCAGTGGCCGTAGGCGGACGCAGCGACGTGGCTCGCCATTCGCCCCAACCGTAGCGGTGACGTCGGTCACACCGGGGCTCTGCGCCCAGCCTTGCCGGGACGCCCGTCGGTGCGTGTACGATGACACGTTGGCCGTGGCCGCAGTCGGCTGCCGCGCCGCCCCGTCCCCGGCTTTCGTTCGAGAGGTCCGCGTTGCCCACCATTTCGCAGCTGGTCCGCAAGGGCCGCGAGTCGAAGGTCGCCAAGACCAAGACCCCCGCCCTCAAGGGAGCTCCCCAGCGCCGGGGCGTCTGCACGCGGGTGTACACGACGACGCCGAAGAAGCCCAACTCCGCGCTGCGCAAGGTCGCCCGGGTGCGGCTCTCCAGCGGCACCGAGGTCACCGCCTACATCCCCGGTGTCGGCCACAACCTCCAGGAGCACTCCATCGTGCTCGTGCGCGGCGGCCGGGTGAAGGACCTCCCCGGCGTGCGCTACAAGATCATCCGGGGCACGCTCGACACGTCCGGCGTCCGCGACCGCAAGCAGGCGCGCAGCCGCTACGGCGCCAAGAAGGAGGGTTAGGGATGCCTCGCAAGGGCCCCGCGCCGCGGCGCGACCTCGTTCCCGACCCGGTCTACAAGTCGGTCCTGGTCACCCAGCTGGTCAACAAGATCCTCAGCCGGGGCAAGCGCACGCTGGCCGAGCGCATCGTCTACGACGCGCTGGACGTCGTGAAGGAGAAGACCGGCGCCGAGCCGATCGCCACGCTCAAGCGCGCCGTCGAGAACACCAAGCCGGCGCTCGAGACCCGCAGCCGCCGGGTCGGTGGCGCCACCTACCAGGTCCCCGTCGAGGTCCGCCCCCGGCGGTCGACCACGCTGTCGATCCGCTGGCTGGTGGGGTACTCCCGCCAGCGGCGCGAGAAGACGATGGCCCAGCGCCTGGCCAACGAGCTGCTCGATGCCTCCAACGGCATCGGCTCGGCCGTGAAGCGCCGGGAGGACCTCCACAAGATGGCCGAGTCCAACAAAGCCTTCGCCCACTACCGCTGGTGATGTCCCGCCGACCGGCACCTGCCCGGTCGGCGGTCCCCGTCACCGCACCCCCGGCCGGACGACCGTGCCGGGACATGTGAACCGTCTCTTTCGAGGAATCGACCCATGGCACCACTGATCCGCGAGTTCCCCCTGGCGAGGACCCGCAACATCGGCATCATGGCCCACATCGACGCGGGCAAGACCACGACGACCGAGCGGATCCTGTACTACACGGGGAAAAACTACAAGATCGGCGAGGTCCACGAGGGCGCCGCCACCATGGACTGGATGATCCAGGAGCAGGAGCGCGGCATCACCATCACGTCCGCCGCCACCACCTGCAAGTGGAAGGACCACTGGATCAACATCATCGACACCCCCGGCCACGTCGACTTCACCGTCGAGGTGGAGCGGTCGCTGCGCGTCCTCGACGGCGCGGTGGCGGTGTTCGACGCGGTGGCGGGCGTCGAGCCCCAGACCGAGACGGTGTGGCGCCAGGCCAACAAGTACGCCGTCCCCCGCATCTGCTTCGTCAACAAGATGGACCGCATCGGCGCCGACTTCGACCGCGCCGTGAGCATGATCCGGGACCGCCTCGACGCGGTGGCGGCCGTCGTGCAGGTGCCGATCGGGGCCGAGGGGCACTTCAAGGGCATGGTCGACCTGATCGGCATGAAGGCGCTGGTCTGGGACGAGGGCTCCGAGAAGGGCGAGGCCTGGTCGGTCAACGACATCCCCGAGGACATGCAGGACGACTGCGAGCTGGCCCGCCAGACCCTGCTGGACGTCCTCTCCACCTTCGACGACACCATCATGGAGAAGTACGTCGGCGAGGAGGAGATCACCGCCGACGACCTGCGCAAGGCGCTGCGCCACGGCACCATCTCGAACCAGATCGTGCCCGTGCTGTGCGGCTCGGCGTTCAAGAACAAGGGCGTCCAACCCATGCTCGACGCCGTCATCGACTTCCTCCCGAGCCCGCTCGACCTCCCGCCCGTCACGGGTATGGACGTCAAGGGCATCGAGGAGCTCGAGCGCAGGGCCGACGACAAGGAGCCGTTCGCGGCCCTGGCGTTCAAGATCATGAGCGACCCCCACGTCGGGAAGCTCACGTACTTCCGGGTCTACAGCGGCACCCTCGAGAAGGGCGGCGCCGTCGTCAACTCGTCGAAGGACCGCAAGGAGCGGGTGGGCCGGCTGCTCCAGATGCACGCCAACCACCGGGAGGACAAGGAGGCGGTGTTCGCCGGCGACATCGTCGCCGCCGTGGGCCTCAAGCAGACCACCACGGGCGACACCCTCTGCGACCCCAACGCCCCCATCGTGCTCGAGTCGCTGGAGTTCCCCGAGCCGGTGATCCACGTCGCCGTCGAGCCGAAGACCAAGGACGCCCAGGACAAGCTGTCGAAGGCGCTCCAGTCGCTGTCCGAGGAGGACCCGACCTTCCAGGTCCACACCGACGACGAGACGGGCCAGACCGTCATCGGGGGCATGGGCGAGCTGCACCTCGAGGTGCTGGTGGACCGCATGCTGCGCGAGTTCAAGGTCGACGCCAACGTGGGCAAGCCCCAGGTCGCCTACCGGGAGACCATCACGGTCCCCGTCGAGAAGGTGGAGATGCGGTACATCCGCCAGACCGGCGGCCGCGGCCAGTACGGCCACGTGGTGCTCAACCTCGAGCCCACCGGCCCGGGCGGCGGCTACGAGTTCATCGACAAGATCGTCGGCGGCGTCATCCCGAAGGAGTACATCCCGTCGGTGGACGCCGGCATCCAGGACGCCCTCACCTCGGGCGTGGTGGCCGGCTACCCGATGGTGGACGTGCGGGCCATCCTCGTCTACGGCTCGTACCACGACGTCGACTCGTCGGAGATGGCGTTCAAGATCGCCGGTTCCATGGCGGTCAAAGAGGCCGCCAAGCGGGCCAGGCCGGTGCTCCTCGAGCCCATCATGGCCGTGGAGGTGGTGACGCCGGACGAGTACATGGGCGACGTCATCGGCGACCTCAACAGCCGCCGGGGGAAGATGGAGGGGATGGAGCAGCGGGGCAACAGCCAGGTGATCCGGGCCCAGGTGCCGCTGTCGGAGATGTTCGGCTACGTTACTGACCTGCGGTCGAAGACCCAGGGACGGGCCACCTCGACCATGCAGTTCCATTCGTACCAGCAGGTGCCCGAGTCGATCTCACGGGAGATCGTCGCGAGGGTCCGTGGGGAGTGACCGACGGGCGGCGGACGCCGCCCTCGTCGGTCAGGTCAAGACTGAGCGCCGAAGGCGCACGAAGGGGTTGAACTACTGATGGCAAAGAAGCAGTTCGTCCGGGACAAGCCCCATCTCAACATCGGCACGATGGGGCACATCGACCACGGCAAGACGACCCTGACGGCCGCCATCACGAAGGTGCTGGCCGAGCGGGACACCTCCGGCACCACCTCGTTCACCGCCTTCGACCAGATCGACAAGGCGCCCGAGGAGAAGGCGCGGGGCATCACGATCAACATCGCCCACGTCGAGTACCAGACGCCCAACCGGCACTACGCCCACGTCGACATGCCGGGCCACGCCGACTACATCAAGAACATGATCACCGGCGCCGCCCAGGTGGACGGCGCCATCCTGGTCGTGTCGGCGGCCGACGGTCCCATGCCGCAGACCCGCGAGCACGTGCTGCTCGCCCGCCAGGTCGGTGTCCCGTCGATCGTGGTGGCCCTCAACAAGGCCGACATGGTCGACGACGAGGAGCTGCTGGACCTGGTGGAGCTCGAGGTGCGCGAGCTGCTGAACGACTACGAGTTCCCGGGCGACGACACCCCCGTCATCCGCGTGTCGGCGCTGAAGGCGCTCGAGGGCGACGCCGAGTGGACGCCGAGGATCCTCGAGCTCATGGAGGCGGTCGACTCGTTCGTCCCCGAGCCCGAGCGCGACACCGAGAAGCCCTTCCTCATGCCCATCGAGGACGTCTTCACCATCCAGGGCCGCGGCACGGTGGTCACCGGGAAGGTGGAGGCGGGCAAGGTCAAGGTGGGCGACGAGGTGGAGATCGTCGGCCTCCGCAACACCGCCAAGACGGTGTGCACCGGCGTCGAGATGTTCCGCAAGCTGCTCGATTCGGGCCAGGCGGGCGACAACATCGGCGCCCTGCTCCGCGGCACGAAGAAGGAGGACGTGGAGCGTGGCCAGGTGCTGTGCAAGCCCGGGTCCATCACGCCCCACACCAACTTCGAGGCCAACGTCTACGTCCTGTCCAAGGAGGAGGGCGGCCGCCACAAGCCGTTCTTCAACAACTACCGGCCGCAGTTCTACTTCCGCACGACCGACGTCACCGGCTCCATCTCGCTGCCCGAGGGCACCGAGATGGTCATGCCGGGCGACAACACGACGATGACGGTGGAGCTGGGCAAGCCGATCGCCATGGACGAGGGGCTCCGTTTCGCCATCCGAGAGGGTGGCCGTACCGTGGGCGCCGGCCGCGTCACCAAGATCCTCAAGTAAGCGGCAGGGAGCACACCGTGGCCGAGGGCCAGAAGCAGAAGATCCGGATCCGCCTCAAGGCGTACGACCACGAGATCATCGACCAGTCCACCAAGAAGATCGTGGAGACGGTCCTGCGCACCAACGCCAAGGTCCGCGGCCCGGTGCCCCTTCCGACCGAGATGCACCGCTACACCGTGATCCGCTCGCCCCACAAGTACAAGGACAGCCGGGAGCACTTCGAGATGCGCATCCACAAGCGCCTGCTGGACATCGTGGAGCACACCCCGAAGACGGTCGACTCGCTCCAGCGCCTCGACCTCCCGGCCGGGGTCGACATCGAGATCAAGATCCAGTAGGGCTTTCGCCGTCACTCGCTCGCTGCGCTCGCTCCGTTCCGGCGAGTCGATCGGGCTGCGGGGATCGGCGGAGCCGAACCCCTTCGCACTGAAGGCTTGTCTGGCCGGTAGCCGGGGAGGCCGCCTGCGGCGGCGCCGGGCGGCCACCGGCCCGGACTGGCGACACCGGCCCCATGGGCGGGGTGGGGAGAACGCTGCTAGGCTGAACCGGCTTTGAACTGACGTCCCCCGGCGCCCGCTGGGAACCCGGGGGCAAAACCGAGAAGCGCTCCGCCGGGTCTGCCCGAGCGGAGCGTTCGCGTGAGACAGGCGAAAAACGAGATGGCAAGCAAGGCGATCGTCGGCGAGAAGGTCGGCATGACGCAGATCTGGGACAGCGAGAACCGCGCCGTCCCGGTGACCGTCGTCAAGGTGCCGCCCGTGCGCGTCGTCCAGGTCAAGACGACCGAGCGCGACGGGTACTCGGCGCTCCAGGTCACCTGGGGCACGGTGAAGGCCAGCCGTCTCACCAAGCCGGTGGCCGGCCAGTTCGCCAAGGCGGGTGTCGAGCCCGGGCGGCGACTGGTGGAGCTGCGCATCGACGACTCCGGCGGGTACACGGTGGGCCAGGAGCTCACCGTCGGCCTGCTGGCCGCCGGCGAGAAGGTGGACGTCACCGCTGTCAGCAAGGGCAAGGGCTTCGCCGGCGTCATGAAGCGCCACAACTTCAAGGGGCAGAAGGCCACCCACGGCAACCACAAGAAGCACCGGGCGCCCGGGTCGATCGGCGCCTGCGCCACGCCCGCCCGGGTGTTCAAGGGCATGAAGATGGCGGGGCAGATGGGCTCCCAGCAGGTCACCACGCTGAACCTGGAGATCGTCGAGGCGGACTCGGAGCGGGAGCTGTTGCTCGTGAAGGGCGCCGTGCCCGGCCCCCGGGGCGGCCTCGTGCTGATCCGCGACGCCGTGAAGGGCGGGAAGTAGCCATGGCCTCCGTCGACATCCGCACCACCACGGGCGCCACCGCCGGCTCCGTCGAGCTCCCCGACGCGGTGTTCGGCATCGAGCCCAACGTCGCCGTCATGCACCAGGTGGTCACCGCCCAGCTGGCGGCCGCCCGCGCCGGGACGCAGTCCACCAAGACCCGGGCCGAGGTCCGCGGCGGCGGGGCCAAGCCGTGGAAGCAGAAGGGCACGGGCCGGGCCCGCCAGGGCTCCACCCGGGCACCGCAGTGGAAGGGCGGCGGCGTCGCCCTCGGCCCCAAGCCCCGCAGCTACAAGCAGCGCACGCCCAAGAAGATGGTCCAGCTCGCCCTGCGGTCGGCCCTGTCCGACCGGGCGGCCGGCGGCAACGTCGTGGTGGTCGACTCGTGGGGCTTCTCGGGGCCGCGCACCAAGGACGCCAAGGCGGCGCTGGCCGCCCTGGGCGTCGCCGGCCGGGTGCTGGTCGTGCTCTCCCGGGACGACGAGGTGGCCTACAAGTCGTTCCGGAACCTGCCGGACATCCACCCGATCCTCGCCCAGGAGCTCAACGCGTACGACGTCTTGTGCAGCGACTGGGTCGTGTTCACCCCGGCCACCCTGCCCACGGCGCCCGAGGCACCCGCCAAGGCGCCCGGCGCCACCGCGTCGGCGGCGGCGACGCCGGCTGCGTCCGCCCCGGGCACGGGGACGCCGGTCGAGCCGGCCGGCACGCCGGGCACCCCCGCCGAGGCGCCCGCCGACGAGGCCGACGCGTCCACCCCGCCGGCCGAGGAGCGGCCCGCTCCCGAAGGAGGTGCCGGCGAATGAAGGACCCCCGTGACGTGGTGTTGCGCCCGGTCGTGTCGGAGAAGTCGTACGCGCTGCTCGACGAGGGCGTCTACACCTTCGTCGTCCATCCCTCGGCCAACAAGACGGAGATCCGCCAGGCGGTCGAGGCGATCTTCAACGTCAGGGTCACCAACGTGAACACGCTGAACCGCAAGGGCAAGCGCAAGCGCAACCGGCGCCAGGCCACCTTCGGGAAGCGCCCCGACACCAAGCGGGCCATCGTCACCCTGGCCGGCGACGACCGCATCGATCTGTTCGAGAGCTGAGCGGGAAGACACCATGCCCCTTCGCAAGCGCAAGCCCACCAGTGCCGGACGGCGGTTCCAGACCGTCTCCGACTTCTCCGAGATCACCACGGACCGGCCGGAGAAGACCCTCCTCGCCCCCAAGCCGAAGACGGGCGGTCGCAACAGCTACGGCCGCAAGACGGCCCGGCACCGCGGCGGCGGGCACAAGCAGCAGTACCGGATGGTCGACTTCCGCCGGAACAAGGACGGGATCCCCGCCAAGGTCGCCACGATCGAGTACGACCCGAACCGCAACGCCCGTATCGCCCTCCTGCACTACGTGGACGGCGAGAAGCGCTACATCCTGGCTCCGGCCCGCGTCCGCGTCGGCGACACGCTGCAGAGCGGCCAGGGTGCCGAGATCCGCCCGGGCAACGCCCTCCCGCTGCGCTTCATCCCTGTCGGCACCACGGTGCACAACGTGGAGCTGAAGCCGGGCGGCGGCGGGAAGCTGGCCCGGGGCGCCGGCATGAGCATCCAGCTGGTGGCCAAGGAGGGCGACTTCGCCACCCTGCGCCTGCCGTCCACCGAGATGCGCCGCGTGCCCATCGACTGCCGCGGCACCATCGGCGAGGTCGGCAACGCCGAGGCCGAGCTGGTGAAGGTCGGCAAGGCGGGCCGCAACCGCTGGAAGGGGGTGCGCCCGCAGACCCGGGGCGTCGCCATGAACCCCGTCGACCACCCCCTCGGCGGCGGAGAGGGCAAGTCGTCCGGCGGTCGCCACCCGGTGTCGCCGTGGGGCAAGCCCGAGGGCCGCACCCGGGACAGGACCAAGGAATCCGAGAAGCTCATCGTCCGGCGGCGTCGCACGCGCGGCGCACGGAGGTAACCGGCAATGCCGCGCAGTCTGAAGAAGGGCCCGTTCGTCGACGACCACCTGCTCAAGAAGGTCGACGCGCTCAACGCGGCCAACGAGAAGCGGGTCGTGAAGACGTGGTCGCGCCGGTCCACGATCATCCCGGACATGGTCGGCCACACCATCGCCGTCCACGACGGGCGCAAGCACGTGCCCGTCTACATCACCGAATCGATGGTGGGGCACAAGCTCGGCGAGTTCGCCCCCACCCGCACGTTCCGGTACCACGCCGGCCAGGAACGGGCGGGGAGGCGCTGACGATGCCCGGACCGAAGACCAACGAGCGCCCCGGCACCCGCGCCGTCCTCCGCAACGAGCGGGTCTCGGCCTACAAGGTCCGCCCCGTGCTCGATCTCATCCGCGGCCTCGAGGTCGACCGTGCCCGCGACACCCTCCAGCTGTGCGAGCGCGACGCCGCCCTGCTGGTCGGCAAGCTGTTGCAGTCGGCCATCGCCAACGCCGAGAACAACGACGGGCTCGACCCCGAGGAGCTGTACGTGTCGGCCTGCTTCGCCGACGAGGGCACGACCATGAAGCGCTGGCGGCCCCGGGCCCGGGGACGGGCCACGCGCATCCGCAAGCGCGCCTGCCACATCACCGTGATCGTGAGCCGCCTCCCCGAGGACCGGCTCACCCGCCTGCGGGCCCGCCAGGCCGCCGATGCCGGGGGCCGGCGCCGCCGCGTCGCCGGTGGCCGCCAGAGCCGCCGCACCCGGCGGGACGAGCAGCGTCCCGGCACCGCGCCGGTGCCGGAGACGGCGGTGGAGACGCCGCCCGCCCCCGCCGACGAGCCCCAGCCCGAGCCGGCGGCGCCCGAGGTGGAGTCGCGGCCGGCGGTGGAGGACACCGGGGACGCGGCCGGGAGCGACGCACCCGCGGTGGAGGACCGGCCCGCGGTCGAGGGCGACGAGGACACACCGGCGGCAGCCGACGAGGAGAAGGACGTCTAGATGGGCCAGAAGGTCAACCCCTACGGGTTCCGCCTCGGCGTGACCACGGACTGGAAGTCGCGCTGGTTCAACGACCGGGACTACAAGGACCAGGTCATCGAGGACTGGAAGATCCGCGACTACCTCACCAAGCAGCTCGAGCGGGCCGCCGTCAGCCGGGTCGAGGTGGAGCGCACGCGCGACCGCCTGCGCATCGACCTGCACACGGCCCGGCCGGGCATCGTGATCGGCCGCCGCGGCGCCGAGGCCGACCGGTTGCGCACCGAGCTGGCCCGCATCACCAAGAACCCCAAGGTCCAGCTGAACATCCAGGAGATCAAGCAGCCCGAGCTCGACGCCGCCCTCATCGCCCAGGGCATCGCCGACCAGCTGGCCGGCCGGGTCAGCTTCCGCCGGGCCATGAAGCGTGCGGTGCAGACGGTGCAGAAGGCGGGCGCCCAGGGCATCCGGGTCCAGTGCGCCGGCCGCCTGGGCGGCTCCGAGATGGCGCGGCGCGAGGCGTACCGCGAGGGGCGCGTCCCGCTGCACACCCTGCGGGCCGACATCGACTACGGGTTCCGCGAAGCGAAGACGACCTTCGGCCGCATCGGCGTGAAGGTGTGGATCTACAAGGGCGACATCCTCCCCTACAAGATCTCCACCGAGGACAAGATCAGCCGCGAGGCGGCCATGGCGGTGGGCGAGACGTCCGGGCAGGGCCGGCCCCGCCGGATCATCTCGGCCGGCGGCGGGCGCCGCCGTCCCGAGCACGGCGAGCCCGGCACCGCGCCCGCCGCCGAAGAGGCGCCCGAGGGCACCGAGGCTCCCGAGGCGGCCAAGCCGATCATCCCCGAGGTCGACCCCGACATCGAGCGCCTCCTCGCCGAGGAAGAGGAGATCGAGCGCCGTACGCGCGAGCACCACGAGGCACCGCACTTCCGCAAGGAGACCGACTGATGCTGATGCCGAAGAAGGTCCGGCACCGCAAGCAGCAGCGCGGTCGCCTGACCGGGAAGGCCACGGGCGGCACCTCGGTGGCGTTCGGCGACTACGGGGTGCAGGCGTTGGAGCCGGGGTGGATCACCGCACGCCAGATCGAGGCCGCTCGTATCGCGATGACCCGCCACGTCAAGCGGGGCGGCAAGGTGTGGATCCGCATCTTCCCCGACAAGCCGGTGACGGCGAAGCCGGCCGAGACCCGGATGGGTTCGGGGAAGGGCAACCCCGAGCACTGGGTCGCCGTCGTCAAGCCGGGCCGGATCATGTTCGAGCTGTCGGGCGTGGGCGAGGACCTGGCCCGGGCCGCCATGGAGCGCGCCATCCAGAAGCTCCCGATCAAGGCCCGCTTCGTGGTGCGCGACGACCAGGGCGTGGAGGTCTGATGCCGAACCAGCGTGCCATCGACCTCCGTGACCTGGACGCCAGCGAGCTGGAGACCCGCCTGGCCGAGGCCAAGCACGAGCTGTTCAACCTGCGCTTCCAGCTGGTCACCGGCCAGCTGGACAACTCGGCGCGGATCGGCCGGCTGCGCAAGGACGTGGCCCGGATGAACACGATCCTGCGCGAGCAGGAGATCGCCGCCGCCGAGGCGGCCGACGCAGCGAACCAGGAGGCCAGTCGTGGCTGACGCCACCCCCGACACCGCGCCCGCCGCCCCGGCGCGCAACAGCCGCAAGCAGCGCGAGGGCACCGTCGTGTCGAGCGCCATGGACAAGACGGCGATCGTCTCCGTCATCGACCAGGTACGCCACCCCCGCTATGCCAAGACCGTGCAGCGCACCAAGCGCCTCTACGCCCACGACGAGCAGAACGACGTCAAGGTGGGCGACCGGGTCCGGGTCCAGGAGACCCGGCCGCTGTCGAAGCTCAAGCGCTGGCGGATCATCGAGGTCCTGGAGCGGGCCCGATGATCCAGCAGGAGTCCCGCCTTCGGGTGGCCGACAACTCCGGTGCCAAGGAGGTGCTCTGCATCAAGGTGCTGGGCGGCTCCAAGCGCCGGTACGCGTCCATCGGCGACGTGTTCGTCGCCACCGTGAAGGACGCCATCCCCGGTGCGGCGGTGAAGAAGGGCGAGGTGGTGAAGTGCGTCGTCGTGCGCACCAAGAAGGAGAAGCGGAGGCCGGACGGCAGCTACATCCGTTTCGACGAGAACGCCGCCGTGCTGATCAACGAGGCGCAGCAGCCGCGCGGCACCCGCATCTTCGGCCCCGTGGGCCGCGAGCTGCGCGACAAGAAGTTCATGCGGATCATCTCTCTCGCACCAGAGGTGTTGTGATGTTTCGCCTTCGCAACCAGAGGTTGCTCGGCGAGTCGATCGTGCCTCCGGCGAGCCGGCGGAGCCGGCTCGCCTCCGGCGCTGTTTCCTCGCCGGCCGGCGCCGGCGGAGCGGCCAGCCATGAAGGCCGCCTTGCGGCGGCGTCCGGTGGCCGGCCGCGATCGGTTGGAGGTCTGTCATGAAGCTGAAGAAGGGTGACCGGGTGCGGGTGCGCTCGGGCAAGGACCGGGGCAAGGAGGGCGAGATCATGCGCGTCCTCCCCGACCAGGACAAGGTGATCGTCGACGGGGTCAACGTGGCGAAGCGTCACCAACGCGCCACCCGGGCCACCATGCAGGGCGGCATCATCGACAAGGACATGCCGATGCACGCCTCGTCGGTGGCCATCGTGTGCCCCACCGACGGGCCCACCCGCATCGGCTACCGGCTCGAGGAGACGGCGGCCGGAAAGCGCAAGGTCCGCATCTGCCGGAAGTGCGGAGGCGACCTGTGACCGCCACCCTGGAGCCGCGCACGATCCCCCGCCTGAAGACGCGGTACAACGAGCGGATCCGTGCCCAGCTGAAGGACTCCCTCGGCCTGGGAAACGTGATGGAGGTCCCCCGCTTCGAGAAGATCGTCATCAACATGGGAGTCGGCAAGGCCACCCAGCAGCAGTCCCTGATCGAGGGCGCGGTCCGGGATCTCACGATCATCACCGGCCAGAAGCCGCTCGTCACGAAGGCGAAGAAGTCCATCGCCGCCTTCAAGCTGCGGGAGGGCAACGCCATCGGCGTGAAGGTGACGCTGCGGGGCGACCGGATGTGGGAGTTCCTGGACCGGCTCATCAGCCTGGCCATCCCCCGCATCCGTGACTTCCGCGGCCTTCCCGCCAACTCCTTCGACGGTCGCGGCAACTACACGTTCGGCGTGACCGAGCAGCTCATCTTCCCGGAGATCGACTACGACAAGGTGGACACGCCTCGCGGCATGGACATCACCGTGGTCACCTCCGCCCGGACCGACGACGAGGGCCGCGCCCTCCTCGCCGCCTTCGGGTTCCCGTTCAAGCGTGAGGATCAGGATCGATAGTGGCGAAGAAAGCTCTCATCGAGAAGCAGCAGCACAAGCCGAAGTTCAAGGTCCGCGGCTACACCCGCTGCCAGCGGTGCGGCCGTCCGCGGGCGGTGTTCCGCAAGTTCGGCCTCTGCCGCATCTGCCTGCGCGAGCTGGCCCACGCCGGGGAGCTCCCCGGCGTCACCAAGGCCAGCTGGTGAGGGGGGTGCGCCGATGACGATGACCGACCCCCTCGCCGACATGCTTACGCGGATCCGCAACGCCAACACGGCGATGCACGACACCGTCCGCATGCCCTCGTCGAAGGTGAAAGAGGCGCTGGCCGCCATCCTCCAGCGCGAGGGCTACATCGAGGGCTTCGCCGTGCACGACGACCCCGGGCGCCCGGGACGGGTGCTCGAGATCACCATGAAGTACGCGGCCGACCGGTCGCGCACGATCTCGGGCATCCGCCGCATCTCCAAGCCGGGCCTGCGGGTGTACACCAAGGCCGACCGCCTGCCGCGCGTGCTCGGCGGCCTCGGCGTCGCCGTGCTGTCCACCAGCCAGGGCCTGATGACGGATCGCGAGGCCCGCCAGCGGCGCATGGGCGGCGAGATCCTCTGTTACGTCTGGTAGGGAGCTGACATGTCACGAGTCGGAAGAGCCCCCATCCCCGTGCCGGCAGGCGTCGACGTGTCGGTCGCCGACCGCCGCGTCACCGTCACCGGTCCCCAGGGCACCCTGGAGCGCGAGCTGCCGGGGAGCATCACGGTGCGTAAGGACGACGGCACCCTGGTGGTCGAGCGGCCCGACGACCAGCGCCACAACCGCGCCCTCCACGGCCTCACCCGCAGCCTGGTGAGCAACATGGTCACCGGCGTCACCGCCGGGTTCAAGAAGGACCTGGAGATCGTCGGCGTCGGGTACCGGGCCACGTCGAAGGGCCCCGACGCCATCGAGCTGGCCCTCGGGTTCAGCCACCCGGTGCCGGTGGCCGCCCCCCCCGGCATCACCTTCGAGGTCCCCATGCCGACCCGCATCACCGTCCGGGGCATCGACAAGGAGCTGGTGGGCCAGGTGGCCGCGAACATCCGCAAGATCCGCAAGCCCGAGCCCTACAAGGGCAAGGGCGTCCGCTACGCCGGCGAGGTCGTGCAGCGCAAGGCCGGAAAGGCGGCCAAGTGAGCACCAACCGCCAGCGCGAGCTGCGCCGCACCCGGCACCGACGCGTCCGCCGCAAGGTGTCGGGCACGACGGAGCGTCCCCGCCTGGCCGTGTTCCGGTCGACCCGGCACATGGTCGCCCAGGTCATCGACGACTCCACCGGCCGCACCATCGCCGCCGCGTCCACCGTCGAGCCGTCGCTGCGCTCGGGCGCGACCGGCAACAAGACGGCCGCCGCCGCCGTCGGAAAGCTGGTCGCCGAGCGGGCCAAGGAGGCCGGCGTCAGCCGCGTCGTGTTCGACCGGGGCGGCTTCCTCTACCACGGCCGCATCGCCGCGGTGGCCGATGCCGCCCGCGAAGCCGGGCTCGAGTTCTAGTGCTTCGACCTCGTTCGCTCGCGTCGCTCGCTCCATACGGTCGAGCCGGATCGTGCTGCGGCGGGCGAGCAGAGCTTGCGCCACCTCCGCCCCGTCCTTTCCCGGTGTCCGCAGCCGCAGAGGCCGCCTCCGGCGGCGAGTGCGGCCGCGGACCCTGGGGCAGCGAACGCGGCACACGTCCCGGGTCACGGCACTAGGTTCGGAAAGGCACTCTCATGGCTGAATCACAATTCGAGGAGCGGCCCATCGGCCGGCCGAACCGGGTCGCCAAGGTCGTCAAGGGCGGCCGGCGGTTCTCGTTCGCCGCGCTCATGGTCGTCGGGGACGGCAGCGGCAAGGTCGGCCTCGGCTACGGCAAGGCCAAGGAGGTCGCCCTCGCCATGCAGAAGGCGGCCGACGACGCCCGCAAGAACGTTTTCAACGTGCCGCTGGCCGGCTCCACCATCGTCCACCCCGTGATCGGGGAGGCGGGGGCGGGACGGGTGCTGCTGAAGCCGCCGGCGCCCGGAACCGGCGTGATCGCCGGCGGCGCGGCCCGCATCATCCTGGAGGCGGCCGGCATCCACGACGTGCTGGCCAAGTCGCTGGGTTCGTCGAACGCCATCAACGTCGCCCACGCCACCATCGCCGGCCTCAAGGCGCTCAAGTCCCCCGAGGACGTCGCCCGCCGCCGGGGCCTGTCGCCCGAGGAGGTCACTCCGGCCGGCGTCCTGCGGGCCTACCGCGAGACCCGCCGCGGCGCGCACGTGCCGGAGGAGGTGGCGTAGCCGTGGCGAGCCTCCAGGTCACCCAGGTGAAGTCCGCCATCGGCACCAAGCCCAAGCACCGTGGCACGCTGCGGGCCCTCGGCCTGCGCGGCATCGGCAAGACGAACACCCTGCCCGACCGGCCGGAGATCCGCGGCATGATCGCCCGGGTGCCGCACCTGGTCGACGTGAAGGAGGTCTCGTGAAGGCGCACGACCTGAGGCCGGCCCCCGGGTCGACCCGCCCCCGCCGGCGCGTCGGCCGGGGCATCGGCGGCAAGGGCGGCAAGACCGCCGGCCGCGGCACCAAGGGCCAGCACGCCCGGGGCCAGGTGAAGCCGGGCTTCGAGGGCGGCCAGCTGCCCCTGAAGCAGCGCGTCCCCAAGCTCAAGGGGTTCAAGAACCCGTTCCGGGTGGAGTACACGGTGGTGAACCTCGACGCCCTCGAGGCCTTCGACGGCGACGTGGTGAGCCCCGACACGCTCCGCGCCCACGGCTTGGTGCACAAGCACGGCCTGGTGAAGGTGCTCGGCCGCGGGGAGCTCAGCCGGGCGCTGCAGGTGAGCGCCCATGCGTTCTCCCGTTCGGCCGAGCAGGCCATCACGGGTGCGGGCGGTACGGTGGAGGTCATCCCGCCACCGTTCGGCAACGGCCGCCCGGCCGCCACGGGCAACGCCCTCACCAACCGCTAGTCCTCCGGGGGCGTCCCCCGTCAGCGCAGGAGCTCGTTGATGCTCGGAAGCCTGAAGAACATGTTCAAGGTCCCGGACCTCCGGAACAAGATCATGTTCACCCTGTTCATCATCGTGCTGTACCGGCTGGGGTCGCACGTCCCGGTCCCGGGGATCGACTTCGACGCCGTCCAGCGCCTCCAGGAATCGGCCGAGGCGGGCGGCGTGCTCGGGTTCCTGAACCTGTTCTCGGGCGGTGCGCTCACCCGCTTCGCGGTGTTCGGGCTCGGGATCATGCCCTACATCACCAGCTCGATCATCGTGCAGCTGCTCGGCGTGGTGATCCCCAAGCTGGAGCAGTGGCGCAACGAGGGCGCCGTCGGCCAGAAGAAGATCACCCAGACGACCCGCTACCTCACCATCGCGCTCGCCATCATGCAGTCCACCGGCCTGGCCTTCGTCTTCCACAACGGTGGCGAGGGGTTCAACGTGGCCGGCGACCTCGACCTCATCCCCAGGTTCACCGTGCCCCGCGTGCTGCTGGTCGTGCTCTCGATGACGGCCGGGACGGCGTTCGTGATGTGGCTCGGTGAGCTCATCACCCAGCGGGGGATCGGCCAGGGGATGTCGATCATCATCTTCGCCAACGTGGTGTCCGGCATGCCGGCGGGTGGCGCCGCCGTGCGGGCCGAGGGCGGCAACGTGAAGTTCGCCATCATCCTCGCCCTGACCCTGGCGCTGCTCGTGGCGATCGTGTTCATCGAGCAGGGCCAGCGACGGATCCCGGTGCAGTTCGCCAAGCGGGTGGTGGGGCGCAAGATGTACGGCGGCCAGAGCACCTACATCCCGCTCAAGGTGAACCAGTCGGGCGTCATCCCCATCATCTTCGCCAGCTCGGTCCTGTACTTCCCGGTCCTGCTGTCGAACGTGGTGCCGTGGGAGGGCGTCCAGCGTTGGATCAACGACCACCTGACCCAGCCGACGAGCCTCGTCTACATCGGCCTGTACGGCGTCATGATCGTCCTGTTCGCCTACTTCTACACCGCCATCGCGTTCGACCCGCACAAGCAGGCGGACGTCATCCGCAAGCAGGGCGGCTACATCCCCGGCATCCGGCCCGGCCTTCCCACCGAGCGCCACCTCGCCGGGATCCTGAACCGCATCACGCTGCCGGGGGCGCTGTTCCTGGCCTTCATCGCCCTGCTGCCGTCGCTGTTCCTCGCCTGGTGGAACATCTCCAACTACCCCTTCGCCGGCACGACGCTGCTGATCGCCGTCGGCGTCGCCCTGGAGACGATGAAGCAGATCGACAGCCAGCTGATGATGCGGAACTACGAGGGCTTCCTGAAGTAAGTGCGCGGCCCCAGGCTCGTGATCCTCGGGAAGCAAGGTGCCGGCAAGGGCACGCAGTGCATGCGCCTGAGCCGCCACTACCGCGTCCCGCACATCTCCAGCGGTGACATGTTCCGCGCCGAGCTGAAGTCGGGCTCGGAGGCGGGCCAGCGGCTCAACAAGTTCATGAAGGCGGGTGAGCTGGTACCCGACGACGTCGTGATCGAGGTCATGGTCCACCGGCTGGCGGCCGACGGCACCAAGGAGAAGGGGTTCATCCTCGACGGGTTCCCCCGCACGACCGCCCAGGCGGAGGCGCTGTTCGACCTGCTGGCGCCGCTGGAGCTCGACGTCGCCATCGACCTCCAGGTGCCCACCGAGGTCGTGCTCCGCCGGCTGGCCGCCCGCCGGTGGTGCCAGGACTGCGGGGCCAACTACAGCGTCGAGAGCCCGCCGGCGATGGACTGGACGTGCGACCGTTGCGGCGGCGAGGTGGTGCAGCGGGAGGACGACCGGGAGGAGGCCATCGCCCGCCGGCTCCGGCTCTACGAGCAGGAGACCGAGCCGCTGGTGGCCTGGTACCTGCGTCGTGACAAGCTGGTCACGGTGGACGGGCTCGGCCCGCCCGACGTGGTCACCGAGCGCGTGGTGCGGGCGGTCGGCCGCCGCCTGGGCGAGGGAAGCGATGCGGCGAAGTAGCGAGGAGATCGCCAGGATGCGCCGGGCCGGCCGGGTGGTGGCCGAGATGCACGAGCGCACCCGGCAGGCGGCCCGGCCCGGTGTCACCACCGCCGATCTCGACCGCGTCGCCCGCGAGGTGCTCGAGCGCCGGGGCGCACGGTCCAACTTCCTCAACTACCACGGCTTCCCCGCCGTGATCTGCACGTCGCCCAACGACATGATCGTGCACGGCATCCCCGGGCCCTACCGCCTGAAGGACGGGGACATCATCTCGATCGACTGCGGCGCCATCATCGAGGGCTATCACGCCGATGCCGCGTTCACGATGCCCGTCGGCGACGTCGCCCCCGAGGCGCTCAAGCTCATCGCCACCACCGAGGAGAGCCTGCGGGCGGGGATCAAGGCGATGGTGGACGGCAACCGGCTGTCCGACATCGGCCACGCCGTCCAGACGGTCGCCGAGGCGGGTGGCTACTCGGTGGTGCGAGAGTACGTCGGCCATGCCATCGGCACCGCCATGCACGAGGAGCCGCAGGTGCCCAACTACGGGCCGCCGGGCAAGGGGCCCAAGCTGCGCGTGGGCATGGTCTTCGCCGTGGAGCCCATGGTGAACCTGGGCGGCCCGGGCACCCGGGTGCTGGACGACGGCTGGAGCGTCGTGACGGCCGACGGCAGCCTCTCCGCCCACGCCGAGCACACCATCGCCATCACCGACGACGGTCCCGAGGTCCTCACCGTCCCGGACTGAGGGCGAGGGGGCGCCGAGCGCTCCGGTCCCTGGCGTTCCGGTCCCCTGGCCTTCCGGCGGCAAGAACGGGCGAATAGCGCCCCTTCTTGCCGGCCAGACGCCCTTCCGTGGCAATCGGGCCTGTTGCGGAGGCATGAAAGACAACGATATGGCCCGCGCCATGCGCGGCGTCGTCGCTGTGTTGGTCACCGCCCTGGCCCTCGCCGGGTGTACGAAGAGCGCCGTCGACAGCGAGGCGACCCGGATGATCGTGGCGGCGAAGAACCTCACGCCCGCGGCGGCCGACTACCTCAACGCCATCTACAGCGACGAAGAGTTCACGAGACAGGTGGACCGCTTCGCTGAGGATCTTCGACTCGGCGGTATCCGGCCTTCACCGGGCAACCGGGTCACGACGGTCGAACGAATCATTGGTGCGTCGCCGAGCTGCGTCTGGCTCGCCGTGAGGAGGGACTACTCAGCGGTGAACTTCGACCCTGGGCCGCGCCGTGTCTGTCGCCCGCTGTTGAGCACAGCGTGGAGGGATCGTCGACGACTCAGCACCCCGGGAGCGACCGAGCGCGCGAGCAAGTCGCACGCCGCAATGCAGCCCCCGGGCCCGTTTTCTATGCCACCTTCCCCACGGTGGAGAGCCAACCGGATGGATCATCCTGTATCCGCGTTCGCCGGCGTGCCTACCCGAACCCGGTGGCGGCGGCGGCGGCGACGGATGCGCAGAACGCGCTGTGGCGCCTGGCGGCTGCGTCGTTCCCGCTGTGCCAGCGCACGCCGGTGCCGGAGGCGACGCCGGCGGCGCAGGCTGCGGAGTCCGGCGGGTGGTGGGGGAGGCCCTGCTCCCAGGCCGGCACCGCGCATCGCCCCGGGGTACATGCTGGCCGGCAAGCTGGCCTACCTCGAGGCCGGCACGGTGCCGATGGTCACGTTCGAGCACCGCACGCGCCCACCGTCGGGCGACGGTGGCGCGTGCCGGAGACCGACGACGGGCCCCGAGGTCCTCACCGTGGCGGTCTGAGGGCGAGGGGCACCGAGAGCTCCGCGGCAAGAAAGGGCGCATACCGCCCTTTCTTGCCGCCAGACGCCCGTCCCTCATCCCGCCGAGGGGCCCTCGCCGACCGGCAGTTGGCGGCCCGGGTCGATCTGGTCCTGGCGGCGGCGCTGCTCGGCTGCGGCGAGTACGTCCTCGCCGTCGACGATCGTGTACGCGTACCCCTGCTCGGCGAGGAAGCGCTGCCGCGAAGCGGCGAAGGTCTGGTCGTTGGTGTCGCGGGCGACGATGGTGAAGAAGTGGGCCTGGCGGCCATCCGCCTTCGGCCGCAGGATGCGGCCGAGCCGCTGCGCCTCCTCCTGCCGGCTCCCGAACGTGCCCGACACCTGGACGGCGACCGACGCCTCCGGGAGGTCGATCGAGAAGTTGGCGACCTTGGAGACGACGAGGACCGGCGTCGCACCACTGCGGAAGTCCTCGTACAGCCGCTCGCGGTCGCGCGTGGGGGTCTTGCCGGTGATCACCGGCGCGTCGAGCCGCCCGGCGATGGCGTCGAGCTGGTCGAGGTACTGCCCGATCACGAGGGTGGGCTCGCCCCTCCGTACCGCCGCCTCGCAGAGCGCCGCCACGACGGCGAGCTTGGAGCGGGCCGTGGCGCCGGTCCGGTAGCGCTCCTCGGGTTCGGCCAGCGCGTACGACAGCCGTTCCTCGTCGCTGAGCGTGACCCGGACCTCGGTGCAGCGGGCAGGGGCGATCCACCCCTGGGCCTCGATGTCGCGCCACGGAGCGTCGTACCGCTTCGGGCCGATGAGCGAGAAGACGTCGCCCTCCCGGCCGTCCTCCCGCACCAGGGTCGCCGTGAGCCCGAGGCGGCGACGGCTCTGGATCTCGGCCGTCATCCGGAACACCGGCGCCGGCAGCAGGTGGACCTCGTCGTAGACGATCAGACCCCAGTCCTCGCCCGAGAGCAGCTCGAGATGGGGAACGGCCCCCTTGCGCCGGCTGATGAGGATCTGGTAGGTGGCGATGGTGACCGGGCGGACCTCCTTGCGCTCCCCCGAGTACTCGCCGATGTCGTCGGCGCCGAGCGTGGTCCGGGCCAGCAGCTCCCGGCGCCACTGGCGGGCGGCCACGACGTTGGTCACCAGCACCAGGGTGCGGGCGCCGGCTCGGGCCATGGCCGCCAGCCCCACGAGCGTCTTGCCCGCGCCGCAGGGCAGCACCACCACGCCGCTGCCCGCCGCCGAGAAGGCGTCCACGGCCTCCTCCTGGTACGCGCGGAGCGTGAAGCCGGCGTCCTCCCGGAGGGCGATGGGGTGCGCCGCACCGTCGACGTGGCCGGCCCGGTCGTCGGCCGGCCACCCGGCCTTGAGCAGCGCCTGCTTGAGCCGCCCCCGCTCGCCTCGCGGCACGGCCACGGTGTCGGCGTCGATGCGGGGCCCGACGAGCGGCACGACCGCCTTGGCCCGCAAGATCTCCTCGAGCACGGCCAGGTCGGTGGAGCGCAGCACGAGCCCGTGGACCGGGTGCACCTCGAGGACGAGACGCCCGTAGCGCTCCATCACCTCGGCGACGTCGAGGAGGAGCGACTGGGGGACCGCGTAGCGCGACCAGCGGAGCAGCGCGTCGACCACGGTCTCGGCGTCGATCCCGGCGGCGCGGGCGTTCCACAGGCCCAGGGAGGTCACCCGGTAGGTGTGCACGTGCTCCGGCGAGCGCTCCAGCTCGGCGAAGGGGGCGATCTGGGCGCGGCAAGCGGCGGCGTCGGGGTGGTCGACATCGAGCAGAAGCGTGCGGTCGGACTGCACGATCAGGGGCCCGTCGGCGGTGGTCACAGGAGCTGGTCCTCCTCGGCTTCGGTGAGCACGCGGGCCCATTGGACGCGTTGCAGGGCGAGAGTGCGGTGGTTGTAGCTCGGGAGGACCTCGGCGAGGACGCTGTCGGCCCAGACGTCGTCGACGGCCACGTTGAGCTGGGAGGTCACCCCCTTGGCGTTGCGGTACGACACCCGTACGCCCCACCCCAGGTCGCACGCCTCCTGGAGGAGCTCGAGGATGGCCGCCGGGTCCTTGGCGATGCCGGTGGGGCGCTCGTCCACCTCGAACAGCGTCGCCGGGGTCGGCAGGGT